>Ga0187867_10001233_pt1 | contig 22182 bp, 28 predicted proteins | sample June2016WEW_13_1_FD_132976 | JGI IMG/M metagenome (GOLD analysis project Ga0187867, IMG submission 132976) | Peatland microbial communities from SPRUCE experiment site at the Marcell Experimental Forest, Minnesota, USA - June2016WEW_13_10 | ecosystem: Environmental > Terrestrial > Soil >...
CAGGTTCTGTTCGCGCGCCTGGGCGTCGATGCCAAACAGGTCGTCGATCAACCCCACGATGCGCGTGGCCGTCGCATCGGTGGGGTTGAGCTGCGCCGCCTCGAAGAACTTCCTTCGCGCGTGCGCCCAACATGCGGCATGCACCATCTTCGGCCCGCCGACGCGATCGTAAGCGCCATAGCCGTCGGTTTGCAAAATGCCCTCAAACTGTCCCAGGAATTTCTTGGGCCCGTCGCGCCCCCGCCCCAGGCGGAAGTCGAACACCACGCCACCCCCCGGCCGGCCGTATTGCCACAGATACGCTTGGTGGTTCTGCCCTCTCCCATCGTGCATTTGCACATCAACGGTCGTTTCATCTGCCTGAATGTAACTACCGCCGAGTAACTCCCGGCCCATCGCTTTGGCGATGGGAATGAGTAACTCGCCTACCCGCATCACCCATCCGTCCATCGTCGCCCGGCTGATCTCGACGCCCGCCTCCCGTTCCAGAATCGCGCTCTGGCGGTACAGCGGCAGATGGTCGCTGTATTTGGAGACCACTGTGTTGATCACCACTCCGTCGCTGACCAGACCCTTTTCGATGATCCGCGCCGGAGCGGGGGCCGCTGCCACTCCGCCTTCCTCACAATGCTTGCAGGCGCGCTTTTCGCGTTTGGTCACCACCACGAAGTACTTGGCGGGCTCCACATCCAACTGCTCGCTGACGTCGTATCCAATCACCGTTGTCGGTTGGCCGCAAGCCGCACAGGTGCACTGCTCCGGCGTGCAGGCAATCACGCGCTCCACACGCGGCAAGTCGGCGGGCAGCTCCTGTCGACCTGGATGCGGACGGGGCTTGTGGTCTGTGGATGCCGGCAGCGGATCACGAAGACTTTCCGCCTGGACTTCGAGACGGCTCACTCCCGGCTCGAGTCCCAGCAGGTTGAGTTGTGCATCGCTGAGCTTCTCGCTGCCAGGACCATACTTCTTGATCAGGGCTAACCGCAATTGCGCCTTCAGGTCCTGGATTTGCAGATGGGCCAATGCCAATGCCCGCTTCAACGCGACGTTCTCATCGGCTGGGGATCTCTCGGGACTGGATGAAGTGGCGTTCACGGAGAGTAAGTAATAATATAACCCGACGTATGATCACTTACAAGTAGATTCAGAGCTACTTATCCTGTATCTGTTGTTCTTGAGTCATATTCCGATACCATCGCCGACGCCTGGTCGCCGCCAGATCGATGCCCCCCACCAATAGCGCCAGTTCCTCGTGACTGAGTACGACCCTCGTCTGACCGCTAACGGCCTCCGGCCAACCGAACCGTCCCTTCTCCAGACGCTTGGCGCAGACCCACAGCCCGCTCCCATCCCAGAACAGCAGCTTCAAGCGATTGCGTTGCGCGTTGGCGAAGAGGAATACATGCCCGCTCAGAGGCTCGCACAACAAACGGTCGCGCGCCAGTCCGTAGAGACCTTCGAAGCCCTTGCGCATGTCCGTGGCCCCCGCCGCCAAATAAATCCGCGTCGCCGGCCCCCAGCCGAACATGCTACCGCTCCAGCACGCTCAGCAACTGCACCAAGGTCTGGGCGTCAAACCCGCATCCGACCTCGATGCGACGGCCGCCCGGCAGTGCCACCGCCAGACCACTGCTCCCCAGCGGCGTCGCGTTGGCGTCAGCCACTTCTACCGCCAGCCAGCGCCGTCCCCCTACGGCCTCGCTTTGCGCTTGCCGCTTCCGATAGCGGGCAAGCGTGGCCAAACTCAGCCCGTGCTTCCGGCAGAACTCAACACGGCTCAGCCCGCTGCCTTCGTACTCGCCCGCCACCTGCTCGGCTTCCGCGCGGGTCCGCCGGCGCCGGAATTCTACCACCTGCGCTTGATCGTCCATCCCTCCACTGAATCACCAACGGCGGAGTTTGGACAGATGGGTTGGTCTAACGTATGCGTCTGAGCCTTGTCACGGACGCCCGACGAAACGCGATCGCGTTTTGGCGAGTTGCGAAGCCTGCCGTAGTATTGGCCTTAAGCAGGGTAATTACTCCGGAAAGTCTATGAGCTCAGAAATCATGCATCAGATTGTCGAAGGTATTGAGGCCGAAGTGAGATCGAAGCCCTCAGCGATTGAGTTCGAGATGGCCTATCAAGCCCGCGTCGCGATTGATCGAATCAAATTCGCCATCAAGCACACGGAACAGTTTTCAAAACCATGCATTCATATGCGCGAGGCCGGCTTGCAGTTGCTGGACGCCCTGGAGCGCCTCGAATCCTTGGATCGGCGATTTCAGATTAGATCTCGAATCGATGGTCACAGAAACGGGGCCGCATCGGTGGCAAAGGCATGACCGCCAGCAGGCCGCCGGGTAGAGAAAACGCAGATAGTCGCCAGAATACTGCTCAGAAGACACGTTGCGGGGAAGGGAAATGGGTAGCTTCGCGTTCGAGAAACATTACCGAATAAGGGAACTAGCAGGACTCTGGGGTCTGTCCTCGAAAACGGTCACGAGGATGTTCGCTGAAGAAGCCGGCGTGATTCGGGTCGCCAATGAGGGGAGCGGCAAGCGGAAGTACGCTACGCTTTCGATCCCCGAGAGCGTGGCCCTACGGGTTCACGAGAGACTCGGCAACCAACCGTTCCAGGCGACGCTTGCGGGATGCCACCCACTTCGCATAATACGTCTCGGTGACCTTCACGCTGGAGTGCCCAAGAAGTCGCGAAACATCATCAAGCTGAAACCCTCCCAGCAGCTTGCGCACGGCGAATGTGTCACGTAGGCGATGGGGCCGGCAATCCACGACGCCGCACCTTTCCCCGATGGTTTGCATCCGGTTGTATACTTCGTTCGCCAGGTAAGCTTTGTTACTAAAGGCGCCGTAGTGGAACGGGCGGTTCGGTGAGAGCCACTCGCACTGATCGATGGCGGTTTTGAGGCGCTCGGTCAGGTAGCTCTCCAGCGGCTTGGGCTGATCGGTCTTCTTTTTCTTCTGGGGCACGAATGTGTAGATCCAAAGATGCTCGCCTTTGACCGCGGCCGAAGGATCATAACGGATCGCATCTCCGACTCGCATACCCGTTTCAAGCATTAACTCCAGCAATAGCCGGAACGTCTTCGGGTATTTGGCGTACCCGTGCGTCCCGCCATTCAACTGCAGCGCGCCATCCAGGATCTGCTTTACTTCCTCATCCGAGTACGGCTCCTTCTGTTCGTACACCGCCAGGTGCGCGGTCACTTTGTCCACAAGCGATTCCGTGATCCACTCGCGGCGGTAGGCGGTACGCAAAAAGCAGCGGAGCTTTGCGACCGCCGTCGCCTTCGAAGTGTCGGCCATGTTCTCCGGAAGACCCTCGGTCTTAAACGTCTCAAGGAGATCCACCGTAAGGTTGCGCATGTACGGCGCATGGCGCGCTTCGCAGAACTTCGTCAGGCGGTCGAGCAGCAGCCGGTGGTGGCCGATGGTTTTCTCTCCCAGTTCGTGTCTGCGGGAGGCGATATACCGCTCCGCGCATTCCGCGAGTGTCGGACCATGAATCGTTTCGTCTTTGGCTTGGGCAATGAGCGATGCCCGCACAGCTTCGGCTTGCTTGAGGTCGGAGAATCCGGTGCTCTGCCTGGGAACGACATCTCCCCGCGGCGTGCGTCCCACTATCCAAATCGGACAGTCGCACTCCATCCAAAAGCGCCGCGCTGCGTAAGGCAAACGGGACTCATGCACCTTGCAGGTAGGGTTGTGGCGCTTGTACAAAACGATGGTCTGATTTGCCTGCGACACTCCCAAACTGTACCAGTACTCGTACAGTCTGTCAATTTGCCACTAGAAGTTATTGAATTTATTGCCTTTGGCTCCCCGGCATGGATTCGAACCACGATTCACGGCTCCAAAGGCCGCTGTCCTACCATTAGACGACCGGGGAATCGAAATGCAGAACTACTCTCGACCAGTGTAACCTTCCCACGGGGACCGCTGCAACGAGTCTGGTAAAATCGGCCTGGAAGCCATTCTTGGCCGGTGCTGGGCGCGGGCTTCAAACCCGTTGTGCGGTACTTTGTGTCGCAGGTGGGTTCAACCCCCACTGGCTTCCGCCAACTAACTATCCTATTTTCAATAATTTAGCGGCTCTTTTTCCCCGTGTACCAAATTTTGTACCAAAATCCAGCTTGGAAGTGGCCGCATCGAGCACCCGCTGGAAGCTCTGAACGAACGGCGCGTAATGCTTCTCCGTGGTCTTGATGCTAGTGTGACCGAGGAGCAATTGAACCGTGTGCAGGTTCTCGCCCTTCTCCAAAAGCGAGACGGAAAACGTATCTCGGAACCTGTGCGGGTGACCCTTGATGCCAGCCACGGCCAACACGCGGAAAATGGTCTTCCGCGCGTTCCCTATGGCCGTGTAGAGCTTCGATGCGCCATTCCAGAAGAAGTACTCCCCGTCGCCGGGCAAGGCGGCCAGGGCCTCCGTAGCGGGTTTCCCGAGCCGAACGTACAGCGGAGCGCCGGTCTTCATCACCCGCAATAGCAGCTTGCCGCTATCCAGGTCCACAGCCGCGCGTCTCAACTGGATGGTATCGGAGATTCGCATCCCCGAGTAGAGCATCACCAGACACAGTGCCCGCGCCCGCGCCCTGGTGCGCCCTACCGTGTGCGGGTTGTCATCCTCGAGCTTGCCGCACGCGTCGAGAATCTTCTCAACCTCATCGGCTTCAAAGGGCAGGGTAGGGGGTCCATCTTCTCGTGGAGGTTTAAGTTCCTGTGCGAAGTTCTCAGCCATCCAGCGGCGTTTCTTGGCGAACGCGCAGAACGCGCGCAGCGTCTCCAGTTCCTTGCCGCTGGTAGATGGCGAGATCGGTCGCGGCGCTTCGTCCTCGGTTTTCGCCGGCACCACTCGGCCGGCCCGGAAGTCTGTGAGCGCGCCCAGGTCGATTCCATCCACCGCGCGGATTCCCCTGGATGCACAGAACGCCGAAAGGTGCCCGAGGCTCTTGGAGTAGCCCTCGACGGTGGAACCCGCAAGGTTCCGCGCCCGGCAATCGCCCAGATATGAGTTGATCGCTTCCGCGACGGACACCACAATCCGCGCGCCTTCGGGCCCCGTCTCCAGCTTCTCCGCGCGCTTCACACCGCGCGCCCAGTCGCGCGTGCCCAGACTCTTGCGGACGCGCCTTCCATTGATCTCGCCATCGCACCAGATCGGACATAAACACTTCGTATACACCGTGGATGGGTTACTCGGCTTTTGGCCGTTCTGTTCTTCTTGCCGCAGCGGGTGGAACTTGCACTTCTTAAGGTGCCTGCGATAGAGGTTCAGCACTCGTCGATCCTTTCCGCTTCGTCATCGCTAGGCCCGCCGCGGCCTTTAGCCGCGCTCCGATCTGATACGGTAGCGCCTGGACTGGTCGAACCGTGTTCCCGGCCCCGGAAACGAAATCGATGCTACGCCTGGCCGTCCTTCGTCCCGCGGACGCTCCAACCCTTCCCTGTATCGTCCCCTACTCGTGCGCCCCCGGAGCGATTGCAACCACACTTCGAGGTCTTCCGCGGCATACTTGACAGTCCGGTAACTGACCTTGAAGTACCGTGGACCGCGCCCCTTGCGGCGCCAAGCGTCCAACGTCCGCACCGACACCCCGAGCTTCTCCGCCAGTTCCCCCGGCGTGAACCAACGCTGTTCCATCAGTGACGATGCCATCATTTCCTGCCCTTCCTTTTCGGCGCCTTCTCCATACGCGGTTCTGATCGCTTTACACCCTGTCTCAGCAACGGCAAGGACAGAGCCTTCCGTACGTAGTTGGAAACCGTCATATCTGCCGCCCGCGCGCTATTCACCAGCGCTCGGTGCTCGGTTTCGTCAAGATCGACAATGAGGCGCTTTTTTCCCATGGCGGAATCGTAGCACGTCTGTACGTCCAGGCTCATCTCAATCTTTTCCTCTTGACTGTCCATATGTACATATGTATAATTCATTCTGAACCGAAATGCAAGCGAATTCGGGGGAATTACCTTGAAGGAGAAAAGACACATGCAGAAACGAAAGAAAACGGCCCCAAAGCCGGAAAGCAGCCGTTTGGCAAGCAGCCTTACCCCGGCCTATGCTACCCAAGTGCTGGGGGAATTTCAGAAGAACTTCAGCGATGCCATAGAAACTACGCAGCGCTTCACGGCGCAATACCCCGAGCTGGTCAACCCTCCCGCTGCCGGCGTCGCAGATTCAGCGGCCTGAAGCCCCAGGGACCGAAGCGTCCTGAATCCGCCACCAGGCCCAGCGCCGCGCCCTGAGCCTCCAGGACCGCCACCGGGGCCGCGCGCCGGCCACATCGGCGCCCCGCGCCTCCAGGACGGCCACCAGGCCGCGCGCCGGCCACATCGGCGCCCTGAGCCTCCAGGACGGCCACCGGGCCCGCGCGCCGGCCCGCATCAGCGCCCTGAGGCTCCAGAACGGCCAGCGCACCGCGCGCTGCTCCTCACGGGGATGCGCAGCGGGGAACTGACGGGCGCCACCTGGGGACAAGTGGACCTTGACCGGAGGGTGCTCACCGTGGGCCGCGCGAAAACATCGGCGGGAACCGGCCGGCAGATCCCGATGAACAACGATCTGTTTCTACTGCTCACCTTGCACGCCGAATGGTTCACTGGCAAGTTTGGCGAGACGCGCCCCGAGTATTACCTCTTCCCCTTCGGCAAGCCGGCGCCGTCGGATCCCACTCGCCCCACAACGACGTTAAAGACCGTCTGGGGCAGCATCCGAGACGAAGCCAAGGTTTCATGCCGCCTGCATGATCTGAGGCACACAGCGGCCACCAAGATGGCAGAGGCGGGCACGCCTGAGAGCACCATGCTCGTAGCCAGCCAGGTACGATTCCAGTATCCCTGCAACGGAGTTGACGCGCGATGCGCGTTTCTGCATCGGGGCGCCCACAAAGGCCCACTCCAATTCCCGCCGCCGGTTCTGCTCGGCTTCCCTTGCCAGCGTCAACAGGTGCGTTTTGGTAGACTCTCGGACCTGCCGGCCCGCGATCGCGAACTTGTACCACCAGACCTGAGACTCTATCAGTTCCCCGGTCTTCTTGTCCCGGTACTTCGGCCTATAGACTGCCATGCTACCCTTTCCGCTTCGCCGCCTTCTTCGGCTTCGCCGCCGGCTTCCCCCACCGCGCCGCCGCCGCCTTCTTCGCAACCTCAGTTCTCTTTTCGGGGCTCAGTTTCTTGAGTCGGGCTTTGGCGCCTCGCTTTCCAAGCGCCACGGCAGCCGGGTTTTTTCTCTTTGCCATATCGGTAACCATGCTAAGCGCTCAGCGTGGCAAAAAGCAAGGCCCCTTGACAGTTCGCGCACATCTGATATGCTTGTAACGACCACCGTTTCGCCGAGAACGCGGCAAGGCAAGGCAAGGTTCCGAAGCAATTCCGGAAAACAGGGCAGGCACCCTGCGGGGAATTTCCCCAAAAAAGTCATCTCGGCCCAGTGGTCAATTTCCGCGAAATGAGGATTTTGATCATGAGTATAGTAGAAGAACTGAAGGATTTTCCTGGCCTCGAAGCCGCTTTTCATCAGATGGTTGATGACGGCGTTGCGGCCCTCTTTTCCATTGCCAACAGTCACTACCTCGCCGTCTTGGTGGACAATCGGGACGTGAAGGTATTTCGGTTCGACAGGTTGGGTTTGTACCGAATCCATTAGGCCCCTTCGGGCGCCGCTCCTCGGCGCCCTTCCCCCACGGGAGTACACTTCAGACATGTCTCTCCGCTTTCGCCGCCGAATCCGCATCGCGCGCGCCCTGAGCCTCCAGCACGGCCACCAAGCCGCGCGCCGGTCGCATCCGCGCCCTGAGCCTCCAGCACGGCCACCAAGCCGCGCGCCGGTCGCATCCGCGCCCTGAGCCTCCAGGACGGCCACCAGGCAACGCGCCGGCCGCATCGGCGCCCTGAGCCTCCAGGATCGCCACCGGGCCCGCGCGCCGCGTCCTGGGCCTCCAGGATCGCCACCAGGCCCGTGTGCCACGTCCTGGGCCTCCAGGATCGCCACCAGGCCCGTGTGCGGTCTGTCTATCAGGCCGCCCGCCCCGGCCCCATCCGCTAGGCTCTCTGCGGTACCCTGAGCGACCGCTCATGACTTGCACGTACAGCCGTTGCCACTGCCGAGCGGTGTGCCAGGTCCACCATCCTTTTGACCCGATGCTCTACCCCGATTTCCGCCCCCCGCGCATCCACCGTGGTGTTGAACGTGTGGCCGCCCGCGCCCCCCATCATCCTCTGCAACTCCGAATTCCGCGTGATGTATCCCGAAGTCCGCGTACAGCTCAATCCCCGCATCTCCTACCAGGTACGCCGACCCCGCAGATACCGGGCCGCCTTCCGCCATCGCCGGAATCATGCTGACACTCCAGTTCGGTGCCGTGAATCCGCCCGCAGACGCCCCCGCGCCGTTGCCGAAAATCTTGCTCAGCAGCCCGGCGATTCCAACCCCCGCGCTCTTAACGATGCCGCCGAGACCCGCCGCTGGAGGCTCCGGAAGTCCCGCTGCGCCGGTTCCGCCTCCGGCCCCCGCCGCGTTGTCCACAATCACGTGATACGGTTTCGCCTTGGTCCCATCCGGCTTCGCCTCCGGCATCTGGATTCCCAGCGCCTTCCCGAGCGCCCCGACTCCTCTTTGGATCCCCGAGCGGATGGCCGAGCGCTTTATCTCTTCACCGATTCCTTGCAGCATTTTCCCAACGCTGGTTTTCTGTCCGGTGAAGAACTTCGCCAGTTGGTCCGACGCGCGGTCCATGGCCGAGTTCATTCCCTGGTAGAAAATGTTCCCGAGCGATTGCGCCGACCCCTGGGCTTCGAGGAAGATATCCTTGATACCTTTCTGTTTCACCTCGGCTTGTTTCTCCGCCAGCTCGTAATCCAGCCGGTCCAACGCCAACTTGCGCTCGGCTCGTAGCCGCTGGTTTTCGAGGATCACGGCAACAGCAGCTTCCGTGTTCTGATCCGCTTGGGCCAGCGCGAGCCGCTGTCTGAGGAGCGTGAGTTGTTCGCGGTACTGCGCTTCAATGGCAGCGCGCTCCGGAGCCTGCTGCAGTTGCAGGGTACGGACGGGATTCGCCGCCGCGCCCGGTGCCAGCGCAATCATGCGCGCCTGGTGCTCTACCGCCAGCTTGTCCTGTTCCGCAATCAGCTTTGCCAGCGGCTCAGTAACTTTGGCCAGAGCCTTACTATACTCCTCCAGTTTTTCCTTGCCTGCCTTGATTGCATCGCTGTCAAATGCAGCCGCAACTTTGAATGCTTTGCCGCCCAGCCGGTCCCACTGCTCGCCCGCGTCCTTGAGCAGCTTGTCGTACTTGTCCATCTCCTCGGAGTAAGTGGCCAGCCGCTTGTCATCGTAGATCTGAGAAACCACCAGCAGGTTTGCTTTGTTCGCTTCGCCGATCTCATTCAAGCGGTCGATCTCCGCCGTCTCTTCGGCGTCGATCTTTTCCAGGCCAGTAAGCCGCTCTTCCTGGGCCTTGGCGAGCTCGGCATTTAGCCGGGCGAGTTCTTCCTGGTCTTTCTTGGCTTGCTCCGCCCCGGCTTCAAGCCCTTCTTTCCTTGCCGTAAGTCCGGTCTTCGTGGTCTCGCCAGCCGCCCCCGCCTGCTCTAACTTCAGGTTCTCGATAGCCGTTTCAATATTGCCGATCCGCTGCGATTGCTCTGAAGCCATACCCCAAATGCCCGGAGCAACCTGAAACGGAGCCGCTCCATGTTTGGTCCACGCCTCCTGCTTGCCGAAGCGACTCCGCTTCCAGAGCCGCGATGCGCTCGCTCTGCTCTTTCATCGCACTGGTGAGATTCGCCAAGAATCGGCGCACCTCGTCACGAAGTTTGTCGTCTTCTGTTTGCTTTTTCATTCCTTCCCCCCGAGAAGAAACGGTGGCGCCCGCCTGGACGCGCGCCACCAATACGAGGAAATGAGCCAAACTCAGCTAGAACAAGTTTTGCAGGACCGCGATCGACGCGCCCGCGCAGCCGTCGATCAGGTTGGAATCTACCCGCCTGAAGGCAATAAACGCGATCTGCCCGTTCTCCGCATACCGCTCTTCTAACCGCTGGACCCTTAGCGGCGCTCTGCGGATCACAAACTTCTTGCACGCGCCAAAAGCCACCGTGTTGCGGGTAACCGGCGGAGAACTTAGAGCACTTTGGAGTTGATCCATCGCGTTGTTCACGTGAACGCTGTAACCCAGAATCAGACCCGCTTCCGAAACCAAGCGGAGCGGACGGCCCGCCTTATCCTTCACTTGCCTAAGCGCCGACAGCGTGTTTTGGTGCATCATGAAAGCCGCACCCTGGGCAGGAATGCGGTACGCCGCATCGACCGCCGACTCAAGCGCCGCCAGGTCATCGGAGCCGATACTGTTGCCCAGCCCAATGCCATCTGTCGAGTAACTACCAGAAGCCACAATCGAGGTCCCCGCCGCGGGAATGATACCCGTAGGTCCAGAGACCCCGTTCCCGCTGGTGAAGGCGACGTTCTGAGCTCTGCCTAGCCTGATTCCCAGCCGCGTCGTCAAATAGGTGTCAAGATCGAATCCCGCATCCTGCAGCAAGGCGATGCTTACCAGGCACATGCGAGACGAAAAAAGATAACCCTTCAGGTTGACGGAAGAAAGCGGGGTAACATCCGCCGTACTGACCTGGGCATTTTCATTGACTTGCTCGCCGACGATCTGGGAGTCATCGTCAGCCGGGTAACTCATAGGTGCGCCACTGTTGGTATCCCATAGCGTCGCACTGTCGAGGAGCGCTGAATACCATCGCTCCGCGCTCTCCACGCGGCCGGACCATTCCAACGGCGCGAAAAAGCCTCCCGTAGCGCCTGGGTAAGCGCCCTCCCCCAGAGTCCCCATATCCCGAAATTCTACTCTTTGGCTTTCGGTGATGATGGCGCGGTCCTCCTCGGAGATCCCGTTTCCACACTGATTTGGCCTCCAGCCATGCCGCAAATACCGGCTCCATGCCCGTTCAAATTTGGTCCGGGCCTCGGTCCGCAGTTCGCCCTCCAAGACATCCATTTCGTCGCGTATGTCAGCGAGCTTTTTTCGATCTTCCGGTGTCAACGGCCCGGCCTTGTTTACAAGAGTGAGAGTTAGGCGCGCTAACGTAGATCGACGCGCCGCCAAAGGTTGTTGAGATTGAGTATTCAAGGTTCATTCTCCTGGTTTTGAAACAGCTCTGAGAGTTTTCGGTTCTTGACGGGATCGCGCCCGCCGCTTTCGTTTGCAGTTACTTCAAAAAAAATCAGAGCCCCAGCGGCCGGCGCGCCAAGCGCTCCTGAGCCTCCGCTATGGCTCGCAGCCGGTCCCGCTCCATCCTCTCCGACAAGGGCAGCGACCGCCTCGCTACACACGGAAGGCAATTCACGTCCGTGCAATTCGGGTTTTCGCACTCATCGCAATCCTGGTCGAAACAGGCCGGACAGCCGCACGCGCATTCTGTTGTCGGGCCGGCCATACGAGACACGCCCGTAGCGGACGGAACGGCCTTCCGCCTGACGTTTCCCTTAAAACCGGGCATTCCTACCTCCTCGCGCTTCCGCCAGCACTCGCTGGGTATACGCCGCGATATTCGCGTCGGCCGCTGCCACACGATTAGCCTGCTGCATCTGCACTCCGCGCACCTCGGACTCGGAGGCCCAAAGGTTGGGGTTGCCGTCAGTTTCAAAATCCGGGTTGATCGAATATCGGTTGAGCCGCGCAGTTTCGCGGGCCTGGAGCGATATCGCACACCGAGTCTTCATCGCTTCTCGTTCCAAGTCCGATGGCCACGCTCCCTTCAAGCCATCCGGCCCATACAGCACCTCGAACAGGCGTTGCTCAGCATTGTGGACGGCAATTACCGCGTGCTGGAATTCTTCAAGTCTGTTTTGAGCGCGCGCCACCAAGCCCGGAAAGCGCTCCCGGCTGGTCGTCACGTTTTCAAGAAGCTCGGTTGCCGTTAGCTCAGCGGCAAGTGCTGAAATACGGCTCTCCACCTCCGCCTGAAGCCGGCGTAGAGCTGCCACTCGGCCGAGTACTGCCTGAAGGTCCGCGCGGGATGGCTCATTCCCGCCGGCCAGGTAGACCAGTATCGCCGCGTCATAGGCCGCCTGGGTAGTCGCGAGCTGTTGCTCGCTTTCCCCCAGGTTCTCGGAGAGGCGCGCCGCGGAAGATTTTGCTGTTTCCAGTTCCGCGCGGAGCCGCGCCGCCGTGCGGTCTAGAGTTATGGTTGAAGGTTCGGGCGTTTTCGGCGCAGGGCGAATCGGTTCCGCTGATTCGTCGCGCGAAAAGCCCAGAGCGGTCTTCACTGTGTCAAACATCATCATGTTTTCACCTTTCCGATTGGTTGTTTGCGTTGAAATGTTCCGAGCGACTTTCGCCGCCCGCTGTCACTTTGCAAGCGCCTGCGATCTGCGCGTACTCAGAATCGCTCTCTCTGTAGGCGTCAAGGGCAACCCCAGGCGCAACAGCACAGACTCTTCGCTCTCGCTGCCGCACCGTGGCTGATATCCGATTTCGCTCCAATACGCGTCAGGACGGTGCCACGGTGCGCACTGTGCGAGCAAGCTATCCCTGTGCCTCTGCCAAGCCTGTTGATACTCTTCGGGACACGAAAACCCCGGCTCACCCGCCATCGGCCCGACGCCATAAACCAGCTCAAACCGTTGGCCCGGTGACAAGCCCCTGACCGCTACAATCCCACCCGCCGCTTTACGCCGAAGCCTCATAGTGGCAACCGATCCGATGCGCACGGCCGGCCAACCGACCGCCGCTCCTCTTCAGGCTTGTCGGCCAACCCAAGGCTACGCCACAGCACCTGATACTGCTTGCTCAATTTAATTTCCACGTCGATAAGCGGGTTCTTCGCAGTGCGTCCGCGCGCCCCAGAGACAGACAGACCTTGCGCCGCGATCTTTTCACGGATTTCTTGCAGCCGGTCCGCGATGCGGCATAACTCCATCACCAGCGGGGCACACGAGTCAATTCCTTCACAGTTCTCATGAAGCCACGCCCATAGGCGCCGGCCTTCACCGTCCGGTTTCAAGCTGCCCAACAATTCATCCGTCTCCATGATTCACCGCATTATGGCATTGCATTATTTCCACATCGGGTTGTTGCCCAGGGTCACGGAGAGGAAAGCCAGTGGCTTTTCGACCCTCATACCCCCACCGCCCCGCGATGTTCCCAACCCATCAGGTTGGGAACGGGTTGGGAACAAGGTTGGGAACACACCTAAACAACTGACAGGATTGCGGTTAATCTCAGGTGTTCCCAACGTTCCCAACCTTCCCAACCAATTGCAACCTTTACCCGCGCGCACGCGCGCATACACGCGTACACAGGTTGGGAACGTTGGGAACGTTGGGAACAATCGAACAGTTTCAATCACTTACGTGTTCCCAACCTGTTCCCAACCGTTGGGAACTTCACAGCTTTTCAACAATTCAGGAGGTTTGTAACGCCATTTGTTACCCCGCTGACGATCCCGATACCGCCGCCACTTAGCCCTCGTAAGGCACGCGGCAACCCGCATTTCGTCAGATCTCGTCCAGTCCCCCATTCGCTTCTGGATGCACAAATCCAGAATCTCGGCAACCGATACAGATGCCTCGCCCATTGTGAGCCGCTCGGCGCACCAAGTCGATATCAGGTCTTCCCATGCGCTCGCCTCGTAGCGGCCCGATTGCTCATCCTCTGCCTGCCGGTTCAACTCGAAAGTGTCTAACCACCACGGCGCCCCGCCGCGATAGGAAACCACAGCCTCAGCCCAGAGCTGGTCGCGATCGCGTTCCAACTCGGAAATTCGCACGTCCGTACATGCGACTGGCCAGAATCGCCGGCCGCCGGTGTCGTCTCGGAGGTAAGCACTATGATTGACGCTGCCGGCAAAGACACATTGCCGCGGCGACTCAAGCAAGTTCCGCCCATAAGGCGGCCGAAACCGATCAATGGCACGCGACATGAAGCTCTTGACCTTGCCAACCTCCGCGCGCGTCATCGCCTCCAGTTCGGCAACCTCGATAATCCAAACGCCGCGCGTCTGAAGGGTTGCGTCCTTAGACCCGAGCTCTGCCATATCGTCTGAGAACCAAGGCCGCCCCAGAACCCTGAGAGCAGTAGATTTCTTAGTCCCCTGCTCGCCTTCGAGGATTAGACAGCAATCCGCCTTACAACCAGGTTCCACGATGCGCGCAACGGCTGATCGTAACCACCGCTGGCCGACGGCCGTGCTGTAATCCGTCGGCTCGACCCCAAGGTAAAGATTCAACCAGCCGTCAATGCGCTTGACGCCATCCCACTTCAGACCGCTCAAGTAGTCCCTCACAGGATGAAAGCAATCATCACGGGCGACCGTCTGCACCGCCTGGCCGCCAACCTCAACGCCGACGAAGATCCCCTGATGCTGGAGCCAATCCGTAGCGAGCCGGTCTTCGTGATCCGTCCAATCGGCGCCGGCCTGGCCGCCAAAGACAGCCGAGCGCCTCATGACCGTCGAAAGCGAGAATTCATTAAACGCAAGTACGCCCTGCCATTCCGGGGCGCCGCGCAAGGCAATCACCGCGTTGGCTAGAAGCGCCTTCGGCCGCGCCGCTCCATCCTTGGCCTTACTGCAAATTAGCTTCGACCGCCACGCGCTCCCGGACACAGGATCGGGCGCCGGCTCTGGCAACCAGTCTGCACCGCCCTCTGTCACCTTGCCACCCATGCCCGCGTGCTCCTCACGATCCTCGCGATGTTTTCTGCCGGGCCTGGCCTCTCACATTGATGCGCGTTTACCGCGAGCAGGCAGGCAAGGATAGCCTCATCGCACACCAGGCGAGCGCGCAAGGTACCGGCAATCGATACGAGCGTCTGGTGCTGTTGCCCGTAAGGAATGCGACCGCCCTGCAATGGCTGAAGCGGCCAGACCTTCCGTTTCCGTTCAGTCAAACGCGTGAAGAGTAACAGCAAGTCCGCAGCATGGTCCTCAAGCTCAAGCGGCGCGCCGCGGAATACCCGATTCGTAACGGTGAAGTACCTGCCCGCGGCGTACATCTCAATCGATCCATCCCCGACTCGGACACCGGGAAGATTCGCCGGCAGCGAGCCGCGTGCCCAAATCTTGACTCCGCTACCGCTGGGTGAGACTTCCATGTAGGTATCCGCAAAACGTTCGATGACGCCACGTGCCCAGGCTTTAAGCGCGCCGTCCGCGTTCAAACAATGGTCCAGGTCGATCCCCACCAGGCCACCGCCTTGGATGAACACGAACCCAGAGCCCTGGTATGCGCCGCGATTCTTGCGCAGCACATCACGAACCGAATCAAAATCAGCCCACGTGCGGGGATCCGTAGTGCTGGCTTTGCAACCCTGGACAGAGTACGGGACCTTCGTTTCGCGGCCCTTCACCAGCTCGCGGCGCCAAAGCACCCACTGGTCCAGTTCCATCAGACCCTTCGGCAACGCCAGTTCAGACCTTGTAGGCACCTGCAAAGTCATGCCGCGAGCTCCCGCCCAAAAGATCGCCGAATCCGACGAATGAACTTGAGAGTGCGCCGTGGGTCTACATCCGCAAGCAAATAACCGGAAACATTCAGGCCGCGTGTCCAGCAATGCGCTACGCGATGGCCCAGCGACCGCCGAGGGTCGCTTTCAACAGGTCCGCCACCATGCACGTGCGGGCGCCCGCAAAGCGAGCAACAGGGTACAGCCCAACTCCAGCAGCCGGCGGACGGATTGTAGTCGAGGCGCGCGCGATTCAAAACCAACGGAACCAATTCGCTCATCATCTCGATAGCCTTTTCTGAAAGACTCTCGCCGCCACGGCCGCCGGAATGCGCAGCGTCGTGTAGCCCCGCTTACCACGTGGATTGCAGACTCCCATCACGAACACGCCCTTCTCATCACAGAACAGCCGCCGGATGCTGGCCTCCGAAAGCTGCCAGAGCTCGGCCAGCTCGCGCGGAGTGTAGAGTCGTTCAAACGGTGAAGGCAAGCTCCCAGACGCGCTAACCTCCGGAGTGGGTAGGCGGATGGCCATTGAAGAAAGCTGGTTTAATGAGTCTTAAGCGGGACGATTATACGCGCACCCGTGCATCGGCCTCGGAAAACATTTCCGACACTCACGCCTTTATACGTGACGCTGCCCTCAGCGCTTCGTCTTCTCCGTCAAAACCAAGGTCATGGCTCTTCCGATACTCTGGAGGGATCCATACTATCCAGCACCGCGCGCAGTTCGCGAAGATCCTCCAACGCGGTCTCCACATCAGGTGGATCACGTCGCAACGCAGCCTCCGCGTGAACAAGAGCTATCGAAGCATCTACGGCCCGACGATATACCACCCGACCAATTTCCTCACTTGCTGCCCCGAAAAAGATATCGGCGAGTTGGCAATGTCCTTCGTCCTGAGCAGAAGCGGCGAGCTTGAAGAGCACCGCCGTATCTGGTTTCTTGCCGGCCTCATATCGCACAACACTAGAAATTGCGAGCTTCAGTCGATTCGCAAATTGCTGCTGAGTGTCTCCGATCATTCGCCGGAAGTCTTTCACCGCCGCCGTAATCCTGGCTGTTTCCATACTCTCAACTTGGCCACTCGCAGCAACTACTCAGTCTGACCACTCACTTAGATTAAAGCATTTTATGTTCTGGAGGTCAAGCAAATTATTTTTTCGGTGGGCACCTGGTTTCCCGTTTTACAAGCCGATACAGGCGAGCACCGACTAGAGTAACCGCCCACATCACGCGTTTAAGTCCCCCTCTCCGCTGTAGGTCGCAAACCGCCGTGTACCAGGATGTACCAGAACCATGTAATTCTCGGCATTCTAGGTATTCTGGTACATCGTAGAATCAATAACTTACATGTTTTCAACGCGGATACCTGGTTCAACCCCCACTGGCTTCCGCCATCCGCGGCTTTAACTTCGGAAAACACCCAGCTGCTGCCTAAATTCAGTCTGAAAACTCGTTTCCTGGCCGGTATCCTTCTGGTAGGCCGCCATGAAGTGGTTCTTGATCGTTTCCGTGGTTGCGCTGGCCGGCCCAGTGGCGGCGCGCGCTGACTCCGGGGCGGACCGCGCCGACACCTCTGGTGGGGTGCTCAAGCTGCCGTCATTGGGCGGCAGGTCTGAAGCCGTCCCGGGCGTCGTAGTCGCGTTGCCCGGTCCAGCCCCCGCCATTGCCGCGCCCCAGGCTGCGTCTCCAGAGGTTGCCGTAGGCGCCGTCCCGACGATTCCTCCAGCCAGCGACGACCACCTACCGGTTCTGCGGCGGGCCGCGCCCTTCTATCCCCCCGAGTTTGAGCACGATAGCGCCTTGTTCTGCCAAACCATGATCGGTCAGTGGACTGAAGCCGACGCTCGGACCTTGCTCGGGGAAGCCTCGCGCCAGCGGCTCGCCCTGGGCGAGGATCCGTCGGAAACCGGCCGCATCTTCGCCTTTCCCGACCCTACCGGGCGGTACCGGGAGTTGGAACTGGATTTCGCCAATGAAACCGGCGCCTTGCGAGGCGTCTTTGCCTATCCGTGGAGAATGACGTGGCAGGAATGCCGCCGCCTTTGGGGCGCCCGCGTCACCGCCCGCAAGGCTGACCACGGACGAACCTTCTATTCTTACCTGAATCGCCGGCTGGATGTCCTGGTGGACCCCACCGGCAAGGTCATCAGCCTGGGTCTGTACTGATCCAGCCGCTCTGGCCCAGCCGCAAACTATCGTAAGGAAACCGAAACCCGAGGCCCACCTGGGGCGTTTAATAGGTAGGGTTTCATTGCGCCGAGAATAGGCGTATAGTGTAGCTATACAGGAGTTATCGGAAAATGAGACGTATTTCCGCAGTGCCCGTAGCAGTTTTGGCCGCACTCGGCCTGCTGGCGGCGGGCGCCTTCGCCGAGGATAAGAAGAACGACCCCGACGCGATTGGCGACCGTGATGTTGGCAAGGGCGTAAACTTCTACTCGCTTGAGAAGGAGATCGCTCTCGGCAAGCAACTGGCGCAAGAGGTGGAGCGCCAGGCGAAGATCATCGACGACCCGATCATCGCGGAGTATATAAACCGCGTGGGTCAAAACATTGTCCGGAACTCGGACGCCAAAGTGCCGTTCACCATCAAGGTGCTGGATTCCGAAGAGGTGAACGCGTTTGCCCTGCCCGGCGGGTTCTTCTTTGTGTACTCCGGCCTGATCCTGAAAGCCGATAGCGAAGCCGAACTGGCCGGCGTGATGGCGCACGAAATCGCGCACGTGGCCGCGCGGCACGGCACACGGCAGGCCACGCGCGGCGAGCTCGCGCAAATCGGCATGATCGCCATGTCCATCGCCATCCCTTATGGCTGGACTGGTTATGCCATCCGGCAAGGCGCCGGCTTGGCCATCCCCATGGGCTTCCTGCAATTCACCAAGGCGTTCGAAAGGGAAGCCGATTACCTGGGCTTGCAGTATCTCTACAAGGCCGGCTACGATCCCATCGCGTTTGTGGACTTCTTCGAGAAAATTCAGACTCTCGAGAAAAAGAAGCCCGGCTCTATGGCCAAGGTTTTCTCCACGCATCCCATGACGGACGACCGCATTAAGTCCGCCCAGACCGAGATTCAGAAGATCCTGGTGGCCAAGCCCGAGTACGTGGTGAACACTTCCGAGTTCAACGATGTGAAGGGGCGGCTGGCCATGCTTCACAACCGCCGCAAGGTGGATACCAAGCAGGACGACGGCCGTCCGCGCCTGCGCCGCGCCCCCGGCAGCGGCAACGGTCCGGTAGACCAGAACGACGACGGCACCACGCCCAAGACGGACGACGACGATCGGCCCACGCTCAAGCGCCGCGACAGCTAAGAGATTGCGCCTCCAAACATCGGTACGCGCGCCGCGCCACGATCAATTCTTCGTTGGTGGCCAGCGCCAGCACAGTGACGCGTGAGTCGTCCGGCGAAACCACCCGGTCTCCGCTTCCCGATTCATTCTTCGCGCGGTCCAGCCCGATCCCCATGAATTCCAGACCTTCGCAGCAGGCCCGCCGCAGCCGGGCAGAGTTCTCGCCGATCCCGCCCGTGAACGCTACGGCCTCCAATCCGCCCATGGCCGCCGCGAACGCTCCGATGGTCTTCTTCACTTCGTACACGAAGACCTCGAGCGCCAGTTCTGCGCGGCGGCTGCCCTGGGCCGCGGCGGCCTCCAAGTCGCGCACATCGCCGCCCTCGACGCCCGAAAGGCCCGCCAAGCCGCCGCCCCTGGCAAGCTGGCCGCGAACCTCCTGGGCGCTCCATCCGTGTCGCTCCATCATGTAGAGCACGGCGAACGCGTCCAGGTCGCCGTGGCGCGTGGCGTTCTCCAGGCCCGACTGCGGTGAGAACCCCATGGTCGTGTCTACCGACCGTCCACGGTCGATCGCGCACATGGACGAGCTTCCCCCAAGGTGGCAGCTCACCAGCCTCACCTGGCGTCCCAACATCGCCGCCACGCGCTCGCCGATATACTGGTGCGACGCTCCGTGGAACCCGTACTTGGCCACGCCGTCTTCCAGCCACGCGCCCGGAACGCCGTACAGCCGCGCGTGCTCCGGCATGGTGGTGTGAAACTCCGGCTCAAAGGCGGCCACCATCGGAACCCCCGGCATGGCCTGCCGGAAGGCTTCGATGGCCGTCAGGTAGATGGCGTTGTGCGCCGGCGCCGCGGGCAGGAACTGGCGCAGCGCTTCCACCACTCCCTCATCCACCACGAAGGTTCCGCGATACTTCGGCCCGCCATGCACCGCCTTGAGCGCCACCGCGTCGATCGCAGTCCCGCCGGTCGAGATCCGCGCGATGGCATCCCGGTAATTGCCGACGCGCTCCTGCCGTCCCCTCGCCAGCACGTTCTCGGACGGCATTTCCAGAATCTGGTACTTCAGGGATGTGGTTCCCAGGTTGGGGATCAGCAGGTTCATGGCGTTTCAGTACACTAGGCCGAGTTGCTTGAGCGTGGCGCCCGGTTCTTCGCCTTCGAATTTCGTCAGCGACGCCTTTTCGCGTCCATCCTCCAGGGCCACGCCCGCCGGCACGCTCACATAGGGGAAGAACTGTTTCAGCTTTTGTAGGTCGGTCGAAATGCCCGCTCTCAGACCCGTATCCTGCAAGAACTGCGCCGCGTACCGTGGCTGCTGGATGGCAATCGCCACCACCTTGGTGTCGCCCCAATGGTACTGCGACATGCGCTTGGCGGCGTCGAAACAGTGCATGCACTCCGGGTCGAAGAAATACAGAAAGATCTTCCCATGTTCCAGCGAGTACGGCTGCCCGTCCACCACGATGGTCTCCGGCGCTTTCACTCCGGTTTGTCGCACCGCGGCCACTCCGTAGGAAACCAGCGCGAACACCACCACCGCGCCCAGCACCAGAATCGCCGACCGGAGGCTTTCCGGCGGCCGCGACCAGATTCCCGCCACCACCGCCAGCAGCAACATGAGGCCGTCGCCGATAAAGAAGCCCGGCCCCACCACCCGCTTCACCCACGGGAAGCAACTGCAATCCGCGCCCCGCAGCGCGCCGTAATTCACCGCGAAATACGCCAGGAAGGCGAGCAGCAGGAACCCCGTGAGTATCGAGCCCCAGCGCCGGAATCGCGGCACCAGCAACAGCACGCCGCCCAGCGTCTCGACAATCCCGAACACCAGCGCGGCCGCCAGGCTCAGCGACTCCGGCACCCGGGCCTGCGCCATGCGCACGGCGGCGCCTTGCGCGTCGGTCACCTTCCAAAGACCCGAGAGCAGAAACAGAAGCGCAAGCAGGATAGCGGCCACCCAGCTTAACGCGGTTTTCCAGCCCGGCAACTCCAGCGAGCCAAGCCCTCCCGGCGGCTGTGCCATACTGTCGGTCATGGTCCTTATTGTAGCCCTTTCATCAATTTGCAAGGGGCTGGCGCTGGCCTGGATGCTGCCGGCCGCGCCCACCAGCGTGGAACTGGTGGATGAGGTCTACCAGATCCCCGCCAACCAGTGGCGATACGTGGACTTCACTCTCAAACAGCAGCCGGCCCTGGTTTCCGCCACTTTCCAGGTGCTCACCGGCTCTCAGCAGGCGCGCATCGCTTTGATGCGCAGCCAGGATCTCGAACGGCTGCGCGGCGACCAACCGCACGGCGTCCTGGCGCTGACGCCCCTGGCTTCATCCGGCAATCTCAACTACTACGTTCACTGGCCCGACGATTACGCCATCGTGGTGGACAACCGCGCCGCCCAATCCTCCGCCGTCCACCTGCGCATCTCGCTTGAATTCGGGGGCAGCCCAGGGCCGGCCGTGACCCGCCTCTCGCCGCGGCGGCAGCTCGCCGTGATCCTGATCAGCTTCGCCGTCTTTTTCGGAATCGTGAGCTACTCGGCGCGGCGGCTGTGGCGCGCGGTCAGAGGGTCCCCCGGTTAACGATGATTGACCGTTGGCCGCGTTCGGTGGGTGCGGCTGCTGCGCCAGAGAGGGAATGCCCTTTAGGTCGCCACTCTGCCAGGCAATGTTGTTCACCGGAGAATGCTGATGGTCGCATATTGGCGGTAACATGAGAAGTATTCAACGATGCCAGGTAAGATCATTCGGCGGCTGAAACCAGAAGAAGAGGAATTCTCCGCAAGCGCGAGGAATTGGCGGCCATTCGCGCAACCCTCGCAGAGCGTGAGCTGGAGCTTGTCGATCTGCGCAGCCAGCTTGCAGGTTTTGAGGGCCGCTACTTAAGACAGGTGGGGGCTCTCTATGCTGAACTGGACGAACGGAACGCGCGAATCGCCGAGCTGCAAGGCCCGGTTTAATCCTTCTGCCGCCTCAAAGGTCCAGGCAGAGGAGGCCCGCGATCAGGCACGCCGGACCTACCAGGACGCCCACGGCAAGGCATCTGAAACTCACGACTTCACCCCATGCCAACCGCGCATACGATTGAGCAGGAATTGGCCGCCCTGCGCCAAAGCGACATCGCTCTGCTCAAAAGCAGGCCGAAGGGAGTGAGCAAGCGGGCCGGGACCTGCTGGCCGAATTGGCGACCGCCGTTCGGGAACAGATTGAGCGGACCAAGAAGGAATACGATGCCCTCGCCAAATAAGAGGTGAAGCCCAAATGGCGGATGAATCCCAGCTCCAGGTCACGCGGACGGGCGACGGTTCGTCGCTTAGGGCTCGTAACAAAATAACATTTCCATATTGAATTGTTTTGGCGTATCCTGGAGAGGATGGCAGACCTTACCGGGATCACGCGGCGCTTTGCGGCAGTGCACGGGATTCTAGATGAG
>Ga0187867_10001234_pt1 | contig 22179 bp, 18 predicted proteins | sample June2016WEW_13_1_FD_132976 | JGI IMG/M metagenome (GOLD analysis project Ga0187867, IMG submission 132976) | Peatland microbial communities from SPRUCE experiment site at the Marcell Experimental Forest, Minnesota, USA - June2016WEW_13_10 | ecosystem: Environmental > Terrestrial > Soil >...
AAGGCAGCGTAAACAATTGAAAGAGCGAGAGAAAAGATGGTCGGGGAGAGAGGATTTGAACCTCCGACCCCCTGGTCCCGAACCAGGTGCTCTACCAGGCTGAGCCACTCCCCGACTGAGGTTAGCCCCCTCATTCTACTACAGGCTACATGACATGTCCTGTGCTCGGAAAATCCGTAAACTTGGGACTATTGGGACCATTGGGACCATCCTCCTGGGAGAACAGTCCGTGAACCCGCGCCATTCGCTGACGAAACGCATCATCGAAGTGCGTGGATCCGGAAGTGGTTCTCAGATTCGAGTGTCCTACTTGCTCTAGCAACAGATCTCCCGGCATCCCGTTATCCTGGACCATGCAGACGCGGCCATGACGGAATGCGTGTAAGCCTCCGGGCTGCAACCTCAAAGACTTGAGGATCAGCTTCAGCTTGCCTCACACGTTATGTCTGGAGTGTGGTTGCCCGCTGAGCCGGCGGTAATGGTTATTACCCTCGTGACGCCTGGAGCCATGCAGCTGTGATCGGCAGAGCCGAGCTTTGGCTGCCGGATTGGGCGCAGATTGCCTGAGCCCATTTTTCAGCCTGAGCATTACAGTTGAGAAGAAGTTCTATTCGTGAGCAGCGCTTGAAACGGAATGCCTGGCCGATTCGATTTGATTTTTCGGGAGCTCACCTATGTTGGGTTTGCCCTCAAAAATTGGGGCATCGACCCATGAAGGATTCGACCAGGCGGAAATCTCTTTGGTCCCAATCGCACGAACCCGGTACGTGATGTGTGTTCCCCTTGGTCGGTGTTCGGCGTATCTAGTTTGAGTTCCGCGTAAGGCAATGAGTTTCTTCCACGGCCCCCAATCAACTGAACGTTCGACTTCGAACGCCAAAGGGCTTCCGTATTTCGTCCACGTGAGCCGAACGTCCTGCTCGGAAACAGTCGCAACCAATTCTCCGGGCGCGTCTGGTGCCTCAGGCCAATCTAAATATGAAGTGTCCATTACCGCGACGAGGCTGTCCTCTAACGAAATTCGCAGCCTTTGCTTCTTGCCATCCGCCCACGTCGCCGGAATGATTTGGCCAGTTCGCACGTTGACGACAATCGGACTTGTAATTCCACTGTTCGGGACCTCAACGTCAACTGCAACCGGGGCGAAATTGTCGGCTGGATCTGACACTACAGCCAACCAAAACCCATAGATACGCTTTCCTGATTGACGATTGCGAAAGGCGTACTTCCTCAATTGGCCGTGAGTATACGGCTCGGGAGGATCAAGAAAAATGTCTGCCATGGGATCGATCTCAGCCTCTCCAAAAAGCGCCGACGTTACTTCAAACGCACGGTAGGCCTCGCGGGGTTGGAAGGCACTTGTAGAAAAAGTCTCGCCATGCAAAAGGCCAAATCCGTCGTTTTCGTTGCCGTCCGTGCCGGGAATAAATTCCCAGAAAAATGGCTTTACGCCTTGGGCAAGAGCTTGCAAGAAGAAGCGCGGTACATATTTGGCTTGCACGGATTCGCTGGAGTTTTTCCACGAAGGAATCGTGTTCCACTCGTTCTCCCAGAACTCGATGTCTTTTCGCACGCCTGGCATGCGAAGCACAGCCTCACGAAACAAGTCTGCAGCTTCGAGCGCGTCTTCCTCCTCCGGCGGCTCATTGTGGCCGTATCCGGGATACGTGTGATACGCCATCACGTCGATCTTCGAAGGACACTCAGAAAGCGCCGTCAGGGCGAATGCAGAGTCGACCTCGCTGGTTCCACCGAAGACTACCTTCGACTGCGGATCAGTCTGGTGGACAGCATCCGCAACCCGGCACAAAGCACGCCCGTATTCACGGCCCTTCGCGACGCGCTCTTCGTGCGACTCGACACTGGGCTGCCAGTAACCGATGTTGGGCTCGTTCCAAAATTCCCAGTATTTAACTTTGTCTTTGTAGCGATTGACCATGAAGCGCGTGTAATTCAGAAATCCCTGAATTTCATCCTCTGTCTTGAGGCCGTGAAAAATTGCAGGAGCAGGATTGTCCTGATCGCCGATTCCCGGCGGAGCCGATTCTGCGTGCTTCGGCCTTGCGGCGGGATCTCCCTCATACAGGGCATTGCCGTAACAGAGTTGCAGCTCGGTCGATACACCATTGTCGAACAATGAACGGATTGCCTCGTCCACCTCGGGACGCACTGTGTACACTCCCGGTGTTTGTTCAATCCAATCCCAGCTCGTCTTCTCGGAACTGTTCTCATACTGACCCAGGCGAACCCATTTCACGCCGGAATCAACAACCCTGGTCCACCAATGTGCTGTCCAGGGCAGGCGCGGATCGCGCGGCAAGGGAAGGTTCATGCCGAAGCCATCGGACAGCTGAGTTGAACGTCGGAGAGGCACTTGCTTCGGAATGCTCTGGCAGGTCGCAGTCATCTCATACAACATCACTAGCAATGCACCCGCCAATAGAATGGCGCGACGGCAAGCTAGCGGCCAGATTATGAATGACCTTCGCTGGTTTGCAAGTGGAATCACAGGGCTCCGTGAGATTCATCATTCAGCGGTGCTTCGCTGCGCGAATGCAGCCACATTCGTCCACGATTTGCTCTTGGCTGAGCTTTCCACCGCGTCTAGTAGCTTCTGCACTTCTGCGGCATCATCGAAATTGGGATGGAACGCATCGTCTTTGGCGAGCGACTCGAGGAAATCCACCAGGGTTGCGATAAAGGTATGCTCATAGCCGATGATATGCCCCGGTGGCCAGAAATGACTGGTGTAAGGATGGTCCGCGCCAGTCACGAGCACGTTGTGAGCGCCTTGGATTTCTGCGGCGTCGTTGCTGTCGAAAACCTCCAGCCGATTCATTTCTTCAAGGTTAAAACGAAGTGCGCCCCGCGATCCGTGTATCTCGAAGTAGTTACGATTTAGGCATCCGGTAGCGAAACGGGTCGCTTCGAATGTGCCGATGCTGCCGTTCGCGAAACGTGCAAGCAGCAACGCGGCATCATCGACTTCGCGTTTGGGCACAAATGTTTGTAGAAGGCTGCTGAGTTCTGTGATCGGGCCATTCAGCAGCAACGCCAGGTCGAGAGAATGGGAGAGAAGATCGCCCAGGACGCCGGAACCGGCTTCCGCCTGGCGAAATCTCCACGCGTTCGCTACTGCCGGATCGGTGCCCCAACTCTGAAGGTACGTTGCCCTGTAGTGATAAGGCTGGCCGACTTTGCCTTGATCCACAAGTTGCTTGGCAAAAGCAATCGCCGGAACGCGGCGATAGTTGAACCAGACTCCGTTCCGCACATTGCGGGCAGCTTTCGCCATTCGCAATGCCTCGGCGAAATTCATCGCTAGCGGCTTTTCGCACAACACCATCTTCGCTGCTTGGGCAGCCGCGATCGCAATGGGCGCGTGCATGTTATTTGGCGCGCAAATATCAACAATGTCGATGTCTTTGCGGGTGGCGACAGATTGCCAGTCGGTCTGCGTCTGTTCCCATCCCCACTTCGAGGCAAAATTTTCTACTGCTTCCTTATCCCGGGCGCAAATGACTTTGAGTTTGAGGTCGTAAGGAATGTCGAAGAAACACCCCGCCTGACGAAATGCGTTCGAATGGGCGCGGCCCATAAAGCCGGAGCCGATCATTGCGACATTTAGTTTCTTGACCTGCTTAGCCATCAAATCGTAGCAACCTCTTGCAAAATTGTGTCTGAAGACGTTCAGCGAGCAAACACCTTGCGGAATGCGTGAATGATGTCATTCTCATCAGCCTCGCTGAGGCTAGAAGGAATGGCGAGCAAGATGCTGCGTTCAAACAAATCATCTGCCACGGGGCACGTTCCCTTGGAGTATTGCATCTCAGAATCGCGATTTTCAGCTAGCTTCCAGGGAAATCCTTTTCTGTCGATGCTGGTTTTGTTCACCAGGCTCACGATGTTCGAATATATATGCAGACCCCAATCGGTCATCACGACATTGTTCACGCCTTGCGGAGATGTAGCAATTCCTTCCGCCCGTAGGGCCTGACTGATTCGCTTTGCGTCCTCCGCACTTTTCAACGTCAAAATCAGGAATGGTCCTGTGTCGCCGTCTGGGTCGATGATGCGCCGCAAGCGAATCTGCGAAAACACTTCAAGAGCGCGACGAATCCGATACTTGCTCCACCGCATGTGAGCAATGATTTTCGGCAGCTTCTTCAACTGCACGCGTAAAATCGCGCCCCGCATCTCGTCCAGCCGGCAACCGCGTCCCCAAAGGCAGAGATCGAGGTTGTCGTAAATCGCGTGGCCACTTTCATCACGGGCGTATCCGTTGTCGTGTGTTGCCACAGCACGCTGATACAAGCGCGCATCGTTTGTCAGCACGCAGCCGCCCTCTCCGCTGCTCATGTTCTTGTTCATCTGGAAACTGAAGATTCCCATGTCGCCGAAGCTGCCAACTTTCTTACCGCCGATGCTTCCTCCGGCGCACTGAGCACAGTCCTCCAGCAAAAATAGCTTGTGCTTGTGGGCCAGTTGCAACAACGCAGGAGCGTTGGCTGGCGCTCCACTCATATGCACTGCGATGATGCCTGTAGTTCGGGGCGTGATGTTACGTTCAACCTCGGCGGGATCGAGTGTGAATGAGTCATCGATATCCGCCAGTATGGGAATCGCGCCCAAGTTAACGACCGCCGCGATAACCGCAACCCACATGTAGGCTGGCACAATTACCTCCTGGCCGGGGCCCACTCCCAGAGCGGAAAGCGCCGTCTGCAGCGCGCCGCTGCCACTTGCGACGGCCAGCGCGTATTTGACACCGATGAACTTGGCAAATTCACTTTCGAATGCATCCACTTCCCCGCATAGCTCGATGCCGTAATAGCGGAATGGAGAACGGCTCTTCACCACACGAACCGCCGCTTCAATCTCTTCGTCATCGACGAAATGCATCCCGGGGAATTCTAGAGGCAGCGGTTTTGTGCGGACAGGAGTGCCTCCGTCGATAGCTAACTGTTCCATCTCGATTGTGTCGTGTTTTTCTTTTGTGCTCATATCGACTCCATTGATTCCTGCGAAAAAAGCTTCCTGGGTGCGCAGGCTTCTATTGAACAGATTGCAAGTGAGATTCAACAAACGTGCCGTAATCCGGCCATGCCGTGAAGCTGGTGGGAGGATCGGGCCCCTCTAGCAGGTCGGGTCCGTTGGTGCAATTATCCCAGTCCACGGACGTGAACGCCCAGAACCAGTAGCCAACCTGCTGAAACTGCCGGTCAGCCCACGACGTCAGATTCTCTTCACTACCTGACCCGCAGCCCGTATCGGCGTTGGCGAGCGTGTTCTTGACACTATCCAGTTCGCCGGTATCGTCAATCACGATCGGGGAACCCGCAGCCTGGATGCTTCCAAATACTCTGGACCAACATGTCGCATCCTCGCAGTTGAGACCGTCAAAATAAATGTGGATTCCGGCGATGATCTGGCCGTGTGGGTTACTTTCCGTCGCAATCGGGTCGCTAGGGACGTATTCCAACCAGTCATCGAGCTGATTCGAATAATCCAGCCCCGCGATGATAAGTGGATTTTTTGCGCCGGTTGCGCGAATTGTATTTACGACGCGCTGTGTACCCAGCACCATCCAGTAATCATAATTTCCACTTTTCGAATTTGAATTGGGAAGTTCCTTCGTCGAACAACCTCCGTTGAGGTAGCACGACCAGTCGGAATCCGAATCGAATTCCGGCTCGTTGGTAAGGTTGAGAATTACCGATGGATTCTTATTGAAGGTCGTCGCAACCGACTGCCAGAATGTCCCCGAATAATTCGTGTCCATGGCGGGAAAGCTATCCCCGTTGTTGCCATTCTTGGCCAGATACGGCCCCCCGCCGACGTGGAGATCAACCTCCACGATCAAGCCCGATGCGGTCGCGAGATTTACGAAAGTGCTGATCGCTTCAGTGTAGTTAGCACCACTTGTTGCTGCGGGCGGAGGGTTGGAACCGGGTACGTCGAGCCAGCAGTCTTCGTTCAGTGGAATGCGAACGACGTTGGCGTGCCAGGCGAGCATTGCGTTAATGAGCGCCTGATTGAGCGGGGTCGTGTCGTATACATGGTCGCCGACCAGACATTCATATTCCGTTCCCGTAATGTTGACTCCGCGCAGTACAACCTGCTCGCCGGCAGCGACGCTTTTAACTCCTAGCGTTCCCGCCGTGGTCGTCACAAAATAATTGTCTTGAACTGCAATGCCAGGAGCTGCTCCTGCGTATGCCTGCGCGCAACAGAATGCGAGAAAGACGCACAGCGCGCCAAACAATGTCGAAACCCGTCTTGAATCTGTACTCCGTCCGTCAGACATCGGCAGTCTTCTTTGTTGCTCGATTTGGTACAACCGCTCCCATCCGCTCCTTACGCAATTTGCTAACCGATGCAGTTTCGACTTGTGGAAGCAATAGGGTGACTGCCGCCTAAAAGTTGACCTTGAGTGCAACCTGACCGATGCGGGGATCGCGAGCCACCGTGATGATTCCAAAACTTGAGCCCGGAACTCCGGCACAACTCTGCCCCGGGCCGCTCGTAACACATGTACCTGTACCCGGAGAGCCCAAGCCACTGGTGGCAATAAATTGTGCGTGATTGAATGTGTTGAAAAACTCGGCACGAAACTCGATGTGCATCCGATCGCGCACCGCGAAATCCTTCAACAGCGCCATGTCCCAGTTATTGATCCCCGGACCGCAAAAAAAGCGTCGTCGTGCATTGCCTAACTGACCCAACTGCTCCGAAGTAAATAACGATGTATTGAAGTATGGCTGACCGCTTCTGGGGTCGGTGAGGTTCAGCGGGCCCGAAACATAGTTAGGTTCGTCGATGCCATTATTGTTTGGTCCGGCGGAAGTGGTACCGGTTAGTGAGTTGTCGTCAAGTTCGAGCAATGTGACGGGTAGTCCAGTCGAAAAGCGAGTAATGCCGGAAAGTTTCCAACCGCGGGTCAGGTTGGCTTTCTTACCGAATAGATAGTCGAACGGAAGCTCATATGTGTAACTGACAACAAAATTATTTCGCAGATCGAAAGCGGCTAGCTCTTTCGTCAGGCTGGGATTAAAAGGATTGACTTGATCGCCTAAACCGGAAGCTTGATCAAGCGTTTTGCTGTACGTGTATCCAGCCAACATTTCCAGGCGCCCGCTGCGATGGCGAAACGTAGCTTCTAACGAGTTATAACTTGCATTGCCAATATTTTCGTAGAGGCCGGTGCTGCCGAAATTGACTCCCAAGGGCTGGCGTGGAACCACAGTTTGGCCCGTAGCTGTCGTGAAACTGCCAGTCTCGGCCATGGGTCCGCAAGTCGCGGTCCCGGGCGCGACCTGAGTCGACTGGCTTACAGTAAGGCAAATGGATGGAACGGAAGGATTGGCGTTAACCAGCACCAGCAGCCTATGACTCTGAGTACCTACATAACTGACGTTCATCAACGAATTGCTTCCGAATTGCCGCTCCAAAGACAGCTCGTAATGTTCGGCGTATGGGAGCCGATTCTTGTACCAATAGCCCGGTGAACTTGAAATCGGTTCGAACTGGGCCCAGTTGACGTTTGGATCGGGATTTGACGCCGAGACGCTGGCGAGCGGAAACACAACCGGATAGCGCTGGCCTTCACTGTTTCCCGTGGCGCGATCAACGAACGGGGTATTAAACATAGGAGGATTCGGACTGGAGTAAAAAAGACCGTAAGGCGGGTCGCCGACCTCCAGAGCATCGGTAAGATCTTCGATCGCAGTGTAGAAGATGCCATATCCAGCCCGGATACTGCTTTGCCCGCTGCCTCCAAGCAGCCAGTGCAGCGGCCCTGTATCGCTGGAAGGCGAAAAGGCCAATCCCACCCGGGGCGCGAAGTCGTTGTAATGAGTAGGAGCGAGGGTGGAAGGCACGTTGGGATCGCCAGGAAACACCCAGCCTGTAGGAGCACCGGGAAATACTCGAGATTGCTCTCCCGGAATTATGGTTTCAAGCTGGTTCTTTTCTTCCCACCACGAAGTGCTCACGTCCCAGCGAAGGCCGTAGTTCAACGTCAGCGATGGCGTCACACGCCAGCTATCCTGCGCGTACAGTCCAAAGTATCGGCTGCGCGAGTGTAGCGGCGCCTGCTGACCCTGCTCGTAGTAGACGGGAGCGCCGATCAAGAAATCGGCGAAGTCGAGTCCAGTCTCCGATCCGTCGAATGCGTAGCTGCCATTGTTCGCGCCGTAGGCGACCTGCGCGATCTGGTCGTAATGGATATTGCCGCCGAACTTGATCGAGTGAGTGCCAATGACTTTCGAATAATTGTCGAGCAATTGATAGGTATTGTTGTATTGCGCCAAAGGATAGGCATTCACGCCGAAACTGAAATTATTCAGCGAAATATTTGGCACGCCTTCAAACTGCGGCGCGATCGGAACGATGCCCAGAGTGTTCGCGCCTGTTACGAACCCTAAAGACGAGAGAGAGGGGCCTACGCCTCCTACCGGTTCGCCGGTGAAAGTTGCAAAACGCATGTAGTGCAGACGCAACTCGTTCACCGCGGTTGCACTTTGCGTCTTTATGTCGCTCAGATTGATCATCTGTGCCCTGCCGATGTTTAGAACATCGAACTCCGGAAGAGAGACGAAACAATAGGGGCACTGCTGATGGTAGTCATCGATAAAGTAGTACGCGGAGAGCATGCCGGCCGGGCTGCTGCCATCGATGCGAGCGCCTCCTTTGTCATCGCGCAGCACGTTGTTATATGCGCCGGTTTCATAAAACGGCTGCCCATCCTCACTCGTGTTCGGCGGCGGAATGTATTTCAGAAGCGCTTTGGCTGGGGCGGAAATCGCCACTTGCGGAATAACTGCATTTGGAAAGACGCACCCACTCGAAGTGGCGCATCCCGGCGCATAGTAGCTCTCCCCATTGGTAACTGGATAGCCCAGCTCCGAGGACAGCACGCCCGCCCAATAGGATCCATTCACTGTACCAGTCAAAGCGCTGGCGGCATCGGCTAAGTTGCCGGTCAGGTCCGCCGCAGAATAAACCGGCAGGTTTGCAACTTGTCCCTGAATCTGCCGTGTTCCCTGATAATCAACGAAGAAAAAGATCTTTTTGCGCACAACTGGGCCGCCGAAGGTCCCGCCAAACTGATTTTGCTTAAATGCCTCGCGGATATTGCTGAAGTAATTGCGCGCATCAAGGTCGTCGTTTCGCAAAAATTCAAAGAGTTCTCCGTGAAAGTCGTTTGTGCCCGACTTGGTGATCGCGTTCACCTGTCCGCCGCTGTAATTGCCGTATTCGGCATCGAAGTTGTTGGTGATAATGCGAAACTCCTCGATGGAATCGAGGTTCGGAACAATTGCAGTGGTCTGGTTTACACCTTCGTTGACGTTGCCACCGTTCACCATGAATCCGTTGGCAGTTTCGCGCTGACCGCTCACGGAAAGGCCGCCGGCATTCAAAGAGCCGGAGGGTGAGATAGGTTGATACTCGCCCGAAGTTTCTGGCGCCACCCCGGGTTGCAAGGCCAACAAGTCGGTGTAGCTGCGGCCGTTGAGCGGCAAGGACTCCATTTTGGAGCTGCCGATCACTTCGCCCATCTGCGTAGTTGTGGTTTCGACGTGAACGGCCGAGCTGGAGATGGTCATCTCTTCGTGTACGCCGCCAACTTCAAGGCGAACGTCTACCCTGATGGCGCTGTTCGCGTCAATCACGATGCCCGTTTCCCGCGACTCCCTGAATCGCACCTTATGTACTGTCACAGCGTACGTACCAACCGGCAGTGCAAGGAAGGAATAGAAGCCTTTCTGGTCGCTGAAAACCTCATGTCGAACCCCGGTTTCATCGTTGACCGCTATAACCGACACGCCGGGTACGACCGCTCCCGCGGGGTCGCTGACGGTTCCAGAGATCGAACCCGTTACGCTCGCGACAGCAGTGGTCGCGATCAACAGAACGAGAAAAGATAAAACTCGATTTGCCGGATTCAAGGATTTCTCCGACAGCCAGCGGTTAGTAAACGCGTTTACTGAACCCGTTTATACCTGTCGCGCGCCTCTTGTCAAGTTTTTTCTCGACCTAGGGTTATTCGGCCCTTTTTTGCACTGAAACGAACAAAGGCGGGTTCTTGAAGCTGCACAGTGTCACGCAGCCGAAGTCGATGCGCGGACCACGAGTAATGGTGCCACTTTCCGGTGGACGGGGTGGGATTTTACCCCATCGGCCGACTGGCTCTGGATTCCTCGCAGGAAGATCGAAGCCCCAAGACTTCCGAGCTCCTCCATCGATTGCCGCACCGTGGTTAAGGGAGGATTGTAAAACGCAGCTGCCGCCACGTCGTCGAAACCGACTACAGAGCACCGCTCCGGCACTTTCATTCCCGCTTGAGTTAGCGCTCGAACCGCGCCGAATGCAGTCATGTCATCGAAGGCCATTACAGCCGTGAATCGAGTCCCGCTCCGAAGCAGCTTCGTCATTGCCTTAAACCCGGCTTCGGAACTGGAAGCAATGTCCTTCAGTTCGACAAGCAACTTGGGATCCAGCGATAACCCCCGCTCCTTCGCGAACTCACTAATTCCCCCCCAACGATGCGCGCTGTCGACCACCCGCTTTGGGCCGCGTATAAACGCGATGCGTCGATGCCCGAGCTCAAAAAGATGGGCAATCGCAAGCCGGGCACCCATCTTATTATCTACCGAGACTGAACTGATTCCATCATGGCTGGACTCCCTTCCTATCACTACGACTGGAATGCGATTCTTCGAGAAGGTGCGGAGCATCTCTGTCTGCAATTGCAGGGAATTCGCAACCGCGATGACACCTTCGATGCGCCGCTCGAATAGAGTGGCGACATATTTGCGAAATCGTGCGCGGCTATTCTGGATGTCAATCAACACGGGCAGGTAAGCGGAGTCATATAACGCCTTGTCGACTCCCAGTAGAACTTGGGCACAGTAGGGGTCGCTCACATCCGGCACCAGTACGGCGACCGCGCCGCTACGGCTGCTCCGTAGAGAACGTGCAAATTGGTTTGGGTAATAACCCAGCTTGCGGGCCCATTTGCGAATCTGACCCTTGGTCCTCTCAGGAATGTGCTGACCGGCCGGAGAATTGTTCAGGACCAAGGAAATCGTGGTCGGCGAAAAACCGCTAGCCTTCGCAAAGTCCCGAATAGTGATCATCGTTCTCGACCCAGCATACCAGCTGGAGCTCCTGCGCTGATTGAGTCTCGCACCTCGAACCGGCTGCCTCACTCGTGGAGAATGAACTGAAGTTTGGTGTCGCAGGAGACTGGGGAAGGGGCAGCTTTACCACGGGATCGCTGAATTAGTATTCACTCTTGTTGTTTTCGGACTCTTTCATTGGCCATTTACCAAAAACTGGGCTATTGTTCCTGCTTCTACGACTTTCTCGATCACTCATCGTCAGCTGGCCTGCTGCAGCTTGCGATCCCGGTCTGCTACAGTTCCCCAATGCCTTCCTGGCCGAGCGTTGAATTCCATTCTTCCACCTGGCGCATAACCCAAAGGTCGGCGAGGGGTGCTCGCCATCCAGTCTCTGCGCCTTCCCCCAGTTTCAGGGGCTTGATTCGGTATTGCCCTAGCGCTCGCGCGACGTAGGTTCCACCGACTTTGACGAGTGATCTTCCGGTGCATTGCTGCGCCGGACGCCCAATTTGCAAAGCACTGAAGGATATCCAGGGAATTCTAAGGAATCCTTAGGAGCGTGAGGTTATGAGCCCACAGGGAAATAGGAATTACAACTTACAAGACACGGTGGCCCTCGAAGAGCCTTGTAAGGAGTAGCAGGGAATTGCCCCCACTACCGTCTCTCGCAACGAATACCCCAAGCCAACTTGCGGCGGCAACGTGTCCACCAAGATCCGCGTAACCTTCAGCCACGCAGCTTATCAACCGGACTTTGGCTTGTAAATACAGAAGAGAAGAAGTCGCTCGTCGATTCGCCAGGCTGGAGATGAGCGTCGTCGTACCTCATAAGGTCGTCAGCGTAAGCTATTTCGGAGTTTCACCCCGGTTCGCGTCGTCCTGCACCGACTTCGTCGTAGCCGACTTGTCGATCCTCGACTTTGTGGGCAGTCCACATGCTGCTGGGGGATTTGTCATCTGCATGGCGAACACTCGGTAGCTCGGTTCGTTCGGTCGCAAGGTCGACCAGTAGCCCGATCGGGTCAGCAGGGGTTTGTGACGGACAATTGTCTGGTTGACTAGGATCTTCACTCCACATTCGAGATTGTTCTTCGGCTGGAGAATGGTTTTAGCAGGGTCGTTCGCCTTGAGAAGGCGATCCACTTCCCAAGATTCAGACCAGCTTCAGCACCTGCCAGGGCCTGAAAGAAGTAAGCCCAAAATGTGCGCTTGTCTATCTTGTCCATCTCGTAAAATCGCGGGCAGAACAGACGCGCGCCGCGGGGGGCCTGCGAAGAAAGCATTTCTGGCGGCAACGCCTTCTCGATAATCTCGTCCCATAACGGATTCCAGGGCATCCCACCGAGTTCGACCTTCTTTATGTCGATAGGGGTTGGCGGGACTGGTTTGATGGCCTGCGCATGTGAAGGTGTAGCCATTCCCATGCAAAATACGAGGGTCCCGATGAACCACGACGTCTTCCGCGCAAAGAGACTCAAGTTCCGCCTCCAGTGCTAATCGATTCCAGCACGTTGCCAGGCCGATCGCATGACTCTCTGCTCAGGTTCCGACCGCAAAGATCATGCCTGGACAGACGCGATCTTTCCTGGTTCAACACGCAGCTGAGTGTCTCTATCCTTTTGGCGCTCGTCCTCAAGGTATGCCGGGATGGTTTTAATTGTTATGGCCAAAGTGTGGCAGAATTGGCACCTTGCAAGCTGTCCAATTTAGCTCTATGTCACCGGTGCGCAATAATAAGTGGATTGGTGGAAGTGAGGGGTTGTCGTGGTTTCTTGGGCACGAATGCTCCGATTCGAAGGTATACTCTCAAAACCATCTAAGGGGATGAGCAATTTTGTACAGTCCCCGCGAGCGCGAGGATACTCATGTCGAGTCTCGTTCCCGCATCCGCAGCGTGTTCAGCCCTAAAGTTTCAGCAGCCTGTCAAGAAACGACCGATAACGTTGTAGGGCAACGCGCAGGTCCTCAGTGGACACGTTGTCACCAAAAGCAGAGAGTATCGGAAGAGTTTAGGATGGGAAGCAGCCCGGTACCAGGAGGCTCCTCATGAAACGCATACTGATTGCCTTCACGCTGTTTGCTGCAACCGCTGCTTTCGCGCAAGACAAGAATCCGGTCACGTCGGTGGTGAAGGAAATCCTGCCCCGCCAGGAGAAGAACCTCGTCGCTGCAGTAGAAGCGATGCCTGCCGACAAGTTCGGCTTCCATCCGACGCCGCCGCAGATGACGTTTGGCCACCTCGTCTTGCATATCATCGAATCCAATAACTACCTCTGTGCCAAAATCAGCGATGTACCTGAATTGGAGCCGACGGGTCTGAAAGATACTGACGAAAAGGACAAGCTCGTCTCCGCGCTTAAGGCCAGTTTCGATTTCTGCACGACCGCCCTAAGCAAGGTGGACGACTCCAAGCTCGCAGACCAGGTCGAGTTGTTCGGTGGCCGCAAAGGCCCGCGTGCATTTGCGCTCATTGCCCTGACCAACGATTGGGCCGATCACTACAGCTCCGCCGCGATGTATCTGCGGCTTAACGGATTGCTGCCACCGACGGCGCAGCCGAAGAAATAGACCCGCCGAATTCTCGTCGGAGCTTTCAGCTACCCGATCCAGAAAGATGGCTTGCAGTTCGAACATCGCTTGCCAAGCTCTCGCCATGAGCGGAGAATGCGGTTAACTCAGGGTGAGCTCAGCTATTTCGCGCACGGCAACCTCAGGATTCTGCACCCAGGCTGTCATCCACCCCTATGTATCCGCCGGTCCTCATTCATCGCTCTCATATCCTCGCTATTGGCCTACAAATGGCGTTTCTTTGATCTCTTCGCCATTGGCTCCTCCGAGGACCGGCCTTATGCCCGAGGCGCGAATCAAAAGCAAACTCCCAATCGAGATCGTCGTCGAGAACGACGCACGTCATCACACATCTGGGCAAACCCCGGACCGCACGCTTATCGTCGGGCTTCAATCGCGAGCACCAATGTCATTGTGCGGCGGTAAGTATAGAGCAAAATAAATGGCGCGAGCGCAAGTTAGTGAAGGCCGCGAGCATGGGTACCTAGGACGGCCGATGCTAACTATCGTCCCACGGTGCTTCGATTGCCGGACTTGGACCATTCAACCCAGGCTCTCCCCCGGGCGAGGAGCAGCGCTCAGGCATTAGCCCTGAACACACTAATTCTGCCCGTACACTGGTTCAGCATTGCGGTTAGGAGGATCGGAGATCGCATGGATATAAGATATCAGCGCCTGAATGTCGGACCGGCTGAGAGTGTTGCCCCAGGCCGGCATGAGTGCGGATTTATTGAGCGCCGGGCCGCCATGGCTGATGATGGCAGTCAGATCGGCATCGGTCAGTTTGTTGAGCGTTTCGCCATCAGTGAAAGGGTGCGGCTTGATTTCGAGATTATCGAAGTTAGATACACGCTCCACGGTTGATTCGGGATTGTGGCAGCGCTCGCAATATTGATCGTTGAGCTGGCGGCCCAGGGTTTGCTGGTAACCCAGAGCGATCTCTTCGATGGTCAGAGCAACTTTCTTTCCCGCTTTGTCGCTGCTCGATGCGGTTAACTGATAACGGCCCGCCATGCCACCGAGAGTAACCTTGGTTGTGACCTGGCCGCTGGAATCGGTTAGGCCATTGGCCGGATCAATGGTCAGTCCTGGCGCGGCTCTGAATTCGACGAGTGCGCCCGGAACGGCCGTGCCTTGCCCGTCATTCACCTGCACTACGATGGGCTGCGGCAGCGGCGAACCTTGCTGCGCGGTCTGCTTTCCCCCGCTTGATTCGACGATGACTGCACCGAAGGCGGTCGGCTTGGGCAGCGCGACGGGCTCGGTCTTGTTCCAACAGGATATGGCCAGCACGGCGGTAAATAAAATGACGATGGTCAGAGAGGGGCGAATCATTTCTTTGTCCTAGCGGCCTCCGATTTGCCTCCGCCCTTCTGCGACATAAGGAATGCGGTCAGGCCACGGGCATCTTCGTCGCTCATGGCGCGGTTGGGTTCTGCCGTGCCGGGGCGCAGGGCCTGCGGATTCTTCATCCACTGGAATATCCAGGCAGCATTGAGGCGCGAACCAACTTGTGTGAGGGTCGGGCCAATGTACCCCTTGTCGATCTTGGTATCCACGATGTGGCAGCCCTGGCAGGCGTATTTGCCATAGAAAAGTTGCCTGCCCAGCTCAACCTCGCCCTGCGGATATCCGCTGACCGGCATGGAATCGCGATCGACTGATGGACTCTGGTAAACGGTCATGATGTAGTCTGTGAGTTCGTTGATCTCGCCATCAGTGAGATTGAATCTTGGCATGCGGCGAATCAGCGACGGCCGCAGCGTGTTCGGGCTGTTCAGGAAATCCATCAGCCACTGGCGCTGCACGGAACTGCCTTCCCACGTTAGATCGGGTGCCATGTCGCCGCCGTGGCCATTGATGCGATGGCAACTGAAGCATGCCAGATCGGTCATCAGCTTTCCGGCTTTCCCCGCGGGCTGGTAGTCCGACTCCGGCGTCGCCACCATCGTCAGCGACGGAGGAAATGCGGCCGATCGGTCGTTCAACGCGAGCAGGGCGGTGGCGAGCGAATCAATCTGCGCCGGTGTAAAGCTGTACTGCGGCATCTTCAAGGCTTGCCCAAACGCACGTGGCTGCTTGATCTTGGCAGCGATGTAATCGGGAAGCGTGTGCTGCATGCCTGGGAGAAACACGAGCTGAGTGACCGGCTTGCTTCCGATGCGGCTGAGCTCGGGGGCAAAGTTCTCCGGCTTTTTAACGCCGGCAATCTGATGACAAGAGGCACAGCCGTAGTCGGAAACGAGGCGCTTGCCGTGCGCGACCTGCTCTGGGGTCGCAGCCTCGAGATGGACGTTGGCGAGCAGGTCGGAATCGGTCTTGGCCAGCAGGAACCCGGAAAGCGTCGCGACTTGCGGATCGCTGAGGCGGTAATGCGGCATCGCGGTTTCTTCGTCGTATTTGCGCGGATCGCGCAGCCACGCCTGCAACCACTCCGGTTTTACCTTATTCCCGACCCGAGTTAACTCGGGGCCTACATCGCCACCAACCAGATTGCCGGCGGCGTTCTGTACCGCGTGGCATGACGCGCAGAAGGATTCTCCGTACAAGCTGGCGCCAGCCGCAGGGTCAGGGGATGCCTTCGCCGAAAGCGTAGCAGTGTCTCCGGGCTGAGGCGTGCTGTTCGCAATCAGAAATGCGGAAATGTCTCGCGCATCGTCATCGCTCAGCCTGAAGTTCGGCATTGTTGCCGTGGCCGCATAGGCTTGCGGATCTTTCAGCCAGGCATAAATCCAATCTCGCGTGGTCTTGTCGGCGATGTGCGACAGTGCAGGGGGATCGTCCGTTGCCTTCATTATTTTTCCGTCAAATAGCTTGACCGTATGGCAATGCACGCAGCCGTAGCGGGAAAGCAGATGCCGGCCTTGATTCAGTCGAGGCGCGCCGCGGAGCGGCCCACCATGGCATTCGCCGCATGACGACTCGATGTATTTCGCCGGCAGAATTGGCTGCTCCCACGCCAGCGTGCTGTTGTGCGCCTCGGCTACGGTTGTGGCGGCGCCCTGCCCGCGATGGCAGATCGTGCATCCGAACCGGTCGAGCTTGTGCGGAATCGCCGGATGCGGGCGGAAGGGCTGCACGTTTATATCGGTGAGGCTAGCTTCTTTCAAACCAACGTGGCAACTTGTGCAGCGGTCGACCACGCCGAGGTCGGGCAGCCAGATCTGCTGAATGCCTCCTTGAAAATGGCGCTGCAACGTGACCGCATCGCTGCGGTTGCGAATCATCTTCAGATAGCCGTGTTGATAGTGACGCCACTCGCTGAAGTGGTTTTTCGCGGGAGCGATCGCAAGCGAAACCAGAAACACCAAACTCACCACGCCGAAGGCACGAACGCTATCCCCAAACAACTTCTGCCAGAGCGATTTGAACTTTTCTTTCATGAGTGCATTAAGACCCTTGCCACGGCCAGACCCAGGCCCAGCCCGGGCCGCGGAAGAATGTGCCGATGGCAGTCAGGACCACCAGCTCGAATAAGAACCACGTCATCACCCAATAGGAAAGCGGCCTTGCCGCAAGATAGCGGCGGAAAGCCGAAGACGATTGAGGAGAACTCTGTGCTGCCAGCAGCATCACTCCGGCCATGATTAACGTCGGAATGAGGGCCGCGTACACCTTGAAGAAAAGCAGAAACAACGACAGAGCGATCGCGACTAAATAAAAGATCCGTAGTCGCCGTAGCCGGTCCTTCAGGAAGAGTCCATCCGCTTCGATATTGACCTTAAAGTACGGAATGACAATCAGCGCGATCACCACCAGTCCCGGAACCAGTACACCCGCGACAACCGGCGGAAAGTAGTGCAGCATCTCTTGCAGTCCAAGAAAGTACCAGGGAGCTTTTGCCGGATTGGGAGTGTGGGAAGGATCAGCCAGGCCTTCGAGCGGTGCGTTGAAAAAGAGCGCAATCCATACCAGCGCAATGGCAAGCACTTGAATAGCGACGGCGGCGCGAAACAGGACCTCGGGAAAAGTCTGTATCTGATCTTCACTGTCGGCCTTCACTTGAGCAGAAGAGCGGCGGGTGATGAAGACGATGCGTCGCGGAGACTTCTTCGCGTCGGAATCGATGCCCGCGGTGAAGTCCTTGGAGTCGGCCATGATTACTGCGCCTCCTTCGTCGTAGTGACGACTGCGGAACTGTTCGCCCGCAGCGTCGCTGGTTCGCTGGCGTGGGAGTAGAGCCCGCCGTCCTTGCGGATGCGCCAGAAATGGATCGCAACGAAGAACATCGCCGTCAACGGCAGAATCATGCAATGCAGCACATAGAAACGCAGCAGCGCATTGGCATTAACCGCGTTCCCACCGAGTAGGAGGAAGTGAATCTTGTTGCCCATGACAGGGACAGCAGAGGCAATATTCGATCCGACCGTAATTGCCCAGTAAGCCAGTTGGTCCCAGGGAAGCAGGTAGCCGGTGTAACTGAGCAGCAACGTGATCAGCAAAAGAACGACTCCGATTACCCAGTTGAACTCGCGCGGCGCACGGTAAGCGCCGCGATAAAAAACTTTGAACATATGCGCGAAGACCAGGAAAACCATGGCGTGCGCCGACCAACGATGCAGATTGCGAAGAAACAATCCGGACGAGACCACGAACTGCAAGTCCTTTGTATCGGCGTAAGCCTGCGGCGCGGACGGGTGGTAGTAAAACATCAGAGGGATTCCGGTCGCGACCAGAATGAAGAACGTGCCGAGAGTGAGCGTTCCCAAGTACCACGTCGCGCTCACACTCAACATGCGCGTGCGCACCTTGGTTGATAACAGGTGGAGAAATACATTTTGTTGAATGGCCAGCGCACGCTTCAGTGTGCTCGTGCCGGTGCCGCTGCGGAAGATCGAGCGCCACACTCGCGTGCCGCGTAAGTCGTCAAAATAGTGGTCTACTATCTTCGTTATTGCCATTGCTTAGACCCTCACGAAGGAGTCACGCTGCAGTGGAGGAACGTCGGTGGAGCGGTCTACTAGCAAATCTCCGTCGTCATTAAGCCAGACGCGCTTCCACGGCAGAGGCCGGGGCGCCGGGCCTTCGATCTTCTTTCCGTCGCGCTCGAACTTGCTGCCGTGGCAGGGACAGGCAATGATGCCCAGTTCCGGCTTCCAAGCCGTGAGGCAACCCAGATGGGTGCACACCGCACTGAGCGAGAAGTAACCTTCCTGTGAATGAATGATGTAGATGCCCGAGTTCACATCGAGCGTGACGGAATCCAGAGGATAGCGGCCGGGATTGCCGGCATTGACCACGGGCGAAGGCTCATACAGCACATTCGGCTCGAGAAATTGATAGGCGAAGGCCGCTGTGCCGGCGGCGGCGACGCCCAGCGAGCCCAAGCCAAGTTTCGCAAAGAACTGGCGGCGGCTGACTGTGTCTTCGGTGTTTGCGGCTTTGGTTTCGTCCGTCATCTGTATCCCTAAAGCTACTTCGACTGCAATCCTGCTCCAATGGCCGCCACCGAGATCAGACCGGTCGGTTCGGCGGCAATGAGGTTGTACGACTCCATGGTGATCGTGCCTACGGGACAACGCAGGGCGCAGAGACCGCAACGGATACAGCGGGTTTCGTCCTTCAGCATGGCGGCGCCGGTAACGATGCCCAACTCGTCGGCTGCGACTTCGTCGAACTCGACACCGAAACATTCCTGGTTGTCGCGGATGTGCTGCACGGTCTGGGGTTCAAACTCGATGCGATCGAGGGAAACCAGCTCCAGACATTTTTCCGGACAAACATCGACGCAACCGCCGCACAGAATGCACATGGTGCCGTCTTCCGGCGAGCCTTCGAAAATTGTGTTGACCCAGCAGTGCAGGCAGCGTTGGGCTTCCGCAATCGCTTCGGGAGCGTCGTAGCCGACTTCCACTTCTGTTACCCCCGTGCGACGCTCCAGAGGAAGCATCGGCACCGGCTGGCGATTGATATTCAGATAGTCCAGTGGCATGCCGTGCCGCTTCAGCACTTCGACTTCGATGATTGGCTCGGGGTGTTTATTCTGGTGAAGGTATTCGTCGATTCCGACAGAAGCACGTTTGCCATCGCCTACGCTGTCGATAATCAGGCGTGGGCCGAAAACGCAATCACCGCCGGCGAAGATCCCGGCGGCCGAAGTCATCAAGGTTTGTGGATTGACGGCGATCAAGCCGCGCGGAGACAGTTCAACTTTATCTTCGGGCGTGAGGAAGTCGAGGCGCGGAGCCTGGCCAATGGCCATGATGATGGTGTCGCACTCGATCTGGCTTTCACTATTCTCGAAGAATGCTGGATTGAAGCGTTTGTTCTGATCGAAGACCCATTTTGTTTTAAGCGTCTCAAGAGCAACCACCTTGCCATCTCTGCCCACCATCCGCTTGGGGCCAAGACCCGGGTGCATGCGGATGCCTTCTTCTTCGGCTTCCTCAATTTCTTCGAGAGCGGCGGGCATTTCTTCGCGGCGCTCCAGGCAGACGAGATTCACTTCGCGCGCACCCATGCGCAACGCGGAAAGAGAAATGTCGACCATCTCCCGCGTGGCAACGGCAGTCATGTTTTCCGCGGAAGGTTCGGCATCCTGCACGCCCCCCGCATGCTGACGCACTACTTCACGCGCCGCCGAGCGGGCCACGTCCATAGCCACGTTCCCGCCGCCAATCACGATCACTTTCTTTCCGATGGTGAATTTGTAGCCGAGGTTTACGTTGAGGAGAAAGTCGATGCCTTTGTACACGCCATCGAGATCGACGCCGGGAATGCTGAGATCACGACTGCGATGCGCTCCGACGGCGATGAGCACGGCGTCGAATCCCTGGCGGCGCAGATCGGAAACCGTGAAGTCGCGGCCAGCGGCATGATTCAGCTTGAGCGTGATGTCGCCGGTCTCAAGAATCTCGCGCACTTGCGCTTCCACCACGTCGCGCGGCAAGCGATATTCGGGGATACCCAGATACAGCATTCCGCCCGCCACTGGCGCTGCTTCGAAAATGGTGACGGCGTATCCCATGAGAGCAAGATCGTGCGCGGCCGAGAGTCCCACCGGGCCGCCGCCTACGATGGCTACCTTATACGGAAGCTTTTTCTGGCCTCGTCCTTCATTGACGGGGATGGGATGTTTCGACTCCGGGCCAAACTGCTCGGTGAGAAAGCGCTTGAGGGCGCGAATGGAAATGGGCCGGTCAATCTCGCCGCGGCGGCAGGCCGTCTCGCAAGGATGCGCGCATACTCTGCCGCAGATGCTGGCCAGCGGATTGGGGTCGCGCGCGATGCGATAGGCCTCTTCGAAACGGCCCTCGGCAATCAGGCCGACATAGCGTCCGGCATTGGTATGCGCCGGGCAGGCCATCATGCAGGGGAAGTTCGTGTTTAGCCAGTCCCCGTCGACCTTTTTGTTTTTGTATCGCTTCAGCATGAGGGCAATTTCTATTCCTCGGTGCGGCTGAACGTCAACCAGTCTTCCTGGACTACAAGTGACGATGAAAAGTATGGGGAGCTACCGTCGATCGCCGCGCCGCTCCCCGTTTCTGTCGCTTCGTTACTCCTTACTTGCTCAGGGTAAAATCCGCCTTGCCTCCACCGGTAACAGTTACCGGCTTGGACTGGTTCTTGGCGCCTTCATGCCACGCCGTTACGGTGTAGCTTCCATCGGGAACGTCTTTGATCTTGTAGTTGCCGCTGTCGTCGGTTTCGGCAAAATAGGGAGTTGGGCTGACGATGATATATCCCGTCATTTCCGGATGCACGTTGCAGAGCACCGGCACGACGCCCGGCTTATCGAAGGTAAAGGAGCGCTTTTCACCCTTGGGCCATGTGCCGAGATTGTGTCCTGCTTTCTTATCGCTACCGATCGCAGTCCAGAAGACGTTGTGCTGCACAGTGTCGCTGTTCAGGAAGTCGACCGTTGTGCCCTGTTGGACGGCCATGATGTGCGGCGCAAAGACCAGCCCTTTTTGATCCATCACCGGGTGCTGTGTGGAAGCGGGAAAGGTTTTCCCCGCAATGGCCTCGACGTATACCACCGAATGACCTTTCATTCCCGTAACTTTCCCTTCGATATCGCCGGCCCATGAAGCTACGCCCACCCCACCGATCAGCACGACAACAGCGAATGTCTTCATCGCGAATTTGCTCTTCATTGTTTTCTTCTCCTTGTGCGCCGGTTAAACCGGCGAGGTGTAATGAATGAAAGAGTCATACGAATGTGATGTAGCGACCCACATCGGCCCTGAGTCATGCGGAGCCGCTCGCGAGGGCGGCGTCGAAGCGTTGACAAGGGAACGTGCGGGCCGGGTATTCAGCCGCGTAAGACAAACACTCCGGGACGCCGACTCTGTAGGAGGAAGCGGAAGGCCCCATCCGGTGCACCGATATCGCGAGGTGCAACGGAGTCCCGCGCGGTCACAGACCCCGTGCACGTACGGAAGCACCTCGAACGGGAACCGGGAGATCCCAGGTACGCCCAGGGCTGCAGTTGCCCTGGGACGCATCGGGAAGTCTAAGGACGTACGCCGATGACGAACGAACC
>Ga0187867_10001237_pt1 | contig 22143 bp, 17 predicted proteins | sample June2016WEW_13_1_FD_132976 | JGI IMG/M metagenome (GOLD analysis project Ga0187867, IMG submission 132976) | Peatland microbial communities from SPRUCE experiment site at the Marcell Experimental Forest, Minnesota, USA - June2016WEW_13_10 | ecosystem: Environmental > Terrestrial > Soil >...
ACAAACCCGGCACAGCCTCGGAAGAACACCGCTGGCATGCCTCTCCACAGGCCCGCTTCGAGCGGCTCCTGCGCGAGACCGGCGTCGCCATCGGCCTTCCCATCTCCCCCGAGCGCATTCGCCTCGTTTACGCGCCGAAGGGCGAGTCATCCGGCCACGTCACCTTCCCCATCCACCAGATGACGATGGCGGCGAACTGGCCCATGCTGTCCGCGCTCCATCTCCTTCTCCACAGCGACCGCCTCTTCATCGGCCCCGAAAACCAGCGCCTTCCCGCCATCCTGGAAGCCTCGCGCCGCTATCAGAACGAAGTCTCCATCCGGCTCGCCGGCCAGGTGCTGCGGGCACTGAACGAACTGGTTCGCGGCTTTCAGGAAGCCGACCGTTCGGCCCACGGCAAGATTCTGGCCGACGCGCTTCTGCATGACCCCAGCCATATTTACGGCGGCATGCTCACCACGCTCATGCGGATGGTCTTCGTTCTTTACGCCGAAGACCGCAGCTTGATGGGCTCCGACGAAACTTGGCTGCAGAACTATTCCATTTCCGGTTTGTATGAACGCCTCCGCGCCGACGCCGGCCAGTATCCGGACACCATGGACAGCCGCTACGGCGCGTGGGCGCAGATCGTTACCTTGACCCGGCTGCTTTACGATGGTGGCGGTCACGGTTCGTGGCGCCTGCCTCCGCGGCATGGAGGGCTCTTCGATCCCGACGCTTACCCCTTCCTCGAAGGCCGCGCCTGGGAATCGAAGCGCGACGCAACGGCCCTGATCGAACTGCCACTGGTCTCCGACGGCATCCTCTTCCGCATTCTCCAGGATCTGCTCTACCTGGACGGCGAGCGCATCTCCTACCGCACCCTCGACGTGGAACAGATCGGTTCCGTCTACGAAGCCATGATGGGTTTCACGGTCGAGACCGCCCACGGCATCTCCATCGGCCTAGGCTCCGATCATCTCGTCATCGACCTCGACGAAGTGCTCATGAAGAAACCCGCTGACCGCGCAAAATGGGTAAGAGAAAAGGCCGACTGCGAAGTCACCGGCAAGGCTATCGAGCAACTGAAGTCCGCGGCCTCAGTGGATGAACTCCTCGCCGCGCTGCGTCGCCGCATCTCGAAGCTCTATCTCGACCAGAACTCCAACCCTGTAACGATTCCCACCGGTGGCATCTACCTCCAGCCCACTGAGGAGCGCCGCCGTTCCGGCTCGCACTACACGCCGCGTTCGCTCACGCAGCCGATCGTCAAGACCACGCTCGATCCCGTACTGGCGCAACTTGGAGATAACCCGACGCCGGAGCAGATCCTGGGGCTGAAGGTCTGCGACCCTGCTATGGGTTCCGGAGCGTTCCTCGTCGAAGCCTGTCGCTACCTGGGCGAGAAGCTCGAAAAGGCGTGGATCGCGCACAACCAGATGCCGGCGATTCCAGCGGACCAGGACCCGTTGCTGCACGCCCGCCGCATCGTGGCGCAACGATGCCTTTACGGCGTGGACAAGAACCCCTTCGCCGTCAACCTGGCCAAACTTTCACTCTGGCTCGCGACCTTCGCCAAAGATCACCCGTTTACCTTCGTCGACCACACGCTCCGTTGCGGCGATTCGCTCGTCGGACTCACCGCGCATCAAGTCGAGGCATTCCACTGGCAGCCGAAAGAAGAAGGCGCGCTGCTTCGCGACATGCCTTCGCGTCTGCGGCACATTCTGAACGCTCGCGCTCAGATTCTCGATGCTGCCGACGAAACGCCGTACGAAACGCTCGCCCAGAAACTGGCGGTGACGGACGAGCAGATGATCGATCTGCGCTTGGCCGGCGACTTGACCATCGCCGCCTTCTTCGCGGCAGACAAACCGAAGGAACGCGAGACGCTGCGCAAAGACCTGGCCGAGAAGTTTCGTCGTGCTCGGGAACGGGTTACGGATCTGGAACTCGACGACGAGCTACGAGGTGCGGTTCGCGTCCTGAATGCAGGCACGAAGGGTGTCACGCCGTTTCATTGGGAACTCGAATTCCCGGAGGTGTTTCGGTTGGATGCTGTTGGCAAAACAACAATGGGCTTTGATGCCTTCGTTGGGAATCCGCCCTTCCTCGGTGGGAGTAAGATTTCCACCCATCTAGGCTCATCGTATCTGTCGTTTTTGTTAGTCGTCCACACTGGCTCCTCCGGGAATGCCGACCTCGTCGCCCATTTCTTTCGCAGGATATACGCGTTCCTGAGGCCCGGCGGAACGCTGGGCTTGATTGCCACAAAGACTCTCGCGCAGGGTGATACGAGAAAGGCTGGCTTGGCGTTTATTAGGTCCGCCGGTGGAGAGATCTTCGAGGCGCATCGCAGAATACGTTGGCCCGGGTCAGCAGCGGTCGTTATCGCGGTGGTCCATATCGTAAGGGGTTGCTGGAAAGAGCGGAGATTGCTGGATGGCAAGACCGTTACAGACATCTCTTCGTATCTCGTTCCAGGCAGTACAGACCATGAGCCTTACGGTCTCAAGCAGAACTCCTCGCTGGTATTCAAGGGTAGCTCCCCAAACGGCGAGGGCTTCATCCTCGAAGAATCCGAAGCGCGAGAATGGCTGACAGCGATTCCCGAGATTACTGCCATTGTCCGCCCCTACCTGACCGGCGAAGATCTCTACCAGATGTCCGATCAGAGGGCCTCTCGCTGGGCGGTCTGCTTTCGGGAAATGTCGCTTGCGGAAGCTTCGAACTGGCCCCTTGCTCTTCGGCATGTCGAAGCGACAGTGCGCAAACAGCGGAGCAGTAACAGTAACCCTGTATTGCGCGACAGGTGGTGGCTGTACGAGCGCTATCGGCCGGAACTTTACGCAGCGGCTTCTGCCGTCAAGAGGCTACTGGTTTCCTCAAGAGTCGGCAGTCACCTTTCCTTCTCTTGGGTTGATTCTGAGCAGATCTTTGCTGATGCGCTGAACGTCTTCATTCTTCCGGAAGCTCAGGCTTTTGCGATACTCCAGTCCAGGGTTCATGAAATATGGGCTCGGTTCTTTGGTTCCTCGATGAAAGATGACCTGCGCTATACACCGACAGAGTGCTTCGAGACTTATCCCTTTCCATCCGGCTGGCGGTCCAATCTGGCGCTCGCGCAGGTGGGGGAGGAATATCGCGGCAGTCGAGCCGATTTGATGGCTCGCACCGGTAAGGGACTAACAGACACTTACATCCGCTTTCATACCCCGCCGCCAGCAGAAGATGACGAGGAAATTCGTGCACTCCGTGACCTGCACACAAAAATGGACTGCTGCGTGTTGGATGCCTACGGCTGGTCCGACCTGCGGCCAAGACTTGATTTCATTCTCGACTACGAAGACGTAGGGGACTCCGAAAACGGCGGCAATTATTCCAAGAAACCGTGGCGGTACCGATGGGTCGATGAAGACCGCGACGAAGTCCTAGCCCGTCTGCTCGAACTGAATCGCGCCCGCGCCGAAGAAGAAGCGCAATCGGTGCCCGACGCCTTTGCGGCAAAAGCTGCGGTCAAACGCGGCCGGAAGTCCACCAAACTCGCGCCAGCCGCATCCCCCAACCTTTTCGGAGTCCAGGAACCCATCGAATGACCTCTTCCGAAGTGCGCGAGCAGATTCTCGATTCCTTCAGCCTCGACCTCGTGGGCCCGGTCGCCGGCCTCAAAGCTGGCAACTACCTCGAACAGGAGATCCTGCATGGATCGACCGCGCCGCTGCGTTGGTACCTGACCGGCTTCCTTGCGCCTTACGCCGCCAAACCCGAAGAGACAACCGACGCAGACAGCGGCGAGCAGATCGACCTGATTCCGCCCAAAAGGGTATGGACGATGAAGTCGCAGCCCCAGGAACCAGGACCGTCCCGACAAACACCCTTGTCGTCTTCTTTAGGTTCAATGTCCTTCTCTGAGCCTGAAGATCGGCCGTCTATCGTGACGGAGGAAACAACAACTTCTTTTGGGCCGAGCCTCTCGCGGGACCTGTTGTCCGAAGCGGGCGAGAGATTAAACCAGGAGCAACGATTATGGCTGTTCATCTCACCGACATGGAAGAACTGATTGCACAGATTGTGCGGACTGAGTCGCGGGATTATATGTCCGAGGCCCTCGGTTGCTACCAGGCTGGCGCCTTTCGGGCTTGCGTCGTACTGAGCTACATCGCATTATTCGATGACCTGCGGGCGAAGCTGAAGCCGCTGGCAAGTGTGAATTCTACAGCCAAGCAGCTACACGAGGAGATCGAAAAGCGGGCAGCGAATCAAGAGATTTATGAGTCTTATCTGGCAGACCAGTTGGCCGCGACGAAGGTAATCGATTCGGGGCAGAAGACGGCATTGGAGGTCATCGTCAAGCTCAGGAATAAGGCAGCCCACCCGAGCGGCATTCATGCCACGGCGGAGGAAGCGCGTTACGTTTTCAAGGAGATAGTTGAGAAATTTCTCCGACTCTCCGCGCTCGAAACGACCATAGCCGCGGATTCAATACTCTCCATGCTAGATCAGGGCAACTATTTTCCAACGAATAAGCTGGAGGATATCGCTAAGATCGTCGCAGGTGACATTGTTGCAGTCCACGAGCAAGCATTACCGTACTTCATCGCGAAGCTATTCAAGAACCGGTCCGATGCAGCTGGCGCACCGAGGATCCATGTTCGTTTCTTTCTGTGGGGACTCGCCTCGCTCAAGAAGGACTCAATCCGGCCTCGTTTGAAGTCCCAATTGGTGGAATTGGTCAAGTCTAGCGGCGAGGCGGGTCTGGCGCTCGGGCTTCTCCACGTTGACCCCGCTCTCGCAGATGGTCTTGAAAAAGCAGACAAGGACCGAATTTCCAGTTTGATTCAGCAATCTCTGACCGGAGACATGGCCCGGCTGGGCAATCCACTCGGCGTGATGGCGGCCCTCGTAGCCCAGTTCGGCCAAGACCCGATCTGGAGCGAATACAGGTCTGCAGTCGATAATTTGCTCGACAAATACCTTTTTGATGCGGGAATGGTTAAGATCGTGGCGAAGCCCGGGGTGATTCAAGAAGAGTATCTGAAGCTCTTCGAGGTGAGGGCTAGTTCCAGCCAGTTCCAAACAGCCAACCTGGCGGCCAGTGCGTTGCTCAACCTCGATGGTGTCCTCGCTGCCGCAATTAGTTCTGAACAATGCTTTCGGCTGCTCGCCGCTACCGCACAAGCAGCGGGATATGGTGCGTTTACCGCCATGGAGGTTGTGAACGGGAATTTTGTTTCGGTCAGCTCACTTCGAGCCAGCGCCGCTGGTCTTTTAACTGTCGATTCGGCGAGGGCGCAGAAGATACTTTCTGAGTTTGGCGTGACTTCCTCGTTGCAGCAGATCGCTGGACAACTAGCTTCCAGCCAAGCCACGGCGCCGTCGCTGCCCGTTAACCCGGGAACGCACCAGATAGACATGAATTAGGCCACTTAGGATCAATGGATACATGACCTCCTCCGACGTCCGCGAACAGATTCTCGATTCCCTCACACTTGACCTTGTTGGCCCGGTCGCGAGACTGAAAGCTGGCAACTACCTTGAACAGGAGATCCTGCCGGGATCGACCGCGCCACTGCGCTGGTACCTGACCGGATTCCTCGCGCCCTTTGCCGCCAAGCCCGAGGAGAAGACCGACGAAGACAGCGGCGAGCAGATCGACCTGATCCCGCCAAAGACCGGCCTCGACGACGAGGCCGCGCCGGAATCCGCCTCCTCCCGGAAGACGCCCTTCCCCTCCTCCATGGGCCTGAGCGTTCTGATTCCACCCAGGTGTAAGTCCATCAAGGCCACCGTCACGTGGGGCGACTATGCGGCTGCCATGAAGGATGAAGCGGTCACCGGGTGGCGCCGCACCGCGCGTTGGGCGCAAGCGCCCCTGCCCATCCCAGCCCAGGACACCACCCGCGACGCGGTTCGGCTGAAAGACTCGGGTGGCCTCGACCTGGTTCTTTCCGTGCGGACCATCCCGCCCCACAAAGGACTCGACCTGGTTGCCCCCGGCACGCGTGCCGTGTCCGTGTTCCTGGTGAACAACCGCAACCCGATGACGGGAATCCGGCGCGATGAAGCCTATGTCTTCCAGGTCAAGCTGCAACTGGAATCCGATTTGCCCTTTGTCGCCCGCCCCGACCTTCGCGGCGTCATCTCCTCCGATCCGGATGAACGCGTGGCCGATCTCCAGTACCGTGATGCCTTCGAATATGCCGTGGGCCACGGTGTCTCCGCTCGCGCTCTTCCCGTTAAGACCGACGGCTGTCGGTCCGTCGAGACCGCGTGGATTCCGCGGTGTGAAGTGGAACGGATCGAGCACCGGGCCGCGCCCGCGAACGCAACGCTCGACATGGAGAAACTGGCGGCAATCAAAGACGCCGCCGAAGCCAAATCGCTGATTGAACCGCTGATCCAGGCTTACCGGGATTGGATCGCGAAGCAACCCGTCCCTGGCGGAAGTAGCGCGATGGAACAACGTCGCGCCGACGTCGCCACAAAGATGCTGTCGAGAGCCGGAGTCGTCGCCGGCCGAATCGAGCAGGGCCTGAACGAACTCGCCGACCCGATCGTGCTGGAAGCCTTCCGGCTCGCCAACAAGGTCATGGCGGCAGTCGGCCGTCAGCGGCGGAAAGATGCGGTCGAACCGCCGAAGTGGCGTCCCTTTCAGTTGGCATTCCTGCTGCTGAATCTGACCTCCATGGCGGAACCGGCGGACGCGGATCGCGAACTGGTGGACCTGCTCTTCTTCCCCACCGGCGGCGGCAAGACGGAAGCCTACTTGGGCCTCGCGGCTTTCACGATGTTCCTTCGACGCTTGCGGAATCCTGGCTCGCTCCGCGGTTGTGGTGTCGCCGTGATCATGCGCTACACCCTGCGTCTGCTTACGCTCGACCAGTTGGGCCGCGGCGCGGCACTCATCTGCGCCATGGAACTGGAGCGCCGGAACGACGTCGAAAAGCTTGGCAAGTGGCCGTTCGAGATCGGGCTTTGGGTCGGCCAGGCGGCCACACCCAATCGCATGGGCAAATCCGGCGAACGGGACGAGAACACCGCCCGTGCCCGCACACGGAAATTCAAACAGGACCAGAAGACGTCCCCCATTCCCCTTGAAACCTGCCCGTGGTGCGGAACCAAGTTTTCGCCAAACTCCTTCAATCTCGTCCCGAACGAAAAGGAGCCTCTCGATCTGCGCATCACCTGCGTCAACCGGGATTGCGAATTCTCCGGTGGCACACCGCTGCCGATCCTGGCGGTCGATGAACCCATCTATCGCCGCCTGCCGGCGTTCCTGATTGCGACCGTCGATAAGTTCGCCAGCCTCCCGTGGGAAGGCCAGACGGGCAAACTGTTCGGTAAGGTGGAGCGCGCCGACTCGGGCGGGTTCTATGGCCCCTGCGACCCCAACTCCGCGGGACAGCCTTTGCCCGAACCGCTCCTGGCGCCGGACCTGATCATTCAAGACGAACTACATCTCATCTCGGGGCCGCTCGGTACCATGGTCGGCTTGTATGAAACGGCCATCGATGCACTTTGTTGCCGGGAGATCACGCAACCAGACGGTCACAAGAAGACGGTCCGCCCCAAAGTGGTTGCCTCCACCGCCACCGTCCGCCGCGCCGAAGCGCAAATCAAGGCGCTCTTCTGCCGCAACGGCGTCGAGATCTTCCCATGCCCCGGTCCCGACCGCCGCGATTCGTATTTCGCTATCACAGTGCCAGCGGAGGAGAAACCCGGCCGGCTGTACGCGGGTGTGGCCGCGCAAGGCCGCTCGCCCAAGGTCATCTTTCTGCGGACGTATCTGGCGCTGCTGGGCGCGGCGCAGAAAGCCTTCCTCGCCAACGGCGGCCTCAACAACCCGCAGAATCCCGCCGATCCCTACATGACTCTCGTTGGGTACTTCAATAGTCTTCGTGAGCTCGGCGGTTGCCGCCGAATCGCGGAGGACGAAGTGACGTCGCGGTTGAAGGACTACGGCAGCCGGCTGCGTCAGGGTGAAACGACGGGTCTTTTTGCGAAGCGCGATTTGAGGGAAGTGGTCGAATTGACCTCGCGCATCTCAACCGCCGCGGTTTCCAAAGCGAAAGATCGCATGGCCAAGGCTTTCCTGCCCAAGACGGATTGCCTCGATATCGCGCTCGCGACGAACATGATTTCGGTGGGCCTCGATATTTCGCGGCTAGGCTTGATGGCGGTCTTCGGCCAGCCCAAAACGACCGCGGAATACATCCAAGCCACATCGCGAGTGGGCCGCGAGGAGGGCAAGCCAGGCCTCATCGTCACCATGCTCAATGTTCACAAGCCGCGCGATCGTTCTCACTATGAGCGCTTCGAAGCCTGGCACGCATCGTTCTACCGCTCCGTGGAGGCGACCAGCGTCACACCGTTTTCGCCACGCGCTTTGGATCGCGGGCTTGCTGAGGTTACGGTCGCGCTCAGCCGCCAGGGCTGGCCTGGAATGACCAAAGGCCCCAATGCACTGCGCGCTATGGAGTTGCGGTCAAGCCTTTCGCCCGTCGTGGACATCTTCGGCCGCAGAGTCGAGCAATACGCCGCACTGGACAGCAAAGAGATGCAGCAACGGCGCGACGGCGTCCGGGGCAAAGTGGAAGACCTGCTCGACGATTGGGCGAAGATTTCCAAACAGCAGAAGGACGCGGGAGCCACGCTTCGCTACCAGCAATATGACGACGGCACGGGACCGTACCTGCTGCGTTATCCGCTCGATCCGGACCTGGAGCGGATCGAAAGCAAAGCGGCACAGTTCAAGGCGCACCGCTCCCTTCGCGATGTGGAACCTGCCTGTAACCTCTGGCTGATCGAACTGAACGGTAACGCCATCGATCCCGAGGAGGACCTGGACTAATGGCCCGCCCCAATGGACAGATTCGCCGCAGCCAGATCATCAACGTGTTCGGCCCCGGCGCTCTCATGGACCTGCCACACCACGCCGCAATTGTCGGCGGCCTGGACAAGTGGAACTGGGGAGGCGACGACCGCAAACGGAAGGTCATCGAACCCCGCCTCCTCAGCAAGGTTGAAGCGGTGTTGGAACGCCAGGGCCTCACGATGTACGAGCCACCCGCCGACAGTCAGGACCCGGACGCGCCGCTGAGTGGAATCGCCGTTTACCGTTTTCCCGAGTGGTTCACGGCGCAGTATCCGATGAAGGGGCCGCAGGGCCAGCGCACCCGGCCTCTCGTTCACCGCCGCAATCTCATCACCCAGACGAAATGGCAGGGCCCGGATCGCAAGAAATACGATATTGTCCCGCTCCGCTTTGTGCAGGCGTGTCCGAACGGGCATATCTCCGACGTCGATTGGTACGCCTTCGTGCATGGCGTGGCCGTTGAGGGGGCAGAGGCGTGCCGTCGCGATCTCTTCATGGATGAGTGGGGTACCAGCGGAGACCTTACCGAAGTGGTGATTCGTTGTGACTGCGGCAAGAGTAAGCAGCTCATCATCGCTCTGGAGGACAAGACCGCGCTCGGCTGGTGCCGGGGACGAAGACCATGGCTGGGCGGCAGCAACTCCGAACCCAACTGCAGCGATCCCAAAGGCCAGCCTACCTTCAATAGGCTACTCAACCGCTCGGCATCCAACGCCTGGTTCCCACAGGTTCTGAGCGTCATCTCCATCCCGGACGAAGACGAAAAGCTGCGCGGGGCTGTCGAAAGAGTCTGGGAAGACCACCTGCAGTACGTCGATTCAATCGATGATCTGCCCGGCGAACGAAAACGGGCGAAGGTTGCGGCCGCGCTGGAGGGCTATTCCGATGCAGCCGTCTGGGCCGAGATCGAACGCCACCGTGGCGGCTCGTCGGCGGCATCCACAAAGACCATCAAACAAGCGGAAATTGAAAATTTGCTTAATAGCCCGGACGAGATTGGTCAGGACAAGATTGAAGGCGACTTCTACGCACGCCGCTGGCGGCCCGCACCGCCGCTCGACGCGATCTGGAACAAGATCGATCGCGTCGTTCTCATCCACCGCCTGCGCGAAGTCGTTTCTCTGGTCGGCTTCACGCGCTTCGAGCCAGCGACAAATGACATCGATGGCGAACTTGCCATTGGCGTGAACCGCGCAGCCCTGGCCGATGAGGTCCACTGGGTTCCGGCTGTGGAGAATCGTGGCGAGGGTGTCTTCATCTCCTTCAAATCGGAAGAAGTTCGCGCCTGGCGTAAACGGAACGAAGTTTCGAAACGGGAACTCGAACTGGCGGAAGGCTTCAAATTATGGAAGAAGCAGTATCCAAGCTCGAAGGCCGACTTTGTTGGCGCTCCATACATGATGCTGCACTCACTCGCCCACTTGCTGATAACGCAGGTATCGCTGGAGTGCGGCTATTCGTCGTCGGCGATTCGCGAGCGGGTTTACGCCGGAGAGGCCGGTTATGGAATCCTGCTTTACACCGGCTCGCCGGATTCCGAAGGGACGTTAGGCGGCCTCGTCGAGATTGGGCGCAAGATCGACCAGCATCTCCGCAACGCAATCGAGCTGGGACGCCTCTGCTCGAACGACCCGGTTTGCGCCCAGCATTCCGCAAAGCAACTGCTGGAAGAACGTTTCCTTCTGGGCGCGGCGTGCCACGGCTGCTTGCTGATATCAGAAACTTCGTGCGAGCGTTTCAATCAATACCTGGATCGCTCATTGGTGGTCGCCACCGTCGGCGCGTCCGGCGCGGAGTTCTTCACCGATCAGGATCTGGCGCTTCCATGAAGCTTATCCGTTCGTTGCCCGCGAGCACCATGCTATCCATCGCGCAGGCGCTGAGGGCCGGTCGCCTCAAGCCGCCCTATACCGCGTTCACGGTCGCGGAATGGATACCGCAACACGGTCGCGATTCGCTGGCCGCGGAGTTGGTCTCACTTCAGATGTGCGGTTTCACCGCCACCACTCTCGCCATCACACTCGAAGCCCTCGCCGAGGAGGCCGCCGCTCGGCAGCGAGCACTCGACCAGATCCAGTTGGTCTGGACCAGCCCCGACGAAGAAGGACCGCACGTACGCGATACCAGCGTCGTGGTGCAGCAGCTTTTGTCCGAAGCACGCGAATCGCTTTGGATCTCCACCTACAGTGTCTTCAACGGCCAGGAAGTCTTCCTGCCCATCGAGGAAGCTTGGTCGTTCCGCCCCGAACTCGAAGTCGTGCTGATCTTGAATGTCCCGCCGGATGACAAGAACGGTCTCTACGAAACCGCCGCAGTCGATAAATACGCAAAGGCATTCTGGAAATACCACTGGCCCTGGGCGAGGAAACCCGCGGTGTTCTACGACCCGCGCGGACCCGAGAAAGCATCGGGCCTACCTGCCTGCCAGCACGCAAAATGTATTCTAGTGGATGGATCGACCGCATTCATCACGTCTGCAAACTTCACGGAGTCCGCACAGGAACGGAATATTGAACTTGGTGTGGTGTTCCGCGACAACCCGAAGGTTGCCGCGTCGATCCGGTCGAAATTCGAGAGTCTTATTCAGGATGGATTCCTGAAGCCGTTGCCGGCGGGCTGAGGTTATTGGCAATCCAACCAAGTGGGGCACCTCCATCCGCACCCGCTGCCCTATTTCACGTCATGTCGACCACAGCCCAAGTCTTCTTCCTTAACTGTTCTCCAGAGTCATCTCGGCATTCTCCAATTGCGTGAGGCGAACCTCTAGATCATCATCCTCCAGGGACTTGAGGCCATGCTTCAAGACGTAGTCGGCGGCTCGGAGCCGGATTGCCGGGGGCATCGCCGGGTCTACCATCAGCTTCAACAACGTCGAAGCCGCGGGTCCCGAAGATTGCTGTAACCGCGCCGTGGCCTGCGCCAAGCCTTCCCGGCGGGCCTGTAAATACTCCGCTTTGAACTGCGCGTTTCGCATCCATCGTCGGAGCGTGGTTACGCCGATACCCACTGCGCGGGCGGCCTGTTCGACGTTCCGGTTGGACAGAAGCGCAGCGATCGCCTGCTCCTTTTTCCGGCCGAATTTTGTGCCGTGGCCTACCATCTGCGACCACCTGCGACCACCTGGAGCCCCGCCGGCACGATTTCCAGAATCCCCTTGCTTATGTTCCAGACCTGAGTGATGAATGTGATCGCTACGGTAATTCCGTGCCCAAGAGAGGATTGAAAATGATCTTTACCATCGACAATGAAAACAATGTGACGGCGTTTGCCTCCCCCGCTGAGGCCGCCTCTGCCACCACCACCCCGTTCGCCAGCGAGCAGGAACTGGCGGAACTGGCCAGAGCGTGGCCGACAGACCGCCTGGTGGCCATTTGGAATAGCCTGCCCGGCGTCACACCGGTGAAACGCTTCAAGAACCGCCAGACGGCGATAGGCCGGATTTGGAAGCGCATTCAGGGCCTTGGCGAGTCGGCGACGCCGGAGGCCACGCCTGCACCCACAAAGCCCCGTGTTGCGCGTACCAAGGCCAGGGTTACCAAGAAGGCCAGCGGGGCCAAGGGCGCGCCGAAAGGCAAGAAAGCTGCGAAGATTCCGTCCGGGCCGCGCGATGGTAGTAAGACTGCCACCGTGGTCGCGTTGCTGGAACGTGCTAAGGGTGCCACACTCGCGGAAATCATGGACAAGATGGGCTGGCAGGCTCACACCGTGCGCGGTTTCATGGCCGGTGCGATGAAGAAGGCCGGGCACAACGTCGAGTCCTTCAAGCCCGAGGGCGGCCAGCGGACCTATCGCATCACCAAGTAGCATCGCCCCGTGCCCCTTCCGCCCGCCCGGCTCGCCCGCGGCGGGCTTTTCTCCTTCTGGGCCGCCTGACGCCATGTCAGGGCAGCCTTGGCTGACAAGCCAAGCCTGCCCCACACGGGCGAACCTGGGCCAAGTGTGGCGCAACGGTGGCCAAACCCCGCAGCAGCCTGAGTTCCGCCAACCCGTCCGCCAACGCCGGGCACGGCCCTTAAGGTCACGCCCGTCACGTCTCTCGGCTTCGGCGGCGGCGACCTCCGCGTGGCAGCGCGCGATTTCATGCGGCCTCCTGGTGACGCTTCTCGGCGATTTGATCGAACGTGCGTCCGTCGCCCTCAAGAGTGGCCTTCCCGCCCGTCAGATTCTGCCAGCGTGTGATAACGGTATCCATGTACTTCGGATCAATCTCTAGACCGCAGCAGACGCGCTCGGTCAGTTCGGCGGCCGCGAGCGTGGTGCCGCTACCCAGGAACGGCTCATACACCAATTCGCCGCGCTTGGTGTGGTTCAGCAGCGGGCGCCGCATCAGAGCGACAGGTTTCTGCGTGGGATGATCGAACTTTTCTTCATCGGAGCCGCCCATGATGAACTTCGGCGATGGCGAATCCCAGACTGTCGAGTTCTCGCCCGCCTTGCCGAACCAAGGCGCATTCTTCTTGCGGACATACCAGCAAGGTTCATGCTGGTACCAGTAGTGCGTCCTGGTGAGTACTGGCCGGCCTTTGTTCCAAATGATTTGCTGCGGGTACAGAAAGCCGATTCGCAGGAGACCATTTAGAACTTCGCGCGTGAAGACGGAGGCGTGCCAGACGTAGGCTATTTGAAGACTCGGCACCAGTTCAAAGGCTTCCGACCAGTCCGCACGCGTGTCCGAGGAAATCGAGGTGTTGGTGTGGCCTTCCGTCCGATGCTTCAAATAGCTGGCTTCGGCGGGCCCGCAACCGTTCAGGCCAGCCCGGTCGCGCCATTCGGAGTCGAGCTCGATCCCATACGGAGGGTCAGTGACCATCAGGAACGGCTTGTGCTTGCCCAGCAGACGCGACACCGCTTCTGGATTCGTTGCGTCCGCGCAAAGAATCCGGTGTTGGTTGCTCCGTTTGCCGCAAAGCCACAAGTCGTCGGGCCGGCAGATCGGATTGGCCGGAACCGCTGGAGCCGCGTCCTCGTCCACCAGTCCTACGGAGGACTCCGCAGCGTCCAGCAGGTGCGCGAGCTCCTCATCATCGAAGCCAATCAAGTCGAGGTTGAAGTCTTCCTCCTGTAGAGTGGCCAACTCCAACCGCAACAGCTCCTCGTCCCATCCGGCACCGAGTGCAAGCTGGTTATCCGCGATAGCCAGAGCCCGCCGCTGGGCCTCGGACAAATTGCGTAGCACGATGACCGGCACCTCGGCCAGACCGAGTTTGCGCGCTGCCAACAACCGAGCGTGGCCGGCGATGACCACGTCATCAGGCCCGACCAGAACGGGATTGACGAATCCAAACTCGCGGATGGATTGGGCGATCCTCTCCACCTGTTCATCGCTGTGCGTGCGCGGATTAGTGACTCGCGGAATAAGCCGACGGACGGGCCAGCGCTCCACACGGATGTTGATGCTAATCTCCATGCTTCAATGCACCTGTCTCGCCAGCCCATTCGGGACACATGCCGCATCGCGGATAAAGCAGACGGCTTTTTCGTTGCGGCCTTCGAGCTCTTCACTAGCAAGAGTCTTCATCTATCCGCAGAATGACACGGATTAGTTTGGATGCACAGGTGGAAAATTCGTAGGCCCAGTTTTCCGCCCGGCGCGGCGCCTCCGTTTGTTCAGGCGATCGCGCACGCGTACCCTGAGTCCTTCACGTGCATCGCGTTGCTCCTGTTCGGTCATCGCGCCGTAGCTGGGGATAACCTCCGGACAGATCCGTTTCCACGCTCGCTTCCCGATCTGATGGGGCTTTTCGTCTGGATACTGGCGCGCGTAGCGCCTCCGAAACTTGCGAAGCAACTGGATGCCGGTGGTCACGCCGTCATATCCACGCGCGCCGCGTTTCCCCCATGGCGGAAGCTGAGACCTGAACAAACGAGCGGCCCGGTCCTTTAACTTGGGATCATTTAAGAAGAGCGGAGCGTGCTCGCGCCTCAGCTCTCGCGCCAGGCGGGTGATTTCCTTGCGCAAGGCCCTAGGCATGGGTGGGGTGGATCGGTGCCGTGGCTTCCGCTGGGGCCTGTTCTGGTGCCTCTCAGCTTCGGCCCGGATCTGGGCATCAAGCTCGGCAAAGCGAGGAGAGCGCCAACCCTGGCTAGACCGTTCGACATCGGCGCTAAGGCGGTGCTCCGAGGTAGGCCGCATTCAACTCTCACTTTGAATGCCTTTCGGTGTGGCTGTCAAGACCCGTTCCAATACTTCAAAGATTCGGAACAGATCGTGCATTGAACTTTTTCGAGTTGCCAGGTCATTCCCGCTGAACGCTCTGTCGCGGTAACCAGAGTAAGCATTTTCGGAACATTGCCGGTTCCCTTCTTGCTGGTCGCGGGCTACGCGAGCGGCAGGCGAACGCGCCAGGCTGCCAGCTTCCAGGAAGAAGATTCACGGGATCTACTGGAGAGGGGGCTGGTTGCTAAAGGATCGCCGCCTTGCCGGTGGCCACCGGATAGGCGGCGGCAGGGAAACAAAACGAGCTAAGGAGGGAGGAGACGGATAGGCGTCTGAGAAATCGCTTGAAATGAGGTACTTCCAGGCTTTCGAGCACCTGGAGGAGCCAGGGGTGGCCCGTTCCTGGGCTGCCGGAGTCGCTCGGAATGAAAGGAAAGAGAAAAACAGCTCCGATGGAACCCGTTGGACATATAATCGTTGCTGGCCTGGAAGCCAAAAAGGAAATCCTGGATGAAAGATCGTTTCACAGGTGATGCTGGCCGGAGAATACTGCTTGAAGCACTCAAAGAGCAGAAGCTCATTGCCGGGAATGCCGGCCTGGCAGAACAGGTCGCCTCCAACGGGGAGCTGGTTGACGTAGAGATTGGGGCCGCAATTATTGAACAGGGGAACGATGATAACGACGTGTATCTTATCATTGCAGGCTCCTTCAACATCATAGTGAACAACAGAGTAATTGCTGGGCGTTTTCCGAACGACCACGTCGGCGAAATGGTGGCCATTCAGCCCACGCAGAGGCGATCAGCGTCTGTTGTCGCTCGGGAGCGTGCAGTCGTCGTCAGGCTTTCGGAGCCTCAGTTCGCGGAACTCAGCGCTAAGTATCCCCAGATGTTGCTCTATATCGCCAAGGAACTCGCGCGGCGGCTGGAACAGCGTAATGCCCTTGTCACCTCCGTAAGCGACAAAATCCGCGTATTCATCATCTCTTCGGCAGAAGCGCTTGAGATTGCCAGGGCCATTCAAAACGCGTTTGAACACGACCCGTTCAACGTAACCGTCTGGACGGACGGTATATTCCGGGCATCGCACTACGCGATTGAAAGCCTCGAACGCGCGGTCGATCAGTCGGACGTCGCAATCGCGGTAGCCCAGCCTGATGACATCACGGACAGCCGGGGAGAGCGCAGGGCCACGCCTCGGGACAATGTCATCTTTGAGCTCGGCTTCTTTATGGGACGCTTAGGCAGGCATCGGGCCTTGCTGGTGGAGCCGCGCGGCGAAGAAATCAAACTTCCCTCCGACCTCGCGGGCATAAACACGATTACCTATCGATATGATGCAAGCGACCTGACACGCTCCCTTGCCACTGCGTGCAACCGCCTGCGAGACATCATTCGGGAACTGGGGCCAAATAGATGACCGGAGCGCATCAATGGGCCTAAAGGAAGAGTTGGAGAAGCACGTTTCGGCCGTATACAAAGCGAAGTGGGATGAGCGCGACGGGAATGTTGTACCAGACGACGATTCCCTGACACTTGGTAATGACGCTGTGAAGCTCAAGGCGACCGTGCTTTACGCCGACCTTGCGGATTCGACAAAGCTGGTTGATGGTCACGCCGCCTTCTTTGCGGCAGAGATATACAAGACATTTCTTCACTGCGCTGCCAAAATCATCCGCGACGAAGAAGGGGACATTACCGCCTACGATGGCGATCGAATCATGGCTGTATACATCGGCGACCTCAAAAACACACGTGCCGTTCGATCCGCAATGAAGATCCAATTCGCCGTTTCGAACATCATCAATCCGGCGCAGCAGGGGATCTATACGAAAAGCAATTTCACCATGAAGCATGTAGTGGGTGTGGATACCAGCGAGCTATTCGTGGCAAAGACCGGGGTGCGCGGAGCGAATGATCTCGTATGGGTCGGCAGGGCCGCCAATTACGCAGCTAAACTATCGAGCCTGCCCGATTCCTGCGCCACGTATATAACTAAAGAAGTTTACGCTGCCATGGTTGATGATCTCAAGATCTCGCACGACTCGCGCGCAATGTGGGAAGCGGTTCGCTGGAATACCTTCGACGACAGGATAATCTATCGCTCGAACTGGTGGTGGCGGGTGTCATAAACGGGATACGTTGCGAATCGATTACATATGAGGAGCACATGGGCCTTGCTGACGACCTAACTTCCGAAGTCAAAACTATCTTCCGTTCTCAATGGACTGTCAGGGACGGCGAGGTTGTTCCCGATACACCTGACATCAAGCTCGGAAATGAAGGAGTCACCCTGGACGCAACGGTTCTCTATGCGGATATCGACGGATCGACGAGCATGGTCGACTCCAAAGCGGCCCAATTCGCAGCAGAGGTATACAAAACTTACCTTCTCTGTGCCGCGCGGATCATCAAGTCAGAAGGGGGAGTGATTACGGCCTACGACGGAGATCGCGTTATGGCAGTCTTTATTGGAAACTCCAAAAACACATCTGCCGTGCGATGCGGTCTCAAAATCAAGAGCGCCGTGCTGGAGATCATCAACCCGGCAATCAAGCAGCAATACGACTCCGATTTTGAGCTTCAGCAGGTGGTCGGCGTCGATACAAGCAACCTGCTCGTTGCCAGAACCGGGATTCGCGGCTCAAACGATCTGGTGTGGGTAGGCTCGGCAGCGAATCACGCCGCAAAACTCAGCAGCATCAGCGAACAACCGTACGCTACGTTCATAAGTTCAGCAGTCTACGAGAATATGAACATGTCAGTCAAGAAAACCAATGGCACGGATATGTGGGAGACACGAAAGTGGCGAGGCAAGACGGTCTATCGGTCGTCGTGGTACTGGCATGTGCCGAACTAACAAAGAGGCTCTGTATAAACAGGGTGATCACGAGCCGAGAAGAGAGGATGACACGGCTGGCTAATCAATCTTGCCATTCAACCCGGTACGCCCGGCGATTGATAGGTCATCGAGAAAATGGTATCGATAAGCCAGCGTTTGAACTCAGGGTTGTCGCTGAACTGTTTAAACAGCTCAGTGTCATCTTTCATCAGGCCAATAAGTACGCGGCTGAGCGCCTTATCGTGCTCGATCCGCGCATTCTGCTTGTCCGAGTGTTTCGACGCGTTCTGAAAAGCGGTATCAGCGGCAACGCGCGCCGGTATCTTTTCCGCGATCAGCTTATGGACGCGGTCTTCATCCGACCACGAAATATTGCCGAACTGATCATTGAAGGTTTCAGAATGTGGGAAAGCCGGTCCAGTTCCGGCTCGGGCTTGTGCCCGTTGCCGCTTGTTGGAACAGGCTCGATCTCGGCATCCGTATCGGGGAGCTGGATCTTGACGGCGGCCTGCTTCTCAAGGCGTTAGCTATCCATATCGATGGCTTCGAGGATGCCCCGCGATAGGTCCTCCTCTCTGGGCGCAGGCAGTTTCGGCGGGAGGAAATTCAGGGTTAAAATCCTTATATGAGGGTCGGCAGGAACGGTCCCTGCCCGTGCGGCAGCGGAAAGAAGTTCAAAAGTGCCATTGGGATATGCCGCCCATACCTCCGGTTGGACAGGGCGCGTCGCTGCCGCCTCCCATCCCACCCCATGTCCTGAAGGAGTTCGAGGAACATCGACGGAGGGAACAGGCACGCATCGGCGCATTTGGCCAGATCAGGCCCATGGTACATTTGCCGGACTACGCTGGATACCGTTTTGTCGGGGTGCGAAACCGCCTTTACTACAGCAAGAAATGGCGCTTCTTCGCTGACTTTCTGTTCGATTACGGCACGGAACGGCTCGGCAAGGCGAGACTGCGGGAACTTGATCTCAAGCGAAGGGCTGATCGCACCAAATCACGGCGATTGCCGCCCCACTAGGCGCGGGCTGTAGCGTTACGCTTTACGCCCCTCAGCCTTCGTCCGCTCAATAGCCGCTCGCACCTCTCTTTGAGCGCCGGCATGGATTGAGAAGATTGTGGCGGACTTGCATCTCGGAGCAGATCTACGCAGGCACTGATTGCAGCAAAATCACCCGCCCCGGCGAGGGCGATTCCGAATCCATCGGCATCGGCGATTTCAAAAATCTTGTTCTCTTGATACTTGACGTTGACCTCCTCTGCAACGTCGCCTATAGCGCCCCGATCCGCACTCGACGGGAGCGCGCGGATGCGGTACGCTCGGAGGGCAAAGCCTTCTTCGGTAAATTCACGAATGGCGCGCGGGACGTCCTCAACGAGCTGCTGGAGAAGTACGTTGAATTCGGAACCGCGCAGTTTCAAATACCGGACATCCTCAAGGTGCCGCCGATTTCAGATCACGGCAACGTGATGGAAATCGCAGACCTCTTCGGCGGTGGGGACAAGCTGCGAGAAGCCGTAGGGGAGCTCCAAGAGCTGCTTTACGTCGCATAAAAAGAATCCATGGCAAAGACCAAAACAAGACCAGAAGCGCCGAAGTCTACGGCGCAGAATCTCGGGGGCATCATCAAGTCCTGCCGGGACATCATGCGAAAGGATAAGGGCCTTAGTGGCGACCTTGATCGGCTATCCGTACAGAAGTCTGGTCGCGGGCTGTTCGGTGGAGACCATTCTCCGGGTCGTGCGTAATTGGGCCAGGAACAGTTTCAGAATAGGCGCGCGGCAGGACAGCAGTACGGTGACGGCACAATTCGTGGTGGCCGGGCGCAGGAAGGGCGCAAGATTCACCCTACGCCTAAAGTACAGGTGGAGCGCCACGTCGCTCGTAAAGGTCGTCGATGAGGTCTCGGAGGTTTTCCGCGTACCTCGAATCGTCGCGAAAATCGGCATATCGGTGGTCTCGCAGGTGGGCTGGGGGACGAAGCCCTTCGCGATAGATGCCAATAAGCCGCATGTTCTCACCCGCAGTTCGGCGTGCCGTTGCCATCTGCATTTCGAATTTGAGGGCGCCTCCCTCCGATGGAGGTGCCTCGACTACAGCGACTGATCGCGTCGTAATTATGAACAGGATCACGTCAGCAGAGCCGATCCTCGACGTCATGTAGTCTGTAAACGAGTCGCCCAATCTCACCTCCCAACGATCTAATATGGCCTCGATACCGTTGCGGCGAAGATTGCGAGCGAGAGTTTCTACCCATTCATTGTGCGCGGCATCTTCCCACTTATAAGAGACGAATACCTTAAGTCGCCGCCGGCGTGGTTTCCTAAGCAGACCGCTGCGGACTTCCTCTAGAAGAAGATCGCGCCTTTCGGGTGTGCTGAAGTAAAGGGACAGGCCCGTTACTTCTTCGTAAAGTGCTGCAAGGTGCGCATACTTGTTTGTTATCTTGGTCTGAGTTTTCTCTGGAACTACAGCAACGACGACCTTGTGTTCGCGGTCGACGAGAAGCTGGCCTCCTGCGTTGCGAAAACCGGGTATCAACACTCTCAGCAATTCGTTAGGATCCTCGACATACTCAATCAGGTTGAACCGAACCGAGGCGAGCCTACTCAATCGCGCGATGTTTACACCTTTACTGCCGATAAACGCGCCCATCACGTTGAAACTAGGAACCCCAGGCGCCAGCACAAACGTTGCAACTTCTCCGGGTATGCAAGCATAGCCGAGGACTTGAATATGCCCGCTCCGAACCGCAGGAAGTTCATTCAAGAGCACCTGGTATGCCAATGACGGATGCCGTCTGGTTAGAACCGGGGCACCGGTGAGATCAGAGCCTATCTTGATCGCATAGATCAACTCACCAGGAGAGAAATGGTCCGCTCGAAGGCAGGACGCACGCGGAAGAACGCCCCGGACTCCCCTGGGTTCGAAGTCGCGGCCCTCCTGCAAGAAGTAGCTGTCAGGCCCGAAGGATATCAGGCGACCGACGAATAGTGGGAAGTCCGTCGCAAACCTCCTTGAATCAGCGATGCACCACCAGAGTTTTACTATACATCTGCACGAAGATCTCGGAATGTGTGCGTGAACGAGTTTGACGGGGTGCCCTGAAGGCGGACGCGTTAGACAAAAAGCCTGTTCCTAAAAGTGGCTCGCACGGGCGAACCCGTCGGCATTGAAAATCGAAATCTGAACGACTGCCGCCGGCCTGTTCCAAAATCTTCACCTTTTGGGACACAACTCTTCTGCTCGAGAGGCACGTTTCGCGACCAACTCCTCGGCCAGAAGCCGAGCAGCGGGTGCTCCGGTGCTCGGCTTCTGGCCGAGGAGTTGATAAGACTTGTTGTGTCCCAACTGCGGGCTTTTTGGGACGGTGGAACAGCCAAAGAGCCGAAAGCTGCGCTCGGCTGTTGTGAAATGAAGAAGAGGTGAAAATCCTCCTGCTCACCTACTTCTACCAGGAGGACGGGACCAGCGCGCCCCCCGAAGGCCTCGTTCTCAAACCACTCCATGCCCTCCAGATTAAAGCCAAAGCGCGAACGCCGGCCTCTACTCGGGGCCGCTCCAGTCCGGGCATTTCTTGCGCGGACAAGCCGACTCGCTCAGTAAAGCGTCGAGCCACCCGACGTACAGAAGCACCGGGCGCTACCAGGGCCCTCCTGGTAGCAGCAGGCGAGCAGGAGGATCTTCGTCCGTTCTTCGCCCTACGAAGAGCGAGAGCGGGCTCTTGGCTTTTCGGCTATTCCAATATCCCAAAATGGTCAAAGATTGGCACGCCGGCACTTCAGGTGAAACAGGTTGCGTCGTACGCCCAACTCTCCGGGGTCGCCTTTCGAGCCAGTTTCCGAGGGGACCACCACCCGACGAGAGTGGGTTGGGCGCTTCCCCCAACGCCGTTTGCGGGCAACCAGACGGCCGACGCTCCGCCCGGCACCACCACAGCCAGTTCCGCTCGTTGAGCGCCACGCCGTCAGTCTCGACTATTTGGGTTTTTCCGGGACCGCGCAGGCACCTCCGAGGTCCAGCATTGTCTTCGGCGGGTTCCCTCCTTTATTGGGGAAGTCGGCAGCCTTCACAAAGCCGCCGTAGGCCGCAGTGTTGCCGGAGCACAACAGATTGCCCCCGAGCGTGAACAACGCGTAACCGGATACCGCGCCACCGCCAAAGTACGGATGGCTTCCGAAAATATTGGTCTTCGTGATGATGGCACCGCCCGACTCCATGGATTTCAGCCAGAGAATTCGCCAGGCGTCGATCTGATCGAACGCCAAGCCGGGCTTGTTGCTGTCAG
>Ga0187867_10001243_pt1 | contig 21977 bp, 16 predicted proteins | sample June2016WEW_13_1_FD_132976 | JGI IMG/M metagenome (GOLD analysis project Ga0187867, IMG submission 132976) | Peatland microbial communities from SPRUCE experiment site at the Marcell Experimental Forest, Minnesota, USA - June2016WEW_13_10 | ecosystem: Environmental > Terrestrial > Soil >...
AGCCCGCCCCCGACGAACAAGAACCTGAACTTTTTCGATGATTCCATGGAGCGCTTCGGAACTTCAGGATGAAATTGATCAACGTTCACTCCGAGCGGTACGACGTGCACGCGATCTGACGGAATGCCGCTGGCAATGTATGTTTTCAGAACATGCCGGCTGGTGACCCACAGCTCGTCCACCAGATTCGACATTGGCTCGATCCAGCTTGCGGGCAGCCTGCCGTATTCCCATAGCTGCATCATGACCCAGTGTCCCTGCGGGGGCGGGTTGAAATCAGGTGGCCACTGTTGCCTGAAATGAACATCAGCTTTGCTGGAAAGTGGCTTATGGATCCGTTGAACGATCTTTTCGAAACGCTGATCCACCCCGGGATCGATATTGTCCTTTTCAAAGGGGATAATTGAGACCTCGCAACCGGCGTCAATCAATTGGAGACAGAATTCCCTGTTGACCAGGGCAAGCGAATGAGAAACCAGTTGAGAGCCTTCCCAGATTATCCGCATAACGGCCCCCTTCGCTCTCCTCTCCTTTTCTGATGCTTCTTTGTACTCCCAGCCGGAGCTAATCGCTTTCAGCACCATGGGGACGGCCTCTGTGGGACCCGGCACATGCAAGGCCCCGGCAGCTATGGCCTGCCGTTCATCCAGCGTCATATCATAGGCGGTGCGCATGGCGCGGCGAACATCTTTTACATGGAGCTGCGGCATAAATGCACCCTTATGGTGAGGCTGATACAAAAGCATCTCCTGACTCAGTTCGGACCTCGCGTGTGGGTCCACAGCTATGCACACCCCGATCCGGCCAATTCCCATCCCATCGGGAATAATAACCATTCGCTGTCTTACCCGTGCCTCACTGATCGGAGATGTCGAGGCCGTGTCGGTGGAAATATATACATTGCAACTGTCAATCAAATGAACAATTCCGGTTCGTGTTCCCATGTCTTCATCAATGACAATCGCAGCCTCCGAGCCGGTCTTCCGGCGAAGTGAGCCGACAAGATTAAGAAGGTCCTGCCTGGGCTTGCCGGGAATAGGGTGCCATGTAGGATAGTTGACCTTCAGATAAAGTTCGACATGATGCTGTCCCTTGAACTCTTCCAAATATGCCTCGATCAGGGTATCCCACCTGCGCCTCGGCTGAAACATTGCAATGGAGAGAAATCGGAAAGGCTTTTCTTGAGTAGCCGGCTCGGGCGTTGGCGGCGGCACAAAAGGATTTTCCAGCCACGGGTGGGGCCAATGGACTAACTGGATCTTTGCAGGCGGCAAACCTGCGGATATGAAAGCTTCCCGCTCTTGCTCCTGCATCAGCCAGAGCTGGTCCATTTCATTACACACCTCCATCCATTCGGCGGGAGGCAAATTGCCCTGCTCGCTGCTGTCAAAGGTGGTGGCTAGAATGCGCAGGTTTGGTCGAGGCAGCTCCAAATCAAGCCAGATTCTCTGTGGAAGGTGGGAGATAATAGCAGTAATCGGAGGAATAAGGGGTGTTGCTTCAAGCGATTTGAAAAGAGCCAGGTCGCAATCATCCAGCCCTGGATCGATCTCTTTGTTGGACAAGATCCTGATGTGCGCTCCGGCTTTATGCAAGGCGGCCACGGTGGCTCGCGCTCCGACCCCATAACCGCTTCGATTATAAAATGGTGCGATCCAGACTATCGTTCCGGACAACATTGGAGATCGTTCCTCCATTATGTTTTTCTCCTGCCTCCACCACCGTTTTCCCAAGCGTTATACTATGGCATATAAAACCGTATCGCACATATGGCAGGTATTATGCCGCAAAAACATTTTATAATCCGGACATATACTTTCCACGAGTAGAGGAATCTCAAAAATTGCCTTCATTGAGTGATAAGCCCCAAGCGCAAGTTTGGGCTTATATTTTGCTATGCTGCTTGCAGCGCCCTTGATCGCTTCAGGAATTATATTACCGGGTGGGTCCATTTTAAGAAAGGTAACCTCTCCACCGCTGAGAAAGTCGTCTAAGCTTACTACATTAACTTCTATGTCACCCTGGTCACATAATGCTGCAGCCTCCTTGGTACTAGCATTATCGGAGGATAGAAAACGCAAGACCCTCGTCTCAGACCATAATCCCAATTCATGGCAAGATATGTTGCTATATGTGCTAACATTTTTGACCAACTCACGATAATTGTTTGGATCAGGTTCGAGTGCGTAGATCCATCTGTGGCTAATCGAATTTTGGTTACACGCCTGAACAAATGTATGAACAGTATCACCATCAGCCGCACCTACATCGACATAGACCTCGTTTGGTGAAAGTTGTATTATGTCATTATTGAAATAAAAGTATTCCTCAGTCTCTTTGTGACGATTACTAAGACCAAATTTGCGAATAGGTTCACTGTAGTGTATCATAAAATCTTTAAATAACTCATAATGCCCATTCGAGGCTATTAGTGCTAATTTCGCGATGAAAAGCTCTTTTGATTTCTTATCAGCCATTAGGTTGCAAGCATTTAGAATTTTTTGTTCATTGTCCTGCAATATATGAAGAAATTCGTGAGGTCCACCATGCTGATCAAATGGGTTCATAGCGCAACTATTAGCATACATATGCATAAACGCCACATCTCCATTCAGATCAGCTTTCTTACATAGTATCCTATCTGCAGAGAATCCACTCTGCAGCAATTGTTGTTCAATGGATTCTAAATATTGTTCCTTGCCAATGGATAAAATTATTAAACTATCTGTATACGATTTAATCAATTCATCAAACGATATAATTGGTATATTCATATGCATAGTACCACATTTGGAATAATTATTATCGCAGAAGCACACCGGAAGAATACCGTTGTTTCTTAATGTATTGCTTAATTCATACCCCAATTCACCAGCACCAAATAATACAACCTTAGCGCCATTTAAGGCTGCATCCTTATGATTTCTAAATATCAAGTCCAGAAAATCCTTTTTTTCAGTAGTGGAGGAGACACGTTCGGATATTTCTGTCAAAATTTCATTCATATGATCTCTCCTTTTACCTCAACTTGCTGTACCAGTTTTCCAAAAATCAGACTAATCCGTGCCATCCGTCGAGGGTTGTCCATTCGGTTTACCCTCCAGCGGCTGTCACCCTGCGGAGACCTTATATTAAGTCGTGGCATAGAGCACCGTTTCTCCGGTGAAGCTTGTGTAGTTTCTCAGATAGAAGCGATAGCCAACCCCCAGGCTATGGAGATAGAGTGGTACCTCCCATAGGTGGCTGGGAGAATGGTAAACGCAGATGCCCAGGTCCGGGCGACTTGCCAGTATGGTCTTTTCAGCGCCTTTAAGGGCTTCAAGCTCCGCGCCTTCGATGTCCATATTTATAAAAGTCGGTTGAAAGCCCGGAAGGACATTATCTATCGAAACACATTGAATGCGGGCCTCCCCGGATGCCAGGATCCTTGACCCGAAACTTGTATCGGAGCATGTGAACGGTTCGATTGCCTCATGGCTATAGACGGCGCAGGGAATTGCCGTTAAGCATCGCGCGTGTTGCGCATGATGCGCTGACAGGTATTCCGCGGTCAATCTGAATTGATTGGGGTCCGGTTCGAAGCACACCAACTCATCCACTTTGCCAACCTGGCTAAATACTCTTGCCATCTCGCCGACGCTCACCCCGCAGTAGATAAAACGCGAATAGCCGCGGGTAAGTAAAATGCCTTGGGGCGTGTATTGTTCATTTCTGTCACACATGGGAATCGCAACCGGTATTCGCTGCAGATGGGTCTGCAGAGAGCGAACATAGATCTCCCTGCTGTGGTCGTCCTCAAAAATATCCAGGCAGGATTCGATTCGTTCTCTTTGATTTATGTAATATTGATATCCACTCTCCTCCAGTTCCTGCGGCAAGCGAAAAGGGTTGTGTATCTCGTAGATATCCATCAGGGAAATGATATGACGAAAACCCAGTTGGCGTAGAGTCCCGACAACTTCGTCAAAGTAAGTTTGTTTGCCCAGACACACGACTACCAGCCCATTCTGTTTTTCCTCTGAGGTAGGCTGATATTGGAGAGGAGAAAAGGCCGGTATCCCCTCGAAGGTGTCGCCATCGCTGAATTTTAGATCGAGCACCACAGACGGAGTATACCCGTACTGTCGAATGACGACTTCTTTGAAGTAATGAAAAGACTCACCCGCGCCATAGACAATGATCTTGCGGCCCTGGAACGCTTTGCGGATGTAAAAGGCATCCGCCGGGAACTCCCCCTGCTTAAACAGGCTGGAAAGGATGGATCCGTACTGGCTCACCGGTTTTTTTATCAAGGAAGTCCTTTTTCCAAAAGATCTAGAAATTATAGATGAACGACGGAATCTCAGCCTGGGTCTCGACAGGGTCTTCAACCTTATTATGAAAGGCGGCAATGGTGGCCGGAACTGCAAATTCCTTCATATATTCGCATTGCTGATACTCCCACATCCGTTGCAGCATATTCCGTAATTCTGCCGGTGTATCGAACCCGTAATAGAAAAGTTCCGAATCAAAAAGGCGCAGATCCGCTCTTTCGCAGTAATAGCTATTCGCTTCTGCCGACTGTGTGCTCATGATTTCACGGCATTGGCCGGCCTCGAAGAGTTTAGTAGAAATATCGAGTATTTTTTCCTTTTCCGCGTCAGGTGGAGAAAAATTAGTCGAGTTCATATACTTCCTTCCAATTCACATCGTCAGATAGTGGTTTCTGTTCTTCTTTGAGCAAAACGAAATTCTCGAGAATGAGAGCATCCATATCCGTCCGCATGAAGCACAGGTAGGCATCTTCGGGTGTGCAGACTATAGGTTCGCCACGGACGTTAAATGAAGTATTGACCAAAACAGCGCAGCCGGTAATCCTTTCAAATTCTGAGAGCACCTGATGAAATAGTGGGTGGTCGAGCTCATTGACTGTCTGAAGCCTGGCACTATAATCAACATGAGTTACCGCCGGAATGGTCGAGCGCATCTCATTTAGGGCCGGCAGCATATCCGTATCGCTGTCGGAGATGTATTTTCTCAAATCGAAGTCCCGCCGCAAATCCGTATTTACTGGCGCAGTCAAGAGCATATACGGGCTTTCGCCGTTGAATTCAAAGTAGTCCCCCACCTTTTCGCTCAGAACGGCAGGGGCAAAGGGACGAAATGATTCGCGAAATTTGATTTTCAAATTCAACTTTTGCTGCGTATCCGCTAACATGGGGTTGCCCAGGATGCTCCTAGCTCCCAATGCGCGAGGGCCAAATTCCATCCGACCCGAGAAGAACCCCACGACTTTGCCGTCGGCCAACATTTTTGCGGCTTGCACAGATAGTTCGGCACTGGTGTGAGCGACCGAAAAGCTGGCATTTTGCCGTGAAAGAAAGTTCAGAATCTGGTCCGCACTGTAAGAGGGCCCCAAAAAACTGCCCTTTTGCGTGTCGCGGGCGGGCACCTTGCGCTCTTGTTTGAAAAAACCATAGGCCGCCTGGAGTGCAGCCCCTAAAGCTCCTCCGGCATCACCCGCTGCAGGCTGCACCCAAATATTATCGTATAGACGGTTATCACAGATTTTCCCGTTGGCCACACAGTTCAAGGCCACCCCACCGGATAAGCAGAGGTTTTTTTCATCGGTAACCCTGCGCGTGTATGCCACCATTTTGAGAATGACTTCTTCGGTGACCTTCTGGATGGACGCCGCAAGGTCCATCTCCCGCCTGGTAATCACGGTTTCAGGCCTGCGACGGGGGCCATCAAAAATGCCTCCGAACTCATCATCGACCATCACGCCATCCCGCTGATACAGAAAATAGTCCATGTTTAGCCGGTATGAGCCATCCTCCTTAACATCAATGAGGCAATCCTTGATCTTCTGGTAGTACTTTGGCTCACCGTAAGGAGCCAATCCCATCAGCTTGTATTCGCCGGAATTAACCTTGAATCCACAAAAATAGGTGAATGCACTATAGAGAAGGCCAAGTGAATGGGGATAATTAATCTGCTTGATTATGTCTATTGAATTGCCGCATCCACGGCCAATAGTGGTGGTAGCCCATTCGCCAACGCCGTCGATCGTAATGATAGCAGCCCTTGTAAAAGGAGATGGATAAAAGGCGGACGCAGCATGCGAGACATGGTGCTCGCAGACAAGCAGTTTGCCATGCTTTCCCAGACCGCCGACTGCATTTTCGATCAATTTATGTATCCAGAGCTTATTGGCAAAAATAGAATCGAAACTTCTCTGGACAACACTTACGCTTTCCTGGCCCAATGCGGCACAATTTTTGAGCCAACGATCAAGTGTGAGTAAAGGGTTATCGTAGTAAACCACAGCATCCAGGTCAGCCCCGGTCGTCTTGCCCGCGAAAAGACAATACCTGATAGCCTGCTTCGGAATGGACAAATCATGTTTGCGCCGGGTGAATCGCTCTTCCTGAGCGGCGGCAACAATTTGGCCGTCACAGAACAACGCCGCGGCGCTGTCATGATACAACGCTGATATCCCCAAGATTCTCATCAGATCTTCTCTCCCGTTACAACAAAATATCCGGTATAATAGCGGCACTCATCAATAGCTCTTAGACCGGTGTCATACATCTGCTTTTCTTCGATTAAAATTGATTCCAAATCCGGCTTTGGATTGGACGAATAACCATCTATTGAAGTTGATGTCCACTTGACACCGCATTCCCCAAAAACTTCAATTACCTCAGATACTGTATGCTGGGTTTCATGCGGATGCAAAACCTGGTCATTAAACCAACTGCGTGCAAGCGTATCATCGTGGTTATGCCTGGGATCCAACCGTTTGTAAAATACGAGCAATTCTTCATCGGTATGACCTTTGGCCTTTAATGAATCAAAATAATCAAGAAAAGGTCTTCTTCCAAAACGATTGTATAAACCTAGAATAATATGTCCATGCTTTTTAGTAAGACCACACGCTTTTCTAATGCCTTCAATACAATTATTTGTATGGTGGAGTACACCATGTGAGATTACTACATCATAGGCCGGGCCATCGAACAGAAACAGGTCGGCCACTTCGAACTGTGGATTATTTGCTGCTTTCAGTCCGACCGCCTCACTGATCCTTTTGGCTTGCTCTATAGCAACCGCATTGAAATCTATTGCCGTCACCGAACATCCGTAGTAATTTGCCAACAACGTGGAAAGCCACCCGGTGCCGCAACCCAGTTCGAGAACCCGAAGATCATCCTGAAGCAATATCTCTTCTGAAATTGGCACGTAAAACTTGAGGATCTCCTGCTTGCCGGAAACTACCTCAGCAGCTGCTGCTGATACATCGGAACAGTAATTGAACGGCAACTGTTTGTAGAATTCCAAAACAGTTGGATTCGCATAAGTATTCATCCGGCATTTTTCCTTTCAGCAACTCTGGCTATGGCTCTGTTTAACGCTCCACTACCCACCAACTCTCGATAAATCCGTTCGGCAATCAGTTTATTTCCTTTTGCAGTACAGTGACAATTATCATAAATTACATCGGCATGCCCATTCAAAGTGTCAACTATGTCAATTATGTAATCGCATTTTTGTGTAGCTTCTTTCGCGTTGAGGTGAAAATCTTCAAATAGTTTGTTCTTGATTTTGAACGATTTTCTTGCGTCGGCTTCATAGCTGAAAACAAAGTTCCAATAATCCGTCAGCAACCCTCTTATATCCATTCGACGCGAACTGCCACTATTGTGAGTAGACCCATACCCGTTGAGTTCATATCCCCAGTCTATGAAAAAACGCCATAAATAATGATGAGTTCGATATTGAACATCGCAACTCTCTATATATTCATCAAGATGTAAGCCAAAGGGTTGAAGAAATGACATATATTCAATTCCGAATTCCCTGCATAACGCGTTCATCATTCTCTGGTTTGAATACCATTCATCTGATGCAGAAACGTTCGATTGAATGCCATAGCAGATATCTTGAATTGTTGTGTCAACAATCGAACGCATTTTTTCTTGGCTGTTGGATAATAATGGTTTAACTTTGTCCTCCAGGACCTTGAAATAAGAATGAACCTTCGGGTATTTTTTTTCATGCCAATATCCGCAACAGGCATCATTGAGCCCATCGAGAACAATGACCATGTCCGGTTCCAGAGTTAAGCCGTCGCGCATCAGTTTCAGAGCTTCCTGTGCTGCAGTGTAGCCGCATAAGCCGCCATTATAGATGATATTCTCAATCTCACGTTCATTTAAGAGTTCATGAAGAAATCGTGGCCATGACCCTGCGCTCTCATCCCGCTTCTTGGGATCATTCCACTCTGCAGGATCCATAACCTCGGGGTCTGAAGTCGAACCGCCCAATATAAGAATTCTTAATTCGTTGGGATTAGACTTGACGCATTGTTGATCGGGTCCAAGACATTTGAAGCCGGGCAAATCATTGGAACGATTAAAACCCAGGAGAAAATCTATCATCGGAATGGCGCCAGCGTGGGGTGTCCCATTGGCAAGAGTTCGACGATCGAATATACAGTCCATGTGAGTGTTCGTATCCAATCCAAGACCCTTTAGAGTCTCGATCATCTCCCTTGTGAAGTCCGCCGCTACAACGACGAAGATATCATCGACATTCTCGTACATTATATGTATCGGTTCATACACGGGAAGACCGCAAACACTGGTGCCGTGTTTTTTTGAATCAATGAAATAGGCCACCCCATGTTCCAGTGATTTCAGAACTTCATGCAGAACTATGCCGCGTGCGCCAGCCCCAAAAATTATGATCTTTTTTGAAAGGCCAGCAGCAATTACACATTTCACCTCCCTCAACATGAGGCTCATCATTTTGTCGACCATCTCAGATCTTGTAGCGGTTTCGATCATTAACTATTGCTCCCTAATAAGACGCTTACTTAAGTGCGCTTCAAGAAATAGAGTCCCACATAATTTCGCTAATAAAGAGTTAATAATCCGCCACCACTTATATCTGTTTCAAGACCGGTACGATTCCATCCTTGATTATATCAAATGCCGGGACGACGATACGTTCCACAGATTGGTAACTGCTGCGAAGAGTAGCGCAAATATCGTCTTTTCGGCTCAGTGCGGTTATGAAAACGGACCTTATGCCGTTCTGCAAAATGAGATCAGGCGAATGTATTTGCTTTCCACAAATGGTCAAACCTTGGATGCTTGGGTCCGCATCAACAAGCAGGAATCGTTCGGAAGCCAGCGTGCCGTATTTTTGCATGAGTTTATAATAGATTCCGCCAGCACCCCACAGGACGATATTCCTATCAGCAGGCAGTTGGGCAAAAAAAGCCTCCTCCTGGTGCAGCGCGTTTTCAAAGGGATCCACAAAGTTTATCATACCGCACGACGGGCACCATATTTCTTTCCCAAACCAAAACCCAACATCGACATGATTTCGAATGCCGCACTTCCTGCATGTGAATTCGACCCCACATTCATCGTTCGGCTTTATTGCCTTAATTTCGAACGATTCGGCAGGCACATGGGGATGCAGCCGTAATTCAGTAATGAGCCCCGTCAGGTTTTTATATTCATCATCGGTCAGTTTCGAGACATTTATTAAGGGGCAACCATCCCGAAGAAATTGCTCTTTATCTTTTATAATACCTTCCTTGCAGGCGTACTTATACAAAAACGACCCCGGAAATACCTTTATCATAGTTACGCTCATGTAGTGCCGCTTATTGTTCCGGTGCCAGAAGTTCAGTGTATTGGTTGCACTGTTTTGATCTTCGTTTAGGTCACCAAAAATAAAACCTCCGGTGACGTTAATGTTAGCATCATATGTAAGTTCCAGAGCTTTCACAATTTGCTCAACAGTAATCCTTTTTTTCATACTTTTGAGCACAACATTGTCAGCGCTCTCAAGACCGTAGCTGATCATTACACATCCTGCTGCCTTCATTGTATGCAATAACTCAGTATCAACATCACAGACACGAAGAGCTACAGACCAGGAAATATTGACATCGCGGATTCTTTTGCAAAATTCATAAACTCTCTGCTTATTGCTGGCAAATAATTCATCACTAAAGCAGATTGTTCTAACGTTATATCGTTCTACTTGATATGCAATTTCCTTGAAAATGCTATCAAGTGAGCGCTGGCGGTATTGTTTACCGGATGTATGAAAACAAAATGTGCAATTATGTGTGCACGATCTACTGCCGATAATGATTCCCATACCATATATTCGTGTCCATTCTAAATAGTTAAACCCGTCGTAGTCAGGAAATGCGATGCTATCAAGATCACGAATCTCTTCTCTTCGGCGGGTTATAACATTTGAACCGTTTGCATTCTTCTTCACGATTAGTCCTGGTATGTCACCATACGGCAATCCATTGTCCAATGCGTACGCCAATTCACGCATCGTAACTTCACCTTCACCGATAATTCCAATATCAGCATCAAGCACGCGCATAGCAGGTATTGGATCGGCGCTTATGATGCCACCGCCAACAATGGTCATAACTCTTGGATTGATCTCGCGTGCCGTGTCGATCACTTCCTTTATTTTGTTACAATCATAGCTTAGGCCACCTGTGCATACAGCATCGACATGATGTGATAATATTATTTCCTTTAACGCCTGGGATACGCCTTCCGGGTGAAATTCGAGATTTATAGTAAAAACACTGTGACCAGCCTGTTTTAGGCTTGCAGAAACATATGCAATGCCAATAAGAAAACTGTTAAAGCACTGCGCCGTTGATACGCCTTTGGGGATGACAAATAAATAATTCATTATCTTTCCGCCTAGAAGATTGTTTAACATATTTTACAAATCATAAATTAACGCACTATGTGGAGATGACCAGCTCGGTGTTATTGTTTAGTAAATACAGGTGATACGCATACTTAGTTACGTTTTTCCCAATTCCGCAATTTGAACTCCCGCCGGTGTAATGCTTACAAGAGCAGCCAATATATCGAGCCTGTGTTTCTCAGGTGCATTAACAAGAATGACATCCGTACCCAAAGAAGGAATCGCTTCGTAGCTGTATATGGTTCGCCCATCGATTTTTTTCCCTTGCTGAATAGGATTCCGATCGATGAAGCCAATCCAGCCTGCCTGCTGAATCTCCGCATCTGACAGGAGCATTTGTGTGTTCGGACATGCGGGCGCCAATAGGACACGTTTCCCGGCTAGAGACCATCTTTCTGATAACCCACCGTTTCTTCTCAGTTCCAGGGGTATGGTCGAAAACTTGTCGGGCTCGCTTCCAAGCAAAGGCTCACCATTTCTGAAATCCCTGAAAATCAGGTCGGGAACGCCCAGAGGCGTGATGGAACTCTGTCTCTCGATGGCAGAAAGAACTTGCTCCATGATCTTCCTGCCCTCTTGACTGACTGTAGCTATGGCCTCTTTATAGTAATGAAAGGCCTCGATTCCGTGCTTTTTGAGAAGCAGATACAGCTTTGCATACGCCTCAATCTGTGCCGAGTAGTCATGATCCCATTGATGCAGAAAAAGGGGGGTAAAATCAAATGTAAGCCACACTTTTTGGGGACGGAGGGCCAACATTGCATAAGCAAAACCAACAATGTCATCATCACTGCAGTTGGAATCACAGAAGATATACTTGACCGAGAGCATGCCCTTTCCCTTGCTCCCGGCAACAGCGTAACGGCTCAGATTCTCCAGTACTTGCATATACCGATCGCGCCCACGTAACTCCTTGAACGTAGACGGTGTGCCTGCATCAACAGAGGTCGTCACCCAGTAAATTGATCCATCCGCAAGACCATCGTAGATTGCCTGATGAAACAGGACAGCATTTGTATGCATGAGTACGCGGATACGCCGAGTACGAAAAAACTCCAGATATTCGTCAAGATTTTCCAGCAGGGTAGGTTCGCCCCCGGCGAAATCGACATGCGCATTCCATAGCACATCTTCGGGTGAAAACAGCCGAAGGACTTCCAACGCGTCATATTGAGCAGGAAAATGTTCGTATTGTCGAGTGTAATTGCAATAGGTACAACGCAGATTGCAAATGCTATAATGTTGTAGATCAACGTGACCCAATTGCGAGAATTTAATGTCTCCGTAACTTTTATGCTCAACCATGAGACAGTTCTTGCAGTCCATTTCGCTGTGGTCATCATTGAGCATCCGGATATATTCTTTCCGCTTCTCGATAATAAAATCTTTAGTGATTATGTCTTGAGCCACTTCTTCCGCGCTGCAGAACAGGGGCGGCACTAAGGCTCCACGGGTGCAAGCCCTGAGTCCCTTAATACTCAAATTCAATCCGCTCTCCAGCTTGCTGCACGTCTTGACTATATCATCGTCGTGAAAATGTTCTGGGGACATCGTTCAATCCTCTTGGCCGTAATAGAACTTTGCCTTCTGCATCGCTGAAGGCAAGCTGAGTCCGGCGTAATCCTGGGCAATGAACCAGCGGCCATTGATATCTCCATCCAGCAAAGCTCCCAACAGGGCGCCGGGGATCACGCTCTCCACTGGATGGGGGGCGTCGGGGCCTCCCATATCCGAACGCACATAGCCGGGACAAACGAGGGACATGGCCACCCCGGTTCCCTGAAGGCCGGGCGCCATGTCATGGACGAATTTACTCAGGGCTGCCTTACTGCAGGCATACGCCATTTCGCCAGGACGCCCCTGGATCGTACTGGAGATGTTGACCACCCGCCCGAACCCCCGCTTTATCATCGGGGGGATCAGTCGACAGCCGATGCGGACCGGTGCAATGGTGTTGACGGCATAGTGTTCCAGATAATCCCCGGAGGATATGTTCCAGGGATCTGAGCCGCAGGGCAGCGAGATGGCCGCATTGTTGAAGACGATATCGATTGGCGGGAAAAGATGCTCGAGATTTTCAAGCATCTCCTCGAGTTCGGCGAAATTGCCGAGTTCGGCGGCAATGGGCTTCGCCAGTACTCCCAAGGCGGAGCATGCCTCTACCAGTTCTGCGGTATGTTCAATCCGGCGGCTGTGGGCTATGATATTGGAACCAAGTTTAGCCATCGCCATGGCAATCTGGCGGCCGACACCACGGGCGGCGCCGGTGACCAGGGTCCATTTACCTTTAACCAGATCCTCACGAAATTCTTTCTCGCTTGCCAACTGCTCGATTCCAAGCTCCTTAATACTATGGACAACGTCATAGCCCCGGTCAAAACAGGCGACGGAAATGTTGTTTAGCCCCATTTCGCAAAGCTGTCGGTGAATCTCCTCATATCTTCTCACCGTGATTACAACGCCTATGCTCCCGCCTAATTGGCACAGTTCTGCAGGCGAAATGCATCTTTTCCCGAAGAACTCATGTCCCCATTTCTCAGGTGCATTATCGCACAGAAAATCCGGTTCCCGGCCCAGTGAGAGCACCAGTTGTCGATAACAATCCCGAAACTGGACACCGAGGCCAAACAAGCATATATATTGTGCGTCGTAAAATCTGTTCCTGCGGTTTTCCATGGATCCATCCAGCCCGATCATCTTGTTAACTCTGCTGTGACCTCGTTGAGTTTGCAGATTATCATTCTACCTCGACGTTGCTCGCCTTAAGGGAGTGGACGGCGTGAATGCTTTGCCATCCAGTTCAATCGGGATGCTTCCAGGCGGTGGATCGTACGAAATGGAGCGTGAAGCCAGGTTGTCGGAACTCGCAAATTGTTCAAGAATGCCCGCCTTACGTGGCGCATCCGCCGTCCAGTACTCCTGCAGTTGTTTCCACGCCGACTCGCCGGCGAGTTGCGGATTGATAGCCATCGCAAGATGAAAATATCTCAGTGCGTTGTGTTCATCATTTGCAAGCAACATACGCACACTGTACCGAACGGCCAACCGCGCCAACTTATCAAGCGATTGGGGCAGGCGATCTGTTACTTTTGTCAGATTCCTGACGGATGCGATATCGGCAAATTGATGGTTCAAAACATATATTCCGATCACAGGCAACAGGTTGGTATCCGCCTGATTCGTGTCGCTCTGCGAATGAATGCGATGCAGCAGCAAAGGTTCCTTTATGTAGGCGATATCAAAATCAGTGCTGATATTGAAATCCAGAATGCGAGTCCCATAGTACCTGGCCGCAAGGCCACCTACCACGCTTCTGCCGCCAACAACGGCTTGCCGATACATGATCTGTGAGATACTCGGATTTACCCCGGCCATCATGTAGACCCCCGCCTGTTCTTCCCCCGGAATAACACAGGATTGGTTGTAGAATGGCGGCTCTTCAGTACGTCTGCCGTTCTCATCAATAATTGCCCTGTTCACGAGGGCGAACCCCACATCGGGATGTGCTTCCAGAGCGTTGACGCAGCGCTCAACATATTCAGGCTCAAGAGCATCGTCAGAGCAGAAGGTAATAGCGTATTCCCCCTGCATGCTTCTTTGACAATTAGCAAAATTGGCATCCGATCCAAAATTCTTTCGATTGCGAATTAAATTCATCTTCTCGGGATATTGGCGTGCAAATTCCAAGGCAATGTCCCAGGAATCATCCGTTGAAGCGTTATCGGAAAAACACAGCTCGATATTTTCATAGGTTTGGGCGAACACGCTCTCGAGGCATTGCTTGAGATAGCGTCCGTAATTGTAGTTATAGCAAAGTATACTAACCAGAGGTTTATTCAGCACACTTGGCGATGGCACGTGAGGGTGGTCTTTGTGAAATACTTGGCTGAATCCTGCGTTAGGATCCAGAACCATGGATTTGACGCAGTTTTTTATATACATGGGAAGGAAAGCTTGATCGTTAGTGACGGAAGCGCAATACTTGCCTTTAGCAATGTTTATGCAATTTCGTAAATTGGCCGATGGGCCCTGGACTCGTCTGTTGCGGTTGACCATAATCCTCCTGGGGTATCTATTCAGGAATTCCAGGGCTATATCCCAGGAGCCATCCCTGGTAGCATCGTCAGTCAGGATGACCTCAAAGTTCTTAAGAATGTCCTGATTAAAAATACTGTCCAGACATTGTCTCAGATACTGTTTGTCGTAGTTGTAGACAAGGATGCTGATCAGAGGATCTTTCGGATTGTTTTGGATAGGGTCAGAATGCATTTTCGCTCCATGGTTCCTTTTTCTGTTATCAATTAGTGTGCCAAAATGAACCTTGCCTCGTGCTTAATTGTGTCCATTGAACTGAATTGCGGTATATAGCCCATCTGAGAGGCGAGATTACAGGTCGAATAATAATTGCTTTTCGCGCCGGTGGCGCTGGGGCTCTCCGAAAAGTCCCGTTTTTCATGCTTCAAACCATATTCTGCAGTGAAATAATCCAGAATCTCCTGTTTTGAAACTGGACGGGAACTGTTGACATCAATGGCCCGGTTTATCTTGCCAGCCTGGATGCACTTTTCGATCATCGCAAAGAGGTCATCCGGGTGGAGGTAGTCGCGGACAATATTTGTGCTGTCCGTAAGCAGCACTTTATTGTCCAGGATTGCCTCCATCACATCCGTGATGAAATAGCCATCCGTCAGATTGATAAACCTGCTGAAGTAAGAAAATACCCTGAGATCGACGATGTTCAAATGTTGTAAAGCCCGGTGCTTGGACTCCGCGTTGAGCCTGACAATCCCGTAATAATCTTCGGGAGCCAAGTGGTTCACCTTAACGTGGTTAAAAGTGTCCTCGTCAACAGGAGCTGTATGCCCTCTGCCGTACACCGCGCCGCTGCTGAAGCTTAGGTAAAGCGTATTGGGATGACTACTGAGGTAGCGAAGTACCAGGTTGTCATATGTTTCTGTAACCGTAAAATACAGGGGAAAGTTACCTTTGAGCTTTTTCGCGGTGCCAACTCCGATGCAATTGATCACAACATCGTAAGAAGAATTCAAAAAGCCTTCATATCCCTCATGGATAGTGCAGACTGCATCGTCAGTGCTTCCTATGGCAGCGAGATATGTCTCTATAGTTTCAGACGACCTGACGTACAAATACAATGCATGCTCTCTACGTAAAAGAAGGTTATTGATAAGTCCTTTAGCAATATGTGAAGAAGAGCCCAGGATAGCTATTCTCAACCTGTTCATCGTCACGTGCACGATTCCTCAAGAAATGGAAGAGTTCAACACCAACTATAATTGTCTTGTTAGCAACTCACAACGTATAAAATCTTTTCAGTCGTTCCGCATCATTATTCAAGTTGTCTTCCGGAAACAGTCTGTGTTTGATAATGTTGCAATCCGAGCATGTTTCGCATACATTCGCGGCCCCATCGAGCATCTTGAGCCTGAACTGCCGGAACTCCGCGCTCTTCCATATATCGCATACCGATTGAGTGTTGCAGTCTCCTACAATGATCGGGTATGCGATTGAATAACAGGGAACTACTTTCCCGTCCGGATTGATTTGCAAAGTGAAAAAAGGCTGCGGGCAAACGTGGACTTCTGTAACGGGCAATCCAAACTGGGTAAGCGACATGTCTTTGCCCTTGAGCACATCTTTATAGTTCACAAAGGGGAAAATGGAGCCGGCACGTTCAATTCCAATGGTGTCACATATATCTCCAAAGAGTTCGTAGAACTTCTTTTCATCGTCTTTTCCATCCAACGCGTAATCGATGATCTTGATGTGCAGATGCGCCTTGCCTTTATTCTCAAAGAAGTATTTCAAATTATCAACCATGTCCGAAATGTTGATACCGGCGCCGCATACCTCCCGGTATTTCCTGCTGCTTGTGCCCTGGAGGGATACAACCAGTCTGGACAGCCCGGCGGCTATTAGTGTGTCGGACAACCGGGGAGTCAAAAGCGACGCGTTCGTCAATATTTCGACCCTGTCTGCGACTCCTTTTGCAACTCCATATTCGACCATCTCCGCGATATGTGTGTGCAGCAGCGGTTCACCCATCCCCACAAAACGCAACACCTTGATCTTGTTCGTAAATGCAGACATCTCATCTATGCACTTTTTGTATAGACCCATTTCCATCACGATCTTGTCGGAAATGAATCCCCGCTTCGCTTTTTCTACGGAAAACACGCAATAGCGGCACGTAAAGTTGCATGCATAGATCGGGAACATCTGCACCACGAGCGGAGCGCTCAGGGGAAGTACTTCCGCTAGAATCGTTCGTTTCCCTCCGGGCGCTTGCGCGCTGATTACTTTTGCTTTCACTGCAGTACCTCCGCCTTCAGCCGCTCCAGGCACTCTTGCGCATGCCCATCTATATTGTCCACTTCACAGTAGTCGTTCATCGTGCAGTCTTTGCATGGTTCGAGTTCTCCCTTGTCGCCGCTCAGATGCTCCGTCTGCAGTTTTCTCAACTTTGCACCATTCCAAATAGCGATTAGTGGCTCGTTGCCGATATTGCCCAGCATATTGACTCTCTTCCAGTCGACACAGCAGGGAACAACTTCTCCATCCGCCTGGACCTGGACACCTTTGAATATCTGCGCACATACCTGGCGCTTAATGACTCTGCTATCTCCCCAGCGAAACTCATTCGAAGAATATGCCAAGTCTAGTTGAGGCCACATGGGAACCAGTTTCTCTATGAATATTTGATCGCATCGGTCGCCGAAAAGCGTCAAGAACTGCTTTTCCTTGTCCGCCGTGGGGACGGCCTTGTGATGTATTTTAATGTGGACCACGCATCCGTTCCTCCAGGCATACAATTCGTTGAGGTTGTCCAATAATTTCTCAAAGTCGATTGTCGTACCGCATATGCGCTGATAGTCCTCGGAATTCAGGCCCTCGATAGAGAAAACTATCCTGTCCAGGAATCGCGGTAAATTTCTGACCAGGTCGGGTGTCAACAAGGCGCCATTGGTAAGTAACTCCACCCGCTGCACAACCCGTCGTTCATGGGCATGTTCCAGCATAGGGAGCAGAGCTTTGTTCATCAAGGGATCACCGTTTCCGCAAACACGCAGGAGCTTGACTCTTTCAGGGAATGCGGATAAGTCGTCCATCAGTTTCTTAAATAATTCCAAAGACATTATGTCTTTCTTCAGCGCACTTCCTGCGACTCCATGGGGACAAAATCCACATTTCAGGTTGCAATAACCGGATGGTTCGAGATAGACCACAAGTGGTGTAGCGAGTGGGATGGCTGCCTCCAGCACCAATCGTTCGTTCTGCACCTGAGATTGTAGTTTTGCTTTCATCAGTAAGGCCCCCCGCCCGCAACATTCCAAGTCATATGTGGTTTCGATAAATTTCGTGCAATTTCAACAGATTGTCTGGACAGTGATCATGCCACATGACATAGCCCCTATCACCCATCGTAAGTCCTTCGTTTTTAGGCGCAAAAGTTGATGAGACAAAACATCTGTATAAAAGTGAAATGAAATGTCCTCTTATCTCGCGCTCAAGTGCGATAATCTGATTTAGCGCGACGGGCACGGGTTCAAAACTGATAGTGCTCACACCTAACTCAGTTTCCGCAACTTTCTCTACCCTCGTCTCCAGTTTTTCCCTGAAACGAATAATCCCACCCGGCACATGCCACCCTTTGCCGGCATATTGGTCGTTTCTCCACGCCAGGAGTGTCCGCCCGGTTTCATCTTTTATCAGAAGGTCCACATTTACGAGCGGAGTAGTGCGGCTGATGTAATAGAACAGCTCATCGGGTAAACCCATGGATGGATTCGGGACCTGTTCGTCAAGCAACGCTATGGCATCTGTAATGTTCATCAGCCGGCCAATCATTTCAGGAAGGCGGAAGGACCCGCATGTTACAGTCCAAGGTTAAAAGGCTTCAAGGTTTTATCCTCACCCGTAAAAACTTCAGCGCAGGGAACCGGCAGGGGCTTGCCATAAATTCGTCCCGCAACGTGCTTGTCAATGAAGTTTCTATCTTCCGCTATGAGGCACGTATCAACGTGCTCGCCAAAGTATTTAATATCCAGACCCCTTTGGAGTATGTCTTTCAGAGGCTCTTCCAGGACGTTCCCAATGGACGTATGGATGTAGGGACATGGCAGCACGTCACCGTACTGTGTAACAGATACCATGCCCTTGACTGCTATGCATCCCATGTCAAGTCCATACGCGGGCGTCAGGTGAGTATAGACGTTATGCTTCTTCTCGAGTTCTCTCATGTAGTCCATGTCGGCCCTGTCGACCAGGACATCGAGGTTACCCTCCCAGGCGCCGACCGGCTTGGCATAGGTCACAAATACTCCGACATCTCGTTTGTTGAAGTACTGGACGAATTCGAGAAACTCATCAGAATGAAGCCTTTGTTTCGTAACAACGGTCTGAATAAAAATAGCCAGACTAGCACCCAAAGCCGCGTCAACGGCTTTCATCGCCCGTTCGTGCGATCCCTTCGCTTTCCGGAAATCGTCGTGTTCCACGGCATCCAGGCTGTCCAGGCTCAATTGAACCCTGTCCACGCCTATGCTCTTCAAATGGCTTGCTCTCCTATCATCCAGGAACCAACCGTTGGTGTCGACGTTGATATAGAATTTCTTAGGGTCGATGGCCTCAACAAGCGCATCAAAATCCTTGAATATCAGCGGCTCGCCGCCGGTGATCACAAACCGTGCGAGGCCCATTTCATCCGCTTGTTTCGCCAGGGATCTTACATCGCCAATGTTAAGTGACCGTCTGGGATTTCTCCCTTGAAAGTGCTTTACGGAGCAGTGAACACAGGTAAAATTGCATGTATAATTATACTGAAACTGAATAATAGCAATGCTTTCACCTCTCTTCAGCTTATCGTCAAAGTTCATAACTTTTTCATAAACGTGCGGCTTCTCCTCCCGGAGAAGACTTCTCTTACTTTGCTCGTCTTTCGAATTAACAGTTTTCATAGCCTCAAATGCCTCCCGGCAAAAAATCGGATTCTTTTGAAATGCCTTCTACTATGCGATCAAGGCGGATTAGAGCGATTTGGAATGGCATCAAGTCCCTTTAACCCCCGAAATATCGTCGATATATTTCCTATAGACTTCCTGAATCTGGAGAAAAAATACACTTTCCGGCAAACCCAACGAGGGCTGCGGTACAGCCTCAACGAGGATTGCGAGGGAAGCTTGAATGTTTTTTGAAACAGTTGCCAATACGGTATCCATCTGAAAACGAGAAATCTCGCTTCATTTTTAAAGTGTTGTCAAATTAAACTGATTGGCATAATTTCTCCACAATTCCGACGTGTTAATGATCTCTTGATACTTAACCTTATACGCCTGATACTTGTGGTGGTCATTCATCCTATCGTAACATTTGGCAGCGAAATAATAGGCAAGCGCATGATCATTCTTTATTCTTATTGTATTCTCGAATCCTTTCAGTGCAGCTCCATAGTTACCCAGCCTAAAATCGCTGTTACCAACGAAATTAAGCTCAAGATTTAATGAATAGGCTTTTTCTTGTATATATTCTGCAGTAAAATCTTCTGTCTCTACAACCGCCCTTTTGAAATCGCACCCAATATAGTTGCCTTTGAGATATCGTTTTTTAATACATACATCAAACATTTCGCTACCGACAAGGGGAGTAGCTACATAGATTCTGAACCATGTAGCATCTAACGTTTTCAAAAACACTCTCGCATCTTCTATATCCTCTTTTGTTTCACCGGGAAGTCCTATGATAATATTAGCGTCTGTATCTATTCCTAATTCTCGGCAGTCAGCAACAACCTGTTTTACAATGGAAAGATCAAGAGGCTTATGTATAATTTCTTTTAAAACACGATTACTACCTGACTCTACTGGCAAGACCAGTTCATTAATGCCTGCGCTTTTTATTGATTCCAGCATTTTTCTGTCTAACGCATAAAGAGATAGTCCACTTTGGAAAAAGATGCGCATATCTAAATCTTTGGCTATGTTAATTATCTTTAAGGCCCTGTTCTTGTCTGCCATGAAGTTATCATCCTGAATACATATTAGATCTGCTCCATATTGGTATTTAATCAATCTTACATCATTTCTGATTCGATCCACACTGTGATATCGCATGCTTCTGCCATGCACCGTATGTGATGAACAATAACAACAACGATGAGTGCAGCCTCTAGATGTTGAAATATGGAACAAAGAAGTGCTATGCTTGAAGGAAGTGATTGTATTAATAGTTGGGCTCAAGCTATATTCTTTGGTATTAATGATATCGTAGTCATAAAATGGTATATCGTCCAAATCCGATATAAATTCGTACTGGTATGTCTGTTTATTTTGTACTTTATCTCTTGTAATCCATGACGGATGACTCTTAAAGAATTCCTTCTTGTCTGCAGCTTCAACAAGTTTCAGCATCGGTATTTCGCCTTCGCCATAACATAAAGCGTCGAAGCATTCGCTATCTCTGAATATTTCGTTATACATGTTAGTTGGGACGCCACCACCAGCAGTTAGCATGGCATTTGGGTATATGCTCTTAGCTACACTTGCAACATCAAGCATGTTAATATAGGACGGTGTGAATAGGGTCGATATCCCAATTATGTTTGGATCAAAATCAATCCATTCTTTGCCTGACAGAACATATTGGAATAGTTCAACAAATGAACGATATTCAAAAGTGTCCATTTTATTTAATATTATATTGAAATCTACAAGACGAATTTCTATATCTTTATATTTTTTTAGGTAAGCACTTAACGAGAGCAGACCTATAGGCATATCGGTTACTACACTGCCATAATTCCCTGATTTCTTTGTGACTATTCGTTCATTGAAGGCAGGATTAACATAAGTTGTGTAGTGTACGTATGGCGGAACAATAAACAGGATCTTATCGATCATTTTATTCCTCAGATCACTGCACAACATTCGCAGCAATATGGCCTTGCAGAAAGGCCATGTTGTAGCCGGTTATTCCACAAAGTTCTGTCTGTAATCATATATTCCTCATGTTTGCAGCAAATTCCTCCCGGTCTAAGAACGGCCACATATCTTCCATCGGTCTGGAAGACATCGTCCCGTCTTCGTTCTTTACAGAAGAAACTCTGGGGGCCGTCACCTGGTTTGGTGAAATCATCACTTCGCAAACCAAGGGGCCTTCCGCCTGCAGGATTTCTCTGATTCGTTCCCTGATCTCGTGATGGCTATTAATGCTAG
>Ga0187867_10001249_pt1 | contig 21942 bp, 28 predicted proteins | sample June2016WEW_13_1_FD_132976 | JGI IMG/M metagenome (GOLD analysis project Ga0187867, IMG submission 132976) | Peatland microbial communities from SPRUCE experiment site at the Marcell Experimental Forest, Minnesota, USA - June2016WEW_13_10 | ecosystem: Environmental > Terrestrial > Soil >...
CCCACGGCACCACCTGCTCCATCTCTTCCAGAAACTCCGCCCGCCGCGTCTTCTTCGTGTACCGTTCAAACCCGCTCTGCGCCGCCAGTGTCCGCTGTTTCATCCTCGCCAGCCCTCCGATGCTCTCCTCTCAATCTATCCTGAACATCAGTGGAAAATGGAGAACTTAATCAGAGTCTCCCTAGTTTGAATATTGACCGCGCTTGCATCCTGCGCCGAAGCTATACTCGCAAACGACAACAGAACGACAACAGCAACGGCGAGCAAGGCAGAATTCTTCATTGGGCTCCCCCGAGGCAACGACTATTTCAGGTTCTAGTTCTTTACCGTCATAGCCTCTGAATTCACTGCTTTCTGGCCAGAGACTCCTTCTAGCGCAGCGAGGACTCCTCTGTAGTCATTCTTGTCGCATTGCATCGCGAAGCCGCCCTTTTTGTCGCCGTCGGCCCACGTCAGCCCAACGTAGTGTTTTTTGGACTTTGTGAGCGCCATCAATCCTCCGATGCCGAGAGAGACAAACGCTAAGCCAATTGCAGCACCCACTCGCCGATGAACATCTTGGCCGTAGCTGACTTCGGTTATGGAAGACGGAAGAATGTTCGCGATCTCAGTTTTCCCTTTCATGATCCGCACGGAATTCGAGTCGATGTAGAGGCTCAGGTCAGCGCCCGCTTTGATGTTTGTTAGCGACCCTCCGTCATATTGAACCTTGAAATTTGGTTGGGACTCTCCGGCAAATACCACGGTTGGAATTGCAACACACAGAATAAACGCGAGGACAGATTTCACCATTCATCTCCTTGGAAGATCACGGACAAAAAATGACCTTCCGCCTACTATGTGCCCATAGCGCCGCACAGGATGTGACGCAGCAATAAAAGGAGTTACGGCGGTAATGGGGAATGGTCGTGCGTGTGTGATGAGGGAACAGGAGACTTTCGTCGCCCGCCTAGACGAACAGGTAGGAATTGGTCTGGGCATAACTTAAGTAATTAGATCGGTTCCCGATTCGGTGATGGAATTCAATGAGGGGAGAACGCAAGTTTGTGCCCGCAGGGGGAGTCTCATGACGAGGTACATTACAGCCGTTCTGTTGCTGGTGGCGGCAATGTCGGCACAGAACGCACCGAGCACGAACAAAGGACGCCATCTAGATATTCCGGCGATATCCCGAGAGGCGCATGGGGCAGTTGTCTCAATCATCATGTCGGACAAGGAAGGTCATCCTCTTGCACAAGGCAGCGGCTTCGTCATAAGCAAAGATGGCCGCATCGTTACCAACTACCACGTCATCAAGAGCGGCTGCTCCGCCATAATGAAACTCCCTAACGGCGCTTTTTTTGCTGTAGATGGGGTGCTTGCGTTCGATAAACATCGAGACGTGGCTATCATCAAAGCGCATGGGAACGACTTTCGGGCGTTAACTCTCGGAGATTCCGCTCGGCTCCAAGTCGGACAGCAAGTTATCGCGATAGGTAGTCCGCTCTCGCTCGAATCGACGGTTTCAAACGGCATTATCAGCGCGATCCGAACTGTCGAGGAAGAAGGGGGCAAATTCGTGCAGATCACGGCACCCATCTCCCCCGGTAGCAGTGGCGGCCCTTTGTTCAACATGGCAGGAGAAGTAGTCGGCATCACGACTGCTGGTCTTGTAGGTGGGGAGAATCTCAATTTTGCAATCCCGATCAACGATGCGAGACCGCTGCTGACGCTGCCAGTTTCACAAGCTCTTCTTGCCCTTCCAAATGAACCAGAAGTGGCGCCTGCTAGGACCGAAGCGACGGCACGGACCGACAACGCTAATCCGTCGCTCGAAGAAACCGAGCAATGGATGAACAAGTTCACCGTTGCCTACGCCCGGACAAAAACTAGTCGCAGCGTACTTCAGTTCAATCAATGTGAGGTAACCGATCATCCCTTTTTGGGAACAAATGTCGACCTCGGGGAGCCGTCCGAACAATCCACCGAGCTCCGTGCGATTACATCTTACACACTCGCGGATGTCGACCCTACACAGATATCGGTCCGGTCAAGCGTAATGAACTTTGCTAATTCGAATGCGAAGCGTTCCATCAACCACTCGGGCGTGTTCTACTCGGCAAATTGGTTTGTGGTATTCGATAGCGAGGAGCATGCCAATCAATTCGCGAAGGCTTTCAAACATGCGGTTGACTTGTGTGGTGGTAAGGCATCAACATTTTAGGAAGAAACAAGGACACAGAAATCCGATGGTGCGACGGCTACATATTTCACGCCGTGCAGGTAGAACTCGGTCTCGGTGACTTTGCCATTCACGTACCCTTGATCAGTCAGATGAATGTCGTAGCCGCCGTTCGTCTGGGTGATATCCAGAGTCCCCTCACAAGCGAAGAACGTATGCCCGTCCGCCGTGACTTCTTTCTTTGGTGGTTTCGGAACAGACTGACACTGGCATCCGATGAGAAGGCCGATGAGAAGTAACAGCCCGATCAATGCGAGAAATGACTTCATAGATTGCCGTTCGTCATTCGTGTGCTCGTCAGAATTTCATTTCGGTGAGAGTGAGAAGACGGGATGGGTGAGCGGACACGGCGTTTGGGTCATCTTCGCCAGAAAGCTCTCTGCGGTAAACGTCACCGATGTAATCCAAATCGCACGTCAGTACACATCCCTTAGGAGTATAGGTTCCCCAACATGCAAGGTTCACAAACGGCGGCAGGAGATGATTTTATGTCGATACAGTGGCGTCGTTCGTGCGGTTCGTTCGTTGTGGTCATTGAAGTCGGCAGGTTTGCGAAGTGGCTCGCCACACTATGGTAACTGGAATGTGATTGCAATCACACGGGCGGGAGAGGGCAGCGGGTACGCTCGGCGTAATGTGCACGATTTGCCAGCGGTCTGGCGAATCTCAATCGGGAACTCAGAAAGCTGGAGATGCTCAAATACGGAATGCGTTTACCGTTGTCATGTCGACGGAGGTCTCAATGCGGGCCAGTTGTGTGACATTCACGCTCGTCTTGTGTTTCGTGTTGTCTTTGTGCTTCAGCGCAGCAGGCCAGCAGTCCCAGACGTTTACGTGGTCTTCAAAGGATTGCTCAACTTGTGAGAGCAGCATCCTCAACCCCGGCTGGTATTCAGACGGCTCCGGAATTTTTATAGAGGCAATCCCTAAAGAAAATGCTTTTGTCACGGCGGGAGTGAGCGGTGGCACAGACTACTTTTTTGTCGCCGTGGCCGTCGGTATTGAAGGAACAGGCACCATCACCGTCGATCCGATGCGCGCAGTTATGCTCGAAAGCGATTCTTCTCCGCACATGGTTCTTTTTCCGATACGACATCCTGACCTCAGGTCCTACAAAGGTACTGTGGTTGATAAAAAGCAGCTCAAGGACAAGCCTGTCAATGTCACTGCAGACAAACCAGCAGCTGGGTACCTTGTTTTTGCGGCTGACAACAATGCATCACACGTTATCGTGGTTGTAGAAATTGGTAATGAAACATTTCGTTTCCCATTCGTCAGGAATCCGAGTGCACGTGGAAAGTTTGTAGACCCCGATACAAGTTCCGGTTCCACAGTAGCGCAAGGCATGCAGGCTGCTACTGCCGAAGATGGAAAACCACAATCGCCACAGCTTTCAGCTCTTCCAGCGGCAGAAATGGCAGCGAGTTCCAATCAACAGGCTTCAACAACAGCAGCTAATGGTAAGCCCAGTCAGGTTGCCGTAGGGGCACCAAGAGCGTGCGACAAGAACGTATCATTCGCTGTGGCCGAGGGCGGACAGATCGTCTCTCGCGTTCCTGCATTTGCGGACAAGTGGATTTCGAAGAACCAGAAGAAGTATGCCGGACTCTGTTTTTCCCAAGCACCCGATTCGCGAGCTGCGAACTACCTGTTGGTATTCTCGACCTCGCGGTCGGCCTTCAACGGAATTTACCCAACCGTAAGAACCGACACCAGCACGAACACGAGCACGACGCCTGTGTCAGGCAGCGGAACCGTCACTGACAACTACGGCGGCATGTGGAATTACACGTATGACGGGACAGCCACAACGACAACAACGACCACGACCACAACCCACGAGAACTTGCCATACACAGACACCTCAAACACCTTGTATCTGAACAGCTACGACCAGCAAGGAAGAATGATCTCACAGCGTTGGCGCACTATTACTACGCGGCAAGGCGGGGACGGAGCGAACACGCTTGGCTACAATCTGGGTGCGGCATTGGGAGCAATTCACATGAAGGAGCACCTGCTGAAGAGCGTGGTCGAAGATGTCGCCAAGGGATCGAGATAAGTTCTGCGAGTAAGGACTCGTCGTCAGAGGAGTCACGTGCATTATTTGTTTGCAGTATTCGCGTTGGTCTCGATTGTGGCTACCGCCGAGTGGGTTTATGTCAAGGCCAGAAAAGCTGTGAGGTGACAACCCATCCGAACCGCTGGGACACTTTCGCCATGCTCGAAATCTCACATAGAGAGCGCACGCTGAACAGAGAACTGTCAGCGGACGAAACCAAAGCCATAATCGAAAAGTGGTTCAGGCGGTTTAAGGCGTCGCGACTTTACGCCACTAGAAAGCGGATACTATGAAACGCTTGACGATCTTACTTTTGTTTTCGAGCCTTGCTACTCTGACCGCGTTTGGAAGAAAGCCTGCGCCTGCTGGCCCCTCAAGCGCCGACACGGGGACAGGGATTCAGAGAGCTTGCTCAACTGCCTTGGACCTAAATTATCTCCATCCTCGCAAAGTCAAAACGCACAGGGAAGCCTTTGATCTAGGTTACTGTCTTGGTCTAATCAAAGGTGTCTACGAAAACCTAAACGGGGAAGTAGACTTCTGCCCTACAGACGGGGTTTCTATTCGCAAGGTCACGGAACTCACGGTGAGTTTTGTGCAAACGCATCCTGACCTTAAAGATAAGGACTCGGCAGATATCGTGCGATGGGCTTTGACTGATGGGTTCCCCTGCCATCCGGTGGACGCGAAGAGCGACACCCACACAAGCACAGCAAAACACTAAACGGCTCGGCGTCCAGCACCACGAGGAAATCGCTGCTCTTCCTTGGCATCGTCGCCCGCCCAAACGAACAGGTAAGAATTGCTTTGGGCATAACTTCCGTAACTAGGTCGGCCTCCGGTTCCGTGATCGAATTCAATGTGGGAGAACCCAAGTTTGCGCGCCCGATGGAAAGGGATACCACCGGCAAGAGGAAACTAGGGTGTAAGTATGGCGCTGAGACCTCCGCACAGAGGAGCAACAGTAATTGACATGCTTGACCACGCGGCGCTGGCGGTCGACAAGGTAAGGGGTTGGTTCCGGTGCCCGGCGGAAATCGATTTCGTTTTCTGGGCCGAGCACACCACGTCGTATTCGAACGGGTCGGAAGACCCTGAAATAGGGAGCCGGTAATGGCGACTCTTTGGATAGTTATTCTCGGTGTGGTGATCGCACACTTCGTCATCAAGGGTATCGAATCGCTCGTGGCATCCGAGAGCAAGTACAAGGCGGACAAGAGAAGGTACGCCGAGCAAAAAAACATGTTGCATGTTCACGCAGCGCTCGCCGCGCAGAGAGCCGCGAAGGAGAAGCGCGACAGAGATTATCCAACGTGGCCCGAAGGGGCGCACAGCCCGTGGAGTCCGCTCATCTCGGAAAACGAAGTCAAGAAATCGCAAGCACCCGCCGGGCTGGGCGACCTGCTCGTCAAAGAAAAGGTCATTACCCCAGAGCAGTTGGAACAGGCGACCAAGCTCCAGAAGGATTCTCACACCCGGCTTGCCTCCGCGCTGGTGAAGTTGGGATTCCTCTCGGATGAAGATGTCACCAACTTCCTCTCGCGCCAGTACGGCGTGCCCGCCATTAATAATCTTTCTTACCTTGAAATCGACCCCGCCGTCGTCAAGCTGATTCCCTACGAAACCGCGAAACGCCATCAGATTTTGCCGCTCAGCCGCGTCGGCCCTTCACTCACCATCGCCATGGTGAACCCCACCAACGTCTTTACGACGGACGAGATCAAGTTCATGACCGGCTTCAACATCGAACCGGTTGTGGCCTCGGAAAGCTCCATCATCGAGGGCATCGATAAGGCCTACGGCACTAAAGGAGAACAGCTTTGAAGAGCATTGCACTTTTAACAATCATCTTGACTGTTGTGTCGACGGCTGTCGCGCAATCGAGTCAGCAGCAGATTCAAGCTAACGCGAAGGAACTCGTTCAGCGAAACAATAGCCCCGCACAGGCGCAGCGGTCAGCGCAGACTAACTTAAGAGATACGCTGAACTGGCTTGAGAACTCGTCTCAAGCATACGGGTTTGTTGGAAGCGTCTCCGACCCTGAGAAGTTTCCTTTTGGTCTGGAACGCTTTGCTATTACCAAAGGCTCATCCTCCTGCGAAGTGATTGTAAACGATACAATCCTCCGCCGTTGGGATGATGGCAAGGTCCATGAGTCGGACTCCACAACGATAGTAAATCTCACCAAGTTAGACCCAACCACTATGCAGGTTTATCAGACTGTGGGCGGCTGGTGGATGATTAAGGTTCACACAACAAACGACGAACACGTGATCATCTTCAATGGTAAAACTAGTGATGACAGTCGGCAGCAGTTTAGTGTAGAAGATGAACACTATGCTTACCGATTTGCCAAAGCCTTCAAGCACGCCGTGATCCTGTGCGGCGGGAAACCATCAACGTTCTGAGCTAAACCATGTGGCCCTGTCTAAGCGATCCCGTCCAGAGCAGAGTCTCAAGGTGAGTGGAGGAACCGAAAGTAACCGGGCGCTCTGAGCAACGATGGCACGAGAGTTGACTATCAGAGTGCAGCGGAGAGTCGCAGAATCAAACAAAGGCCACTGTAAAGGTAGCCGAAGCAAGTACGCAAGGCCTGAGGAGTGGAAGCCACATGAACTCACCACAACTATCACGGACTGATTCGCCGTTGGCCAAGATTTTCTTGAGCGAGTACATAAGCCAGCTCGCTCAGGAGACGGTTCGTTATCGAGCTTTGCCTTACAAGAAACTGGCTCAGCAAACGTCGATCCCGAGCCCGGCACTTCAGGAAGCGATAAAAGGCCAATTCGGGTTGAGCAGGGGACAATGGACAATGTTGTTTCAGCTACTGGAATTGCCCACAACGTTTCAGGTTCGGCCAAGTGAGCGGGACGGGCAGCCTTGCTGGGAAGCGTATTTTCCGGCTGTAAGTGTACAGGCTGAAGGAAGTACCAAGTAATCTTCTGAGGCTGGAAGGCCGGAAAACCAGCGTCTGAAGGGCTCGGGCGAGTTCACCGAAAACGGTTTCGTGGTCAGTTGGTATGAAGAGCGCAGAAATGGAAATGTGTACATGAACACTCGTTATAGTTCGGCCTACGTTAAGAAGGGTGCCCCATGAAGAGTCTTTTTGTTTTTTCTGTACTTTTCGCTTCGCTTTTGGCGTGGGGGCAGAGGAAAGACAACGCTCCAAGTCTTTCGGAAACTATCGAGTGGCTCACGGGCGCTTCTGAGGAGGAGTCTGGCTGGGGTTCAGGGCACTTTCAATTTAGCAGCCACAATTGCAATGTCGAGATTCTAACGGTTGAAATTCTCTCGGCACAAAACGGCATTGCAATAAGCCGGACGAAGTACTCCTTTCGCCTAATGGACATCGACCCGACGGATATACGGTACGCAACTGTCAGGGAAGGACAGGCGTTTATAAGCTTTCATAGCCGTAATTACAAAGAGAACATCACCATTACAAGATACAAGAACGCAGAAGCAGAATGGAGCGATAAGGTGGTTTTGCACACAGTTCGTGTGCGCTCGGTAGTCGGTCTGCCAGCGGATAATGAGTTCGCCCGCCGCTTCGTGAAACCTTTTAAACGTGCAGTTGAACTGTGCGGCGGTAAGCAGTCATCATACTAGCCCGCACAACGAGGCGCTCGGGCATGACCTGCTGGTCTTCATAAAACGTTCGATCATACAAGAGGAGTTCAAGCGCGTGATAGGCCATGAACGAGCAATTCCACATACCAACTGACTGGCCAGTTCTCGTTGTGGAGGACACGGAAGATCGCATCTCATGGTTTCGTGAACGCCTACCTAATGCGGTATTTGCCAAGTGTGCCAAGGATGCTTTCCGGGCACTGAACCAGCAGGAGTTCAAAGTGATCTTCCTAGATCATGACCTGCATTGGATGCACGCTGACAATTCCATCTTCAAGGAAACCGGAAAGGAAGTCGCTAGGGTTCTAGCGGAGAAGGACTTCCAAGGGATAGCTATCATCCACTCCCGGCACGAAGAGGGCGCAGCGGCGATGAAGAAGTACCTTTCGAATGCTAAGCTCGCACCGTTTGGGAGTTTTGACATTATTTCGGAGATGACCTTATGAATTTACAAAGTGTCTTCAAGCTTCAAGATTGATAACTCGGCACTCGCTTACCCGCTGCCACCATTGCCTACGGCTTTTCTCCAATACAGCATTGTTTCGTCGCTGATTGCGGGCAGTGGTTTGTTCTGCTCATCTTCAAAATCTCAGACAAACAGTCGAAGAATGCTTTTGCCTCGGCTTCCAGTCCGAGAAGGCTCAAACACCTCAGGATTCTCGTGATCCGCAGATGATTGTGATTTCCCGGAGAAAGCCAGACTGTCGCCTTGGCTGCAAAATTCGAAGTGCGATTGACCGTGACTTGTTCGCCCGAACGAACGTCAAGCCCATAGAAGTCCATCATCCGCAGAAAAGAGACTCGCAACTTTTCTTGGAGGTCAGGACGCGTCCGGAACTCCTGAATAGACTGCCGGTTCAAAACAGGCGCGGCAAGATTGAATCCGCTCGGCTCGGGCAGCGGGAAGAGCCACTGTATGTAGTCGTGAACGGCTTCTAACTGATCATCAGCCCACCGTTGAATCTCGTGGAGATAACGACCGCGATGGTCCGGTTCGGTGCCACTGTAAAACGCGATAATTCGTGAGTTCAGCATGGAAAATACTGCGAGGAATCGGTAAGCGATTCCGCTAGATGTTGCCATCCACCGCGTACTTGTCCCATTCGACAGAACAAATCTCACAGTCAATCAGTTCCGGCAAACTCGTTTCGATGTCATCTCCCAACCAGCAAACGATGAGGCTTGACATATCGTTATCGGGATCGGACACGGGCTCGTAGCAGACTAAATGCACCATGAACGCATAAACGGGCAATTCTCCCTCTGGCACGGGCTTGACGAAAACACCGTTTGTTTCCTCCCACGGAAACTGCTCTTGTGCTCTCTTCGGCAGTCGCTCGATAATTCCGTCGCGAATATACTTTATGCTTCCTTCGATGACTCCGAGCGTTGAAGGGCTGACGTAACACCCTTCAACGGATACTTCGCGCCCACAATCCAAGCGATACCTGAGACGACGATGATATGGAGCGTATTCGGTCTGAACTGGAAGGCGCATCTCTGGATTTTCTCCCGTAGCTCGTATATATGGCATCCGCACGGTTGAGTAAAGTGACTAAGGGTGCCAGACCGGGATGAGATCGTCCGCCCCAACTTTCTCCTGCTCACGCTGATCTTGATCTGCCGGTAGCGCCGATGCGTTCTGCTCCAAGAGAGCCAACCATGACCTCGGTAACTAGGTCGCTCCCCGACATCGTGATGGAATTCAGGATGGGAGAGAACGGTTATGAAGAGAACGATCATCCATTGCGCTACTGTCCGAACGTACCTGACCAGTTTCCTCACGAGCGAACGCACCGCAGGATGTAAGTACAGGGATATCAGGATGGGCAAGCAGTTTCTAACGGTTCTTCTGTTGTCGGTCTTTCTTTTTCCTCTTATCGCCGCTCCACAATCGTCGTCGCCTAAGAAGGACATTCCGACGATTGCGAGGTCTGCGAAGGAAGCAATCGTAACTATCGTCACGGTGAATAACGATGAGCCCATTGCGCTAGGCAGCGGGTTTCTTGTGAGCTCCGATGGCGCAATCGCGACGAACTACCACGTAATCGCGTCCGGCAACGTTGCTGTCGTTAAGTTCGCAGACGGCATGGTCTTGCCTGTCGATGGAGTACTTGCGATCGATAAAGCTCATGATCTCGCCATCGTCAAGATCCACGGCAAGACCTTTCAAACACTTACGCTCGGCAACTCAGACCAAATTCAAGTCGGTGAAGAGGTCGTCGCGATTGGCAATCCATTCGGTTTGGAATCTACGGTTTCAAACGGCATTATCAGCGCGATCCGAACTGTCGAGGAAGAAGGGGGTAAACTCTTGCAGATCACCGCGCCGATCTCCCCCGGCAGCAGCGGCGGCCCGTTGTTCAACATGTTCGGTGAGGTCGTTGGGGTTAACACCTTGTATCTCGAAGGGGGCGAGAGCCTAAACTTTGCAATTCCCGTCAACGACGTGAAGAACCTGCTGCATAACCAGTCTCCTCAGCTCCAACGACTGCCCAACGAAGCCAACACAGATAAGCCAAAACCAAACGCACCGAAACCCGATGCGCCGACGGGATTGCCTTCGGACGCAGCGTCCCCGAAGGAGAATGAGCTCGGTATCGCTGCGCCGTCGCACAAAACACCTTCTTACTACATTCGTGCGTACGAGCACGGTACCTACATCATTGATTACAATGGCCGTCAACTGGCGGCAACCTGCCGCGAGGCTCTGACATGGCTTGACGGTCCAGATAAACTAGGCCGGCCGATGACGGAACACGGGTGCATGTACATCGATGACAAAGTAGGGAAACACATCGCTACCGAACAAATGTGGCGTGGGGACAAAGAGTTGCGCTACGAGCCGTTGGGCAAAGCGGATGTAGCAGACGTTCTGGACATTATCGCGGAAGCTCCCATCGGCTCGCCCTTACGCCGGCCTTCACCCAAAACTAGTCCGGAAATCTTGAAGACCTTGCACTGGATTCAGAATACGCTCGCCGATGAGGAAGGCACTACAATCTATTCGATTCAGGACGAAAAGACGGAGAAGCGAGTACATCTGTTGCCGGATGTGAATGGTTGTCAGGTAACTTTCGTCTACGCCACGAGTAGCGATTGGAAGGAAACGTATCACACTCGGGAGCAAGTTAATTTGGGAGACCTCGACCCTACCTCCATTGAAGTGTACGAGGCTTCGCACGATGTCATCGGGCCAGTGAGTCAGGTTACGGTACATACCACTGACAAAGTGCCTACAATTCGTCTGACGGTGAACGATAGGAGTTGGCAGCCCGCAGGGGCCACCGTGCCCTCTACAGATCTGCTGTGGACACTACCTGCGCCATATGCCGCTCGATTCACCAAGGCCTTCAAACAAGCCATTACACTCTGCGGAGGAAAAACCTCGTCTTTCTGACCCAGATGCAGGGGACTGAAATTTTCAGGATCGGTAGCTCGCTCTCAAAGGCAGAAAACTATGACAAAAACTAATCTGGAGCGGGCGTAGAACAACATTAGTTACGGCAGCGGCGTAGCAGGCGTGTCGCCTCTCCTTGTGAAGTGCCCCACTGCAAGCAAGAATGCCCGACAGGGTAGGCCCATCGAGCAAGGCCCCGCAGCAGACTCATTTATTTGACGAGGGAACCGTGTGCAGTCGCTTTCGCAATGCTGCAGGTCATGTCAACAGCGTGTTGACGATCCACCCCCAAACTACCAGAGAATCCAACACGACTCTGCCCGGCGAGGAACCATCCCCTGTCTTTGTAGAACGTGACCCGAAACGCAGCCCTGCTGTCGGCGATGTGCTTCCCTTAGGGCTGTGCAAATTCAGTCCGCTGTATGACGGGTCGGCCTTGAAATCCCTCGCGAACAGATCAGCCGCAACAGCGTCAGTGTCCACGACATCGATGAACGGAGCGGACGGCGGCTGTGCGACTGAGACATTTTCCACGGAGCAGGCGAGGATGAAAAGAACGACGAACCTTTTCACCATGATCCATCATGCGCGAAAGGCTCCGCCCAACGTAGGTTACCAAAGGAACATCTGGTTTGAGGTCAGGGTCACGCAGACTCAATCGTTCTGACGTTACGGACCGATGCTCCAGATTGCTTTTCCGAGAAATTGCGATGGGAGTGACTTGCAGTGTCTGGCGTGCGGTTCCTAATGCTGTACGTGCGCGAAAGCCTCGTTCAAGACGGCGGCGAGGCGCAACCCTGCTAGGGCGAGCCTCTCGTCAACGACCTTGATTTCTTTCTGGTAATAGTTCTCATCGATTTGAGCGCCATCAGCCAACCAAGCCGATTGCGCGTACCCGTGCGACTCGTTCGCCCAGTCCTCTGGATTCCCGCTGGCGCTCAGATGCTCGTCGGAGATCAGTTTCTCCAGATGAGCCACGTATTCAGCTCGTTTCATGCCAGTGTGCTGAATGAGTCCGCTGTCCCAAACACCGTGCAAATTGCAGGGATGCCGCCCGCACTGAGTTGAGCCGAACTCCGTAACGGCAATCCCGTTGCCGCCAGCCGCCTCCCCGATTGCATGGAACGGCTGATGCACGTCGCCGACGAAGTGGACGATGAACTTCAATGCTTCGATGCGGTCATTCCGTGAGGCATTGCTGTCGGAGAGCACCTGCTTGAATATCTCTATCCGATCCACCACGCAGTCGTGATGGTCGGTCGCCGAGCCCTTGTGCCTGCTGTTGGGCAGAAAGCAGTCCCGCTCGTCGGAGAAGCCGGAAGCGCTCGCGGGAATATCGACAAAGTGCCAGTTGTAGGTTTCGTCGCGCTCGGGTCGAACCTCGTCCGCCCAGTTTGCGACAGATGCGAGGCTCGCATCACCGAGCAGTGAGCGAATCACCCTTTTCGCGTTCTCGGTCAGTCGGGTCTGAGCCAACGACGCCACTATCTCGTGCCCTTCGGGTCCCCAGCCAAGGAGGGTCGAGGGCACGAGCAATGTCAGGACAACGGCTGCCCCGATGACCATGGCACGTTTCATAGGGTTGACCCCAACCGTGCAGGCTGTAGCCGTCTAACACCGAGATCACTGCTGAACGTCACCAATCTGCGGCTGTGTCACCACCTGTGCCTCTGGTTCCGGAGTTGCTGGCGCAGGTGCACTCTGTTCCTTTTTCAGCTTCCGAGTAGCGGCTGCCTTCCGTCCTGCCGCTCTCCGCTTTTTGGTGAGTGCTGCCTTCTTACCTGCCGCCCTCAGTTTCCGAGTTCTTGCCGCCTTCTTGCCTGCTGCTCGGTGCTTTCTGGTGGCTCTACTCCAACCCTGATTTGGAGTCCAAGAACGAATCTCGGCCTTTGTCAGAGAGTCGTCGGAGATACATGGCAAGAGGAAGGTGCGAAGGATGGCGCCGACTTCTTCCAGCGAGGGGGCCTTATCCGCTGGGTTCAGTCGGCTCACGAATGCAATCCACTGCTGCTTCTTCCGCGGATCGTTCAGGAAGTCGTCCTTTAGGGCAAGCGGGATTCCTGTGGGAATCGCTGAGCGGCGTCTTTCAAACGAAGCAAGGATCGCGTTGCACAGGGACGCCATATCGAATGTCCAAGTGTTTGCCATGAACCAGATGTCGTAGAAGTCCTTCATGCGGCTGTTGCGGATGTCGAGCAGGATCATTGCCTGAAATTTCTCAGCGATGCTGGCTTCTCGCGGATATGCACGAATGAGAGGTGCTTCCATGGGCAAGAGGACAGGAAACGAAGCCAGTTCGGGTTCCGGGTAAACGGCATCGCCAAATCCGATGTCGATCTGCATCGGAATCCGCGCTCCGGCCAACTCGGCGTGGAGCTTGATGCGCACTCCGTCGTACTCGTCGTCATCCTTTATTTTTGTGCCTTCGACCGATTCGCTGTCGAAGACAAGGCCGTCTTCTTCTTGAATTTCGCAGATTGCGCGGATTGTTTGTTCAACCTCGCCTATAATCGATGATCCCCGTCCGAGCAGATCCAGATCCTTTGTGGGCCGGTGTGTGTGGCCTGTCCACAGCGTAAACAGCGCGGCTCCTTTGAGGGCAAACTTGTCCCGATATGGCGACCGACCCAGGCGATACAAGAAACGTTCAATAGCGTATCTGCCGAGCACCCGTTGGTAGTCCTCGCCTTTGCTCTGCGCGAGGGCAAGCAGGCGTGCGCGGATGGATGCTGCTGTGTTCTTGCCTTTCTCGCGGATCACAGCGCCTCCATATAGGGGCGAATGACATTGCTAACCCTACAGACTTTGGCGTAGCGGTAGATTTCATTCACGCTGGCCTTTTTTTGGCGAAGACAATCCTTTAGAGCTTCAATTGCGACATCGAGTCCGATTTTGTTCCGGAACTTAAAGCAGTCGGCGACGGTCTTCGCGGCTGAATAGACGCGGACGGGAACGCCCTCGATCTGATGATTTTCAATTCCTTCGGTCAGCGATGGACCAGAGAGACGGACGATCCTGAGAGATGGCGAGGTAAGGACGGGCCTTCTTGCTCCCTGACGGAGGGCAATCCAAACTGAGGCAGGACTCTGCGTCGTGATCTCGTGGAAGGCCAGTGCTGAAAGTAGGCAAATGACAGCTTCCGGGACACGCTTCGCAACTTCAGCGTAAGAGTGGCGTTCCGTAACGTTGGCATCTGGCAGAGCGTAGATTCCGCGTCCAGAGCGGCTGAGTTTGCCTTGCCGGTGGAGCCGAATAAGGTACTCCCGCGGCAGGCCGATGGCCTCGATATCGCGGGGCCTAACCATTCCGTGTTGGCCGATGTACCGCATAATTCGTTGAAAAGGCTTTGCCATAGCGCATGTCTCAATACGTCATTACTTAACCATATCTAATGACGTTTGGCAACGTACTATGGATATCCCTCAAATACCCTGCCCCAGGCTGAGATCAGCCATCGCGCTACCTGTTGAGTGAGAAAACTCAACAGCAGAACTCTTGGAAACCTCGCCACTCAGCCTTTGCCCAAGATCGGTAGCGTCATTGGTGTAGATCTTAGCGTCGAGGCTTGCGCGCGAGATGGAGACGTAGCCGAAGCGGGAGTTGAGCAGGTCTGGGTGGACGCTGGTGTCAGCGTGAACGAGGACGCGTTCGGCGGTGAGGCCCTGGGAGCTGTGACTGGTGACGGCATAGCCATGGTCGAAATGGCGATGGTCGGTGGCGTTGAACTCGATCTGGCGGTGGTTGTCGAGGCGCGCGGTAACGTGGCCGTCCGGCGCGATTGACTCGATTACTGCGAGGTCGCGATTGGCAACGCCGAGCGATTTGTCGGGTGCGGTGAACTGGATGCGGTCGCCTACGGAGAACTCGCGTTCGATCTCCCGGTAGACGCTGACGCCGGTGAGGCGGCGGGGATCGTAGATGGCAAGTTCTCCGTTCCCTTTCTCGACCGTGAGCTGGTTTGCGGCCGGGTTGATCGCGACTACCAAGGCATAGGCGCTAGGTACGATTCCGATGGCTTTGCTGCCACGTGTGTAGCGAACTACGTCGTCGATCTCATAGTGGCTTGCCCAGGATCGTTCGGCTCCGGTCATGTCCTGACGTTGAACCAAGACGCGGAAATTATGATCTTCCGGGGCAACGGCCCCCGTCGCCTTCAACTCCTGGCGAACCGCGACGTTCAGCTCGCGGCGGGAAGCATTGTCCGGTGAAACGATGAGAGTGTTCTCGGGCGATTCGACGTAGCACTTGGCGATGGCGCGGACGCGCTCTTCCGCGTTAGGAATTTCCTTCACACGGCCCTGGTGTTGGAGTGTGTCGAGCGCGGCAGAAACTTGGCCTGTAGCCAGCAATTCGACGGCAGATTTCAGAGCCGGGTCCCTTTGGCGAACGATCTCATCGAGTCTCGCCGTGCGCATTCCGGCATCCTGCAGTTGCTCGAAAGGGCGGCCCGCTTCGACGCCCTGATGCTGGCGAATATCGCCGATCAGAAGCACGCGGTCATAGGAACCCAGTCGCGCAAGAAACTCGCGGATCTGGTTGGTGCTGGAGAGGCTTGATTCATCGACGAAGTAGAAATGTTTCTGCTCCGGCGCATCTGGATTCGCGGCGCGGGCGAGGAATCTTTGCAGGGTTCCAGCTTTGATTCCTGCCTCATTCAGTTGGCGCGCGGCGCGGGAGGTCGGGGCAAAACCCTCGACCTGATACCCCTGTGATTCAGCAGCGCCGCGGATGACCGTGAGCGTGGTGGTCTTGCCCGCGCCGGCGAACCCTTGGATTCCTTGAATGCAGTCCGGCGAACTGAGTACATCTTCGACGACACACTTCTGTGCGCGGTTGAGATGTGAATGCTGGTCGGCAACGGTGATGGCTTGCGGACGCGACAAAACCGGCTCGACGTGGTTCTGTCCCTCACGCATCCGGCGGAGGATTTCATGTTCCGCTTGGATGGTTTTGGCGGTGGTGAACTGACGGCTCGGAACGCTCTGCGGGCGCTCGACGATTTGAAATTCCCCGGAAGCCAAGCGGGCGTCAAGATTGGCGCGGACCTGGGAATGGGTGATCTCGCCCATTCCGCGACGGAGGCCGTCGCGGATCAGCGCGCGTTCATCAACAACAGCCTCACGCTCGAAGTTCTTGTCGCGGGAGAAGGTGAGAGATTCTCGAACACGCTCAAACGAGTTGACGGGCTTCTCCTGATGTTGAGACCGTTCCCGCGCTGCGCGCACAACAGTCTCGGCTTGGTGTCCAAAGTTTGCGGCCAGCTTCCGGTGCGCGGCCATCACCTCTCCCGGCGAATGAATCTCTTTGCGGTCCCGCGTCGAGTGCGCAGCAATCTCGGCAGCTTCCTTCCCGGAGCGGCCAGTGCGTTCGAGGTATTCACGAATCTGTTGGCTCCGGGGGCTTGATGCATCGAGGTATTCCTGGGTGTAGCCCTTGATCTCCGGGGCACCGCTCCGCCCTGTCGTAATCTCGTATCCAAGTTGGCGTAGTCGGTACGTCAGCTCGGATTGGTAGATGGCCGTGGCAAACTGCTGGGAGGCGAAAAGGCTCTGGGGCTGGATCGCGCGAGGCTGGCCGTTGTCGCGCTCGGTGACGTTGAACACGACCGCGTGTGTGTGTAGTTGTGGCGCGACATAGCCATCGACCGGGCGGGCTGTATCGTGCTCAAACTTAGCGGCGATAAAGCTGCCCGTGGTTTCGGGCGGATGGTTGCCGCCGATGCGGGCTTGCGTGTAGCGTTCGAGCTGGTCGAGGGCAACACGGACGCTCTCCCGGTGCGCTGCGCGGACACGCTCATCGCCGCCGACAAGCGCGGTGAGCGAGACAGATTTGGGCGCGGAAAAGGTTGCATCCCACCCGGCTCGGTGCTCCATCGTCTTAATCGTCTTGCCGTCGGCATCCTGATATTCATACGACGCTCGTTGCCGAACAAGGTGCTCGCCGGTCTGTGGATGCTGACCCTGGCTGAGTTTCGCGAAGTCCTCGGCAGAGACCGTTCCGGCAAGGCCGAACGGCGCGGTCAGGCGGCCCTGCCATTCGCCTGCGATGACGCCACGTTGCGACCAATAGTTCTGCTCCTTCGCGGTGAATTCCTTCTGGTGGTAGCTCTGTGCCTGGCCGGCAGAAAGGGGCTTCGAAATCGTCAGCATGGCTCAAATCCTCGGGCCAAATGTGAGTTCTGCTTGGCGCTCTTCTTGAGCCTGATGGGCGGGTTTCGTCACAGCACTTTGCCCATTCTGTCCATCGCTTATGGGCTTCGATTCGGCGCGTGTCGGAAATTCTGAAATCTCCTGACGCGTTGGAGCCTCTGGTTGCTGCTTGCGCGGTTCCCGCACGATGTAGTCGTCCTCCAAGCGCTCGATGAACTTCGGTTTTGACGGAGGAATCTCCAGCACCGGGAAGGAGAACCGCGCTACGTAGTTGCCATGCTTGAGATAAGCGTGACGGTCCTCCAATCCGCTGATTTCGGAGTCGAGAACCAGCGGCTCGGTTTGCCGGTCGAGCGAGAAGTTCCTGCCGCTCCGGTGGCCGTCGAAGTGCGTCTCCTTCATCCGCTCAATCTCCACCTTGCCAATAGCGCGGCTTACCCACTCTGCGGCGTTGGGCTCGGTCGTCTTGAGAAAGATCTTGGTGGCGGGCTGGGAGAGCATGACCTCGGCCAAGTGGCCATAGATCACCTCCAACTGGGCCTTGCCCTGGAAACCCAGAACGATTGGGTTGCGGGACTTGCGGTTTTCGGTAATGGCAGTGTGAAGCTGTGGCAGCTTCTGCAGGCTGGCTAGCTCGTCGAGCACAAACCACACCGGATGCTGCTCCGGCTTCGGCGCGCTGAGCAGCCGGAGAACGAGCATGTCGATCCAGAGGCTGTGCAGGGGACGAAGAGCCTCGCGTTCGGCGGGCTGCGAAGTAATGAAGATCCATCCCGGTCGATTCTTTGACCACTCGCGCGCTGTCCATTCGGCCTTGGCGTCATTCTTGGTTGGCAGTAGACGGAAACTGTCGGCAATGAGGCTCAACGAGCCGAGTACTCCGGAGCGTTGGTGGGGAGCGGATGGATCGATCAGCGAGGCCAGCTCCGTTCCTTTAACGCGGCGGTCGATCTCCTCCGGGTGCGACATCCAATGAACCAACTGCTGTGGCGTGGGCAATTCGAGAAGCAGATGAGCAAATATCTTCTGAGGGCTTTCGATGAAGAACTCACCCTTCCTGTCATTGGTTGGTTGGAAGAGCGAGGCAGAGATAGTTCGAGCCTCAGCGCGCCGGACAAGCTCCTCAGACGGCCCCCAATAAGGGCACCGGCGGTCCAACGGATTGAGCACAATATCGCCGCGGCTTTCGTCATAAAAGCGCTCGATGAATTCGCAGGCCGGGTCATAGACAATGGCGGAGTGGCCACGCGCCTGAATCTGGCGCAGCATCTGCATGATGATGGTTGTTTTGCCGCTGCCGGTATCGCCGATGATCTCGAAATGTTGATCCTCGGCGCGCTGCGGAATACGCAAAATCTCGCGGCATTGATCCACTTTGAGGCCGATGCCAGCCCCTTGAACGGCTTTGTTAAACTGCCTCGGCGTCACCAGAACCGGCCCCTTAAGGCGTCGCCCGTACTTCATCTCCTTGCGCCGGCGAATGTCCTTTGGAATGGACAACAGAAGCTGCGCTAGCAACGCGAGTGCCCCGAAGATGAGTGGCCACTGGAACAGATCAATGATGCTTGCACCGCTGTAGACCTGCTGCTTGAGGTAGCTTGCAAGCGAGCTGTTTTGATAGACATTCGGAGCGCTGCGGTAGAGATAGATCATGCCGCGCTGGCGAGCGGAATCGGATAGCACAAGCGGGATCGGCTTGGCATTCGCTTGCGGCGTTGAGCCCGCTGCGACATCGTCTTCGCGGGCGTACCAGGCGCGAGCTTTTCGGTCAGACATCAGCAGCATCTGGTACTTGCCAGACGAGCGAATGCTCAGCGCGATGGAGGTCTTGATGTAGAGCGGGAGGTAAAACTGTTCGAGCGGAGAGAGCGCAAATCCGAATCGGCAGTAGACGAACAATCCTGTCAGAATCAACGCAAGAAAGAACGCGCCGAGCGTATAAATCGGGCTGTGCGGCGGCCAGATGATGGTCTCTTTTCTTCCCCAGTTTGTTTCATGCATGGCGTTCTTCCTCGTTCTCCCCGGCGTACTGCGCGATGACCTCGCGCGCGGCGCGCTGCTTGTTGGTTTTCACATTCCGCATCAACTCTTGATACTGGTCGGCGCTCATTCGCTCACCACAGGCAATGGACGAAAGCACGTGCGTCAAGAAGAGTTGTAAGGCGACGATTTCGGTCATGAGATGGTCCGCGCCGAGGCCAATGGATGAACAGCGAGCGGCCTTTAAGACCGCCTCGCGAACCCATTCGCCCCGCGCGCGCCCGTCGGCTTCAGACGCGGCCGAGATCAACTCCAACTCTCGTGGCGTGATCTTGGTACTGAGAGTCACAGCGCGGCGCGTGCGGCCTTTCAATTTCCGGGTTGTGATGCGCTCGGCATTGTTCAGAATCGTCATTGATTCACCTGAACTGCACCTTGGTTGCGGTAGCTCGTTAGCTACCGCGTTTCTGCAAGTCCTCTGTTTTCAGTGGTAGCCAACGAGCTACGAAAGTAGCTCGGCAGCTCCCTTCCAGGGGTGGAGTGTCAAAATTCTCCCGGTGCGAAGCACCGTTCTTGCACTGCCAGGGAATTGAATGCGCGATCATGCTTTCACCGCTCGCACAGAAGCCGCGGACTCCACCCCGGCTACAAGCTTCTTTGCAGGCTGCTCGGCCGCCCCCATTGGCCGGGCCTTTACGGACACGCAACATAGGGGAAACCTGCTTGGCGTGTGCCGTCTTCAGGAAATCCTGGAAGTCACGGTCTTTCGAGAAGACATAATTGAGCGCCTTATCCACAACATCGTCGGCGGATGCGTGGATGAAGGCGGCGTACTGATCGACCTGCGCGGCGGTCGTCTCATCCAGCCGAATAGAAGCACAGATGTGACGGCTCTGGTTGATCTCAAGTAGTGGCATATTCGTTCTCCTTTTATAGGTAGTGAAATCAAGCAATCTCTCTCTCCCGACAACGGGTGCGGAAGTCGGCGGCAATAGTCGTTGCGCTTTGTGTTCTAGGCTGCCGCATGTTGCGCCTCGAATACCGGCTCGATCAGGAAGCGTTTCGCATCGCGGTCGTATCCACGAAGGGCGAGGACTTCGCGGACAATGCGGCGCCCCGGTTGCCGCTCGACGTGGACGACGAAATCAACGGCTTCTCCGATCTCCGCTTCGGTATCGGAGAAGGTGGTCTGCGCGTGGCTACGCATGACCAGATTGGCGAAGCGTCGGAGGGCTTTCTCTGCCGAGTTGGCATGAATGGTCGCCAGCGAACCCGCATGGCCAGTGTTGAAGGAATCGAGCAACGTTCGCGCCTCGATTCCGCGCACTTCGCCGAGAATGATCCGGTCGGGTCTGAAGCGAAGCGTGTCCTTCAATAACTCGTCGAAAGAAACATTGGTCTTGAAAGTACTGGTCTGGGATCCGACTGCAACTATGTTCGGCTTCCGGATCTGAAGCTCGGGGGTGTCTTCGATAACGAGGATGCGTTCATTTTCCGGAATTGAGTTGGCCAGTATTCGCAAAAGCGTCGTCTTTCCGGTCCCCGTTCCACCGCTGATGAGCAGCGTCTTGGCGCTGCGAATCTGCTCGGCTAAGAACTCGGCAAGAGGCTGCGTCAGTGTGCCGCGAGCAATCAGATCATCGACCGTGTAATTGCGGCTGGTGAATTTCCTTATCGCAATCGCCGGAGCCGGGCTCACGAGCGGCGGAATCCATGCCGCAAGCCGGCTTCCATCCGGAAGCTGCGCCTGTAGTCTAGGATTGTCTTCGTCCAGCCTTTTGCCGAGATGATTGGCGATGACTTCGAGGCCGGTGCGTAGTTTGCCGGCATCGAAGGAAATGTTTGGTTCCTGGCACAATCTTCCATCGCGCTCGCAAGACCAAGACGAATCCGGATTTCCCATGATTTCGCTAACGTCTTCGTCGAGCAGCAGCGGCTCAATGGGCCGAAAAAATGGCAGGATCAATTCGAAGCTCATAGCGGGGACCTCACAGCGATGGAAGCCCAGCGTTTAGCCGGGCTTCCGAGAGTGAAGAGCAAGGGCCTATGCGGCCGTTTCCTCCTGGGGCACATCCTCGTGCTCCTGATCTTCTGGGGCAGCCTTTTCAGCGCGGTCTAGCTTTAGGATCGAAGTGACCCGAATTTCCCAGACGCGCTGCTTCAAGTCCGTCTTCTTGCTCTCGTACTCCCGGCTGCGCAGTTCGCCTTCCACCTGGATATGTGCGCCCTTCGTGAGTGTCTTGGCGAACTCCGAGAGCTTGCCGAAGACAACGCAACGGTGCCATTCGGTGTGCGAGATGTACTTGTCGTCCTTCTTGTAGGAGGATTTGGTTGCCAGCGAGAGTGTCGTGAAGCTGCGGTTGTTGTTGGTGTGAACTTCGGCGTTGCTGCCGAGGAAGCCGATGAGAGTTACTTTGTTCTGGTACATGAGAGTGTCTCCGTTTGTTGAATTCGCCCGTTGTTGCTCGGGTCACACTGGGCGGAGCTTAGCGAGTGGGCC
>Ga0187867_10001250_pt1 | contig 21940 bp, 18 predicted proteins | sample June2016WEW_13_1_FD_132976 | JGI IMG/M metagenome (GOLD analysis project Ga0187867, IMG submission 132976) | Peatland microbial communities from SPRUCE experiment site at the Marcell Experimental Forest, Minnesota, USA - June2016WEW_13_10 | ecosystem: Environmental > Terrestrial > Soil >...
CTTCGTAGCGCCGGCCAGCATCCCGGTGACGGACGGGCCTTGGGCAAAGAGGAAAACGATGAAGACCGACGCCCCTCGCCGCGAGCGTGGCCCTCAACTCCGCCCGGAGCACCGGGTTTGGCCCTGCATCGGACGACGGGTTGAAGGCGGCTGGGCTTTCCAGGAGGTAAGGCAGCTCGAGCGGAAGCGGGTACTGCCTGACGTTGTTGAACATCACGTCGGAGAGGAAGAAATTGGTCCAGTGGAACCAAGTGTCGCCTCTGACATGGCTATTCCTTGGTCGATCCGGCGAGCATGCCGGCGACAAGGGTCCGCTGCGCGAACAGGAAGACGATCAGCACCGGGGCGATGGCGATGATCGTCGCCATGGCCAGCTCGGGCCGGTAGATGACGGCTTGTCCGCCCGTCGCCGCCACCGGGTTGATCGAGGGCGAGCTCCCCAAAAGGATCGGTAGGCCCACCTGCAGGGGGTACTGAGAGTTGTCATAGGTCATCACAAAGGGCAGGTAGTAGTTGTTCCAGTTCGCCACGAAGGAGAAGAACCCGACGAGCCCGACGATCGGCATGGCAAGGGGCAGGGCAATACGCCGGAAGACGCCCCATTCCCCGGCGCCGTCGATGCGCGCCGCCCCGATCAGGTCCTTCGGGATCGTCGTCGAGAAGTAGATGTAAGCCAGATAGACCCCGAAGGGGAAGAACCCGAAGGGCAAGATGAGCGACCAGACCGTCCCGACGAGGTGCACGGTATTGGCCTCGAGGAAAAGCGGCAGCACGAGGGCGGTCGCCGGCACGATCATGACGACGAGGGTGATCGCGAGCAGGGCCCGGCGCCCGAAAAAGTGCGTCAGGGCCAGGCCGTAGCCGGCCGGGATGGCACTCAGCACGGCGAGGGCGGTGCCCCCAAAGGAGTAGATGGCGGAGTTCTTGAGCCAGGTCAGAACGAGGTCGCCCTCATAGGAGATGAGATCGTGGAAGGTGTGGCCAAAGGTCGCCAAGCTGCCGAAGGCGAGCGGGGACTGGTCGATGATCTGGCTGTCGGTCTTGGTGGGCGCTAACAGCAGCCAGATGATGGGCCCGAAGAAGAAGACGGCGAACAAGAGCAGGACGAGGATGGCGATGAGGCGGTAACCATAGCGTCGCATCACTGCACCTCGAAGAGCCTGCCCCGCCAGACGATGAGCACGGCGACGACCAAGCCGAGCAGGAGCAGGTCGACCGAGATGGCGGCGGCTTCGTTGAAGCGGTCGAGCTGGAAGGCGAGGTAGTAGGCAAGCTGGTTGGGCGACCACTGCGGGGGGACTTCGCCCCCGGTGGCGATGCCGAGGATCTGCGGCTCCACGAACAGCTGCGTGCCGGCCGCGAAGGAGAGCACGAGCATGTAGACGACCCATTTGCGGATGAGGGGGAGCTTGATCCGCAAGGCGGTCTGGAACACGTTCGAACCATCTATCTCGGCCGCCTCGATCAGCTCGGTGGGAATGTTGTTGAGCGCCCCGTGCATGACGACGATCCATCCCCCCGCTCCGGTCCAAAACGCCATGATGGCGAAGAGCACGGGGAGGTTGTTCGGCGTGACCGTGTTGGCCAAAAGGGTGTAGTGCAGGGCGTGCTCGATGAAGGCAAAAGGACTCGTCGTCGGGGTGAACATGAACAACCAGATGACCACGCTCGCCGCCCCCGCCATGGCGCCGGGGAGATAGAAGATGAAACGAAACGTCGCGCTGACCCGCCGCGCCTGGTTGTGGACCAAGAGGGCCAGGCCGACGACGAGCACCGACTGGCTGACGAGCCAGATGGCCTCGAACAACAGCACGTGTTTGAAGGCGGGGATGAACTCAGGCAGTTGGTAGCTGTCGACGAAGTTCCCAAAGCCGAGGCCGTGCGAGGTCCTGAGGGCCAGGGAGATCGCATAGACCGTGGGAGCGACGCCGAGACAGGCGAGCATGGCGACATAGAGGGCGACGAAGAAGTAGCCCGCCGAGCGTGAGGCGCCCGCCGGGGGGCGGTCTCGGCGCCACCGGGGCCGGCGCCCCCGGCGAGCGCTTGGGTGCTCGCCGGAGGCAACCGTGACCAGATGGTTAGTCATGTGTTTGCTGGTTAGTCATGCGTTTTGCAAACTCCTGTTAGCAGCCCGAGCCACCGAAGGAGTTGATGCACTTGCTGGTGCTCTGCACCGTCCAGCCGGCCAGCCGGGCGTCGTTCGCGAGCGCCAAGGCGAACGAGTTCATTTCCTTCCCAAGGGTGCTCGGCGGGGTGGAGGTCACGCCCGGCACCACCGTCGATGCCCAGGCGGCGTCGGTGCTCCACGGAGTCGGGCCCCAACCGTTCCAGACCTCGGCGGCGGCCTTCTCCCAGGCTTTGCCGGTGGCGACCGGGTTGGCAAACACCGAGCCGAAGGCTCCGACATAGGAGTCCTGGTCCGGGGCGTAGTCGGGCAGACCGGCGTCGACGCCGACTTTTTGGATGTTCGGGCTAGTCGACATGTACAGGGCGAGGGCGGCCGCAGCAGCCGGCTGGCTGGAGTGCTTCGACACGAGCCACAAACCACCGCCCAAAGCGCCGGTGATCGGTTGGCCGAGGACGGACGACGGCGGCGGGTAGGCGGCCATGGTGCCGTCCGGCACGCCGTGCGGTGCCTTGTTGCCGTTTTCGAACACGGCGGTCCCGTACCAAAGCGGCCCGACCATCATGACGACCTTGGCGGCGGGGAAGCCTCCGGCGGCAAAGACGTAGGTGGTCGTGATGGCGTTGCCCTCGAGCCCGGAGTTGTCGAGCAGGCTGTTGATCTTCGTGCAGGCAACATTGCTCGGGTCGATCTCGACCGTGTTCGGGCCGACGACCTTGTCGAGGGGACACCCGTTGCCCCAGTAGATGAAGTCGTCATCGAACTCGTCGCCGATGTCGCCCACCAAGTAGCCGGGGTGGTTCTTTTTCAGCATCTGTCCGTCGGCGACGATGCCGCCCCAGGTCTTCGGGACGGCCGCCGTGCCGAAGAACTTCGTGTAGAGACCCTGGTTGACCCATAACACATCGGCGGCGGTGTCATTGCGCAGGCAGATGATCTCGCCCGAGGGGGTCGTACAGGCGCTCATGCTGTCGCCCGCATAGCCCTTGAGCACGCTTGCCGAGACGTACGACTTCAGATTGAGCAGGTCGTTGTAAGGGGCCGTGCCGAGCTGGACGGCGTCGTAGTTCTGCGAGTCGAACATCACGTCCGGGGCGTCCGAGGGCCAGCCGATGCGGTTCCACAGCGCGAACTTCGACTGCAAAACGCCGGTGCCATTCTCGTTGCCGTTGTAGATAACCCACTTGATGTTGGCACCAGGATGGGCCTTCATGTACGCCTGCTCGTAGGGAATGCGCGACGTGTCGATCCAGACGATTAGCGGCTTGGAGGAAGACTTCGTGGCTGCTGTCGAAGCCCCCGGCATGGCGAGCGCAAGGCCCGCGACCACAACCGTGGCGAGCGCGACGCGACTCCGTAGCGAGCGACCTCGCCACGATTCGCGGTTGAAGAATGACTTCATGATTTTAGGCTCAACTCCTTCCGTCTTTGTGATGCTTGCTTTCGGTTAAAACTGCAACTGCCGCCTTCTTTGGCTCCACCACGTGCTTGGCGAGCTCGGGTGAATAGTCGGGACCAGGCGCGCCGCGGCTGTTCCGATGGAGACGGAAGCACAGCCGATGCCGACGGCGGTGAACACGGCCACTGTCGTTCGCATCTCGCGACTGGTGCCTGTGTGACGGGATCTCCCCGTGCCGAGTGAGGTTATTGTGTCTGCCTCCCTCTCTTTCGGATAGCCAGCTTGTGTTTGAGGGACCTATGACGCTGTGCTGAGCCGGATACTGGTTTCACGCGAGAGCGGATTCCCGGCCTGATCCACGACGTAGCTCTCGAGTTCTTTTGGGTACTCGGGGCCCACGGGAAGGCCAACTCCCGGAGCCGTTGGTGCCTTGACCATGCCGTGCTCGTCGATCCCGAACTCGCGCTGAACCGGGTTGGTGGTGACGAGGGACTCGTAGTAGGTGCAATTCGGGATCGCCATGCAAAGGTGCCTCGCGTAAACGGTGTTCCCATGGGGTTCCGCGCGGAGCCGGAAAGCGTCGGCGAGATGGGCGATCCGCATCGCCCCGGTGAACCCGCCACGCAGCTCGGTGCTCGTGCGAACAAAGGTGGCGCATCCGCTCGCTATGAAATCGGCGGTGTTCATATGGACGCCGTCAGAGGTCTCGGCGACGTTGAGTGGGACGCTCACTCGATCAGCGAGCCACTTGTACGCGGTTACGTTGAATTCGCGCATTGGCTCCTCGTACCAGAGGTACTGGGCCTCTGAGAGTGCATCTCCGACATAGACGGCGTCAGCGAGGTCGAAGCCGGCCGAACCGTCGTACATGAGCGGGAACCTCGCACCGACGTGCTCGCGAACCGCCGCGCACAGGTCTGCGTCGCGCCGAGCGTCGCCCCAGGCGTGGAGCTTGATCGCTGGGTAGCCAAGTTCTATGCACTGCGTGACGACCTCGAGGTACTCGCCGACGGAGGCGAAGGTCGATGTCGAGGCATAGGCGGGGATCTCGCGTCGAAAGCCGCCCAGCACCTCCCAAGTCGGCGAGCCGTAAAGACGCCCCGCGAGGTCCCACAATGCGTCGTCCACGAGACCGATCAGCCAGATCGGAAACTCCTCTGTCCTGTCGAGCTCCCATATCCGGTGCCATATCCGCTCGCGCTCGAGCGGATCGGTCCCGACGAGCTCCTCGCGAAGGAGACGCTCGACCAAGTCGTCGAGAACGACAGCGCTGGCACGATTTTGCGCCACGGCGACGCCGGCGACGCCCTCATCGGTGCGAAGACACAGCACGCCAACACGCCCGTCGACAGGGCCGCCTCGAAGTCCATCACGCCAGGCGAAGCTTGGCCGGGCGCCCGGTGCCAACACACTGAAGCTCTCGACCTGAGTAATGCGCACCCTTGTCATTTACATCACTCCTATGATGACTGGCTTATGATGTCATACCTATTAGGAGTGCGCAAGCACTCCGTCGGAGGCGATCTCCGGCTGCTTCCGGAGGCCTTGCCTGGCGGCAGGCGGTCTCGGCCGCGCTTGTGAAGGTCCAGTACAGCTACGGATCTGGCGCATGCGCGGTGGCGCCAAACTCGGGCGTACGCGCGCCTACGAGCACCATGGGCTTCCCGCGGCGATCGAGCTCAAAGTGCTCTCCTCCGGGAGCGCAAAAGCCGACACCCTGCTCGTGCGGGTTCATTAACATATTACGTATGATCAAATTCCTGGGCCCAGCCGGCGGCACCGACGGTAAGTGAGCCATGACCCAGGCGGGACAACCTCCCACGAAAAACTTCGAAACCATCCTGGCAGGGGCTGTTCCGCGCCGACCCGCAAGACTCGCGACCGCCGTGCTCTTGACCATGGTCGACAAAATCGTGGGGGGCGAGCTCCCTCCTGAGTCGTCACTCCCGACCGAGTCCGCGCTGTGCGAGGTCTTCGGAGTCAGCCGTACCGTCATCCGGGAAGCCTTGAAGCTGCTCGAGGCGAAGGGACTGGTGCGAGTCAGGCAGGGACACGGTACGACCGTATGTCCGAGCGAACAGTGGGACCTGCTCGACCCACTCGTACTCGACGCCGCGATGCGGTACGCCGAGAAGTTCGAAATCCTTGACGATGTAATCGACGTGCGGGTCGCGCTCGAGTGCCAGATGACTCGGCGGGCGGCAGAGATGATGACCGAGGCACAATTGCGCGAGCTGCAAGACGGATTGACTGCCCTCGAGAAGCTCCTCGACCAGCCCGACGAGTACCAGGAAGCTGAAGGCCAATACCACGACCTGATCCTTCGAGGTTCAGGCAACCGTCTCGGACGATCGATCATTCGCTCAATTCACCCCCGCGCGCGCACGAACTTCCGCTACCGCGGAGCTGGAGTAAGCGCCAACCACCTGTTGATGAGCCATGAAGGCCACGCCGCCCTCTACGAGCGACTGGCCGCCCGCGACCCGGACGGTGCAGCCGAGGTGATGCGCGAGCACATCTTGGGGTCCTGGCTTGAACGCAAGTCCGGCGCCGCCGGCCAGGGACTGTGAGAGATGGCTAGTTGGCCCATTGGCGGGGAGACCTCCGTTATCGGATCGGATCTGATATCTCCTTCGGATCTAGCTCCTTTCCTCCGGACGTGCTGCAGGCCGTCGAGTTCGATCCGCCGCCTATGAACGAGAAGTTGACCGACGAGCCTGCGCCCCCTGGTGCCATGGAGCGGGTCCGTCTCGGCTGTAGCGACGTCTATGTGACTCGGTTGATACTGGGCTGCGCGCCTTTGGCCGGGATGTACGCTCCCGTCGACGACAGGCGGGCCGAAGCCGTTCTCGAGGCCTCTTGGGACGAGGGGGTTCGCGCCTTTGACACCGCTCCCCAGTACGGGGTCGGACTGTCGGAAGAGCGTCTCGGCGCCTTCCTGGCCGGTCGAGCGCTCGGCGATGCGGTGGTCTCGACAAAGGTCGGCCACCTGCTCGTCGACGCCGACGACGGGGTCCAAGGTGACCTGTTCTACGGAACACCAAATCGAAAGCTCGTGGACGATTACACCAAAGACGGTGTGCGCCGATCCATGGCGGCGAGTCTCGAGCGCCTCGGGCGCGACCGCGTTGATCTCGCACTGATCCACGATCCGGATAACTACGCCGAGCTGGCGCTCACCGAGTCCTACCCGGCGCTCGAGGAGCTCCGCAACGAGGGCGTGGTCGGCGCAATCGGCGTCGCCATGAACCACCCAGAGGTGCTCACTTGGCTGGTCGAGCGCACAGAGCTTGACTGCGTCTTGATCGCCGGCCGCTATTCCCTCCTTGACGTCCCGGCAGGAGAGCGGCTCTTCCCCGCGTGTGAGAAGCGGGGCGTGTCGGTGCTGGCGGCCGGGGTCTACCGCAGCGGCATCCTCGCCGATCCGCGCCCCGGAGCGCACCTGGACTATGTCGCTGCACCCGGTCCGGTCGTCGAGCAAGTGAACCGTATTGGTTCTGTTTGCGATCGCTACGGCGTTCCCCTGGCCGCGGCGGCATTGCAGTTCGTCCTCGCCCATCCGGCCGTGACGGCAGTTGTCGTCGGTGCTGCCAGCGCGCAAGAGGCTCACGAGAACGCTGCTCACTTTCGGTTCGCGGTTCCCGACGAGCTGTTCGAAGAACTCGCCGGGGCAGGGCTCACACCGGCATTGCCACAAGACGCGTCTCACCGCACAACTGCGAAGCCCGCGGCGGGTGAAAGCAAGTGACGACCGGGTACAACACCGATGTCTCGCCTGGAACCGGTGGCATTGTCGACTCCCATCATCACATCTGGGACCCTGCCAAGCGCTCTCACGAGTGGCTCGTTGCACTTCCGTCGCTCAACCGAGCGTTCGATCTGAGTCAACTCGAGCAGGTCGCCAGACCACTTGGCGTATCGGCCACAGTGCTCGTGCAGGTTCTGAACGATCTCGCGGAGACCGAGGAGTTCCTGGTGCTTGCTGGCGCAAGCGAGTTCATCGCTGGAGTGATCGGCTGGGTCGATCTGACCGACCCGGGGATTGGAGAGACCCTAGCCCGCTTGGCTGAGCTCCCAGGAGGAGACAAGCTCGTCGGCGTCCGCCATCTCGTCCACAACGAACCGGACCCTGACTGGCTCCGACGTCAGGAGGTGCGCCGCGGTATCCGCGCCGTTTGTGAGAGGGGAGGAACCTTCGACCTTCTCGTGACCACCCGTGAACTCCCCGCCGCAGTAGATCTGGCCGAGGACCTCGAGGATGCGACTCTTGTCATCGATCACATTGCCAAACCGGAGATCGCTGCCTCGACCTGGGAACCGTGGAACAGCTTGATTAGCGAGCTCGCCCGCAACGAGTCGGTCGTCTGCAAGATTTCCGGGCTCGTCACCGAAGCTGGGCTGGGCTGGAGCGCTTCGGTCATTCGTCCCTACGTGGAACGGGTCGTCGAGCTGTTCGGTCCGAACCGTCTGCTCTTCGGTTCTGACTGGCCTGTTTGCACAGCCGTGGCGACCTATGACCAGGTTCTCGGTCTGGCCCGCGACGTCCTTGCGCCTCTCGTCGGACAAGAGATCGACGCCTTCTTCGGTGGCACGGCCCGTCGTATCTACAAACTCGCGTCGGTTCCTTGAACTACTCGACGGAGTCCAGGCCAGAATCCACTACACCTCATGAGCGGGGCCGATCAGCAAGATCTGCTCCCGACCGGTGTCCGGCCCATCGGCACGAAGCAGAACAGGAGCGAATCTGTGTGCCGGTCATCGGGGCTGGTCGAGATCGGAGGGGTTGCGGTGTCGCCGTAGCATTGGTGACCTTGTTCGACGAACACGGATCCCGGGCCCTTCGGGCGATCGCCGGCTGCGGCCCGGAGCGTTGCATGGCCGCGTTCGAAAGTGACGTCTGGGTCCAACGGCCGAGAATCAAGCCCCACTTTGGGGCCGTAGTCAGGTTCCCGTGCCTTCGCAACGATTCCGTTGCGGTCTGGCTTGCCCCGACTACGACTCACTTCGGCCAGAACCGGCCGTAACGATGCCCGAACAGCCAACTCAGACTGGGAGCGTCCCCCGCCCTGCGCTTGCCCTGCGGCTCGGGCCAACCGACAGCGTGGCCGTGCTCACCACCGATGTCGCTTCCGGCGCGCAGGTGCGCGTGGACCGGGAAATGATCAGAGCGATCCAAGACATTGCACGGGGCCACAAGATCGCGTTACGCCCGATCGCCGCCGGCGACCCCGTGCTCAAGTACGGCCAAATCATCGGGTTCGCGACTGCGACGGTAAGCACCGGCGAACACGTCCACTTGCACAACATGGAGTTCCGAACCTTCGTGCGCGCCCACGTTCCAGGAGCCGGCGCCAAGACGACCGAGCTCGTCGCAGAGAGCGACCGGATCAGCTTCGACGGCATCGTGCGTGCTGATGGCCGCGTGGCGACCCGTAACTACCTCGGCATTCTCACCACGGTGAACTGCTCGGCCACCGTGGCAAAACTGGTAGGCCGGCACTTCAGCCGCCCGGGTGTTCTCGACGAGTTCCCGGGTGTCGACGGGATCGTGACGCTCACCCACACCGGCGGTTGCGGCATGGACGGCCACGGTGAGGGCCTCGAGGTGCTCCGTCGTACCTTGATGGGTTACGCGCGTCATCCCAACTTCGCCGGCGTGCTGCTCATCGGCCTTGGATGCGAGGACAATCAAGTAGAGGCCCTCATAGAGGCGTGGCCACAGCCTGCAAGCACGCCTCTCCGAGTCTTGACGATCCAGGAAGAAGGCGGGACCACGGCCACAGTGGACAAGGGCATCGCAAACCTGATCGAGATGCTCCCTGAGGCCGCCGCCGCGACCCGGCGGCCGGTTCCGGTGAGCGAGCTTGTCCTCGGGCTCCAGTGCGGGGGCTCGGACTCGTTTTCGGGCATCACCGCCAATCCCGCGCTCGGTGTCGCGGCCGATCTGATCGTCGCCCAGGGTGGCACGGCGGTGCTGGGGGAAACGCCAGAGATCTACGGGGCCGAGCATCTGCTCACCCACCGTGCGGTCAGCCCCGAGGTGGCAGACAAGCTTCTCGAGCGCATCGCCTGGTGGGAGTCCTACACGGCTGCTAATCGTGGCTCCATGGACAACAATCCCGCGCCGGGCAACAAGGCGGGAGGGCTGACAACGATCCTGGAGAAGTCGCTCGGCGCGGTCGCAAAAGGCGGCTCGACAGACCTGGCCGGCGTGTACGACTATGCCGAGCCGATCACCGGGAGGGGCCTCGTGTTCATGGACACCCCAGGCTACGACCCCGTCTCGGTAACCGGGATGGTGGCAGGGGGTGCGAACGTCGTCTGCTTCACCACCGGACGTGGCTCGGCGTTCGGGTGCAAGCCTGTGCCGAGCCTCAAACTGTCGACCAACACTCCCCTTTTTCTCCGGATGGGCGACGACATGGACCTCAACTGCGGCACGATCGTCGACGGAGAGGTCAGTGTCGAGGAAATGGGCCTACGCATCTTCCACGCGCTGATTGCCACCGCATCGGGTTCGAAGACCAAAAGTGAGATGCTGGGCTTCGGTGACGAGGAGTTCGCCCCGTGGCAGATGGGAGCCGTGATGTGAGCCCAGGTCCGCAAGGCCTTAGGAAGATGCCTCGACCAGCCGGGACGACGTCCTCGCAACAATTTGAGCGAGCTCAGCGTGGGCGGGAACACCTTCTCGCAGCTGGCGCGTTTGGACGCGCTGAGACAAGCCAAGCGCATCGCGAGGCGACAGGGCAGCCTCGAGGTTCAGCCCTTGACACTGCCAAGAGGCCATCTCGACTGGCTGGAGGTTGCAAACGACGGGAGGCGAACTAGCGACCCTCACCTCGGCAAGGTGCTGAGAAGCGTCCAGGCGGACGACTCATGTCCTCCGACGCGGTGTTGCGTCCACGAAATCGTCTGTCCGCTGAATCTTTCTTCGGTAGCTGGCAGGGCAATCGCCAACGGTGTCTCGGGCACGTTCTGCGGCCGGGTGGATGCTCATCCGGTTGCCGAGTATTCGGCCAGCGTTCCGGGCGCTCTAAGCCATTGCGCCCGAGCGAGCTCGTCGACGTCGTCTCGGGCTTGCCCGAGCTTCGCGGCGATCGACCCGTGGGTGCCGTAGTACGACAGCGAAGGGCTGCTCCCTCCGAGCACTGCCGGTTCGGCTCAAACGAGGCGACGACGGACGAAGGACCAGAGCAATCGTCCGCCGAACAGAACTAGCAGCCCGATCACGATGATCAATACGACCGAGAAGAGCACGATCCCGGAGTCGGCGAGCAGCGTCGACAGGCCACCTTCGATGTGGGCGACCGCCTGGTGCCACGCCGTGGAAAACCGGCTAGGCGCCGAGGCGTGTGTCGGGCTCGGCATAGCGAGTGCAACGGTCAAGCTCGAGAAGCTGACCTCGTTCGCGAGTACGCGTTGTTGTGCCTGTAGCTGTTGGATCTGGCTTTGCACCGACGTGATCTCGTTTTGGACCGAGAGCAGCGCTGGGATGGTGCCGGCCCTGGCGAACAGCGCTTCAAGCTGCGCGCGAGCGGCCTCGAGAGCATTGACCTGGGCACCGAGGTCCGCTACCTGACCGGTCACGTTGGTAGCGGTCGTGCTCAGGTGCTTCAAGGTGCCGAGTGACTCGGCTTCGCTCACCGCCTTTTCGAATTCTCCAGCGGGAACTCCGAGCACCACGGTGCCACCACGACTGGAGCCGGCAAGGGCCGCATTGGAGGTCGAGACGTACCCGCCCAGCGACGTCGCGATCGCCCCGAGCTCGGCGACGACGTGACCGAGCACTCTCTCGTGCACGATGAGCGCGAGGGTGCCGGTGGTGATGATCTCTTGCGAGTCGGCCGACGAGGTACTGCTAGCCGAAGACGAGTCGGCGGATTTTGTGACGCCCGGCGCGCTCATTTGTCCTTCCCCGAATGTGGGAGCGGCGCTCGCCCGGCTCGCAAATGGCGCGCCTGCACTGTGCGCGACGCTCGGGGGCGAAGAGAACGAGGACAGCGTGACGGCGATCAAGATGGCGAGCACGGCCGCGGCACCGAGCACCGAGATCACGAAGCCGCGTGGGTGCCTGCGGACCCTAGCGATCGGTGCAGCCACCGAAGGGGGGTCGGTCTCGCTCCGGGCCGCCGCCAAAATGGCATCCGCGCCGGTCGGTTCGGGAATTGTCTCGGCCGCCTCGGCGATCAGCGCGGAGAACTCCCCGTCGGTGATCATTTCGCCTCCTCTTGGCCACTGCTTGAAGGTCCGAGCCCGAGGTGTGCGAGCCGTGGGTCGTTCGCAAGCAGCCGCCGCGCCTCATGAAGCCGCGATTTCACCGTGCCGGGGCGTCTGCGGATCGCCGTCGCGATCTCCTTCTCGCTCAGTCCTGCGTAATAACGAAGCACGAGTGGCGCTCGGAGCCCAGCGGGAAGCGACAGGATCGCTTGGCGCACGAGCGAGGCACGGTCGCGTACGTCAGCGAGCTCGTCAGGTGTGGGATCGCTCGAGACGACCGCGTCGAGCGCCTCTTGAGGTGCCCTCCTGCCGGCGTGCCGGGTCTCGGTTCGTGCCGAGGAATAGCAGGCATTCACGACGACCCGGTAGATCCATGGCCGCAGTCCGTCTCCTTCGGGGAGGGCGTCACGAAATCTCCAGAGGCGCAGGAACGCCTCCTGAACGGCATCGTCGACCTGCGCGCCGTCACCGAGGAGGAGCGTGGCCGTGCGGTGCGCGGGCGTGTACCACCGCTGCAAGAGTTCCTCGAGCTCGCCCGAATTGGTGTCGGTGGCCACGTCTCTAAGACGCTACGGCACGGCAGAAGGTTCGATTTCCCACCCCATCAGGGACCCCGCCCACCGAAAGGCGAGGTGTATTATTGGTGTATGTCACGCACAAACATCGACCTAGACGAGGAGGCATGCCGCTCCGTCATGGAGCGCTACCACCTTTTCACCAAGCGCGACGCAGTGAATTTTGCGCTGCGGATCGTCGCTGCTGAACCGCTCGATCTTGAAGCTTCGCGTGCCTTGAGAGGCTCCGGTTGGGAAGGAGATCTCGAGGAAATGCGAGCTGGGCGCGCCAGGTGATAGTGATCGACACCTCGGCGTGGATTGAATTTCTTCGAGATACAGGAAGCCCCGTCTGCATCCGCGTCGACCAACTGCTCCGAGACGACATCGCCACGTGCGATCCGATCCGAATGGAGGTCCTCGCAGGAGCTCGCGACGAGCGCCACCTCGTCGATCTCCGCAGGTTGTTAGCGCGAGCATCGGTCATCCCGACTCAGCCGACCGATTACGAGGAGGCCGCTGCGCTGTATCGAATCTGCCGGCGTAACGGGGAAACGGTAAGGAGACTCATCGACTGCCTCATCGCCAGCATCACTATTCGCGCAGGCCTATCGATCCTGCATGCGGATGCTGATTTCGAGGTGCTTGCTCGCCATACTGATCTGCGGTCTGAAGAGCAGTAGTCGCGGGAACACCCTCATCACTGTTGCCTAAATCGGCTATCTGAGATCGAACCGGGAAAGGACGCACGCTCCGGCGACGGTGCCAAACCGGATTGTTTGTCCCGTCGTGGCTCTACTCTTCGGCGATCGCCGCAGCGGGCAGAACGCGGTGATGAATCCACTGCGGTCATGACCCACGTTTCGATACGTGACCTACGCAAAGCCGATGAAAGAGCGCGGCACGAGCGAGAAGCAGGTTGCCGACGCGATCGCGAGCATCGTCATCGCCGTTCGAGGCCACTACCGAAGGCATCAACTCTCCATCGACGGCAGGAGGGAGTTGCATGCGCGGCAGACGGGGCACACGCATTCGGACCCCCAGGTTGTCTCTCAGTCGATGTAGTGGCCCGACTGGACGTCCTCGACCCAACCAGGGTGGGTCGGCTCCCAACCCAGCACGTTCCTGGTCTTGTCATTCGAGACGAGGTTGTCGAGGCCCGCAAACCCCGCAAGAAAGCCAAGATACTGCGACGCCTCCTCCTCCGTGATGCTCTTGGCCTCGATGCCGAGCTTGTCCGCGATCGTCTCGGCGATCACCTTGAACGGGATCCCCAGATCTCCAATGCCGTGGAAGGTTGAGCCAGCGGGGGCCTTTTCGACGGCCAGGCGGTAGAGCACGCCGATGTCGTAAGAGTTGGCGGCCGGCCAACGGTTGGCGCCGTCGCCGATGTAGGCGGCGGCTTCATGGTCACGAGCAAAGCCGATTAAGGCCGAGGTGAAGCCGTGATGGTCGAGGTCGCTGTGAACCATCGGCGCGAGCCGTATGACCGAGGAACGCACGCCCCGCTGTGCCAGCGCCAGCGTGTACTTCTCAGCGTCAACCCGAGGACCACCCTCTAACTGATCGTCCTCGGTGCCCGCTCGGCCCGTGATTCCGCCCATCGCCAGCATCAGGGTGCCGCCGGTGGTCACGAAGGGCTTGTCGGTGCCGATCATGGTCTCGCCGATCGCGTGGATGGCCGCCAGGTCCGAGTCGACCGCACCCATGAAGTCGCCGGCGCGCATCGCCTCGTGCTTAAAGGCGAGGTGGATCACGCCGTAAGCCTCAGCGGCAGCGACCTTAAGACCTTCGACATCGTCGAGGTCGCCGCGACGGACCTCAGCACCGAGCGCGGCCACGGCCTCAGCGGACCCGTCGGAGCGGGCGAGGCCAACGACCTGGTGGCCGTGGTCGAGTAGTTCGGGAATGACGGCGGAGGCGATGTGGCCTGAGGCGCCGGTGACAAAAACGCGCATGGGAAAGCTCCGATCGAGGTTGGATGTCACTTAGTGTCATCACTATATCAGCGTATGGCACCCGGTGTTATCAACTACGCTCGGTCAGAGATGTCACGCTGGAAACCAGATGCGGCGGGCCGCCTGATAAAGGCGGCGATCACCCTGTTTGCAGAACAGGGGTACGAGGAGACGACCGTCGCCGAGATCGCCGAGCGCGCCGGGCTGACCAAGCGAACGTTCTTCCGCTACTTTTCCGACAAGCGCGAAGTGCTGTTCAGCGGCTCGGGGGAGCTCGAGCGCCTCTGGCTCGAGGCGATGGCCGGCGCGCCAGCGAAGGCGACCCCGCTTGCAGTCGTGACGGCTGGGCTCGATCCGGTGGCCGAGCTGTTCATCGAGCGTCACGACTTCGCTCGCATCCGCGCCCGGATCATTGAGGCCAACCCGGAGCTCAAGGAGCGAGAGCTGATCAAGCTCCAGACCCTCACTGGTGCCATCAAAGCGGCTTTGATCGAGCGCGGCGTGTCGGCGACTGCGGCAATCCTTGCTGCCCAGTCGGGCGTGACGGTGTTCCACGTGGCGTTCACCAACTGGGTCCATCAGGATGACCCGACAGCCTTCAGACGAATGATGGGCGAGTCGCTTCAAGAGCTGCGTGCGGTGATCGCCTCCTAATCGCAGAACACCGCGCCACGAGCGGGATCCCTAAATCCCGATCAAAGCCTGACTGCCGAAGGGGCTTAGGGAGCTCTCCCGTGCAAGCGCGAGCGTGTCGTCGCGCTCGCAGCGCAGCGCGCGGCGATGACGAGGGCGTCGCAGCACTGCAGCATCGGCCTCGGCCAAGTCCGTCTTCCCGGCCTTCGCTGGCCTGGCCACGTGAACGAAGGCTCGCGTTCTCATCGCAGGAATGGTGCACGGCCGCAGCAGCACTCACTCACAAGCTGAGCTCCTTGCCGAGTACTCCGAACACGAAACCTCCTCCACCCTCGCCTAAGACGATCTCCTTAATACGTTCGCGTGTCTCTGCCACCCGGTCGCTCCTCTCGGCTGCCTGCATCGTGTTGGCATACGCGCTCCATACATCAGCCCCTGTGACCTCGTAGCCATACCCTTTCGCGAGCCACCGCAGGGCGAGGAGCCCGGCACTGCGGGCAAAGTCGGGTTGGCTCTCGGTGAAGTCGCGACAGGCGCGGGTGAGCGTCCTCGGGTCGCAAGGGCCGGTATCGGCGAAAGCGAGCGCCTCATCGTAGAGTCCGGCTTCCTTGGCTGCGGCGAACCATTTCGCCTCCTCTCCCGGCGTCGTCGCCGCGAGGTCGGCCAAGAGCTCGTGGGCGTCTTTGTGCGGATACTTCTTGGCGACCGCCCGGAAGGTCGCCAGGTAAGTGCCGCGGCGGTTCACCCGTAGGCCGTAACGCAAGTAGGCCTCGTCGAAGAGACCCGAGGAAAGGAGGATCTCCTCGCACATCGCGTCGACCTCCTCGTCGTAGGTCCACGGGCCGCGACACGACTCAGCGTAGCGCACCGCCTCGGCCTTCTTTCCCGTGGCGGCGAGCGCCCTCACAGCCCAACGCTTGTAAGGCCAGATCGTGTCGACGTCGAGTATCTCGACGATCTCCTGGTAGCGCTCTGCCGCGTAGAGCGCGCTCATGCATGCCGAGGTGCCGTGAAAGTAGCCGTGGAGCGCCGGGTCGGGACCGAGGGCCATGCGCGTCACGTCCACCAGCCGGTCCGCCCAGTCGGACGCGACCTGCTGGGAGGCACAGAGTGCTCCCCAGTGCTCGGCAAGGCTCTCGATGTATGGCATCTGGTCGGCTTCGTGTGCCGCCCACAGCCTGTCGAGCCAGTCGTTCCGCGTCTTGGCGTCCGCCGCCGCGCCGGCCACGACGGGCACCAGCTGCTCAATCGCGTGGTGGACCGCCGTCCCGATCGCCCCGGAGGAGCTGTCGACGTGCTCGAGCGCAGGCGAGACACGCTCGAGAAAGGCCACTGCCCCCTCGGCGCCGAGCAATGGGTCGCGGCGAGCGACCCCTTTGATCTCCGTCACCGCCTGCTTCACGCGCTGGACGGCGGGTTGGGATCTCCAGCCAAAGGCATGCCGCCTAAAGCGCGCTTTGAACTCCCAGTAAGACCCGTTGCTACAGGTCACTTGACTTCGGTCACGTACTCGCGGATCGCGTCCTCACAACTCCGGGTCACCGGGGCACTACCGTGACCGCGCACTTCAGCAGGGGAACCCTGCTTATTCGTGCATCCGCGGTGACCAAGGTCGAACCGAGATTCTCAGCGAGAGCGACGTAACAGGCGTCGTAGGAAGAGACATTGCCCCGAAGCTGCCAGACGCGGTCGAGAAAGGAAAAGACCGGATAACGGATCAGCCCAAGGTGACGCCAGGTGTCGAGTGCGTTCCATCCAACTGCCGCGTCGATCTCACCCGAAACAACCAGCCGGCGCAGCCCATTCGCCACCTCGGTGTCGATCAAATGTGGCACATGCAGCTGGGATTCACCGAGCGCTCGTCTGGCCGGCCCGGCATTAAGCAGAGCCGAGATGGCTGCCGACGCGTCGACGACAATCACCTTTCCGTACGTCCAGCACTGACGTGTCCGATGATGATCCTTGTATCGAGGTCCACGTCTGCCAAGGCACCGAGCAAAGCGGGATTGTCCGCACGCCGCGTAGCTTCGGCCAGTTCCTTGACGGCTGTCGCTCCGACCGAAGCACCGTCTCGAGCCGCTAGCAGCTCAAGACGCTCGACTACGTGATCCGGGACATTACGCAAGTAGAGGGTCCTCACGTCGCATTATGCTAGCAGTTAGTTCGCATGGTGCGACATGTTAGAGCGGCGCTGATACAGGCCAGACGACGGAATTCGAACCCGCGACCCTCACCTTGGCTAGGTGTTGGAAGCCGGCCGCCTAGGTGCGCTCCGTCCGTCTAGGCGTCAACTCCAGATGGCACCCGCGCGGCCCGATCCTTCCGGCAAGCGAACCGCCTTTCCGGCTGCGATCCGATCCGCGGACCAAGCTGCGATTGCAGCATCAAGCACATCCGCGCAACCGGCCCCTGCAGGGGCACCGAGATCATCTGGCAAGGAGATCCCTTGCGACTCGAGGATCTGCCGACGCAGATGGATGCCGTTCCGCGACGACTTGGACCATGGCAGATGGGCTCCATCATTGGCTTGTACGAACGACACCTCGGGGTGCACCTCATGCACCCGTCTGTCGCGGCTCGCCAACGGTTGAACCTGGGCAACGGTTGGTGACTGTTATGACCGTGAGCATGATGGCGTCGTTCTGGGGATCGCTGCAGATCGAGCTGCTGAACCGTCAGTCCTGGAAAACGACTCACTCCGAACGAATTTGAGAAAGTGCACTCCCCAAAACCCAGGCCGGGGCTTCCATGGCCGCTGGTGCCTAGCTGGCGCACCCTGGCCGGCGTGTCCACCGGCGTCTCGGGCAACGCGAACCACGCTCGAGGCTCCGGGCGCTCGTCCAGTACTTACGAGAGCATCCACTCCGCGCTCTCGTCGACAAGCGTCCGGCATCAGGGGTAGCTCCGGTTCAATAGCGTCGGCTTTTGGACCGAGACACGAAGGGCCACAGCACCGTGGTGCCAGCTGCCCGGTACCGCCGCCAGAGTCTGGTGACAAGCGGTACCGGGCTACTGTCAAGAACTTTTTCAACTAGCTCAGCGCGTTGCAGCCACCCACGCCTGGGCGTCGGAAGCTGCTGCCCTGGCTTCTAGTCGCCCAATATTGACTTGATCTGCGACTGCGCTGTGCTCAATGCGGATTGCACCGAGGCAGTACCCGACAATGCAGCCTGTATGGCGGTCCATACTGCCTCAGACACCCTCGGGTATTTAACACCCAAACCCAGAGTACGCGGATGGGCGTAGATAGTCTGGTTGGCGTACACACTCCACGCAGCGCCTTCCTGTTGCACGAAGGTCTTTGCCACGGCTTCCTTAGGCGGCAGGTACCCGAACAGCTTCGACAGCGACAACTCCTTCGAAGGCGACTGCATTCCTTCGATGTACTCGAAGGCCATTTGCTGGGTAGCAGTGTTACCACTGGCGCCTACCATCCAGTCCTCACCGCCCAACGGCACGATCACGTGTTGGCCAGGCACACGGACCGGAACGGGGACGATGCCAAATTGCTTGCCGTAGTACATGTGGGCCAGGTTGAGGCCTGAGAAGTTCCAGGGGCCGTTGACCATCATCGCGGCCTTGCCCGCCTCGAACTGGCTCGACGCCGCCGGAGTCTGGCTCCAGTCAAGGCAAGCCTTCGATGCCGATCCGTCGGTTACGAGCTCCTTCCACAGGCTCAGGGCCTGTACTCCCGACGCAGACGCGATATTCGCGAACGTGAAATCGCCCCCGTTGCTCCAGAAGAACGGCTCCCACTGCCAGGTCGTGTCTTCTGCAGCCTCGCAGGTCAAGGCAATTCCGTAATGTTGCGGAGTCGTCAGGGCCTTGGCGTCGCTCACTAGCTCTGCCCACGTGCTCGGAGGGGTGAGGTTGGCCGCCTTAAACATGCCGATGTTGTAGATCAACGCGATCGAGTTGAAGCCGGCCACCGGGAGGCTGTAGTACTTGCCGTTGTACAGGCCTTCGTTGATCACAGCCGGGAAATACCCCGCGGTACTGAAGCCCTTGAGAGTGCTCAAGGGGATTACTTGACCTGTCGATATCATCGTCGATACGAACGGGTTGTCCACGGCCAACAAGTTGGGCAAGTCTTGGCCCGCGACTTGCGTCAGCAGCTTCGTGTCCAGATTTGCAAAGGGTACATACTCTCTTGTTACCGTCACACCGGGATGCGCAGCTTCGAACTGCTTGCTGTAAGCGGCCAATGCGGCGATCTGGCCGGGCGTGTTGAAGTAGTCCTCCTCAGTGAGCGTTATTGAGGTCGCGTGTGGGGCTGAGGTCGCGGCTGACACACCCACTTGCAACAATCCCACCACGACAAACATCGCGGCAGCCACGACTGCGAGTCCCAGGTGCCGCCTTCTCCCTAATACTTTCATTGTCGCTATCTCCTTTTTTCTGGCAGTAGACAACCAACTCAACCGTGGTCTACAAGGTGAAACCCACCAGCTTGCTGCCTTGGTTTTGTCTATCACCTCCCTTCGCGTATTTCGTGGACGCGGCCTCGCCTATTCTCAGCCGCACCTCTCCTATTTGTGGAAGGTCTTTATCGCTACTACCCCACCACCGCGCCCGCCGTGAGGCCACTTGCGATATAACGCTGTGCCACCACCAGCATTACCGCGGCCGGCACCATGGCAAATGCTCCAGCAGCCATTACTTCCCCCCATTGCGTCGAGTAGTTTCCGAGATAGGTGTAGATCCCCAGGGTGACCGGCACTATGGTGGCGCCGTTGAGAATGGTCAATGCGAATATGAAGTCTCCCCAACCATTCAAGAACGCGAACACCGCAACGGTTATCAAAGCCGAGCGCGCGAGTGGTATCACGATGCGTAGGAACGTCTGCCATTCAGACGCACCGTCAACTCTCGCTGCCTGCGTCAGGTCGTTCGGCAGGCTGAAGAAGAACGCCCGTAATACGAGGATGGAAAAGGGAATGGCGTAAGTGCCGTCGGCGATAATCAGGCCCGGGTACGTGTTCACCAGGTGGATCCAGTGGAAGATGACGAAGAGCGAAGTGGCGAGGACGATGGAGGGGACTATCTGCGCCACGAGCAGAGCACTCACTATGACAACGGTCACCCGCAACCGGTACTTCGAAAGCGCATAGGCCGCTGGTACTGCCACTACCAGGGCCAGCACAGCTGTCCCCGCGCCGACGATGAGACTCGTCAGCACGTTGCCCGATTGCGCCTGGATTACCGTCCGGTAGTTGTCCAGGGTGGCGGCGTGCGGCAGCCAATAGTACGTGCCGCTGAACAGGGTTTCAGTAGACTCGAACGAGCCCACGATGACCGCGTAGACCGGGAACAGCACTATTAGGAGGGCAGCGACCGTCGCGAGCGTGCACAGCCACCGCAGGGCCCTCGATCGCTGCAGGCGGGTCATCTCCCCGCTCCTGAGCTGCTCCTCAAGGAACCCCGGCTAAGGAACAGGTACACCGGCGCGCAGATCATCGCCAGCACGAGCAGGACGTTGTTGAGCGCGGCACCTTCGCCAAAGGAGAACTGCTGGAACGACAGGTTGTAAGACCAGGTCGTGATGAGTTGCGTAGTGTTGGCCGGACCTCCGCCGGTAAGTGCGATCACTAGGTCGAACACCTTCACGGTGAACACGAACCCGAGGAGCAGGGTGACCTCTATAACAGGCAGGATTATCGGCACTATGACGAGGCGGAGCCTCTGCCAAGCGCCGGCACCGTCGATGAGGGCCGCTTCTTTCACCTGCACTGGCACATCTTGAAGAGCGCTGTAGAGCAGGAGCGTGAAGAAGGGCACCCCGAGCCAGATGTTCGCGATAATTACCGTCAGTAGAGCCAGGTGCGGGTTGTCCAGCCAGTCAATTGGCTGGTGGACCAATCCGACGTCCATAAGCAGCTGGTTAACCGCTCCACCTTCCAGCTGGAATAGGAACCTGAAGATGAGCCCGGTCACGATCAGTGGCAGCAGCCAAGGGATGATGATGAGCGAGCGTCCCAGCGTTTTCCCCGGGAACCGGAGGGTAAACAGCAAGGCGAGCGAAAAGCCGATTATGAACTGGCCGAAGAGCGACCCGACGGTGAACTCGAACGTGTGGACAATGGCGGTCCGGGTTGTGGGGTCGTCAAGGATGAAGCGGTAGTTTCCAAGTCCGGCGAACGGGGCGGTAATATCGGCCAGCGTCGCCGGAGAGGTTTGCTCGAAGCTCAGCATCACGTTGTAGACAATGGGGAGGGCGAATGCGAACAGCAGGTACAGGATGGCCGGCGTGAGGAACAGCCAGCCCGCGACCTGTTGGCGACGCCTGAGCGTGAACCACCGATCCTTTCTGACCCCTGAGGGGTGAGCGCCCCCACTTCGCTGTCCCGCTCCTACGCTCTGGGATGAAGCGCCTGTCACCGCGTTCATCTTGGCCCGAGCCAAGTCGGCCCCTCCCTTGCCAGGACGCCGACGTCCGGGCCCCTCATCCTTGGCTCCTTCCACCGCCAGACAGGGTGTTCAGGGCTCCGCCCTGCCGCAAGTACACGGGTATGCGTTCCAGAGGCGCTTCTGCCGTGGCCCAGCCGTCGCCCTTGACAGGGGCCCCGGTCCAGGCGTCCAGCCATGAAGCCCCCTCTGGAAGGTAGACGTCCCGGACCCGTTCGCCCTGCACGGTGACCGGAGCCACCAGCACGTCCGGACCGAACATGAACTCGTCGCGTACCTCCCAAGCCGGCGCTTCGCCGGGGAACTCCAAGAAGAGGGCACGCATCGGCGGCAAACCGGTGGCGGCCGCCGTGGCCATCTGGTCCATGACGTACGGGCGCAATCGCTCGCGTATCGCGAGCTGCTCCCGGATTATCCCGTATGCCTCATCGCCGAAGGACCAGACCTCGTTTGGGCTTCCTGTCTGGCCCGAACCAACGAGGCGTCCGGGTTCGCGCACCCCGTGCAGCCTGAAGAGCGGGCAGAACACGCCAAACTGAAACCAGCGCACGATCAGCTCCCGGAAGTAGGCCGAGCTCGGGTCACCTCCTTTGAACCCACCGATGTCGGTGGTCCACCACGGGATACCCGAAATGCCGATGTTCAGGCC
>Ga0187867_10001252_pt1 | contig 21889 bp, 17 predicted proteins | sample June2016WEW_13_1_FD_132976 | JGI IMG/M metagenome (GOLD analysis project Ga0187867, IMG submission 132976) | Peatland microbial communities from SPRUCE experiment site at the Marcell Experimental Forest, Minnesota, USA - June2016WEW_13_10 | ecosystem: Environmental > Terrestrial > Soil >...
GGCCTCCCCGGCGCCCCGCTACGGCCTTCCCCGGCCCCGGTCGGCGTCGATCAGGAGCCTTGCCAGCGCCGCGCTGATCGGCTGGCCGCTGCCCTGCTCGAAATAGGAGTAGCCCGGCGACGGGTTGACCTCGAAGCAGTACCACTCGTCGTCCGGGGTCCGCATGAGGTCGATGCCCGAGAAATGAAGGCCGAGCATGGAGTTGAGCCATCGGCATTTCTGGGCCACGTCCGCCGGCAGCTCGGCGGCGACCATGGTGGTGCGGGCATAGCGGTAGTCCAGCTCACCCGACTCGATCCGAACCGCGAGCACCTCGCCATTCAGGACATGGGCCCTGTAGTTGGTCCCGGGCACAACCCGCTGGAACAGGGTCGGGCACCACTTCACGTCTTCCAGGGAGGCGCGGTGCGCGTCGGAAAACCTGCGGACGATGCTGCGGACGCCGCTGACCGACTTGTAGATCGAGTCCGGGTTCCCGGAAAGAAAGCGACCTGCCGCGCCGCTGTCATTCGAGATGAAGGTCTCCGGTATCCTGAACCCGGCCCCCCGGATGACGGTCAGCTGGTACGGCTTCGAGTTGTTGGTCGCCGAGGGATCGGAACGGTTGACGACCAGGGCGTCGGACGAGTCCAGGCTCGCCGTCAGCTGAAGCTCGAATCCCGAGGCCCTCATGGCAATTGGATCGTCGCGCGCCCTGCCCTCCAGCTCCGCGTAGTCTAGGAGGTTTCCCCCCCTCACGTAGGCGGCGTTCACGTCCTGCAGCGCGAACTCCGCAGCCCCGTCCGTCACCGTGCACCGCCAGCCCGCCCCGGCGCCGATCGCGCCGTCGATCTCCGAGGCGAATATCTTCCGGTGCTCCAGGAAGAAGAAGTCGGCGCCGGCCCTTTCCAGGGCGGCGCGCGCCATGGCCATCGGCTCGTCCTCCATCGATCCCCAAAGGAGAATCATGCGGCTATCCCACGTATCTCGCCATGGCCTCGCGATTCTCGCGCGTCGATATGTCCGGCACCGACGCCAGGTCCGCGAGAAAGTAGCCGTCCTCGTCCGGCGAGACAAAGAGGCACGACAGGTACGGCATCGAGAAGGCCCTTGAAAGGGCGCGCATGTGCCCGCCGACGGCTTCCGGCGTGCGCTCCTCCACGACGCAGTCCCCGACGATCGTGGACCTGAGGTATCTTAGTCTCCGCGGGCATTCCTCTGCCACAGGCATGCCGTTCCTCAGGTGGAGGGGCCAGACGGGGACCCCGCATCCCTTCGCGACCTTGAGCCACTCTATCCTGTGCAGGCCGAGTCCCGATAGGCTCTTGGACGTCGGAGGGTTCAGCTTGCGGCACCCGAGTTCGGACAGGAAGTAGGTGAAGAAGGCGCTCACCTCGGCGCAGACGTAATCGCGGTCCGCCGGCTCGATGTAATAGAACTCCTGCGGCAGGAAATGGGAGACGGTCGTAATGACCCCGGCGACCTCCCGAGTCCGGATCGGCGCCCCGCCGCCCACCGAGATCTCGGACTGCGGGAAATCGCCGACCGCTATGGCCGCCTTGAACGACTCGCTGAAATTGGAAGCTGTGACCAATGACGCGGCGCCCGGCGGAAACATTCCGACCAGCTCGTCCGCCGCATCATTGGCCACATTGCTTATTACAAGGATCAACGAGGGGCTCTTACCTTGGCTTCCTGGCCTTCGCCGGGCCAACGGGGGGCCTGTCCTGCGCCTTGATGAAGGCCTGCCCCTTGGCCGCGGCCCTGAACGAGGCCTCCAGGCTGCTGACCCTCTGGTTGAGGCTGTCCAGGGCGCTCGCGATCAGGCCCGGGTCGCCCACGTTCCCGACTCCCCCCGGATTCTCTACGCTGTCCTTGGACCCCTTCGGCCCGAAGTCAGCGACGCCCTTCACGGGGTTGACGTCCGCGGGAATCTTGTCGGGAAACTCCTTGTAGTGCTCCTTGTCGATTTCCTTTATGCGCTCCTTGGGCGACTTGTCGATCAGCACCTCCTTGGTGACCTTGGTCGACGACGGATTCTTGTAGAAAGCCAGGGCGTACACCGTCACGCCCTTGCCGGGCGTCAGGTTGGCCCCGCTGACGAGCGTTGACGGCGGGCTCGGGTCCGTCAGATCCACCCACTGGTCGAAGGTCGCGTTCGTGGGCAACGCGAGGTACGGCCCGATATTCGGATGGTCGGCGGTGATCGTGTAGCCGCTGGACGACGTGTCGACCCAGCCGTCCACGTTGGCCTCGGTCGTGAGCGTGCCGCCCGGATCGGGGCTGACGGCCACAAAGTCGTTGTCCACCAGGCTCCCCGTCGTCTCATTGAAGGCGTCGATGACGGCGCCGCTGCCGCCGCCGCCGCCGCCGCCGACCGGCACGTACACGACAAGGACCAGGATGGGGCTCGTCCCCACCGTGCCGACAGGCGGGGGCGTCGCGGCGACGTAGGAAACCAGTCCGCCCTCGGTGCATCCGGTGACGCTCACGAATGCGAATGCCAGGTTGAGGCCACCCTCCGTCACGGTCGGATCCTGAGGGCCGGGCTGGAAGGGGGTCCCGGTCGTCAGGGTGGCGGTCCCGGACGGATTCAGGCCGGGGATGGGGGTGAAGCCGCCGTATGAGGTCGTTGCTCTCGGCTGGCGCGTGTGGGCTCCAGACGCGCCGAAATAAACATATTGGGTCGTTAACGTTGGCATGTGCGGACGGGTTTCGTGGGGTTCGTCTTATCTTCGCGTGCCCGGGCCAAGTATCGGCGGGGGCGCCGTTCTCTAGGGTTCGATTTTCGTGGGCTGGGAGGGAGCATGGTCAGCGGGAAACCTCCGGGGTTCCGTTGGAATTGGATAAAACAGCTCGGCGGCGGAAGAATCCCGGCCCATGCCGGGGCGGGGCGATGAGTTCACAAATGGGGTGCGCCCCCCGGAAGCACCAAAACCACCTTTTTTCACGCGGTAATTGGGTTTGCCGCCGCGAGGCGTTAGTGCTTGCCGGCCGAAATCATTTCGCCCCCCCCGGGGGCCGGCCGTTCCCCGGCGACGCCGTTCAGCCCGCCCCGACCCGCGCCTCCGAAAGCACCGCGAGTATCGCCTTCTGGACGTGGAGCCTGTTCTCGGCCTCGTCGAAGATCACCGAGCGCGGGTTGTCGAGGACGGCCTGCTCGACCTCGTGGCCCGGGTGGGCGGGCAGGCAGTGCATGAACAGCGCGTCGGGCTTCGCCGCCGCGAAGAGGCCGGCCGTCACCGCGTACGGGCGCATCCGGACCGCGCGGTCCTCGGCCTCCTCCTCCCTGCCCATGCTGGTCCAGACGTCCGTGTAGACGATGTCGGCGCCCGCGACCGCCTCCTGCGGGTCGCCGGTGAAGCTGAAGTCGGGGGCGCGGCCCTCGGCCTTCAGCAGGGCCCGGATCTGGGCGCCGGGCTCGAAACCCGGCGGCCCCGCGAGCGAGATCCTCATCCCGAAGAGGCTCGCCGCGAGTATCCAGGAATTCGCCATGTTGAAGCACGTGTCGCCGAGGAACGCTATCTTGCGGCCCCGGAGCGCGGCGAGCAGGTCGCCGCTCGGCCCGGCCCAGCGCTCCGCCGCGGTGAACGCGTCGGCGTAGGTCTGGCAGGGGTGGAGGAAGTCCGTAAGGCCGTTCACGACGGGGACCGTCCCCGCGGCGGCGAGCCGCTCCACCTCGGCCTGGTCGAAGGTGCGGATGACTATGCCGTGCACGAAGCGGGAGAGGACCCGCGCCGTGTCCTCGACCGACTCCCCCCGGCCGAGCTGGATGTCGTTCCTGTTCAGGTAGACCGCGTGGCCCCCGAGCTCGTGGATCCCGACCTCGAAGGAGACGCGGGTCCTCGTGCTCGACTTCGCGAAGATGAGGGCCCATGTCTGGCCCGCCAGCGCCTTGGCCGCGCAGCCGCCCCGCGTCCTCTTGAACTCGCGGGCGAGGGAGAAGACCCGGCCCAGCTCGCCGGGCCCCAGGTCGGTGCCTTTGAGGAAGTGCTGCATCGGGTGAAACGGAAACCCATAGGGCATCCGGGGCCGCCCGACGAGCGGAAAGTGGCCGAACCCGCTGGCCGTCAGCGCGACCCGAGCGCGTCCCTGAAAATGGCCACCGAGCGGGAAAGCTCCTCGGCGGAGGCGTTCAGGGGCGGCAGGAGGCGGATGACGTTTAGCCCCGCGACGGCGGTCAGCAGGCCGCGCTCGAGGAGCGCCGCCGCGTAGGGCGCCGAGTCCGAGGCCATCTGCACGCCCACGAGGAACCCGCGCCCGCGGACCTCGAGCACGTGCCCGGGGTGCTCCCGCGCCATCGCCGACAGCTCCCGGATCCAGGGCACGCTCTCGCGCGCGACGTGGGCGAGGAGCCCCTCGCGCTCGATGACGTCGAGGACCGCGAGCGCAGCCGCGCAGGCAAGAGGCGTGCCCCCGAAGGTCGACCCGTGGGAGCCGGGCTGGAAGAGCTCGGCCGAGCGCTCGCCCACCCACAGGGCGCCTATGGGGAACCCGCCCCCCAGCCCCTTGGCCATCGCGATGGCGTCGGGTCGCACGCCGGCGTGCTCGAACGCGAAGAACCGGCCCGTCCTGCCGGTGCCGCACTGCACCTCGTCGAGCATGAGGAGCAGGTTGCGCTCGTCGCACAGCCGGCGGAGCCCGACCAGGAACTCGGCGGTGCACGGGTTGACGCCCCCGTCCCCCTGGATCGTCTCGACGAGGATCGCCGACGTGTCCGCGTCCACGAGCCTCGCGAAGCCGTCCAGGTCGTTGAGCTCGGCGAACGCGAACCCGGGGACGAGCGGGCGGAACCCCTGCTGGACCCTTTCCCGCGGCGTCGCGCTCATCCCGCCGAACATCCGTCCGTGGAACGCCTGCTTCGCGCAGACCACCTTGAAGCACCTCCCCTCGGCGCCCGCCTTGCGGACGCCGTGCAGCCGCGAGAGCTTGAGCATCGCCTCGTCGGCCTCCGCCCCGCTGTTGCAGAAGAAGACGCGGCCCGGGCCGGCGTAGCCCACGAGCCTGCGCGCAAGCTCCCCCTGGTTCGGGTTGCGGAACAGGTTGCTCACGTGGACCAGCTCGCCGGCCTGGCGCCGCACGGCCGCGACCCAATGGGGGTGGCAGTGGCCGAGCGCGCTCACCGCTATCCCGGACGAGAAGTCGAGGTAGGCCCTGCCCTGGTCGTCCCAGACCGTGGAGCCGCTGCCCCGCACCAGCGTCACGGGCTGGCGCGCGTAGTTCTTCATCACGTGCGCGTCGTACAGCTCCGCCGCGCTCGTGCGGACGATGGGCGGGGAATCAGCCATGGACGATCTCGGTGCCGATCCCCTCGTCGGTGAAGATCTCGAGCAGGAGGCTGTGCGGAAGCCTCCCGTCGATGAAATGGACGCGCTGGACGCCCTCCTCGAGGGCCCGGACGGCGCTCGCGACCTTCGGCAGCATCCCCTTGTCGATCACGCCCTTCTTCTTGAGCTCGTCGACCTGGCTGGTCCGCAGGGTGGAGATGAGCGAAGCGGGATCGGGCGGCGAGGCCAGGAGCCCGGCCACGTCGCTCATGTAGAAGAGCTTGCGCGCCCGCAGCGCGCTTGCGACGCGCCCGGCCACGAGGTCCGCGTTCACGTTGTAGGGCTTCCCGTCGTAGCCCTCGGCGACCGGCGAGATGACCGGGACGAACCCGTCGGCTATCTCCTTCTTGATGAGCTTCACCTTGACCTCGGTGACCTCGCCGACGAACCCGAGGTCGACCGCGTTGCCGTCGTCGTCCACGGCGAGCTTCTGGCACGCGAGCACGCTGTCTCCCGGAAGCCCCTTCGGCCGGGCCTTCGCCGCGCTGAGCGCCTCGCACACCTCCCGGTTCACGGTCTCCTCGAGGGTCTTCCTTACTATGGCCATCGTCGCCTCGTCCGTGACGCGCAGCCCCCTCACGAAGCTCGCCTTGAGGCCCGACTCCTCCATCGCCTTCGTGATCGCCCTTCCTCCCCCGTGCACAACGACGACGTTTATCCCCACCCCGGCGAGGAACGCGACGTCGTAGGCCACCCGCGACCGGACCTCCGGGTCGGGGTCGTCCATGAAGCTGCCGCCGTACTTGACGACGATCGTGGACCCCCTGAAATCCTGGATGTAGGGCAGGGCCTCGAGAAGGACCTTCGCCTTCGCGGTGACTTCCTCGACGTTCATCTCAACAATGCGCGCGCTCTCCGCGCGGCCGGAGGCCGCGCTCGTCCTTGGGGTGCCGCGCGCATGTGCGTGTCGGAGGCATGCACGCAACCACTACAACACCGGCCCCGGCCATTCCACAACATTTTGAGGCGGGCGGACAAAATATCGGCTTCACTCCGGGGCGCTCCGCCCACAGTTGTCCACTCATGTCCAGCACGCAGATGAACTTCGCGGACCGCGCCTCGCACCGCGCGTGGCTGGCGGCCCAGTCGGCGCTCCCCTCCGGGTTCCGCGTCGGGGTCTCGCGGTTCGACTTCACGCCGGCCGAGGTCCGCCGGCCCGCGAAGATGACGCTCACGCTGATCGCGCTCGAGCGGCCCACTGCGGACTTCGCGGCGGTCTTCACCCGGAACGCGTTCCCGGGGGCGCCCGTGATCATAGGCCGCTCCAGACTCGACGGGCCCTCGCTCGCGGCGATCGTCGTGAACAACAAGATCTCGAACGTGTGCGCGCCCGGGGGGGTCGCCGCAGCGGAGCGCGTCTGCGCGGAGGCCGCGCGGCTCCTCGGATTCGCCCCGGCCGAGATCCTTCCCTCCTCCACGGGCGTGATAGGCTGGGCCCTGCCCGTCGACGAGATGGTGCGCGCGCTTCCGGCCGCAGTCGGCTCGCTGGCGGGAGGGTCGGTGATGCCGGCCGCCGAGGCGATCGTGACCACCGACCTCTATCCCAAGGTCCGCCGGGCCCCGGTGGGCGCCGGCTCGATCGTCGGGATCGCGAAGGGCGCGGGCATGATCGAGCCGAACATGGCCACCATGCTCGTGTACCTGCTCACGGACCTCGCGGTCCCCAGGCGCGAGCTGCGCCGGATGCTCCCGGGGGCCGTCGGCCCCACATTCAACGCGATCAGCGTCGACAGCGACACGAGCACGTCGGACACGGTGGTCCTCCTCTCCTCCGGGAGGGTGCCCTGCCGCGACCCGGGGGCCTTTGAGCGCGCGCTGCTCACCGTGTGCGGCGACCTTGCCGAGGACGTTGTCCGGAACGGCGAGGGCGTGCGCCACGTCATCCGCGTGACCGTCGTGAACGCCCCCGACACCGCGTCGGCCCGCGCGCTCGGCAAGACCGTGGCCAACGCCCCCCTGCTCAAGTGCGCGGTCGCCGGCAACGACCCCAACGTCGGCCGGCTGGTGCAGGCCGTCGGCAAGCACGCCTGCTCCCAGGCGCGGGCAATGGACCTGTCCGGGATGCGCCTGACGCTCGGGGGCGTGGAGATCTTCTCGGCCGGCGCGTTCCGGCTCGACCCGGCCAGGGAGGCCGAGCTCGTAGGCCACCTGAGGGCCGCGGAGCTCTACGCGAGCGCGCCGCCCAGGGACGGCGTCTTCACCCCGCCCGTTGATTTCCCCGCCCACGAGCGCTGCGTCGAGATAGGGATCGACCTCGGCCACGGCGGCGGGGCCTCTGCCGCCGTGCTCGGCGCGGACCTGACCCACGAGTACGTCAGCGAGAACGCCGACTACAGGAGCTAGGGGCGGGCCCCGTCAGCGGAGCCCGGACGTCTCGTCGAGGCCGAGCCAGAGGTTCATCGTCTGCACGGCCTGGCCCGCCGCGCCCTTGATCAGGTTGTCCTCGGCCGACGTGATGACGAAGTTCCCGGTGCGGGGATCGTGGACCGCGGACATGTCGATCCGGTTTGTCCCGACGACGTGCGCCGTGTCGGGGGTCTCCCCGCTCGGCAGGACCTGGACGAACGGGGCGCGGGCGTAGGTCCTCCCCCAAGAGGCGTAGAGCGACTCCGCCGTGGCCCCCGGCGCGGCAGGCGCGGTTATCGTCGTCGCGATCCCGAAGCGCATGGGCGCCAGGTGCGGGTTGAACTGGATCACGGTAGGCGCGCCCGAGTGCAGCGCGAGCTGCTCCTCGATCTCCGCGAGGTGCCGGTGCTTCGTCAGGCCGTAGGCCTTCGCGCTCTCGGCCCGCTCTACAAAGAGGTAGCCCTCGTCGAGCTTCCTGCCGGCGCCGCTCACTCCGCTGAAGCTGTCGACGACGATGTGCTCGCGGGTGACCACCCCGTCCCTGACGAGCGGCGCCAAGGGGATGAGGATGCTGGTCGGGTAGCATCCCGGGGACGCGACGATCATCGCGCCGGTCTTCCATTCGGGCGCCGTCAGCTCGGGAAGGACGTAGCGCGCGCGCGCCAGGAGCTCCGGAGCGGGGTGCCTGCCGTAGTACCTCTCGTAGGTCGCGACGTCGGAGATCCGGAAGTCCGCGCTCAGGTCGATGACGCGCTTGCCCGAGGCGGTGAGCGCCCGCGCGAACTCCGCCGCGGCGCCGTGGGGAAGCGCGAGGAAGAAGAGCGGGATGTCGCCGGCCGCCAGGGCCGCGGCGTCGGAGGCCACGAACGCGAGCCCGCGGTCGATCCCCCGGACGGACGGGATCACCTGCGCGAGGGGCTTGCCCGCGTGCGTGCGCGACGTCACGGCCGCCAGCTCGACCCCGGGGTGCCCGAGGAGGAGCCTCACGAGCGTTTCGCCCGCATAGCCTGATGCGCCTACGATGCCGACTTTCATGGGAAGGGAAGGATCCGGTCGGGCGCGCCGAAAAATCCAGCATAAACGCTGGCCCCGCGGCCCGGGATCGGGCGGCGGCCCCTCGGAGCGCTCCGCCTCGGGATCAGCGCTTCGAGAACTGGAACCGCTTGCGGGCGCCCGGCTGGCCGGCCTTCTTGCGTTCCTTCTCGCGCGGGTCGCGGCGGATGTGGCCGGCCTTCTTGAGCGCGGGCCTGAGCTCGGCCTTCATCTTCTGCAGGGCGCGCGCGATGCCGTGCGCCACCGCGCCGGCCTGGCCCGCGACCCCGCCGCCCGTGACGTTCGCGGTCACGTCGATCTTCTCGCGGAGGTCGACGGTGAGGAGCGGGGCGTACGCCTGCTTGGAGAAGTTGTCGTGCGAGAAATACGACTCGAACGCGCGTCCGTTGACGATCAGCTTGCCGGTGCCGTCGGTGATCCGGACGCGGGCCGTCGAGGTCTTGCGGCGGCCGGTCCCGGTGAAAACGTTGGCTGCGGTGTCTGGGGTGCTCATGGTCGGGTTCAGGCGGAAATCTTCACGGGATTGTTGGCCTCGTGCGGGTGGCTGGGGCCGGCGAACACGCGCAGCTTGGTCAGCATCCTGGCGGCAAGGCGGTTCTTGGGGAGCATCCCCTTGACCGCGTGCATGATCACGAACTCGGGGCGCCTCTCGCGCATCTGCCTAAGGCTCCGGTAGCGCTCGCCGCCGACGAAGCCCGAGAACGCCATGTACTCGTTCTTCTCCTCCTTCTTGCCCGTCAGGACGACCTTCTCGGCGTTTATGACGACCACGTAGTCGCCCGTGTCGACATGGGCCGTGTAGGTCGGCTTGTTGCGGCCGCGGATGATGTTGGCGAGCTTCACGGCGAGACGGCCGAGCACCTGCCCTTCGGCATCAATGAGATACCATTTGGGCTGCACGGTCTCCTTCTTCGCGAGAATCGTCTTCATGGGAAAAGAGGTCTAGACCAAGGCTACCAAACAGGGGTGTCAACCCCCGTTTTGAGCCTTGGTTCCGCGCCGGAATTCGCAACGATCGGCCCCATGCATCACCGCGCCGCGCTGGCTTGGGCCGGGATTCTGGGGGCCACAGGCGTCGCCGTGGGCGCCTTCGGTGCGCACGCCCTCCGCGGGACCCTGGAGGCCTCGGGCATGCGCGAGGTCTGGGAGACCGGGGTCCGCTACCAGCTTGTGCATGCAGCCGCCCTGCTTGGATTTGCGGGATGGCTCAGGTCGTCCGCCAGCCCGCAGGGCCGGTGCGCGGACTGGGCGGTGCGGCTCTGGGTCATTGGCACCGCGCTCTTCTCGGGCTCTCTCTACGCGCTGGCGCTGGGAGGACCCCGCTGGCTGGGGCCCGTGACGCCGCTCGGCGGGGCCGCGCTCATCTCGGGATGGGTCCTTGCCGCGGCGGCGGCCCTCGCCGCCTGACGGCGGGGCCAGGAGCGTCAAATGGACGGAGTCCCCCCCCTTCCCGGCGACCTGCGCGCGATGCTCGAGTCCGTGCGGCGCGCGGGGGGGCGCCCGAGGCTCGTCGGCGGATGCGTCCGCGACTGGCTCCTCGGGTTGGTCCCCAAGGATTTCGACGTCGAGGTCGCCGCGACCGACTTCGACGGCCTCAGGCGGGCGCTCGGCCCCTTCGGCGCCACGGACGTGGTCGGGCGCAGCTTCGGCGTCGTCAAGGTCCGCGGCCCCGGGGGGTCCGAGTACGACTTCAGCCTCCCGAGGCGCGAGTCGAAGACCGGCGCCGGCCACCGCGGGTTCGCCGTTGAGCCCGATCCGGGCCTCGGCGACGCCGAGGCCGCGGGGCGGCGCGACTTCACGGTGAACGCGATCGCCATCGACCCCTTCACCGGCGCCGTCATCGACCCGTTCGGCGGCCAGGCCGACCTGCGGGCCCGCATCCTCCGCCACACCGGCCCGGCGTTCTCCGACGACCCGCTCAGGGTCCTGCGCGCCTTCCAGCTGGCCTCGCGCTTCGACTTCACCCTCGAGCCCGGCACCGCCGCGCTCTGCCGCGAGATCGCCCCGGCCTTCTCCGAGCTTCCGCTGGAGCGCGTTTGGGGCGAATGGGACAAGTGGGCCGTCGAGTCGGTCCGGCCGTCGAGGGGCCTCGCTGTCCTCGAGGAGACCGGCTGGATGAGGCACTTCCCGGAGTTGGCCGCCCTGCGCGGCACGCCGCAGGAGCCCGACTGGCACCCCGAGGGCGACGTCATGGACCACACGGCGCTCTGCCTCGACGCCCTCGTGTCGCTCGAGGGCTGGGCCTCGTCGCAGGCGGGCCGGCGCCGGCTGCTCTCGTTCGCGGTCCTGGCCCACGACTTCGGGAAGCCCTCGACGACCGAGCGGGCCGAGAGGCACGGCGCCATGCGCTGGGTGAGCCCCGGCCACGAGTCGGCGGGCGGCCCCCTGGCCGACTCGTTCCTGCTCCGGATCGGGGCGCCGCCCGACCTCGCCCCCCCCGTGCGGGCGCTGGTCGTCCACCACCTCGTCCACCACCACGGCAAGGACGACTTCACCGACGCGCAGGTCCGCAGGCTGGCGCGCAGGCTTTCCCCGGCGACGATTGACGACCTCGCGGTCGTCATGGCGGCGGATTCGCGGGGCCGCCCCCCGATCGCCCCCCAGGAGGTCCTCGCCATCATAGACCGCCTGCGCGCCCGGGCCTCGCAGCTCGCGCTCGAGGCCGCCGCGCCGAGGCCGATCATCCTCGGCCGCCACCTGATCGCGATGGGCCGGCGCCCGGGGCCCGAGTTCAGGCCGATACTCGACGCGGCGTTCGAGGCCCAGCTCGAGGGCGCGTTCACGGACGAGGCCAGCGGCCTGGAATGGCTCAAGGGGCGCCTCAAATGATCGCGGCGTTCCAGTGGGACCTGGCCCGCCAGGCGGAGCGGCTCGACTGGATGCTTGCCCAGCTTCCGCGCTACGCCGACTGGGGCTACCGCGAGCTGTACCTCCACCTTGAGGACGCCGTCGAGCTCCCGAGCCTCCCCGGGGTCGCGCGAAGGGGCGCCTACAGCAGGCGCCAGTTCTCGAGGCTCGTCGACGGAGCCGCCCGGGTCGGGATCGGCGTCGTCCCCATCGTCAACCTGCTCGGCCACACCCAGTACCTGATCAAGGCGCCCGGTCTCCGGGACCTGAACGAGCTCCGGGCGCCGGACGGGACGCCGCTGGCGACCGGCCAGGTGTGCCCCGTCCATCCCAGGATCCTCGAGGTCGCCGACGCGCTGGTGCGCGACGTCGCCCCGTTCTGCACGGCGGGCAAGGTGCACGTGGGCCTCGACGAGTCGTTCTCGCTCGGCCGCAATCCCCTGAGCGCCGCCGAGATCGCCGAGATCGGGCTCGCGGGCCACTTCGCGCGCTACGTGGGGCGGCTGAACGCGGTGGCGCTCTCCCACGGGCTGCGCCTCGGGATCTGGGCCGACATGCTCGCCCTCCTCCCCGCGGCCGTCCCGCAGCTTCCGCCGGCCATCATCGCCTACGACTGGTACTATTATCCCTTCGGAAAGCGCCCGAGGATCGAGCTGAGGAACTTCGCCGGGTACGACCTCGCCCCCCTCCTCAGGGCGCGCGGGATCGAGTACTGGGGCTGCCCGATGAACGGGGCGTTCCGCCACGAGCCCCTTCCCGTGTTCGGCGAGAGGCTTGCGAACATCCGCGACTGGTGGCGCCGGTGCTCCGCCGTCGGCGCGGCCGGCCTTCTCGTAACGTCATGGGAGCCCGGTCGGCTGGCGATAGAGACGGCCACCCTCGTGGACGCCGCCGCGGCGTCCCTGTGGCTCAGGCCCGGGGCGGCCGATACAGCCATCATGCTCGCCGACGGCCTGGAGCGGGTCTTCCGGACGAGGCGGCCGCGCGCCCTGGCGGGGCGGCTCATCGGCGCCGACAAACACGCCTTCTGCGGCTACGCCCGCTGGCAGATCAACGGGCGCTGGGATCTCTTCGCCGGCCGCGAACCGCTGGAGCCGTACGAGGCCGACCGGCGGTTCTTCAGCCGCCTGCGAACGCGGAGGATGCCGGCCGCGCTCGTGCACAGCATCGCCTTCAGGTCCTACCTGGCGGAACGCGACATCTTTGTCCGCAAGGCGGCCCGCGACGTCTTCCGGCTGCGCCGGCTCCTGCGCCGGGGGGCGGCCGGGAAGGCGGCAGCCAAGCTCATGGCGATGGGCCTCGAGGCTGCCGCCTTCGAGCGCGCCCTGGGCAGCGGCCGCAGGTCCGCGCGGGCCATGTGGAGCCTCTCGCGCGACCCCGGCGTGCACGGGCCCAACGACGTTGTCCTCCGGCTGGATTCACGGCGGCTGGCCCGGTGGCGGGCCTGGCTTGTGCGGGCGGCCCGACGGCCCGCGGCCGTTTTCCGGGCGACGCCGCTGTGCGGCGAATGGCAGCTGCGGTTCTGGGTGCACAACTTTGCGCCGGCGCTCCAGAAGGTGGTCGTGGAGCAGCGCCGGCCGGACGGCGCCTGGCACGAACTGGACTCGCGCCACCTGAACGAGTTCCGCGCCCGCGGCGCCCGTCCCCGGGCCGCGATCCGCCGGGAGTTCACGGTGCCGGTGGACTCGCCCGGGGCCGCGCTGCGCATCGCCATGCGCGGCGTCGGCCAGGTCGCGGTCAGCCGCGTCGAGGTGACCGACGGCCTGCAAACCCGCCGCGACAGGAGCTGGGCGAGGAGGATCGTCCTCGGCTCCCGGGCGCCTCGGCGGGGACTTCCCGCGCTCGACTGGGCGCGCAACGCCGGGGTCCTGCGGATCGCCTTCGCGGCCTGACCCCGGGGACCGGCCCGTCCGCGCCCGGCGAAAAAAATGGCCCGGCCAAGCGGCCGGGCCATGTCTCAGGAGTATGTTCCGGGCGTGCGCCTCAGAAGTCGTACTTGCAGTTGACGTACCACATGCGGCCAATCGCGCCGTTGTAGTTGCCCGTGTCCGCATTGGTGTCCGGGAAGGCGTTGGGCGCCAGCGGCGGATACCTGTTGAACACGTTGTTGACACCGATGGTCACCTTCAGGCCGTCGCTGTACTTGCTCCAGTGCATCGTCCCGAAGTTGTACGTGAGGCCCAGGTCGTAGGACGTGAAGCTGCCGACCTTCTCGAGGCCGTACTGGTCGTCGCCGCCCGTGCCGACGTCGGTGCCGGAATCGACCCATGTCACGCCGACGAACGCGTCCACGCCGTGGTTCGACCAGTCGAGGACCGAGTAGTTGCGCAGCCTCGAGACCGTGCCCAGGTTGACCGAGGTCGTGCCCACGTACTGGTAGTACGGCTCGCTCGGGATGAGCTCCAGCTGGTAGCTGTTGTACCAGGTCCAGGTCGACGTGAGGTCAAACCTGCCAACGCCCGGGAACTTCTTCACGTAGTCGATAACGATGTCCGTGCTGTCGATCTTCTGGCCGGCCAGGTTGAGCAGATTCTGGATGACATAGATCTGCTGCGGCGAGTGGCTGCTGATGCCGCCCGGGGCGGTCGGGCTCGGGCCCGTCGGGCTGTTGTAGTGGACGTCGCCGGCATAGGGCGAGGCCGAGCCTAGCGTCTCAACGCTCTGGATGATCGTGGTCGACGGGACGTTCCCGACGATCGCCTTCATGGCGATGTCCGAGAAATCCACCGTGACCGAGAGGCCGTCCAGGGCCTTGGGCGTGTAGACGAAGCCCGCGGTCCAGGAGTTCGCCGTGGTGGGCTTCAGGTCGGGGTTCGCGCCGCCGGTCTGGTTGAACTGGGCCGTGTTCTGCGCGCCGCCCCCATTGTAGACGTTATAGGTAATGGAGATGGTTGAACCGGACGTGACCGGCCCGTAGAGGTTGTAGAGCTCCGGGGCGATGAACGACTTCCCCGCCGAGGCGCGGAACTTGAACTGGTCGTCGATCGGCGCCCAGCTGAAGTTGACCTCGGGGTCGGTGGTGGATCCCACGTTGCCGCTGTAGTCGTCGTAGCGCACCGCCGCGTCGACGTTTATCGAGTGCGCGAACTGGATGTTCTGCTTCGCGCCCGTGATCGGCACGCTGAGCTCGGCGAACATGGACGTGAAGTTGCGGGACGCGTTGAAGTACTGCCAGGTGGTCGCGTTGTCCCAGCCCTGCGTCGTGCCGCTCGCGTTGGGAAGGCTGTTGATGTCCGGGACGGCAGATAGCGTCTCGCGGACGTAGCCGCCGCCCAGCGCGAACCCGAGCTTGCCTCCGGGAAGATCGAAGGGCGTGCCGTCGACCTTGATGTCATACTCGTTGAGCGTGCTCAGCATGTTGACGAAGGCCGTGCCGATGACGCCGTTGAAGGCGCCGGGGGCCTGAACCCTAGCGAAGGGATTGATCTGCCCGTCGGCCATGGCGGCGATCAGCGCGCTGGTGTCGAGTAGGCCCGGATTGGTGAAGTTCAGGTTGTAGCGGTCGATGTTGGCGGCCATCTCCCAGTGGAGGTCCGGCGTGATGTCGCCGCGAAGGCCGCCCACCACGCGGTAGAGCTCGGCGTCCTGCTGGTAGATGCGCGGGTATTGTATGAAGCGGCTGCGCGCCAGGACCTCATAGCCGCTGCCGTCGCCGTAGCCGGGCTGCGACTCGGGCTGCGCCTGGTTCTGGTCGAGCCAGCTCTGCGAGAACGGGTTGCCCGGCGCGGTGACGGGAATATAGGCCGTGCCCGCGGGAGGAGGCGACGACGGGAAGCCAAGGACGTTGACGTCGATCCACGGGTCCTCGAGGTACGGTACGTTCGGCTGGGCGTTCAGCTGGGACCCGGTGTAGGTGTGCGACGCAATGACGTCGGCAAAGGCCACCAGGGCGTCACCGAAGACCTTGTGCTCCGCGGTCATCGACGCGCTGTAGCGCTTCAGGTCGCCGAGCAGCGTTTCGCCGTTGGCCAGGTTGAATGTCTCGAACTGCTGGGTGCCCGTCTTCGGGATGTAGACGCCCATGCTCACCAGCTGATCGATGGTGTATCCGCCCGGGGTCGTGGGAGGGGCGTTGAGCCCGGGGGCGAGCTGGTAGAAATTGTCGGCGCCGGTGGTGTTGTTGTACACCTCGAGCGAGCCCGGGAACGTGTAGGTGCCGTAGATCGGGTTCGTGAAGGGCCGGTCCGCCAGGAGCAGGCTGGTGCTCTGGGCGTAATCCACCCCGATCGTGATCGAGGTCTTGTCGTTGCTGATGCCGCCGACGAGGTAGCCGGTCCTCTCCGTGTAGTGGCCCTGGTTCGTGGAGTAGCCGTAATGGAGCCCCGTCTCCCAGCCGTTGTAGTCCTTCTTGAGGATGATGTTGACCACGCCGCCGACAGCGTCCGAGCCGTAGATCGCCGAGGCGCCGTCCTGGAGCACCTCGATCTTGTCAATCATCGCAGGGGGGATGAGGTTCAGGTCGACGAACTCGGGGCCGCCCTCGCCCGCCTCCGAGGGGTCGTTCGCAACGCGCCGGCCGTTGATCAGAATAAGCGTCGGGAGGCCCTTGATGGTGAGCGATGCGCCGCCGAAGTTGCTGCCGGTCTGGATCTGGGCCGCCTCCGCGCCGACGCCGCTGATGTTCGGCGCCACCTTGCGCAGGATGTCCAGGGTGTCGGTGTTGACACCGCTCTCGTCGAACACCTTGGTGTCGATCACCGCGACGGGAATGGACAGCGCCTCGGCGGCGTTCGGGATGTTCGAACCCGTGACCACGTACTTCTCGAGGACCTCGGGCGCCTGATTTGCCGGCGCCGGATTGGCCGCGGACGTCGTCACCTGATCGGTGGTCGGTGTCGCCGTGGTTGTCGTCGAGGCCTGAGCGTAGCCTTTTGTAGCTAAAACGCCGGATGCCGCAAATAGCGACAGCACAGCCACTAACCTCCGAATACGGATGTCATTCATAGCTCGTTGTAGTTTATGTTGTTGTGTTAAGCCTATGCGGCCCGCGCCGCAGCGTGCTTGGCTGCAGAGAAAGAGTCGCTCCCCAAATTGCAACCCCATTTTTACATGAGCTTAACGCAAATCGTGATCGATTAGGCGTTTCGGGCGAAAGCTCGCCCCCGGGGCCGGACTCCGAATCTTGGTGCACAGGCAGGTGTGTATGGAGACTTGCAATACGACCCGGTGTTCCCAAGGTTCTCAAATCCGTTCATTGACCGCGCACGCCACCACCTTACGGGGGTGTTCTGGATTCTACCCTTGGTCGGAGTGCGCCGCTGCCTGTCGAGAGCCGAAGGCCTCTCGCTAATCCCCCTTCGAAAAAAATAAGAGGCACATACGAAGAAATGCCCCTGGCTGCCTAACTAATGCAGCCACGCGGTTCCGGCGACGCCTGCTGGCCGGCAACCGCGACGACAGCAGGCATAGCGCGCTTAGCGACCCGCGGTTTGCGCGCCGTATCTTCATCCGGGGGTTGGCCCGGGCTTAAGCGCGCGTCATCGCGTAACCCGGGCGAGATCAATGTGACGTTACGCAGGTAGACGCGGCGCGCGAAGGCCTGGGGCACCCGGGTTCAAATCCCGGCACCTCCACCATTTATACCAACGAGTTATGTGATGATATTGTGATTCCTGTCAAATTCCTGCCACAAATGAATTGATTGCGGCAGGAAAGCGTCGTTATTGTGCAGGACGTGGCACGCCTGACTAACTCCGCCCTTAAATGCTGGGAACATCCGAAGAAATCGGGAATCCGCATTCGGGTTTTCTTAAACGCCAACGAAGGTAGGGCGTTCGGCGCCTCATATCTCGTAACGGTGCCTGCAAAAGTGACCGGTCGCCTCCGAGAGCGCAGGCAATTCAAGGATCGAACCGAAGCGCAAGAATGGGCTAAGAAGATCTACGACGGTTCCCGAAAGCAGGGTGAAGACTTTTTCTCGCTTACTGAGTCAGAGCGCCGAGAGGTCGCGGCCAGCATTCCTTTACTTCGCAATCAGGAGATTTCGGTCGCTGAGGCTGTCCGATTTGCGACTCGACATATCCAGCCAGAGGGGCGGACAAAGGCTCTGCAGGAGGCCATAAACGAGCTCCTTTCAAGCAAAGCGCAACGATTTGAACGTGGAGATTTGCGTGCTCGGAGTTATCAAGACTTCCGACACAGAGCCGAACGGTTCGCACGTGCATTCAAAGGCCGAATAGCTTCCGAGATTTCCGGAGCCGAGATCAAGACATGGCTGCTATCGCTCAAAGTCGGGTCCCGCTCGAACAAGAACTACCTGGCCGTTGTTGGAGAGATTTTCACGTACGCAACACAGCGGCGATACGTCGCATTTTCCCCAGTCGACTCCCTGACCGACTCCGACCGCAAGGAATTGTGCGGACGTGGCACGGAAGCAAAAGAACCCTCAGTCCTGACCCCGGATGAAGCCAAAAAGCTGCTGAACGCTGCCCTTGCCAACCCAAAGTGGGGACTGCTCGGTGCAGTAACGCTTGCCCTCTTCTGCGGCCTGAGAACCGAGGAGCTCAAGCGACTCGATTGGGAGCAGGTAAAGACCTCCGAGGCGCCGGCAGTGGTCACCATTGGAGCGAAGATTGCCAAGAAAAGGCGCATTCGCCATGTCACGATTCCGGACAATGCGCTCTTATGGCTCTCGCTTGTTCCTAACCGCGAAGGGTCGGTGGCGAGTAACAAATCTTACAACGATCACCAGAAGCGCTTCAAACGCCTCCTCAAAGCAACTGGCTTCAAGACGTGGGAGCCGAATGCCATGCGGCATTCCTTTGGCAGCTACCATTACGCGTTACACGGGAACCCTTTGGAAACTTCACGGCTCCTAGGCCACAAGGCTAGCGATCAGGTTCTTTTTGACCACTACCGCGCGCTGGCAACTAAGACGCAGGCCGAAGCTTATTTCGCGATCAGGCCGCCAGCAAATGCCGGAATTGTTCTGAAGTTTGCATGAACAGCGATCACGAGCGAACGCTTGCAGAGCGATTGGATGCGATAGCAATGGCCGTAACGAAATTCCATGAATCGGCTACGCGACTGCCCAATGCCGAAGTTGAACGGATCATTCGAGACCGCCTCACATTGAAAGGTTCAGGGTTTGCAACCTGGGATTTACGGCGAATCGCTGAATTTTGGCGGTTTGTTGAGCCGGTAATCAAACGGAGCCGGATTCCGACAAGAAAGGAAGATGCAATTTACGGACTCATTATTTATGCAGCTGATGTCCTTTTTGGTCATGGTGCGGTCGGGTACGAAGATCGGGACTATGTCATCACACGCAAACCGGATGGTTATTGGTTGGATTTTATCTCTAGAGAGAATCCAAATGAAGTGGAGAAACGAGTCATAATTGGAGCCTCGATCGATGGAATTGAGACGGCGCACAACCCAGATCTTAACACTTACCGTTCGCAAATCGTCGAAGAGAGTGTAGCCGGTTGGCCAGAATGCCGGCGCCTTCCCTTTGCTCGACTCGTTAATGATCTTGTGTGGGAGGGTGCGCCCTGGGTTAAAGGGGCAGATTTGGCGCCTGGCGGGAAGATATACGATCTCATTGTCGGCAAAGCGAAATCCGAGTTCAAAAAACGGAAGCGGAGTCGGATTGAAACCTTTCAGAACGAATGCGGCATGAATCCAAGCGCCTTTCTCGCGCTCGACGACGAAGGCCGGATCAATTTTCTTGAAAAGCGAAGCCGGACCCCCGAGGAAAAGGACAAGGCGGCCGTACGTGCCCTAAATCTCAACGAAGAGGCCAAAGAGATTGAGACAATGAGTGTTTCAAAAGGAGATTTGAAGACGGCGCTTCGAGAACGCATCATCGAACGGTTGGGGCGTAAGTGGAAGTAGGTTAGGACGTTTCGTTTTCCCAGGATCTCCCATCGTCTGCGTTCGGGGGAAAAACCAGCTGCAGCGCTATGCCATAATACGCAGCATGGAACAGCCAGTTTTGCCTACCAGTTCACCTGAACCGTCAAAGTATCGCCTGGCGGATACCGTCGCCTCCGAAATCCGTCGCAATCCGCCGGTCAACTTGACGGTGCCAGAAGCTGCGGCCTATGCTTGCTGCAGCCCGAGAAAAATGAGGGAATTAATTGCCTCGCGCCGGGTGAGATCTACCCGGGTCGGAGCCAAGATTGTCCTTCGTCGCGAATGGATCGACGATTTCCTGGGCGGGTGATCCATGAACGTCCTTGCTGTGGCCGCCCGAACGACTGACGTGATCGCCCTCTTGCGTCAACGCGAGTCAGCTAACGCGGCCATGTTGAGGCAGATCGATGCAAAAATCTCACGTTTGTGCTCTGCTCGGCGTGACCGCGCCGCCGCCTTAGTCCGGATCCGATGCGAACTCGCCCGCGCTATGAAGGCCGAGCCAGTTGCATCCGAAAGTCATGAATCCCGCTGAAGCAGCTGTTCTGAAACCAGAGCCGTCGCAGATCATTGAATACACAAGACTCGAACCCGGATCTGAAGCCGCGAACGACATCCGAGCGCAGCTCTGGGTGATTGCCCAAAAACCAAAATTGCTTGCGACCGAGCGCTGTCGCGAATGCGCCGTCGCCGTTGTAAAATGGCTACATGCTCGCGGCCAATTCTATTTCTATGCAAACCGTTGCGACTTTGCCGGCGTTATGTATTTTGATGCTAAGCGCAAGCTGCTCCTGCACGTTCAGGGCGATGCCTTTCTGGCATGGCTCGCGGATTGCATTGCAACGAACCGCACTGAGCGGGTTTTTGCCTACGTACAGTCGGCGGTTGAAACCGAAGGACTGACCGAACGTTCCACGGGAATCGAGCCCGCCGCATTTTGGACCGCAACGCCGGGGGCAATTTACCTTTCCTGTGGCCCGGGCTCAATGGTGAGGATCACCGCCAACAAGGCGGAGCTAGTGGACAACGGAACCGATGGAGTCCTTTTCCCCTTCGGGGCGACCCTAGCACTGTGGAAGTTTCCGATGCTGCCAAGAGACCCGTTTGAATCCTGCGCCCTGTTCCGAGACATGCAGACCGCAGCACCCCACGGGCTCGAACTCTTCAAGCTGTGGCTATGCTCTCTGCCGAGCAACCAGCGAACCAAACCGCCGCTAGTGCTCTCCGGCGAGGTGGGCAGTGGAAAGACCCGGTTGGCAAAGGGCATTTTTGAACTCTACGGCTTGCCGCTAAGAATCGTCGCAGTACTTAAGAACGGGGACGGAGATTTTTGGGCCGGTCTGGACGGAGGTGGACTGTTTTGCATCGACAATGCTGACACCCGCATCGATTGGTTGCCGGACGCCTGCGCCGCAGCCGCCACCGCTGGAACACTCGAAAAACGCCGGCTCTACACGGATGCCGAGCGCGTCAGTCTGAAGGCCCGCTCATGGCTGTGTATCACTAGCGCAAGCCCGACCTTCGCCGCAGATGCCGGACTAGCCGACCGCCTGCTGGTTGTTCGCCTCAACCGCCGCAAGGGAGCCACGGCAGAAACCGAGCTGTCTGACGAAATCCTGCGCAACCGAGACGGCAGCCTCAATTGGATCGTTGACAAACTTAGGCACGCTCTGGCCGACAATGAGCCCGTGCCTCCGGGTCTTAACGCCCGACACCCTGACTTCGCTTCTCTCGCCGTGCGCATAGGCCGCGCCATCGCCAGCGCCAAGCCTAACTCGGGCCTTGATGCCCGATCGTCTGGCACGCTTCAGGCCGAGGCTGTCGCCGCCCTTCAGGCCGCCGAGCTAGATAAGGGGCTTTTCAATCTAGAAAACGACAACATCGGCGCAACCCTGCTCGAACTCCTCAACTCCCGCCCATTTAACGGAACCGCTGCCGAACTGCTCAAGGAGCTTCAGGAGATCGACCCGGCACTTGAAGGCAAGCTGTCCGTAAAGCGGCTCGCCAAACGCCTCGCCAAGCTCTGGCCGCACCTTCAAAGCGCCTGCCGGGCGGAATCGGAAAAGGCGCATGGCGGGTTCACGCAGTATTCTTTCCAGAAGGTAGCCGGGAACTTTGGTGACTTTGAAAGGAATTCTTTAGCAAAGTCCCCGCGGGAGACACACGACAGGACTTTATTAGAAATGCCTCTTGAAAGTCACCAGATTCACTAAGAAGCCCTTGACTTGAAACGAGACGAAATCTCGAAACGATGAGCCTCGACCCCGATCACCAAGAAGGGCCCCGCCTAGCGTGGTCAACGGCTACCGTTTGCTACGAAGCTTTGAAGGGCTCCGCATTCTCGAATTGGTGAAGAAATGGTCAATGCGGATTATAATTCCCCATCAGTGCGGATTATTTCTCCCCATGAGCTGAGGTAGGCGCGGCAACGCCGCGCCCCCGGGGAAGGAGGTTTGGAGGAAGGGGCAGGCGCCTCTCAA
>Ga0187867_10001253_pt1 | contig 21877 bp, 18 predicted proteins | sample June2016WEW_13_1_FD_132976 | JGI IMG/M metagenome (GOLD analysis project Ga0187867, IMG submission 132976) | Peatland microbial communities from SPRUCE experiment site at the Marcell Experimental Forest, Minnesota, USA - June2016WEW_13_10 | ecosystem: Environmental > Terrestrial > Soil >...
AAGAGACGTCTAAACCCATAATATTTTCCTGTATACCCTTGGCGATGTTCAAGTCAGTAATATCAGTGTTGATAATGCCTTTGGATGGAGATTCGATGGACCAAAAACTGTTTATCCTGTGCTTACCGGCTTTTTTAAAGCCCTATCAATTGCAGCCTTTAAATCGCCCATCGAGTATGGTTTGTGCAAAAAGACCTGGGGTCGTTCAGAGTAATTACCGTTCATCGCGTGCGCTTCATCGTGTCCGCTGACCATGACCACAGGGATGTGCGGCCGGATTTCTCTCAGGGCCGCCAGCGTTTCCCACCCGTCCATTCCGGGCATAGTGAGATCTGTGATCACGCAACGGATCTGGTCCGGGTTTTCCCGGAATAACTCCAATGCCTCGGCACCGCCGGAAGCCGCAAGGACTTGATGGTCCAGTCGTTTGAGCATCGATTCGGCCATTTTCCGCACCACGTCCTGGTCCTCCACGAGCAGCACCGTGACGCCTTGCTCAACATGGTTAGCCTCGGCTGCCTTTTCAGATAAATGGGGAAGCTCATCGGTGATCAGTGGCAAAAATATCCGAAAGGTGCTTCCCTGATTCAGCTTACTCTCCACACCAATTGCGCCACCCCAGGCCTTCACCATACCCAGGACGACGGCCAGCCCCAGCCCACGGCCAGTGAATTTGGTAGTAAAAAAGGGATCAAATATTTTATCCAGATCCTCTTCTGTCATTCCGCAACCTGTATCCGTAACTTCCAGACAGGAAAATGCGTCCGCTGCGGGCTTCCAACCGACGGGCGTCAAGTGGGATTTGGGAATCTCAGAGGCCGGTATGATCCTTGTCGCCAGAGTGACTGTGCCCGCACTGTGCCCTATCGATTCCCAACCGTTGGTGATCAAATGAGTCAGGACTTGCTGCATCTGGTTCACATTGGCCTGGACAACCGGACCCGGGGACAGGAGACCGGTCTCAAGAGCAATGCCTTCCGGCATATCATCCCGAAGCATTGGCAGATTGTGGCGGCAAACGTCCGAAAGATCCAGTGGTTCGCCTTTGTCCGTGGTCTGGCCAAGATAAGTCAACATTAGCCCGCTCACATCCGCTGACCGGCGGGCAGCCCGCATGGCTTCGATCAGGTCCTTGCGGATTATGTCATCCTCGGACAAATCCATCAGGGCCAACTCCAGATTACCCATCACCACGGCGAGCTGGTTGTTGAATATGTGGGCGATGGCCCCGGCCATGCGGCCAAGACTTTCCGCCTTTTGCAGTTGACGGTTTTCGGCTTCGAGTCTGGTTCTTTCAGCCTCCGCCTGCATATGTTCGGTTATGTCGGTCAGAAGATTCAAGGTAGCGGCCCTGCCTTCCCATTCGACCAGGCAGGCTCCGTTCTCAACCCACCTGGTGCTTCCGTCTTTGCCCAACAAACGGAACGGGTATCGATCTTGGACCGCCTCTCCGCGGAGTCGCCTCATATGGCGATCCATCACCATGCTCCGGTCATCCCTGTGAATGATATCGACGAAAGGACGCGACAAAAGCTCCCCCTCTGAAAAGCCGGTGATCTCACACGCCATGCGGTTCACAAACTTGAACATGTCATCCTGGGCGACGGCGACAGCTTCATTGGCGTTTTCCACGACCAGCCGGTACCGTTCCTCGGAAGTCCTAACCACTCCCAGAAGCTGCTTATTGAGATCGTTCAGCTTAGCCAGTTCGGCATTTTTCTTCTGAAATTCTCTGCCGAGATTGCTCAATTCATTATTCGCGGTGACGAGTTCTTTCCGGAGGTTTTCAAGCTCAAGGCTGTTGAGCTCCCCTATGGCCAGTATCTCCGAGCCGGCGCGGAGAAAGCGAAAATAGAAAGTTTGGGGAAGGCCCCCCGCCGTCTCGATATTGATGAGGTGAACGCGTTCCGGTTCGTTTATGAGGTCCGGCAACTTCACGGAACCGGTAAAATCGACGACGACGTCACTCAGCTTCTTCTGCGGGAGTTCTTTGCCCACCAGTCGCTCGGCGTAACGGTTGGCATTCAGGATGCGTCCGCTGCTGTCCAGGGTAAACACCAGGAGGGCGGCTTCCTGCTCGACATACTGTATGATCGATTCTGTTAAAGAGGTTCTGGTCACGCGATTGTGTTCTCCAAATCTCGCAGTGATGAAATATAAGCGACTCCTGCATATCGCGATACCGATTCCGTCCCGCCCCAGCGAAAAGCCTGTCCTCCAACCAGGATGGGCAGTTCGCCGAAAGTCGTGCGGACCATCTCGACCACGTTGCAAAGATTGTCGAGGTTGGAGGAAATCGCCAAAGAGAGACCGATGAGATCGGGTTTTTTATCATCAATGAGTCTCAAGAGTTCTTCCGGGGGGGCATTTGCCCCCAAAAAATAGCCATCCCAACCATGAAGTTCGAAAATATCGGCTACCATTTTACCGCCAATCTGATGGTACTCATTGACCACACAAGCGATCACAGCCTTCCTGCCCGAGTGATCAGCGCCGAAAATGCGAGGATACACGAGACCCAAAAGGCTCTCCGTAATAGACGTAGCCAGATGCTCCACTGCGACAGAGATTCTGTTCATCTCCCACAACTCGCCAACTTCATACATTGCCTGCTGGAACAGATTCACATACAGATCGTAGATGTCCACATCCCTGTCAAGCAAATCCTGCACCATGTTCAGACACTTCTTTCGGTCACCCGTTATCAGGGTGTTGAGATAATTTTTGTAAATGTTGTTTGTAATATTTGTATGTTCCACTTAGGCCCTTAAATATAGTTAAAAAAGAATGTCGGTTGGTGCAATTTATCGGCAAGTTTCCGATCGTATCATTGTATCGGTAAGCTATTTAAATATCCGCAGCGATTTGGTTTTGGCGCCTTTACTTTGGGCTCAATTTTTACAATATTATTAATTGCATATTTATATGCATAATTGTTTTGATTTCATAATAATGTCATTAACTGCTAAAATCCATCGCTCGGAGAATCTATTATTGTCATTCATCCATTCTTGTAACGCAGATACGGATCCTTCTATTCCACTTTTTTCGTCTACAACAGATGCAACCAACAACTTGCCAACATTTTTATATTTATTCGCCAACTCAAAACCAACTGCATCTTCGAACTCATTGGACAGTATCTGAAAATCTTTTTCGGATATATGCTCTAACCTTTTCTCAGAAAGCACTTCAGCCGCTTTTAGCAACTTTCCATACGCTGTTTCCTTGTCAGGAACCGATTTTACCAGCTCCTCATGTAAAAATCGCAGGGTCTGCTCCAACATAATTTGCGGCATCCCCCTGGAAGCGAGTACTCTGCCTAGCCAGTCGATCTGTTTTTGTATGCCTTCCTGATCAAGATTTACTAAAGCTGCAAGCCAACATGTGTCGCTGTCAGAAAAGGGCTTGCCTCTTTTTCCGTAGCGCGACTCATAATAAGGAAACTCGGCCCAGCCTCGGGCGCTTGCAATTAGCGCGGCCTGTATTTCGCGTTCATCATCTGGTATAGGGTGATTGCCGGCCTCCGGATTGATTCGAGTCACATGATAGGATTTGTTATCTCTCTTTGGAGGATACAAAGCCGAATAAAGTTCTTCCAACCCATCAAAAGCTTCCTGTGAAGCTTCAATAATTGGATCATGCAGTGATATATCATCCAATGCGCCATTCATTTTTTCTAAGAATAGTTTCCAACTGGATTGTAGTTGATCTTTATAACTTGAATAGTAATGGCACCCGTCAAAATTATTTAGATGAAATGTTGCAGAAACATCAGGGTTATGTAAGCTATTGCCCAAAGTTGATCCTTCAAACACATACAAGTACCCGAGGAGTGTAGCAGGCCTTTCAAGACGTCTAATGCGTATTTTAGCCGTCATCGCAATGGCCTTTTCGATAGCAAAAGGGATATCTAATATGACCCGTGGTTCGAAAAACTCAAGATCCATTTCCAAAAGTGGAAGTTTTTTCAGCCTTTCGTCCCACACAGCAGCCACCAGTTTATTCTCAGATGCAGCTATTTCCTTTTCCATCACACCATGAATAATTGCCAATGCCCTGAGCTGGCCAACATAACAATCTAAAGGCAACTTATGATCTATCAGGGTCCTGAAATAAGGCAATGATTCCAGCTTTGCGTGGTAATATTTCGTTCTATCTTTGAGCTTTGCCATTATTTGCATCGGCTCATTGTTTGAGATATTTGTGCTCTGCGCCATCATAATGATCCCCCTTCTTTACGAAACGACAAACACCAGACCCTGCCAGTTCCTGTCCTCTGGAACGTGCCGCTTCCTAGCGGCATGGACCCTCGGCACTGAACTTAACTTCCGAAATAATGAAGTCATCATCACGCGAGACTCCTTGACAAAAAAGTCCAAGAGCCTCGACGACTCCGTCCAGTCGGCTGCCGGCTGAGTGAGACCGGGCCAGTGCCGCTTCGAGCCGTTCCGGACCGAACATCTCACCTGACTGGTTGCGGGCCTCAGTCACTCCATCAGAATAAGAATAGAGGCAGTCGCCACATTCAGCGAGAACTGTATCCGCATTGGCGTCGAACTGCTTTTCATTCAGGACCCCGAGGGGCAGACGTTTAGAGACAAATCTATGCCTTAGCTCCCCTTGGTCCGAAATTATCAACACGTCGGGAAGGCCTCCATTCCACACGGTTGCAGTTTTACAAAATGCGTCCAACTCGATCATGGTGGCACACAGGAACAAGCCGGTTGGAAGTACCAGTTTAAGCTTGCGGTTGATTTCACGCAAGATATCGCTAATAGAATGGCCATCGGCAGTCATCTTGTAGAAAATATCGGAAGTTGGGATGGCGCCAAGGGCTGCGGAGAGGCCATGGCCGGTGAAGTCTCCCAGCATTAGCTGGATTCCGCCCGACGGCCTTTCTGCGACAAAGAACACATCGCCGCCGACCTTTTCGACCGGCGCCGAAAATACCCGTACCTTCGGGAACCTGGAAAAATCCTTTGAACAGACACGAGCCAATACCTCAGCAGCAAGCCCATGGTCCCTCTCCATCTGCCGGTATGCAGACTGCAGTTGGGCGTAGGTATTCTCAAGCATGAGCTTTTCTTTGATTATTTCCCTCTGGAGATTATTTATCTCTTGATTCATGGTGCTAATGTGCCGGTTCAGGGTCTCCAGTTCCAAGACATTGAATTCACCAACAATCAGTAGCTGGTTTTCTCTTCGGTAGGCTTTACCCTTGATGTTGCGAGAAACATCGAGTCGGTTGCCAATGGTAAAAAGCCCTTCGAAGACGGCTACATCCGACTCAGGCATCGACATAAGCCTCGTAAAATCGGGATTCACCAAATCTTCAGGCTGCCACTCCCGGTTTGCCTCGATTCGCAACAGCAGCCTCATGCCCTCATTGGCATGTACCACCTTTCCAGATTCGGAAAACACGGCATAGCAAAGAGACGTACTCTCGTTCAGAGCAGTATCAAGCGAATCCAGCCAAAAAGGCGAGATATTTTTCATCCAACCAGCCATTCCGAAAATCACCTGTTCCCATCCCGTGGGTTTGAGGGGCATCTTTCTGGCCCCGACGGTTTATGAGGTGGCATGTTTTATTTAGCAGACCCAGTTATCCAACTCTCAAGGTCCTCTAGCCCTGAGATATAATTCACTCCCGAGTATTTATTCACCACCGATTCTCCGCCGTGGCGAAAGGCCTGCCCCCCCACCAGAACAGGCAACCCGTCCAACTCATGAGTCAAAATCTCAATGGCTTTCTTTAATTGTCCAATATTAAAGTAGACGCTAAGCGACAACGCCACCACATCCGGACTCTTTTCCCTGACAAAGCGGACCAGTTCAGATGTTGGAGTGTTGGCGCCCAGATAAAAACTATCCCAACCATGCATCTCGAAAACATCTGCCACCATCTTGGCACCTACCTGATGCAGCTCGTTTTCCACCGAAGCAATGACCGCTTTCTTCTTAGTTCTCGCCTGCGAAATGATTCGAGGCAAGAGATAGTTCATTAGTCCCTCCGTGATGGCAGTTGCAACGTGTTCTGTGGCGACGCTGATCTTATTGAACTCCCACAACTCGCCTACATCGTATAGCGAGCGACAAAACAATTGTTCATACAACACTCGGATCGGCAATTGAGCGCCCATGCATTTTTCAACAATATTTTGACACTGGGACCGACTGCCTGCAATGAGAGAACCCAGAAAGTCGGTGTAGGTAGCGAGTTCCACTTGTTTGCTATTAAACGACGCATCGGTAGTTTCCATCCTGTAATCTCCAATGGTACGATAATTATAACTTACTTATTTTTATTAAAAAATGGATTAAGAATGCAACCTTCAGGTGCACGTTGATCCCCTAGAACGGCTCAATCCGGTCGGGGTCCGGGTCCAGGCTGCCTTCCTTTGCGAGATCGGGAAAAAACGCCAACAGCTTGAGTCAAATGTATGTGACTGCTCATGGCTTGTGATGGGATAGGGGGAATGAAATGCAGGTGGGTCGGGTCACAGAAAATGAGAGGTAATCGGATGTGACAAACAATCAGACCTCTGTTTCCTGCCAAGATACCAGGCAAAGAAAAAAGGCTCAGGCGCTGTAGTGAATAAACGCTCTTGAAGGCAGCCATTCCGGAGAAAGGTGGTCCAGGCCATGGATGTCGTAGATGGACTTTCGACCGACGAGTTGAGGCAGGATGCGAATCCGAGGAAGTACATTGCCGACGAGATGAACAATCTTTGAAAGTCGGTCCATGGGGCTTTGGAGGATTTACCGAGGCGGAAAATCAGGTTGGCAGCTTGAAACAGTGAGGCTTGGAATGGTCCGTTTTCCCGCTCCAAGCCTTTTTTGCTGCCATTTGTAAAGTGAAGGAGGCGGGAGCTGAACCGCTGCTTTTGTTTGCGTTATAGAGCTTTCCTGATTCAGAGACTGTCGATCGCGATTTACTATTCTTTCCATTCAAGCCTCTCACATGTTTTGCCGACTGACCAATGAGTGCTAATAACCCCTCACTGCTGGAAGATTTGAACCGAGAGCGGAAGGAGAGAATGGAAAGCGAACATAGCAAACGGATTCTTGTCGTTGATGATGAAAAATCATTATGTCTCATGGTGCTGAATTTTTTCCGGCGGGCAGGGTACGATTGCCATAGCACCACTAATCCAATTAACGCGTTGGAGATACTGGAAGATGATAATTTCGGCCTGGTGATTTCAGACATCGCTATGCCGGAAATGAACGGCCTGGACCTTATCCGGGAAATACGCCAAAAGCATCCCGGAATCGATACCCTCGCGATGACTGGATATACGGGAGACTACACCTACAGCGATATCATCGAGGCAGGGGCAGCCGATTTTATCGGGAAACCGTTCGAGTTACCGGAATTAAGAGCCAAGGTAGAAAGAATCGAGCGAGAACGCAGAATGCTAAGGGCTCTCCGAGAGGCGAATGCTGCCCTTGAGTTAGCCCATAATCGCAAGAAAGCAATCACGGACTCGGCCAGGGATGCGATTATGATGATGGATCCGGAAGGCATGGTTACCTATTGGAATCCGGCTGCGGAGCGCATTCTGGGCTATACGCAAGAAGAAGCCATCGGCCAGGATCTGCATAGGCTCCTCGCGCCTGAGCGTTTTCATGCCGCGCACTATGCCGCCCTGCCCAAGTTCCTGGAGACAGGGCATGGCCCGGTTGTGGGGATAACACGGGAACTCGCAGCTCGCCGGAAAGACGGTGAAGAAATCCCGGTCGAGCTTTCCCTTTCCGCTGCTTACATGAACGGCTGGCATGCGGTGGGCATATTGCGGGACATCTCTGAGCGCAAGGGCTCAGAGAAAGCTCTGCGAGAAAGCGAGGAACAGTTCAAGTCCATGTTCGAAATGGCTTCCATCGGCATGGCGCAAGCCGATCCAAAGACGGGGCGGTGGGTGCGTGTGAACCAGAAAATGTGCGAAATTACCGGCTACTCTTCCGATGAAATGCTGGCATTGCGTATTCCCGAACTCACGCACCCGGAAGATCGTGACCGGGATTGGGAAGCTTTTCAGGACGTCATAAGCGGTAATTCGAAGAATTACCGCTTGGAGAAGCGCTACATCCGCAAAGACGGTACGATAGTATGGGTAAACGTGAACATGACAGTTATCCGCGATTTTACCGGTCAACCCATCCGCACAATGGCCACTATTGAGGACATCTCTGAGCGCAAGCACGCGGAAAAGGAAATGTTGCGACTTCATCGAAAAAATGAGCTCATTCTCGATGCAACTGATGAAGGTATCATTGGTTTGGATTCGACCGGGAAAATCACTTTTGTCAATCCCTATGCGATACAAACGCTTGGATACTCGATTGACGAACTCATAGGGGAGCGATTGCATCCACTGGTTCATCACTCGAAGACAAACGGCGATCGTTACCCCTTGAGTGAATGTCCAATGTATGAATCCCTTAGATTGGGAACGGCCAGTCGTATCCGTGACGAAGTGCTTTGGAAAAAAGATGGTACGAGCTTTCCATCCGTCTATTCGAGCATCCCGATCACTGAAGATGGCAACATCGTTGGAGTGGTCATCACCTTTCGAGATATCACCCGACGCAAGCAGGCAGAGGAAAGGATCAGACAACAAAACGAGTCCCTCAGGGATGCAAATAGCAAGATAGAGTCACTCTATCAACGTTTGCAGAGGGAATACGAGTTGGCAGCAGACGTGTTTTCACGTGTGACGCTTACCGACTACTCCAAGTTTTCCAACATTAGACACGTTTCATTACCTGTTTCCACTGTCGGAGGTGACCTATTGCTGGTTGCGCCGAAACCGTCCGGAGGGATGAACGTCTTGCTCGGAGATTTTACCGGACATGGTCTTTCTGCTACCATTGGAACTATACCTGTTGTCGAGATTTTTCACCGGATGAGCGAACAGGATTATTGCATCAGTAACATTATCACCGAGATAAATCGTAAGCTCAAAACCATACTCCCCACAGGATTGTTCTTCTGTGCATGTATTCTTGAATTGAACAGCACCCGCGATAGCCTTACCGTCTGGAACGGGGGTATGCCGGATGCCTTCCTCGTGGGGGCTCGATGCGAAATAAAACAACGCTTCCCTTCTGCCAGCGTACCACTGGGGATACTGGATACGGCACGGCTCAACACGAATGGAGAGGTCGTTCGTGTAGCTGAGGGAGACACTGTTTACGCCTATTCCGACGGCTTGATCGAGGTATGCAATGCGCAGGGCGAGATCTATGGCCAGGAGCGTTTCGAGAGGTCTTTCCAGCGCAAGGATGACAATATTGCACTTTTCGATCAAATAATGAATGACTTCCTCGCTTTTCACGGAGATAGCCCTCGATCCGACGATGTCTTCCTGGCTGAAATCAAGTGTGGGGCCCTGGGCGAAACGGGTCACTCCCGAGTTCATGGATTCGGTCCAAGATCTCCTGCCTGGAAAATGTTCGTTGAACTGGGTCCCGATGATTTGCGCTCCGATCCTCTGCAATTCCTGATGACCATGATAATGGAGGTCTGGGAACTTCGCAGGCACAAAGAGAACGTTCATCTCATCTTCGCAGAGCTCCTCTCCAACGCCCTCGATTATGGGGTTTTGGGCCTCGATCCCGCTTTGAGGAGGACCCCCGAGGGGTTTGGCAAATTTTTTTCCTTGCGTCAGAATGCGATGGAAACACTTGAAGCCGGCTGGATCAAGGTTGATGTGCAACACGTTCCGCGTCTTGAGAAATCCATGCTCTTGATCCGCATGGAGGACAGCGGACCCGGCTTCGATCACTCAAGGATTGATGAGCGCGCACTGACCGACAATCTTACCTGCCGTGGAAGAGGGATCCAACTGGTGCGTTCCATGTGTAATGCCTTAACATACAACAAAAAGGGAAATTGTGCGGAAGCCGTTTATGTCTGGGAGTCCTGCTGAAATTTAATTGTGGAGGTAAATGAGTGGCGTATCAGTTGACTAATCTGGAAGAAACAAACGAGTTTCTGAACTCGGTCCTTGGTAACATCGATTCGGGAGTGCTGGTCCTGGACAAGAAGATGGCGTTGAGGCATGTTAATCGGGCATTCGCTATCATCTTCGGGACTGATGATAAAAGTGTGCTGGGAATGCTGCGCGGCAATGCCACCAAATGCGTTTACTCAGTCGACGAGGAGAAAGACTGCGGGAAGACTTCCCGATGCGGCACCTGCAAAATGAGGAGTTCCATTCTGCGAGCTTTTAATCAGGGGACCCCCACGATCGGAATGAGTATAGCGCATGAGTACTACATCCATGGAGAGCGAATAGGGAAACACCTCGAGTTCTCCGCCAAACGCATCACTATCGACAATGAGGATGTGGTTCTTGCAATCATTGGAGATGTTACCGAGAGCGAGACGCAAAAGCTCGAACTGCTCCAAAGCCATGAGCGTATCACACGTCAGAGCGTAGAGCTTGAGAGTGCCTACACCGAGTTGCAGTCATCATACCAGCGGATTGAGAGAGAACATGGCATCGCCGAGGAGGTGCTGGCGCGCTTATCTTCGAAGGACTATAGCAGATTCACGAACTTGCGGGTACAGTCTGCACCGGTCGAAACAGTCGGAGGAGACGTGTTTTTTGTTGCAGACAGGCTATCGGGTGAACTCCATCTGCTGCTTGGAGACTTTACCGGTCATGGCCTCGCCGCAGCTCTTGGAGCTATCCCCACTTCCGATATTTTCTTTAAAATGACTGCCGATGGGGCGTCTATTGAAGAAATCCTGGTTGAAATAAACCGCAAGCTCAAGTCGATACTTCCGGCCAGCTTGTTCCTGTGTGCATCGATGATCGAAATTAATCAGGATCAAAACACAATAGCCGTATGGAACGGCGGCCTTCCCGACATGCTGGTCGTGACGGGGCAAGGAGAGATAAGGCACAGAATCGGCTCCAGCCATGTGCCGCTGGGGATCATGGATCACAAAAATTTCGACTGCGCATTGAAGACCGTTTGTGCAGAATCAGGAGATCGCTTGTACGCGTATTCCGACGGAATAATCGAAGCCTTTAACCCCCTGGGTGTGATGTTCGGCCAGGAAGGGCTTGAAGCTGCTTTGGCCTGCCCGTCCATGGCAGGCTGGCGAGTAGATAAAGTTGTCGAGACTCTCAATATGTTTTGTCAGGGACGCGCGCGGGATGATGACTACACAATTTCTGAGGTAAAGTTCACTTAAGAATTGATATTGTGGAGATGCGGTTTTAGAAGAAGAGTGCGATACTTCACCAATTAAGCAGAAAGGATATTACGCCATGGCTGTTCGCGCTGAGGTTTCGAAAACGAGCGGTGAGGATGTTTTGACTATTTCGGTCACCGGGCGGTTTGATATCAACAGCTACAAAGACTTCACACAAGCTTACAAGGAAAGGGCGGGGGCTATTTCAAAGTATGTCATCGACATGTCTGATCTCGAATACATGGACAGCTCTGCCCTGGGCATGATTTTGATGCTGCGTGAAAGCGCCGGGGGAGAAAATGCCAAAATTGACATCGTGAATTGCACGCCCGGCATCAAGAAGATTCTCAAGACAGCTAATTTTGACAAGCTGGTCGGCGTGGAATAATCTCGCTCGCCAGGAGCATGGTGGAGCTGTATGGCGGAAGATATTGGCCGAAAGTGAGAGAGAAGGGAGAGGAGCCGGTGGTTTCTCTTGCTGATGCCGACGGTGCCACCCGACAAGAATGTGGAGAAACACGGATGTCTGAGAAACTAAAAACGCTGATTGTCGAGGACAGTAACCCCATCCAGGTTATTTACAACGCCGGACTCAGTGACAGTGTTTTTGAAAAGCGTTTTGAGAAAGACGGTGACGAAGCCCTGGAAACCTACAATACATGGCAGCCCGATATCATCGTTTTGGACATCATGATTCCGGGGATGAGCGGTTACTCGCTGCTAAAAGAAATTCGGGAGGAAAAAAGGGACGCGACAACTGCTGTCATCGTTGCGAGTTCTCTTTCGGAGAGGGATACGGTTATCGATATTCTGAAACTGGGGGTCCAGGGATATCTCGTAAAGCCTTTCACCCACAAGGAGATAGCCCACAAGATACTGGAATGTTACAAAAAAATAAATCCAGAGAGGGCCGAAGCCGCCCGTATCGAGTTGGAATCGGATCAGAATGAGAAACCACCCGCATAAGCTGGAAGGCTAGATTACTTGAACGGCAACTGCGTGGGATATGCAAGAGAAATGAGTGTAGCAAGGGGTTAGCCGAAAAACAACAGTTTGATGCCCATGAAAAGAAAAACAGGGATGAGAAATCTCAGGAGCGCCTTCCCGGGCAATCTGTTAGAGATTCTTGCTCCGAGCTGAGCACCCACTACTGCAGCAAAAGCAAGGGTGACGGCAGGTTTGTAGGCTATGTCATTGTTGATCATGAACGGAATGAGAGTGAAGCAGGTATTGATGGCGGTAATATAGTGTGAAGTCGCGGTAGCCACATGCACCGGGAAAGAGAGAAGGTAAACGAGCACCGGGACCTGTATCAACCCGCCACCGATCCCGAGAAAAGTCGAGAAAATACCGATCAGCGCGGTAATCACCATCCCAAGGCGTTCATTGACCCTGTACTTGTATACGTTCCCAAATGAGTCTCTAATGATCCGCTGGACCGTATCCTTTTCTTCGTGAACATCCCACTCTTCGGAATCTAAATCTTCGATCCCCAGGCGGGGGGAGAAACGCGATACTCGGAGGGGGAAACGCTTCCTGGCGGTTGAGCGGCCGGGGGCGGCCTGAAACACCTTTGATTCCGCAGGCTTCAAGAAAATATAGGCTGCAAGACCAATGAGGAAAATTCCGAAGTAGGAAGTAAAAATATCAATGTGGATATAATAAACCACGAAGGTGCTGATCAAAGAACCTGGGATAGTGGCAAGCCCGAACTTGGTGCCGCTCACAAGATCGACCCGATTTTCTCTGACGTATGCGATACTGCCTGAGAGGGTATTGAAGAAGATCACGAACAGTGCGGTTGCGACCACGGTAGGGGTGTCGTAGTGAAACAACATCGTGATAACGGGTACGATGAGGGGGCCACCCCCGATGCCCACCAGAGTGCCGTAAAAGCCGACAATGAATCCCAGAATTACCAATCCCAGCGTTTCAACCATTTATCGTTCCAGTGTGGCTCGGCATCATCAATCTTCCAGGTATTCTCGTTGACATCGATGGTCAAAACGTCCCGGTCGTCATCCGCGAATCAGAATCATTGGTATGTATACCAGTCGCGCTCCGTATTGCCCAAAAGCAATTCCTGCTCTTCCGGTTCCAGCCTCAAAAACGCCTCTGAAAACTCCACGAAGACATCGAAAACCAGCTCCCCGTGCGCATATTCCGCAAGACTATCCATCAAACCCGACGGCCTTCGCATCCCGTCGCGCGAGTATGCGTACAGAAGATGAATGGAACCTTTGTTGCTCGGGTCGTAGAAAACAAACCGGATTTCCTCGGCTATGTTATCGAGAAAAAGGTACTCGATGTCACTCAACAGCACGGTCTTCTCTTTGTCTGACAAAAGGCCGTAGGCTTTATCGATGGCGTCCAGATCGTCGCCAATGTGCTTAAGAACATTTGTCAGTATTGCAGGTTCCATCTTTTTGTCTCAGTTTAAGGGTAACCTCCATCCTGTTTTGGGCATCTTTGAGGACGGTGCGGACTTGCCTGTACAGGTCACCATATTCCTGTAGATGGGGCAGCCTGGTTTCCCTGTCCTGCGAAATCCGGTCTATTCCGGACTTGACACTCTCCAGCCTTTTTCCAATTATTGACTTCTCGGCCCTGATCTCATCAAGTTCCTGCTTCAGGTTTTGGATAAGGATGGTGGTGGATTGCTCGTCCTCACGCGCTGCATTGATTTGCAGATGGATTTGATTGATTTCCGCTGTGAGTGCTTCTTTTTTGGCCTTCAGTTTCTCGAAATTATCGTAAAATTGTTCGCGTTTTTTCTCATAGGCGACAATGCATGCGTGGTTGGCTGAGATAGAAATCTCCACACCTTCCAATTCTTTGGTTAAGACTTCTGTCTGGTCCCTATACTTGCGATTCTCCTCCTGCAGGAACGCCTTCATGTTATCAAGTTCGCGCAATTCAGTGAGTTCTTCCTGCAGCCTCTCGTAATCATCGGAGTCGAGCCGGATATCTTCCTGTGTTTCATGCACTGCCTTATCGCTCTCTTCCATAACTCTCTTTCCGGGCGGTCTGGAGATTTGGGCCTACTCCTCAGTGCCCGCTGCTTTATAGAAGGATTTCTTAGCCTGGAGCTTAGACTCGACCAGAGTGGAGCCGATCTCTTCCAGCGCATCCTTCGCTTCTTTCAGATCTTTCAGGAGTTTGTACTTTTCATTTAGCAATTCGCTAAGTTCAGCCTCCATGGACCTGATCTTTTCCACCTGAACCAGCTTTTCGCCCCTCAAAGCAGTGATCTCGCTCTCGTACCTCTTGATCTTCTCTGTAGCCGCTTTCAACCTGGACTCAAGGTAATTGATCTCGGTGATCGCATCCCGCTTTTCTTCCTCGACGCTGGCGACTCTTTCCTGCAAATGCAAGACGGTCTTCTGTACTGTGGCAAGCTTGAGCTTCGTCTCACGGATATTGCCCTGGGCTACATTGCGTTCCTCGACGAGATGATCGATTTCGATCTGCAGCTCTCTTTTGGAAGGGATCTCATTCTCCAGGCGGACAATGGTCTTCTCGAGTTGCGACTTTTCAGTCTTCAGGAGACTGATCATTTCCCGGGAAGCTTTAAGGTCTTTTTCAAGGTGGGTATTGATGTTGAGAACTCTTTCGAGCTGGACCTCCATGTTCCTGATGGTCGAATACATATCGGAGATCGTCTTTTCAAGATCGGTGGAATAGATACCCTCTTTCAGAATATCCAGCCCTTTGATCTCAGGCATAACGCTTTTCCCCGCCACGCCGGAAGCACCGGAAGCGTCTCCTTCCACGACTTCCTTAACTTCCTCTTCCACCTCCGATATGGTCTTGCGAATCGGTTCACTTATCCATTCAGATTCATTGAGACCATAGTCCTGTTTTTCCTTTAGAACCGGCTCCACCATTCGAACTCCTTCCCTAGAGGAAGCAAGGGATCAGGGGAGATTTCCCGCTGCCCCTTTTTTCTTCTGGTAATAAACCTTCTTGATGTTTTTCTCGACGGATCTCATTTTATTGTAAAGATTCTCCAGCGCCTGCAGAGAGTCGCGGATTTTCTCATCGAGGCTATCGATATCCCGGAACTTGGTGGGAACGCCACTCTCGAGGTAGCCGGTCTTGTCCATGATAACCTCCGTCTCGCCCCTCAAAAATTCGGTATCCCGAAGGACAGCAGCAATGGTTGCCATGTTGGCGTTCAGTTTTGCGGAGACTTCTCTGTAATCGGCGTCATGCCGGTCTCGCTCGGATTCGAAGAACCGGGTTTCATGGAGAAGGTTGTTTTCCTTGGCCAGGAGCTGAACGGTTCTCTTTTTTAGCTCTTCCGAACGTTGGAAAAGCCGCTGAGCCTCCTTGCGCCTGTCAAAAAGCTGCAGTTGCAGATCTTTTGCCTGCCTGGCCATGGCATGGTTCTCGTCCTCAAGGTTTCGTACCTCGACCACGGCCCGCTCTTTTTCCTTCCGCAAAGACTCCCGGTCCGCCTTGAAATCGGATTGCCTCGCAGCAAGCTTTTTCAACAACTCTTCCCTGTCGATCCGATCCACTCCCTTCACTTCGGGATAAGGCTCCCTGTTTCTATCGCCGCCGAGCATTGCCTCTCTTTCTTTGATTGGTCGTTTTTGTCCCATTTCATGGCTTGCTCGGACTCCGAGAAGCCGCACCCGCCGGCTTTCAGTATATGCCAAGGTTTCAGCAACTTCGGCTACGGCTTATCGTCCTGGTGTCTCGACCGTTTTCTGCCCTTATGCCCCTGCTTTTCAGACGACTCCACAGTTTCCGAAACTTCGGCGCCAGCTTCCCCTTCGGCAGTCTCGACTGTTTGCTCATCTTCCGCCACCGGCGTTTCGGATAACTCCCCGGTTTCGGCAACTTCGGCTGCAGCTTCAGGCTCGGCAGTCTCGACTGTCGTTTCATCTCCCGTCACCGGCCTTGCAGACAATTCCTCGGTTGCAGCAACCTCGGCAGCAGCTTCCGGTTCGGCAGTCTCGACTGTTTGCTGATCCTCAGCTTTGTAGCCGTACCCGAAGTCCCAAGCCGGCTTTTTGATTTCGACCTCTTCCACCGTCGCAGCTTCCTCACCGGATAAATCGACTTCAGCGCGCTCTGCAGGTTCCTCGGCTACCGATTCAGCTATTGGCGCAACTTCCTCAACGAAGTCGGCAACAGCACCTTCGGTTGCCATCAGGTCGGCCCTTCTGATTCTTTCTTTCTGCCACCAATCCCTCACGTTTTCTATCGCGAGGGCCAATCCCTGGCCGGATGCATGAATATCGAAGCTGATATCCTCTCCGGTAATCATCCTGATTGCATCCAGCGCCTTTTCCCTTACCTCGATGTCGCTGTCGCCCAGAAGCTTGATTAACGGCAAAACGGAGGACTCGTCCTTGATATTGGCGAGAGACGATGCAGCCGCCTTCCGGACCTTTTCGTCATCATCCCTGAGGCACTGCACGAGGGCCGGCAGGGCGTCGGAGTAATCCTTCCAGCCAATGAAGGTGGCGGCTGTCCTGCGTACTTCAGGATGCGTGTCGCGCAACGCTTCGATCAAAAAGGGCATCGCTTCACTGTCACCGGCCAGTTTGTAAAGCCCTCTGAGACAACCGATTCGCACTCTATATTTGGGATCGTTGATCTTGGTTTTGAACAGAGGGATGGCGCGGGCGTCGCCAATATTGATCAAGGAGTTGATCACCTCGGACGTGAGACTGGGATCATCGAATCCTGCTGTTTCACAGAGTATGGCGACCGCCGCTTCGTTTCCCATCTTGCCAAGTTCCGCAGCGGCAAGGATCTTTATTTCGTTTTCGGAGTCGAGGAGATCATGCGCCACCTTGTCGAATATAGCCCGCTCCGAAGCGGTTTCAAAAACGCCATGCCGCAGGGCCTTATGAATCGCCGATTCGATGGTCTTATTGATCTGCTCGACAGAAGCCTTGTCCTGGACCTTCCCTGCCTCTTTGTCTCGCTTCATCCTTTGCAGCGCAACCCTTTTGCTTTCCGCTTCCATCTCGACGATGCGGTCCTTGAGTCTTTGAATTTCCTTTTCATATTCCCGAACATCGGCGAGCAACTTCTTTACCGCCTCGACTTCCAGCGGGTTTTCGGCTTCAGGGCGCGTAGCCCCCTCTTTGCCGATTTCATAATACAAGGCCTTGATCTTGTTCTCATAATCCTTGATCTTGGCCTCGATGCTCCTCGCCTCGCTCGGACGGATAATTCCTAGGCCGCCGGTGAACATGCCAGTAACTCTGCTTGGCAGACCGGGCGTCTTCTTGACGAGCGCGATAAGTCCTCCAAGCGCGCTGGAACCAACGTCATAGGCAAAAACTACGGCGCTTCCACCTGCATTGAGCACTTTGGCAACACCGCCCGATAATCCTGACCGTCTCGGATATTCTTGATCCATAAGATATTCCTCCTATAAGGTGGTCTGCGAATCAATTCGTCACGTGGATGCGCGCTCCACGTTAACTGGATTTAGCAATCTTTCTTGAATCAGCCGATTTTGCGCTCCATCTCATTCAAACAGCATTACGGTCAGGCCTGATCGCCCTCTTCAAGGCTGTTCAATGCCCGTTCAAATCTGTCTACAACTTTTCTATGACCCGCAACGGCCGCCTTCAGGGCCGCATTCATTGCTTCAGCATCTTCATTGACTTTGGTCATCGTATCAAGATAGTTGCTGTCCACTTCCAGATTGATGTCCAGCCTTTCGGCCTCCGCCCTTAGTTTCTCTATTTCATCTGCCAGGTTATCGATCCCTGCCAGCTCCAGGGTCCTCCCCTCGAGATGTTTTAGCCTGCCGGACATTTCCCGTTCATGCTGCTTCTCACGCATGAATGCCTCTTCGAGTGCACCTATTTCGGATTCGAGTTCCTGGCTCTCCAACTTTCCGGCATCTGTTTTTCGGCCGAGCCGGGCCAACTCATCCTCCATTGTGCTAACTTCGATCAAGATCGAGTCCCTGGCCTCGTCGACAGCGGCGTACGTACCCAGCTCCTCGACTGCTGTCATGAGATCCTTTTCAAGAACCAGGAGGGTTTCCTTTTCCTTTGCTCCTTCAGCCAGTTGCATCTTAAAGGAGGAAATCTCATTCTCTACGCCGGATACTCTGAGCCTGACCTCGGAAATATACTCCTCGATGTTGATTGACAAGTTGCCCTGAAGATCCTGGAAGACCTCCGGATCGAGGTGCTCCGGCATCTGCCCTTTGATCATGTCCCTGGTGCTCTGCATGACCTGAATTTCACGCTCCAGGTTGGTCAACCTTGCATTTAGTCCGGCAACCTCCTGCTCAATCTCTTCCTTCCGGCCACAAACCTCGTCATAGCTGGATTGAGCTGTCTTCAGCCTTAGAGACTCCTCTTGTACCTCTTTGTTGAGATGCGTCACCCGCAGCCTCAGACCCGGCAGCATTTGGCGTTTGCTTTCCAGGTCCCGTGCATAAATTTCGATCTTGGCATTTTCATCCTCAGCAGCAAGCATCTCGGTCTGGGCTTCGTCAAGTTGTCTTTGGGATTCAGCCACTCGAAGCTCTAATTCTTCGATGACCGCCAACGTCTCGCGAAGCTGCTTTCCTACGATAGTGTCCCTGTCCTCGAGGTGTACCATTTCCTCGCTGCACTTGCGGATCTCGGTCAAGATCAGATCTCTGATTTTTTTTGCTTTGTAATAAGAACCCGCAAGGTTGGCGATGTTCAGCAGTTCCGGATCCCTAAGATCTGAGGTTCCACGGTTATCGTCTATCATCTTAACACTCCAGGGGCTTTCTCGAGATGGGCAGATTTTCTCTTCGCGAGTGGCCTGGCACTGCCGTTCTCAAATGCCCTAGACATCCGCATCTTCTAAATTTTCGGAACCGGCCAGATGCATCATGGCTTTGATCTTACCTTCGAGCAGCCTGACTTCCCCGTCCAATCGAGTGTTCTCGGCCATAAGATCCTCGATATGCTTAGAGACCCGTTCCTTTGACAGCAATAGCTCGGCCAGCCCTTTTTGGCCGTCTTGAGTATGCAATAGCAGCTTGTCGTACACACCCACCTTGTCCTCAAGACCGGCAACGGATTTTTCTTTTTCAGCATTTTCGCTGATCAGACTATCGAGCTTTTTCTGTCTGGAAGAGCGCAATCCCTGTTGCTCTTCGACTTTACGATCCAGCAGTTCGTTATCTTTCCTCAGCTCCGAGATGGAACTGTCCAGATTCACTCTTCTGCTCTCAAGGATTTTGGCCTCCTCAAGTGCCCGGCGTCGCTCATCGAGAGCGGATACTCTTTCCCGGAGCGCAGACAGAGTGGATGCGTTCTCAACGAGAACTTTCTTGAGGCTGTCTCTCTCCGTAATATGGTTCATCAGCAGCAGCGTGATATCGTTGAGTTCCGTGTCGATGCGATCCTGTTCCGAAACGCCGGCCGACAGGCACTGGGCAATCTCCGAGGATAGCGCTTCTCTTTTCAGCTTGCATTCATCGGCCCTTGTTAAAAGGCCCCGCTTTTCACGGGAAGCAGTCTCGAAGGCTTCCAAATTCTCCTTCAGACCAGACTCCAATGTGAGGATCCTCTGGCCCAGCCCCTCTTTCCTCTGCCCAAGCAGTCTGAGTTCCGCCTCGGTGCATTCAATTTCTTTTTGAAGCGATATGGCCTCATCTCCACATTCAGAATGTTTCTTGCGAAGAAGAGAAATCTTTGACCTGACTATTTTTAACTTCCTTGCAACGACTGCAAACCGGGTATTGAGAGCCTTAACCCGTTCTCTCGCGTCTTCGAGTTGGGAGTTATTGCTGTTGAATTCTCTGATCAGGCTGGCCAGTTCCTCGTTTACGCGGTTCCTATTTTGGCGCAACTCGGCAACTTCCCGGGAAACGGCCTGCCTTCTTTGTTCGAATTCGTGCAACATGTTAGCTTGCTGCAATATACTTCTCCCAGTTCTGCTGAAGCTTAGAAAGTTTCTCCTCCACCTTGGCCTTTTCCTTTTGGGCGTTTTCAACAATCGCAGCCATTTTCCTTAACTCTTCAGTCAGTGAATCCACTTTGGCTTTGAGTTCTTCAGTTTTCCCGGCACTCTCTTCAAGGCTGGAGATTTTCTCTACCGCTTCGGATCTTTCTTTGGCCATTTGTTCCGCAAAGGCTATAGAAGCACTCAGGTCGTCTGCCAGTGTCTCGAATTTACCCTTTAGTTCGCTTATCCGGTGAGCGGATTCCTTCTTGACTCGAATAGCCTCAGCCTCAGCCTCAGCCGTCTTGCTGTCAGCAGCTTCGATAGCTGCCCGTGCCGTGCCGAGTTCCTCTGAAAGCGACTTTATCTGTTGCTGGAAACCACGGACAATTTCATCGGTTTCTTGCGTTATTCGGGTAAGTTCTTCCTGCCCGTCGGCACTTACTTTCCTTAAAGCTTCTGCTTCTGCGAAGGTCTCATTCAGAAGGGCAGTAAGCGAATCTATCTTCTTGTTGAAGCCCGAAGCAGTCCGGTCAGCTTCTTCAGTGACCCTGCGCAGTTCGTCGGCGATGTCCGCTTTCTCCGCCTGCACTGTCTCAATCCTGGCGATGGAAGACTTCAGTTCACTTTCCAATGAACTGATTTTCTCCTGCGATGCATCCTCGCTCCGGGCCATCTCCTGCCTGACCAAGGCAATATCCCGTTCAAGCTCACCCTTGAGCTGAAGGGTACTTTCCAACTCCTTGTGAAGCTTCTGCACCTCCAGCCTCAGCTCTACCCTCTCTGCATCAATCTGGCGCACATGATTATTGAGACTTTCCAGGATCTTTTCCTGCCCGGATTGAGACTGCGTCAGCGCATTTGCGGATGAGGCGGTTTTTTCAGCCCCTTCAGTCTCCTGCATGATCGTTCGAAACTCTTTGAGGATCGAAGCCTTTTCTCTCGCACTCTCGCCCTGGGAGGTTTTTTTGCCAGCGATGGACTCAATGCCGGAGACAGACGGAACCACGTATTCAGTGATTACCAGAGCAAAGTCTTCCCGAGCAGCCAATCGAGCTACCTCGTGCGGGTCTGCAGCGGTCGTAATGTCATATTGCGGGAGTAGATTCTTCAATGCATCAATGGCATCGGGCCGGTCATACGTTATCAGTATTTTCTGCCTTATTTTTGCCATAGCCTTAGAGCCCCCTTTAAAGGCCTTTGAACGTGGTCAGAGCATCGAGTCCAGATCGTCATCCCACGTGCTGAAGTATTTTCTGGCCTGTTTTCCAATAATGACGGTGGAAGCTGCATTGATGGAGGCATTCAAAGGAACGCCCAAAAAAGGAATCAGCTTGTAGCTGAATCCAAGTACCTTGGGGCTGACCTTCTCAGCCAGTTCGAGAGCCACATCGGCCAGTCCTCTCCTCAAGTATCCTCCGGCTGCTTTGTCGACCATGGATCTCAAGGTTGTCGCAGCTACCTGTTTGGTCACCTCGGCACTTCCGGAAAACCCAAGGAGCGCAAGAGCTACGGCTTTCAGTCTGTCTGCGTCCATTTCAACTTGATATGCAGCAGATATGCGATAACAAAGATCGACATGAATCTTCGTCAGATATGCAAGATCGACAGTGGCTCCGGCAATGGCAGCAGTCAGGGTCCCGACGCCGGGCAGCAGCGAGGGGGTGGCCGTAAGCCCGCCAAATCCACCCGCCTTGATAGCCTCTCTTCTTATCAGCTTACTGCTTACCGCATGAGATACTTCCCGTCTGCTCT
>Ga0187867_10001254_pt1 | contig 21874 bp, 16 predicted proteins | sample June2016WEW_13_1_FD_132976 | JGI IMG/M metagenome (GOLD analysis project Ga0187867, IMG submission 132976) | Peatland microbial communities from SPRUCE experiment site at the Marcell Experimental Forest, Minnesota, USA - June2016WEW_13_10 | ecosystem: Environmental > Terrestrial > Soil >...
GCTTCGCCGTCGGGCTTCGGGGGATCTTTCACTACGGCTACATCGGCCAAGATTTTCTTGTCCACCTTCGCCTCATCCTCGCGTTCCCGAGCCTACCCACGTGGATACTCTATGTCCAGACGACGCCTCCAGGGCTCTATTGGTTCGGCAGCCTGGTCCACGCATACATCCCAACCCATTTCCTCGAGGCGATGGCGCTCGCGTTCCTCGTGTTTAACGCCGCCGGGCTCTGGATCTTCTACGGATTCCTCTGGAACAGCATCGTGAACTGGCAGCTGCGCTATTCGGCTGCTGCGCTTGCCACGTTCGTCCCGTTCCGGCTCATCCACTCGATCGTCATAGCGGCGGATGCGTTAGCGCTGCCGCTCTTCGCTCTCGCCGCCCTTTTTGCCCTCCGGGTCTTCGCTAGGCCTGGGAGTGTAGGAGCCTGGGTCGGGCTTTCGCTCAGCCTATCGGTCGGGATGGTCTGCAAGTACACCTTCGCTGGGATGCTGCCCGCGGCCGCCGTCCTGCTTGCGGCCGCCATCAGATGGCGGCTTCCGATGGGCGAGCGTTTTCGGTGGAGCGTGGTCGGGTTCCTAGCCCTTGCCCTGCCGAGCGAGATTTTCTTGCTCGAGATGCACGAAAGCTCGAGGGCAAAGGGAACTATGACCGATCTGGTGTGGCTCAAGAATGGGGAGCCGGCGGTCATGCGCTGGAGAGACATACTGCTCCTTAAGGAAAACGACCTGAGGCTGCTGTCGGCCCCTGAGTACTTTCGGGACAAGATATACGAGGTGAGGAAATACAGCTACCTTGGGCTGCTCCACGCCTACTCATTCACGGATTCCATGAACCTTTTCCAGCCTCCGCCCGACTCGACATCGACCGACTGGGGCCAACGCGCGCATATGCCATTCCCGCGCGACCGGACCGCGCGCTCCCAGACCCTGCAGATGTGGTCAGTGCGCTGGTGCCTCGTGTATTCCGCCTTGGCTGTGGCAGGGACGCTTTCGTGCGGCGCCTTGACCGCCTGGTCGTTGCTGCGCAGAGTGCCACTCATTCCGGATGCGACCGTCGTGATCGCGGTGCTTGCCGTCGGGTTCTTTTCCCCGGTGTTCCTGACCCTGACCCTGGTGAACGATCCCTACGCCGGCGCCTACTGGTCCCCGCGGCTAGTGCTGCCCGCGCTCCTGGTTTTTTTGAGCTTGGGCTTTGTCGCGCTCGACCTGCTCTGCCAGCAGCGGGCGCGCTGTCGGAGAGTCCCGAGACTATTCCTGCACTTCTGTGCGGGCTACACGCTGGTCGCCTGTCTCCTCTTCGTCGGCTTTCTGTCCTAAAGGGCTCTCCCATCGGCCGCAGCTAAGAACACCCGGCCGTACTGGACGGGCACCGTGACCTCGGCGCGGAGCTCGGGGGGTGCCTCGCGGCGCCCTCGGCCAATGCCCTTCCGTCCGCAGCCTACTGGATTGAAGCGCGCATTGTTTTCTGATACCATATACATGAATGGAATTCCGGCTCGCCTCTGTTGCCCTCATTGTCGTGCTCGCGACGTGCCTGTTCCTCGGCGGGATCGGGGTCACCGAACGTGGCAACCCGCACTCCGGCGACGGCGCGTACAACCTACTCGCGCGCGGCCTGATGGCCGGCCACCTCTACGTCGACAAGGAGGCTCCGCCGACGTTGGCACACCTTAGCGACCCATATGACCCCAATGCTAACAAGGTTGTCCGAGATGATCCCAGGTATCGCCTGCACGACTTCAGCTATTACCGGGGAAGGCTCTACCTTTATTTCGGGGTCTCGCCGGCCCTGTTTCTCTTTATTCCTTGGCACCTGCTGACTGGCGCATGGCTCGCGCACTGGGCCGCGGTCGTCATCCTCTGCTCTGCCGGGCTCCTAGCGAATTTGTCCCTTATACGCGGGATCACGCTCGCGGCCTTCCCAGGCGCCCGGCCGTGGCTCGCGCCGGTTTGCACGCTAATCCTTGGCCTGTGCTCTTACGCGCCACTGCTGGTCGCGAGGGCCGACATGTGGGAGATCCCGATTGCATTCAGCTACTGCTGCGTGTCGGTCGCGCTCAGATGCCTTTGGGAAGCGTTCGGCAATCCCGGGCATTCGGCAAAGTGGATCGCGGTTGCAAGCGCCGCATTCGGCGTCGGTTTTGCGGCGCGCCCGACCATCCTCCCGAATGCGGCCATTCTCCTCATCCCGTTTGTCTCAAGGGAGACCCGAAGGAGCGCGGCGTCGTGGTTTGGGGCGTCGGTCCCTCTCGCGTTGTGCGGCGCTGGCGTCGCCCTGTACAACGCCTTGCGCTTCGGCAGTCCGCTCGAATTCGGGCAGAACTACCAACTATCGGCTGCGCACGAAGGTGCAATCGCGCACTTCAGCGGGACGTATTTCTGGACGAACCTCCGCCTGTATCTGTTCCAGCCCATCCAATGGTCGTCGGTGTTTCCATTCACCCATGAATCGCCGCTTGGGCCCCTACTGGCGAGCCTTCCGCCTCACCATGGGGGAGTAGAGCATATTTCGGGCGCGCTGCTCAATGCGCCTATCCTCTGGGCGGCTGCCATCGTGCCGTTTTTCTTCTGGCTTGGGCATAGGGACCATAGACTCCTTTTGGAGTCCATCGCAGTGACTTGGGTCGCATTAAGCTCCTTGGCCACGGTTTCCTTCTACTTTGGAGCCTGCTCGAGGTACCAGTTTGAGTTTCTGCCAGCGCTAGCGCTGCTGGCGTCGGTGGGCGTGATGGCGATGGAATGCGCGCCGACAAGGTGGCTTCGCACGATCGGCCGTTGCGCTTGGGTGGCGACGCTCATTTACTCGTGCGCCTTCGTCGCACTCTATGGGATAGAAAGGTGTGCCCTCGACCACAACTATTCGGGCTTCGCCTGTCTTGCGTACGGCGATACCTCGGGAGCCGCGCGCGAATTTGATGTCGCCCGGTTTCTTTCGCCAGATAACCAGCTTTCGCGCCTTGGCGCCGCCTTGGAGCTCGTCGTGGAGGGGAAACCGCGGGATGCCGAGGCTGCCCTCGAGGCGTTAACCCGGGATTTTCCCGACTATGCCAAAGCTCATTTCGCGCTGGGCAATGTGCTCGCAAGCGAGGGTCGGCGGAATGAGGCGATCGCACAGTATAGGACGGCGCGCCAGCTAGACCCGTACGACGGGGTGATCGAGGCGGGTCTGAATTCAGCGCTCGCAGGGAAGCGGTGACCGGCCTGCGGCCGCTCCGCCGGGATTGCCTCGATTTGGTGGACAGAAACGCCCGCCGTTTGAGTGAGTATGCCTTTTGACGTTGTCGGATCTTTGAGTACGTTTACGAACCCGTCGGGACGGAAATCGCGAAGCAGTAGACTCGGCATGCAGTGACCCGTGTTGGCTGAGGAAGCCATGCACGTTCCGGCCACCGTAGGGTGTGTCATCTAGGGTTTACAAACCCATCTGCGGGCATAAGAGAAGGATCATGATTGCCGGAGTCAGCAGCGCAGTAAAAGTCCCGTGAGCCTTCGTTTCTTAGTCGTTGAGGACGAGACATTGGTGCGACAATTAGTGATCGCGGACATCCAAATGAAATTTCCAGGGTGCAGGATTACCGAGGCGGGAAGCCTCGAGGAACTGAAGAAACTGGATTCAAAGTGCCTCGGCCCCTTTAGTCTGGCTATAGTTGACCTGGAATTACCTGACGGGAACGCATTGGACTGGGTCGAGGCTTACGCGGCGCGGGAAGAGAAGCCCAAGGTGTTGCTCCTCTCCTCAATGGTCGAGGATTTCGTCCTTGCTAGAGCCCTGCGATCGCAAACCTCCGGCTTCGTCCACAAGAACGACAGTCGCGAAAGCCTAATCTCGGGAATTGAACTGGTCCTTTCCGGGAATCTTTACTACTCGCCTACCGTGCAAAGGCTCAGAAATGCGATGGTTTCTGATCCGGTTTTATTCAGCAAAATACTTTCCGAAAAGGAGCAGCAAATCCTCAGGTTAATTGCGGAAGGGAATTCAAATGAGGAGATTGCCGAGATCGAGGGCTCCAAAGTCACCACGATCCTCTTTCACCGGAAAAACATAATGAACAAGCTGAATATACACAGCGCTCCCGAGCTCATGCGGTACGCCTTTCAAAAGGGATTCGCCAGCTTTTGATTTCAAGGGAAGCGATGCCTTCGCGTCCAGATAAATAATCAAATCGCTTCGACCTTGCCTGTGCATTTTATGGCAACTGGTTTTCTGCAGTCTTGCTCCGCACCACATTACGATCCGGCCCCTTTTTAACCAATTTTCACCGCCTCGGCCTTCGCTTTGGCGGCTAGGTCCTCATCAATTGGGGTCAGTAGATCCGCCAATCGGCGAATGTCGGGATAATGAGCGAGTCGGACGGCCAATTCAAGTTGGCCCACCAGCCGGGCCGCCTCCATGGCCTCCACCACCAATATCCGCGATCGGAACTCATGGACCCCCTTGGCTGCTTCAGCCAGATCACCGCCCAATGCCTCAACAAGCCATGCCCATGCCTGTAGGAGGTCCCGGCCATAACCTGCAAGAGCTTCACGCCCTCCATTTAGCGCTAAAAGAGGCGCAAAATTGCATTGGGTATTCGTGGGCGCCACGTCCAGCGAGCGCCGTCCAGAACGAATCGAAAGGCCCATGATCACCGTTCGCAATTTCTCTAGGGAAATTGGCTTTGAGACGGTCTGCGAAATGCCGGCACGGGTCAGCTCGGCAATTTTTTCGGGAGTCGAGTACGCCGTAACCGCAATGATCGCTGGTTTTGGGTTTGCTGCCTCAGCCAAGATCCGAATTGCCAGCTCTGCGCCGGTCAGATCCGGAAGGAGATAATCGGTAAGCACCAGGTCATAGGACTGACTCCGGATCCGCTCCATCGCCGAAGCCCCATCAACCGCCCAATCGACCTCATAGCCTAATTGGCTTAAGATATGGCCCAGAACAGTGCGGTTATACGGCTCGTCCTCAATGGCGAGCGCCTTTGAAAGCTTCGGTTTGTGGATCGTCGGCGCCACCGCCACAGGGGCGTCCGAAATGTCCAAAACGACGGCCAGGGTGAAAATTGTGAGCCCTTCATGGCTCTGGGCCGTCAGCGAACCGCCCATCGCCTGTGCCATGCGTCGGGACACAGCCAATCCAAGGCCGTGGCCAGGGATACGCTTGCGAATGGCATCCTCGCCCCTAGAGAAACCCTTAAACAGGGAGGCCAAGTCCTTTTCTGCAATCGTAGCCCCGGTGTTGGAAACCGATATTTGCACATTCCGTTTCCCCTCCCTGTTTACCTCGGAAGCCAATGTCACGCGAATCTTCTGTGGCATGCCATACTTTAGACCGTTCGACGCCAGGTTCGTGACGATCTGTCTAAGCTTCCCACAGTCTCCGGACACCCAGACTGGATCGTGTGGCAGAACCAATTCCGAACTCGCGAGCCCTATATCAATAGTTTGTACCGATCCTTCAACGGCTCCAACAAGGTCGAAAGTTTCGTTTGAAAGCTGAATGTCGCCGCGGTCGATGCGTGAAAAGTCCAAGACTTCGGTCAGCATGGAGCGGAGCTGGTCCGCGCATCCCTTCAGCGTGTTGACCAAACGTTTTTCCCTAAGGCCGATCGAGCCTGGAGGAGCTTCCGATAGAATATCGCAAAGGCCTACCACGCCATTCAAGGGGTTGCGCAGTTCGTGGCTGAGCGACGAAAAGAACTCCTCCCTGGCTGTCTGGGCGCGCTTAAGATCCACAGTGCGCTCATCCACGATTGCTTGCAGGCGCAGGGCCTCAGTCGCCAAATGCGACGTCCGCCATTTCAGAAGTCCCCAGAAAACGCCTGCCGCAGAGATCGTGTAGACAAGGAATGCCGGCCACCGCAACCAAATCGGGTATGCACGAACCACGGCAAACGACGTTACTCTACTCTCATTTCCAATCGAAACCCGGACATCCAATGCGGAAGGCCCGAAGTCCAAGCGTGGTATTGGAATACGGGCTCCTGGCGAAGCACCCTCCCATTTTCCTGCTCCAACCCGAAATTGGTAGGTGGGGTTAGTCCAGGGCCCCAGACGCGACGGAGGGACGATGAGAAAAACCGTGTCGTCATTTGCAGCCAACGTCAGCTTTTCCGACCCAGCCGATGTGACCACTTTCGGGGCGTTGGACGGGAAGGAGAGTGGTAAGGCGTCAGAAACCTCGAGAACGTAACCGGAAGCGATCACGCATAGACGCCCGTTATCAACGGCAAGGGCTATCGGAGAATCCACAGGCAGATCCAATGCGGTGACAGAACCCGATGAGCGAAGCTCCAGGACAGAGTAGCTCCCAATCGCCAATCGTCCCAAGAGAATCGTCGAACCCTTCCAGCCGACGGCAGACAGCAGATCGGAAAACGTGAAAGTTCCTAGGACGAAACCAGTTGAGTCAAAAAGGCGGCCGGTCGAATCATAGGCAACAGCGCGATGTTCTCCCATGCTTATTACAACCGTGCGGCCGGTCCCAAAAGAGAGGTCAACATGGCCGTCGGGTGAAAGTACGAACGCGCCATGCTCTGTCCCCAAAAGCAGTTGGGTATCGATAGCAGCTACGGAGTTGGCCGGCGCTGGAATAGGAACGTCCCGCAATGCGCCAGCCCGGAATACCCCGAGCTTCATGCCGTGGACAACGGCGAATCCATTCCCAAAGTTGACCATTTGCGGTACGTCGCGATCTGCGAATGAATATTGAGCCCCGCTGGGAAGTTGAACACGGCCTCCTACTGAACCCACAGCATAGCCTCCTTGAAAAGGTAGAATCGACAGGGTTCCGTCGGGAAAACCAAGCGAGGTCCCATCAAGCCGGTATACCTTTGAACCAATCGCGATAACTGGCCCGTCCGGCGTTTGAACAACCGAGTGAAAGTCGCCAACTGGAATCTTGTGGTATTCGTAACGGGACGGATCGGGTATGATAAAAATCCCCGCTGACGAACCCACTATCATGCCGTCGTCGATCGCCCGCAGGAAATAAATGTTACCGCCGAACTCAGAAGGTGGGAGGGTCCACAGACTGCTTTGGTCATCGGACGAATACCCCGATAGACCGTCATAATAAGACGAAACCACAATCTGAGGGCCGATAAGAAGAGCGCCATCCAAAGCTCGATTTTTTAATCTCCTGCGCAAGTCGGAATGAATCGAACGAACGACGCCGTTCTTCGATGAGTAAAACCCGTCTGTGGCAATAGCTAGATATTCCGAATTAGAGCCGGAAGCGACAATGGGATACACCTCCTGGCCTTTCGCCCACTGATAATCTTCCGTGACATGGAAGACGCCGCCCGAAAACTCGAAGATCCCATCACTGGGCGCAAAAAGAATGAGTCTGCCGTCGATATAGTAGACGCGTGCCAAAAGGGGCCCATCCCTTAAATCCGTCGAAGCAATTACGCCGGTTTCCCTGACCGCATAGACTTTGGACGACGATGCGACAAGCGCTGTAACTCCGTCGGTCGCCAGGGAGTAAAATGACCCATCGGGAATGATCACGGTCTCCTTCTGGTCCACGGACAAAACCGAGCAGAATCCGTATCCCGCGAGCAACGTCGCCCCGGATTTTAGTGGAGCCACGCTACCCATGTTGGTCCCGTGGTTTCCGAACCAGCTCTTCCAAATGTCAGACTGAAAAACAACTCCGTCCGCCCCCCCAAAAATCCAACCGGAGTGGGAATATTGGGCGTCGCGATACTCGTGGATTGAAGCGGGAAGATTGCGGACAGGAAAAACTCTGGGCAGGCCAGGGCCTTCATCGCTCGCAGCTGTGCCGACGCTCACAAGGCGAAGGACGGCAAACACCCCAAAAAAGGGAGTTAAGCCCCTCAGAATTGGGGGGAAACGCATAATGCTTTCTGGAGGGGGAGAGCCATAATAACGGCGGAATCAGCCTCAGCCAAAAAGCAAAATCGGAATCCACATGAAAGACAATATCCGCGCCATAACCGCAACGGTACTCCTCGTTTTAGGTTTCTCCAAGGCCTCAGCAAAAATCGAACGCGCGATAATGCCCAAGGCCCGTAACCCGGAAGCGCCAGCTTTGTACTGCGTTCCCTGCAATTGCGCGGAATAGGGCATGCTGTCGTTCGCACCATTTCTCTATCGGAATGTCTTCGCCGAAATGGGCGGACCGATCCAGCGCACTGAGAATGCCGGCACGCTCGACGTCGCAGGCCACCTTGAAACCCAGGTGAACGCTTTCTTGAAGCCGGAATTGGCTCTCGGGAAAATGCACCACGCCGTCTACGGAAACGCCGACGGCACGGGATCCTCAGAAGATCCAGCCGTCGCCAGGCATAAAGCTATATCCGAGGCGCTGGAGAGGTGGGCATTTTTTGCCACCCATCAATCTGGGGAGAAGGGTAAATACGGCTTTGAACACGACCGTTCGTCGAACGGAATCGCTGCCTTCCCAGGGCTGAAATTCCAAGCTAGGAGCGCCGCATACTACGAGGCGCTGGAACGCTGGGCCCTCATTGGATGGTGGGCGGGGCATTTCGATGCCACCAAGCATACGTTGCCAGGATTCGAAAATGTGGGCGCAGTTCGGATTGACCACGGTCGCCCTGAAGAAGTCGTCGTCCTCTACCGGAAGACAGAATCCGGCATTTTTTCTTACGGTCACGCCGCCGGAAAGACGTTGCCCTTGGCCGCGGCAAAAGCGGCAGTCGAAATGGCCAGGAGCGAGTTTGTCCTCGCTCGGCACAGGGCCAAGGGGGTGCTCGGCACAATCTCCAATTTCATGGAGCGTCGAGCCGTTCACTTCTCCTATGAGGAGGGCTTTCGCGAATTTAGCGACCGTTTGTCCCGCAAGGCCGACAAGGCGCCACCCGTCTGGAAAACAATATTCGATGGCGAGATCCCCGGTCCTTGGTCCCAATGGGCAACTGTGTGGCGTCATTGCGTCGAAATGCCAACGCACGCCTTTCTGAAAAAGGAGGACAACTTTTTCTTTTGGTAAATAGCCCTTTGTACCCAACGTCAATCGTGGCCCAATCGCCGCCGATTGTTGTCCTATATCCTTAACCCAATAATGAATCCCCATACGTCGGCCAAAGGTACCCACAATGAAGAGTTTGTGATTGGAGTACGACCGACCATGAGCAAATCGCAGCCTGCCAAGGAAGCCTTCGACCGTCTCGGTGCCTACGCCCAGGAGGCTGGAACCGTGCCTAAGACGGCGATTGGGCGCCGCGAGGCCGCTTACAGGAAGTGGCGTAAGGCTCTGCGCAAAGCGTTGCGGAAGGCCTACGCCTAAATTGGCCGGCGCTTTCTGACGCCTGCTTTCCGAAGACTCCCCAAAACCCTATAACGACATTTCACTTTATATATGAGCCAAGAATTAAACCCGCAAGCTTCACCAGTTCAACGCCTGTTGCCCATTCAGCTAGCCGCTGACATTGAATGGATTGACGGCCATCCGATCGGAGGCGATTGGCCACGACCCTACGCTGGGCTGACTGAACAAGCCAGTATTCAGCTGGCCGCTCAATTCACCAATCTCTCAGAGATATTCTTACCTGTGGCGGCAAGGGGCGAATTCGGATTCGCAGTTCTGGTGTCTGGGCTTGCAGTCCGCCGAGCAGTGCTCCTTTCGTCTCAGACTGCCGTGACCTCTGGAAAACGATCTGCATGACGCGGTTCGTTCCGGGTGAACGAGACGCCCTTGACGCGACTGCCATAGGCAAAGCTGGAAGCGGTTCAATGGAACGACAAGGCTATTAAATGTTAACGGATTAAGAGGAGAATCAACCATGAGATATTTGTGCATAAACTTTCGCATCGGACGTATTTGTTTCACTTTACCAAGCGTGAAGAGCCCCGTCATTCAGGCAGAAGACCATACGATTAAACAACCAACCCAAGGACCTTATCCCGAACTCATTCGGGATGTCGCCTATATAGCCTCTTTGGAGGAAGCGATAAAAGGGATCGCCGACACCGAAGCTCGCCAGGCCCTCCAGGGCGGGATAAGTACTGCCATTAAGGCTCTTCAAAAGCGGGTCGGGGACGAAGTGACTATAAGAGAAGAATGATTTCCTAGCCTTGCTCGGGCCACTTTAACGGTCGGTTCCGGGACTTCAGACCCTTTCTGACTGCGATAAAGTATTTCTGCGGCCAAGCGACTATTCCTAATGATACAAGCTACATCGGGTATCTCCGTGAACCTTTCAATCTCGTCGACCTATACAGCACAGATGGTCGACGGGGCAGGCGTCACCACCAATTCGGATCAAACGAAAGAATAGCTTCAACCCTATGACAAAATGCCAGTCCTCACAGTCACACTAAGAGCAAATGGAGCCGTCGGAGACGCTGTAGTCTCAGTTACTGATGCAAACCAAGTTGAGACAAATTTGGACCAGACCGAGTTTGACAACAAAGGAAACGCCACGATCAAGAATTTCACTCCCTACGGGCAGACCGGATTTAACGCGGAGCTTTCGATCACTCCCACGGGATTCAACGCGCACGCCTACGTGGCTTTCAGTCTCGGAGGAACGGTACTGCCCTACTCGTTAGCCGCGAGCAATGACGTAAAAGATACTGGCGTCAAGAAATTCCGCGATGGTTCAGCGGCCGCCGCCGCCAAAGGCAAGGGCTAGGGGCATTGCACTCCATGAAAAAACTAATCCTGACTGCGGCGCTCATTATTGGAGCCATCGGATCTGTGAACGCCCAGCTCTACGTCGATTATGGCGGCCCAAGGAACATCTTCGTGCAAAACGACAGCTCAGGCAATCCGCTGAACTTTCTTTCTTACGACTCAAAAACGGCCTCCGGAAGCATCGATTGGCTTAAGTTGAGCGATGATCTTGGCCTAACGCAAGGCAGCAACTGGATGATCGGGGGAACAGCGACAGCAACGGCCGCCAATAGCGACATCACCCAGGTCTTTAGCGCGGCGCCAAGCTTCAAGGGAACAATTCTCGTCAACTGGACAAACCACAGCAAGGGCGACAAGGCCACAAAGTGGCTAATGTCTTTTACGACGAAGATCGGCCTCGCCTACGATACATACTCCATTGAGAACCCAACGACGAAGGTGACTTCCACGACGAATCACTACGAGCCCATCCTTTCCGAAACGTATGCAATCATGGTGAGCGATCATAGCGCGTTCGCCCTCACGGCCGGTTGGGACAAAGAAGACAACTACAGCACGCTGCCACAAACCACGAATGCCGCTGGAAAGAAAGTCGGCCTGGGAACGTACAGCGAGTTTACTGCCTATCCGACCGAGCTCCTATACGTACACGAGGTTCAAATCACGAACAGCTACCTTCAAAAAGCGGCTGCTGCCATAGCCGGCGGGAATGGTAGCAATGGTAGTGTGACCGCCCTCTTATCCCCTTACGTGAAGTATACTCCTAGGGATGGTGGAAGCCCGAGCTCGGGCGTCGGATTTAATCTGGCGCTTAAGAACTATGTGCCTTACGCCGATCCAACAACGAAGGTCGACGATCATCCTGAAAAGGATAAGTTCACGATTCCATGGTCGTTTTACATTGAGGCCGATAGGAAATTTGGAACGAATAATTACACGACAACAGGCGGAGCGTCCGTAATCTTCAGCCTATAGGTGTTCGTCTCCCATGGGAAACGCCTTTATCACACCACCGTTCCCCAGATTTCTGGGGAACGGCTAAGCTGGCGTTTCGGGTTTTCACAAAAGCGTTTCTCTCAGTAGCCCATTAAAATCCGCGAGAAACCTTATCGGAGACCTGGTTGGTTAGGGAGAGCGGAAGACCCTCTCAAGACGTCACCATACACGAACAATAGTAAGCCTGTCCATATGGCGCGTTGAACGACCGTCAAGGACGAGGAGGCTCGTCAGCAGAACAGGCACGTTTCTAAAACATGCGCGGTGAATCTGAAAAGAAGCAGGCGGTTGTCCTGATCCACGGGGTGGGTGAGCAGGTCCCTATGGACACGCTGCGCGGATTCGTTCAAACCATTTGGACAGATGATGATTCCCTGAGACGGGAAAAGGTCCCGCAAAAGGTATGGAGCAAGCCCGATGATGCGTCCAAGAACTATGAATTGAGGCGGCTGACCACTGCGGAGGACAGGAACCGGCGGCGAACCGACTTTTTTGAGTTCTACTGGGCGGACCTGATGACTGGCACCCGGTGGTCCCACATTGTCGCATGGGCTCGCGTGCTACTCTTTCGATCCCCGCGAAGAATCCCGGGAAAGCTCCTCCCCATTTGGCTGGGCCTCGTCATCCTTGGTCTGTTAATTGGTGCCGGTGCGATTGCGCACGCGTTTCACTGGGATCCAGGCCCCGCTTGGCTGGGTCCGATACTTGGCGTCGTGGGAAGTGCGGTGTGGCTTCTCTTTGGCGGATTTCTCATAGCGACGGCTGGCGATGCAGCCCGGTACCTTCACGTCGCCCCATCCAACATTAAAAGCCGCAGAAAGATTAGGGACGCAGGCATCGAACTGCTGACGGCTCTCCACGAGGAGGGGATTTATGACAGGATCATCGTCGTAGGCCACAGTCTTGGCTCGGTGATTGGTTACGATATTCTCACCCATCTCTGGGCTCGCTACTACAATCTCCACTACCCCGCGGCCTCCAAGGAATCGGGCTTTGCCTTGAGGGAAGCCGAATTATTGGCAGCCAGCAAAGAGCCACACGGCGACTTTGTTACGGCGTTTCAGACGGCAGCTCGGAATCTCCATGATGAGCAGTCGGTTGCCGGAAATCCATGGCTTGTAACGGATTTCGTGACATTGGGGTCGCCGCTCGCCCATGCGTCCGTCCTTCTCGCTCGAGACGACGATGAGTTGAAAGCTAAGAGAGACGAACGAGAGTTCCCCACTTGTCCCCCCGTCCTCGAATCCGTCGAGAAACTTGACCGGTTCTCGTACAAGTCCAACGGGGCATGGGTTCTTCATCATGCGGCGGTGTTCGGTGTGACGCGTTGGACGAACCTGTACTTTCCGGTGCGGCGGATATTGTGGGGAGATATCATCGGGGGCCCGCTGCAGCCTTCATTTGGAAGAGGCATCCGCGACATACCTGTCGAGACCAAGGAACGAGGAGGTTTTCTTGCCCATACGCTCTATTGGAGCGTCCCTCAGGGGGTCGGCAGCAAGGACGTCCCTCCGCACATTGCGCGACTGCGCGAGGCGGTCGGCATTTGCGAATGAAGCCCGACCGCAGGTTTTCCAGGCTGTCTCTATGGCCGCATCAGATTGCCGCCGTCCAAAAGATCGATCGCTACTGCAAGGCCTTTCGCAGGAAGCTGACCAGCCAAAGCGCGCTCGTGCAGATGCCGACCGGGAGCGGGAAGACGGGGGTCATAGCCGTCGCCGCGCACATGCTAAAGCAAAAGGAAGCAGTCCTGATTCTTAGCCCAAGGATTGCCCTTTGCGATCAGCTGCGAAGGCACGTTGAGAGTGAGTTTTTCGCCGTCGTCGCACCCAGCGGGTTCACTCCGCCAAAGGAGGTGCGGCTCTGGGAGGGCGGGGACCCGTTGCCAACCGGTCCCCTGGAAGGGGTCATCGGCATCTGCACCATTCAGAAGATCCAGCGGCTATTTAAGCTGGATCGGACGCAATTCGATGATCTCACGGGAAAATTGGGACTAGTCCTGATCGATGAGGGACACTACGAGCCAGCCCTGGAATGGCGGGAGGCGATCCGGGCCATTCCGGCTCCGAAGATCATCTTCACAGCCACGCCGTTTCGAAATGACTTCAAGCTCTTCGACATCGATTTTGAGCACGTCTACCGGCTGTCACTGAATGAGGCATTGAAGAGGCATTTTATCCGGGAGGTTTCGGTCATCCAGAGGAGTCATGCGAAGCTGGCGCCGAGGCAGTTTGTGGGAGACGTCTTGGATTTTTACGAGCTGCATAAGGCCGAGTTCGGCAGTGGCGCGGACAAGGCCCGTGTGATTATCCGCTGCGACAGCGCGACGACCATCCGCTCGATAGCAGCGGAGCTTCGCAAGAGGCACCAGACCTACGTGACGATTCACGAGAACTTCGAGCTTCAGGGACACGTAAATGGCGAATACCGGCATGTACCTGAGCCCTCGAAGACGGACGCCATCTTTTGGATTCACCAATACAAGCTCCTCGAGGGAATAGACGACAGTCGTTTCCAGGTCGTGGCGCCATTCGACGAGCTGCGCTCAGCGCGCTCCGTCGTGCAGCAGGTCGGAAGGGTCCTTCGAAATCCGAGGCGCAAGGCGGACTCGGTCGCGTATTTTCTGGACTACAGCCAAGGGAGGCAGGAGAGGCTCTGGAGGAATTACCAGGAATTTGAGGCCCTGGTCGACCGCGAGGGCATCGAGGCGCTCGATCTGGGAGGCAGGCTTATTGAGCGAATGGGGGAGGTGATGCCGTCGCTTATCTACATCGACGGCCAGTTCAGGGCCCCCGCCGTCCTTGAGGAGGTGGATGTCGAGGAGGAACTCATGGTTCCCCTCTCGGCAAACCTGCACGAGGCCAAGAGAGATTTTGATGTTGGCCGGCTTGAAATCGCGCTCCTGCAAACCCATAGGGACAACGACCATGTGGTAGAGACCCGGCTAAGGAGTGACGATTCGCTCGTGCTCCTATATGCCGCATTTGGCTCCTCGCCGCTTCTTGGCTCCCAGTACTTCATTGAGCCGAGGCTTGCGGCCACAGTCGTTCATCGCGTCGGCAATCTCGTCTTCTTCCTGGACACCTCCGGTAGCCCTGCCGACAAGCTGCCCGGTTTTGGGAAACCAGTCCTGCCGGGGACCCTGCGCAAGCTATTCGAGAAGGACGACCTCAATCGACTCACGGCCGTCGGCCTGCGCGGATCAAACCTGGGCTTGCACGCTATCAGGACGCGCAGCTTCACAGCCGGGTCGATCCGGGAGACCCTTCCCGGATTCGACGACAATGCAAACGTGTGCACGACGGTCCGAGGGCTCATTGGCAAGGACATGGCCGACCGGCCGCTCTCCCGCTACCTCGGGTTCTCGAATGGCCGCGTTACCGATGACACCGGCCGACGGGTGTCCCTAAAAGGCTTCTTTTTCTGGGCGCAGGGAGTTGCCGCCCAGCTCGCTCGCACCGTGCATCCAATGCCTGTCTTTAAGCGCTATGCTTCCGAGGCCGTGCTGCCAGGAGACACAGCGCCGATCCATATCCTTCTGGAAGTCAAGGATCTCGAAGGCCTTTATGTCACCAATCCAGATAACGGTCTGGCAGAGGACAAGCCGCTCGACATCCCGGATGCGGCCACAAGCGTCACGGCAAATGGGGGAAAGAGTAGCTTCGAGCTCATTGCGAACGGCAAGCCCTGCAAGGTCTTCATCGAATTCGACGCCTCAACGGGCCGCTACCGGTTGGAGTCGGACGCACTCGATCGCCTTTACCGACCCGTCCAGCAGGCGGGGAGGGAGCACCTGCTGCACTATCTCAACAGGGAGCAGGCGTTCAGGATCCTGCCGACGACGCCTGGCTATTTCTATACCGCAGGACAGTTCTTCAAGCCCGAGATCCAGTTCGGGCCCAAATATGACGACAACACGCTGAACCTCTTTGTCCTCCTGGAGGACGAGCCCATGCTGGACGGGCTCGATGACGAGAAGGGTCGGGGCCCAGGCACGACCTGGCCAAAGGGAACTCTATTCAGGCTTCTGGACGAGCGGGGAGGCACGACAAAGATGGCTCCGTATCTGGGACGGTGCAACATCCAGGTCTGCGACGATCTGGAGACTGAGGCGGCGGACTTCATTTTTGTGGACTCGGCTGCGAGACGGGTGGTGTTTGCACATGCAAAGGCGGCTCCCCAACGCTCGCCGTGCTCCGCTTCGGCGATCCAGACCGTCTGCAGCCAGGCCGAAAAGAACGCGCGCTACCTGAGCCGCTTTAACGACGATATTCCCCCAAAGGCGCACAAATGGCGGACATCGCCTTGGAAGACCTCTTATGAGGCCGTGGTGCACGGTCCGATCGATCGAATCCGGAAGGGCCCTTCAGGGGAAACCGGACCCGGTGTCTGGATTAAGATCCGGGAAGCGATCCACGACTGGCGAACATCCAACGAAATCTGGATCGTCCTTGGAAACGTCCTCTCAAAATCGGAATTCAAGCACCAGCTCTGCGCCAATCCTCCCGAGCAGGAGGCCATTCAGCTGGCGTTCAAGCTGTTCACGACGGCGCAGGCCGCAAACGCAGTCGGCGCGAGGCTTCGCGTTTTTTGCATGCCGTGAAAAGATCTGAAGCGACCCTAGAAGGCGGTGCGGCACCCAAAACTCGCCATCCCTTGCGAGCAATCTCCTTCACAAAGCGGTCCGCCGAGGGCTCTTTTCCCGAGCTCGCCCTGGGTTCTTCAACAACGAGGCCCGTATGCGGGCCTTGTGGACAAGTCGGCTCACCAGACACTTTCAAGATATACAATCGCGGCTAAAACAGCCTTGCGACGAATAGCTTCCTGACCGGTTCCAGCCAATGAAAAGATCCGCGCAAACCCATCCATTCATGGTCTGGCCGCCCTGGCCAGCCCTGTGCATCCCCCTTGTTTGTTTGCTTTCAGGTTGTTCAAATGTTCCGTCAACTGGTTCGGCACCGGTCTCATTCCCTGGCCTTGGGAACCTTGCAAAGACAAGCGCTGCTCCCCTCAGGATTTTTATGATCCATGGGATGAGCGACCACAGTAGCGGATGGGGGCTCAAAACCTATCTAGACCCGATAATCAAGGATGCAACCTGGCGGCTTGATCCGCGTGAGACCCGGGAAGAACGCGTCGATGTGACTGGCGTATCGATCGGCGGCACATTTGTGGCGATTCTTAGGCGCTACATAATGACCGATGTTGGGTCAGGCCACCAGATTATCGCCTACGAGCTTACGTGGAGCCCGCTTGTCGAGCCTTTCAAGCGGAAACGATTCACGGTGGACCTCGAACAATGCAGGCCCGTCGTCAACAAATACATTCGCAACGTGCTTGATGAAAATATTGCCGATGTTGCCTTGTACGTCAGTCGGTTTGACAACGACATTCTTGCACGGTCGGTATCGCGAGCGCTCGAAATGTTCTACAGGGGCGAAATGGATGGCGCTACGGGCTCGACGCCGCAGAACGATTTGAGGGAGTCACCCGTTGTCTTTATTACCGAAAGTCTAGGGAGCAAAATGCTGTTTGACGCCGTAGCGGATCACGATGCCAAGGAAATCGCACTGGGAACGCCGGGCCACGACACCCACTTCGACGATATGGTCATTAAGGGGCACTATGTTTTCATGATGGCCAACCAATTGGCCCTTTTGGATATGCCGGATCCAAGTGATGTGGGCCCCGTGCCCAGTGATTCGTCCCCGGTCGCACCCAAGGTCTTCTCGCGCCTAAGCGGGTTTATCACCGCTCGCGAGCATGCGAGGGGACGTCGTCCAGAAATGCGAACGCCGTTGCCGCTCCTTTTCGTCGCATTCAATGATCCGTACGACGACCTAACCTATAGTATCGAGCAGCCAGATTTCCCTGCGGGATTCGATGTCTCAATCGACAATTTTTTCTCGCACAATGTCAAATGGGACTGGTTTGGGCTAATCGAGAACCCGGGGAAGGCCCACACCACCTATGGGGGCAACCCCGACGTGATAAAGCTTGTAGTCCATGGCTACGCCACAGGGTCGTAGGTCGCAATCGAGACAGGGATGGGCGTAAGGCCTCGGATCCGGCGCCTGGGTTTAATTCCCGACGCGTGCCGAAAACCACTACATCTCTCTCCTCCTAGACGTCGGTTCTGATAGGGAATGTTGGCCAGCTCTTTCGCGGTTTGAACCTACGGTTTGGCCACGGTAAACTGCGCCGTTAATCAATATGAACCCGTTCGTGCGTGAATCCGGAGCCGTCGCCTGAGCGACGGAATGAGGGAGGTTTGAGGCGAGCATTGGGGTGAGCATGCGAGTCCAACACCGATCGAAGTCGGGGATGTGAGGAGAAGGGTGAACGACGGTTAAACCCTTGCCGCAAAAGGGCGAATCGACGATAGCGGCCCCTCCACACGGTGTTGGGGGGATGCCCTTTCTCAAGGGCACGGCAGGTTAGAAAGACCGCGACAATGGATTTGAAAGCGCTCATAGAGCCTGCACCAAATTGATGCGGGTGCGGGCGTGTTGGCCTGCCGCTCCGCGCAGGCCTTCGACGTCGCCATTCTAGGACGCGATGCCGTTTGACACCCGTCTCATGGCGATGCTCTTCGCCAGAACCTCAATTGCCATCGAGCAGGTATAGAAACCTCCCGCTCCTGCGACCAAGATCCTCGACTGAAATTCGGAAGCGCCTCTGCTCGCGGCGGGGAGATGACCCGGTGCCAACCCAAACTTCGCCCGTGGCCCCGCATTTGGAGCCACCATTGAAACAAAAGGCGGAATCCGAAAATGCCTCCCTTATCTCGTGCGAACCTGCTTCCGGATTCAGCAGGAATGCAGGGGCCAGATTGGCGTCAAGGTTGCGAAAGGGCTTTGGCCAATCGCAGAGCACCGCCTGCCCCGAGGTGTTCCATTCGCCAAGGCCGAAGGCGAGATTTCGTAGCCTTGTATTGTGCCGAAGCCCGAGCCGGTCGAAGTCGAGCAGCAGATTGAAACGCTGGACGAGGACTTCGCGCGAAATCCCCCATTGGTAGCGGGCAGCCAAAAAATCCTCAAGCGTTGCCTTGTGGCCGCCCGTACAAAACTCTCCCAAGGCGGCTTCCGATACCAGAAGAAGCGGCGACAATCGGTCGGCCTCCTTTTCCCAATCCCTAACCAGCGAACGAGCGGTCTTTGCTTTTCCCTGCGTCTTGCCGCCCTTTTCCTCGGATTTGAGCTGGAGCAGGTGCCCGAGCTCGTGCGCGATCGTGAAACGCAGCCTCGGTGAGAGGCTGTGGCCTGACCGTTCCTCGCGATACGTTCCCTCGACAAAGCGGCCCGAATCGCTGTCGACCAAAACGAGCCATTTTCCGCCCGCTGTTGGCGCGGCGAGCATCCCCTCGACGAGAAGCGGTCGCGCGGTAATTTCCGCTCCCAAGAGCTCCACGAGTTTGCCGACGGGAACAAAGTGGTCGGCGTCGGCCGCCTGGTTTGCCACATCGCAACACAGCTCCGCGAGCACCCTTGTTTCCGGCGACATCACGGCGCTCCCGTAACTCCGACCGGCTCGGGACCCGCCGAACCAGGCTCCGGCAGGTTTTCGGTGATTTCGATCAGCTTGCGTGCGAGATGATCGCTGCGGGTGCGATTCAGTTTGGGTTGATGGGTGGCTCCCAGATTTGAAAGGTCGTAACGCTGTAACCGGCGCAGAATAATCGCGAGCTGTATGCCAGGTCTCTTCTTATTCTCCGTAATAAAACCCCGAAAACGTGAATCGAGCGGCTGACGCTTACCATCCGCGTCGGGCATGTAGCCTTTGAACACTTTTCTGCATCCGACTTCGAAATCGGTGACTGAAATGGTCGTGATCACCTTATCGGGCGCGTTTGCCGTCCCCAGGGTCGTATCGCTCGCCGGTATGCTTACTTTCACCGTCGACGGAGCCGCGGCCAGTTCAGCCGCCGGAACCCATCCGGCCGGTACCGACTTCTTCGCAGATTCGACGTGTTTCATGGCATCGTCGAAAAAGATGTGTGGTCTAAACTCCCTCAGGATCGGCTCCTTCGGGAGCCCACCCATGAGATACATCTGATCCAAGCGAATGCCCCACGCCCTAAGTGTCGTCATGAGGCGTTCCTCGACCGGCGGATTGCGCGCCGTGACGAGCCCAATCTCAATCGGAGAGAAATAGACGCGGATCCGATGAGCCAAATCCACGGCCTCTTCGGCCGTAAATCCCGCCTGCCGCAGGTGTTTCTCGTCCGCCCGAAACAGGATTCCCGGCGATTCGGTCGAGGCGGCGATCAAGCCCGCGTCCACCAAATCGATCTTGAGGGCTTTGGCCAAGACCTGCGGATCCACCGGGAGGCTCGGTGTAAATTGTCCCTTTCGCCGGGAGGTAATGTCCGACTTGATCGCGGCGAGCTTCATTAGGACAGGATGTAGGGGACCTGGGTCCAGAGCCTGGCCGGCCATTGCGACCTCGTGGGCGCGATAGGCTTCGATCGACTTGCTTAGATACACTTTTTCCGCCTCCAAACTCGCTAGGACTCCGTCAAAATCGAAAGCGACTCGAAGCTGGTTCAAATCAACGTCGAACTTGGAGGGCGGACCGTAGAGGCGCCCGGCGCCCACTCCGGCCTTTAACGCGGCTATGACTTCCGATTCCTCGCGCGAGAGGAAAAGCTCGACCTCCATGGCCGAGCATTTTCCGCCGATTGGCTCACCCCCGGTGAACGCGGCCCGCGTGTGCTCGAAGCCATAGGCAGCAAGCGATTTCATGACGCGATGGCCGGCATCGGGCTCATTCTTCGACATCACCGTGAGCCGAAAATACTCCCGGCCCGGAGGCGCTTCTTGGTTCAGATAGGCCATCACCTCCGCGAGCGGAAAGGCCGTACCCTTGGGAAACGGAACCTCGAGCCGGTCGATCTGGTGCTGCACGTACTCGTCGAGGCTCTTCGAGCGATAGCAGGCGTCGCTCTCGGAGGTATCGAAGAGGGTGCTTGAAGACATCCCCACCGTAAGGGGCTTGTATGTGCTCATGTTGAAGCCGTGACTGGAACCCAAGCATGCGGCAGGGTCTCGCTTTGCGCAAGGCGTTCCGCGCCTGGGGCGGGAACGCCGATCGCGCAGAAACTTTCTTGGCCCATAATGCCCACAAACATACGGTTCCTTCCGTCCCTCAAGTCGATCCCGCTGAGCAGCATCGTCAAGGCCTCCGGAGTCAGGGTCACCTTCACTCCGTCGCTCCCCATCGGCCAGCTGAAACGGCGCCTTCTCGCGGCGCCGGCGCAAGAGCCACTCGACCAGCGTGTGGCGATTGACGCCATCGTTGCGGGCAAACTCCCGGTGCGTCACCCCGCACCGGTCGTACGCCGCCAGCATAGATTCCCGACGCGCGTCCCAGGCTATCTTCCGCCTCTGCGAGTTGCGCATCTCCTCAGTCGCCACCAGTTCCACAAAGATCGTCCCCATCCCTGAAATTTATAGTGCCGTCCCGCGCATGGCCTCACAAATCCTGCTTGGAGGTCCCAAAGGGCCTTTCCTTGCCCTCAGGTCTGAAGTTTCGCGGCGAAAACCCGACTATTCGGGGGTTTCAGGCGCCTGGGACACGGGCGCGCGAGGCTGGCCCCACCCTCGACAGGTCAATGTTGCCATGGTTGCCAACCATCTGCCAATCGCTGCCGCAAGAGGTGTTTCTGCGCGATCTAGGGCGTCTATTCGGACCTAGATACAGGGAGAGCTAACCTTGTATTCACTGAAGCGAAATGAGCGTTCCTGACGCCCCGTTTCGCGCAGCCGATGCCACGCCAACCAAAACGGTGAGCAATCGGGCCGGCAGATGAATTGATCACGAGAATGAGCATAATCTGACAGGAATTGGGCTGGAACGGGGCCAAAATTACCTAAGTCGTTTGCAAGCAGAGTGAGGGATGCGGGTATCAAACCCGGATCGCAGCGCGGCAACGCAGACGGAGAGATCTCCCGGCTCCAATGCGGACCACACCGAAGGCAACCTAGGACGCAGGCGGCGACTTTGCGTCGGGCCTTAGTTGATGCCCATCCGTCACCAAGGGGTTTCGTTGGGCTGGCTGCGGCCGGCGCCGCTGCGTCGGAGGGCGTGCCTTCGTTCATCGGAGTGGACCTTCCTCCGTACTAGCCGGTTATAAAATGTGCGCAACGATGGGGCTGTTGCCCAAATCGGGCGAGATGTAGGTGAAGACGTGATACTTTAGGCATGGGTTATGCTGTATCCGTCTTACTATGATGGGCATACAAGATAATGAGGGCGCACTGTTCAGCTACCA
>Ga0187867_10001256_pt1 | contig 21867 bp, 17 predicted proteins | sample June2016WEW_13_1_FD_132976 | JGI IMG/M metagenome (GOLD analysis project Ga0187867, IMG submission 132976) | Peatland microbial communities from SPRUCE experiment site at the Marcell Experimental Forest, Minnesota, USA - June2016WEW_13_10 | ecosystem: Environmental > Terrestrial > Soil >...
AGCCGAGCGAGATCGTCGCCGAAATCCAGGCCGAGGCCCACGATCGGCCCGGCAAGGTGCGCGCGATCGAAACGTTGCTTCCCGAACTGGCCGCCCATCGCGCCAGCGGCAAACGCATCGTCTTCACCAATGGGTGCTTCGACTTGCTCCATCTGGGCCACGTCAAGTATTTCCAGTTCGCGCGGAAACAGGGCGATCTGCTGGTCGTCGGGGTCAACACCGACGAGGGCATTCGCCGCCTCAAAGGCCCCAAGCGGCCGATCCTCAACCAGCCCGACCGCCTGGGAGTCCTGGAGGAACTGGAAAGCATCGACTACCTGGTCTGTTTCGACGAGGACACGCCGCAGCGCCTCATCGAGCAAATCCGTCCCGACGTTCTCGTGAAGGGCGCGGATTATCCCAAGGAACAGGTCGTCGGCTGGGACGTTGTCGAATCCTACGGCGGACGGGTCGAACTGGCGCCGCTGGTCGACGGCAAGAGCACAACCGCCGTCATCCAGCGAATCCTGGAGAATTACCGCTGATGCCGGCGTAACGACTTGCGGGATGACCGAATTTCGCACTTAAAAGCCCAGTTTGTGCGTTGTCAGCCGATTTGAGACCGGATATGTATGAATCGAGGTACAATGATTAACAAAGGAGCGTCATCATGTCACGAACGCACGAGACGAACACGCCGAGCCATGCCGGTTCGGCTACGGACGAGCTGAAGGAAAAGGCCGTCCAAGTCGGCAAGGACGTGCTGGAGATCGGCGGAGCGGTTCGAGATGTGGCCCACGAGCAGTTTGACCACATGCGGGACCGCGCCTCGGGTTACGTCAAACAGGGCCGCGAAAAGATTGGGCAGTGGGAAGACGGGCTGGAGAGCTATATCCAGGATAAACCGATCCGCTCCCTTCTGCTGGCCGCCGGCGCTGGGCTGCTGCTCGGCTTGCTGTGGCGGCGGCGGCGTTGATTCGCTGAGGCGAATCTTAGTGGGAGGCTATGGAGTCGTGGGAGGCTATGGAGTCGGATCGCGCAAATTCGGCCCCGCCGGAGAACGACCCGGCGGAATCCCACTCGGAATCCCCCGCCGAATGCCCCGAGCCAGCCGCCCCTACCGACGAGGCGTTCGCCTCATTGCGCAATCGGCTGGAAGAGTTGGCCGACTACTTCGCCTATTACCTGTCCAGCCGGATCGACGCGCTGAAGCTGGCGGTCAAACGGCGAATCATCCTTGGCGTGATGGTTGCCGTGGCGGTGCTGGCGGGCGCCGGGGCGATTGTGATGGCCGTAGTGCTGCTGTGCGAAGGAATTTGCGATGGCCTTTCCGTTATTCTTGGCCACCGGTGGGCCGGGGAATTGGCCACCGGCGTTTTGCTTCTGGGTGCGCTGGCGCTGGTGGCGTATCTGATGCTGAGCCGGCTAATCCGGCAGTCGCGTCTCCGGACGATCGGGAAATACGAGGCCTTTCGCGCCCGGCAACGGGATCGTTTCGGCCGCGACGTGGCCGGCCAAGGCGGCGATGGTAAAGGCCATGAATGAGGCTGAGTATCTCGAGCGGCAATCGCAGCTTGCCAAGGCGGCGATGCGCGCCACGCTGGATGAGATGCGGAGCGAAGCGAGCCGGGCCGTCGATCCTCGGCGATTGACGCGGGCTCATCCGTGGACGGCGATGGCGGTGGCGGCGGCGGCAGGCTTCGCCGCCAGTGGTTTGGCCGATCGCTCGCCCCGGCCGGAATCCGGCGAACCCCAAACAACTCGGCGGCCGTACATTTCAGGATTCCTTGCCATCGCCCGGCAGATCGTTTCGATCGCCATGCCGATAGCCCAGAGCCTGTGGGCGGCCCATTTGGCATCTTCGGAAAGCCCGTCCAACGGCGAGAGTCCTTCCCAAACCCCCACGGCCGGGGCCTCCGCTCCTCCCGGTCCCAACTGACGCTACCCCTTGCCCCTCTTTCCACGGGTAATGCCACGCTCGTTGTTGCGCAGCCATTTTTTTGTTGGAGTATTTTCGCTTCCGGGTTACGCTCAATTTCGCTGGAAAACCGTCCGCCGCGCTTTAGCAGCCGTTATCGCTCGTTTGATTCTGGACAAAACATGATTCGCGGAATTCATCGATTCATTTCGCTTGGGTTATTGGCCTGCGCGATGGCGGCGGGAATGGGTCTTTCCAGCGATACCGCGAGCATATCCGCTCGGAAAAACGCGTCGATATCCGCACCCCAGGTTGCGTCGAGATTGATGGAAGTCCGCATCCGCCGGCTGCATCTGGTCCGGCCGGACCTGATCCCGTATCCCATCGCCTACGAAATAATCTGCTGAATGTTTTTGCCATGCGCCGGCCGGTTTTGCTGCCGGATCGTCATCGCAACGTCCGCCAATGCATCGGCGGCGAATTGAACGTCCTGCCCCGTGAGAAACGGCCCAAAGCTCAACCGGGTCGTGCCGCCGGCCGCCGCCGTTCCGATTGCCTGATGCGCCAATGGGGCGCAGTGAATCCCCGATCGGGTGAGGATTCCGTAATTGGATTCCAGCACCGCGGCCAATTCGTGCGGTTCCAGTCCTTCGACCGCGACGGAAAACACGCCGAGCCGATTCTTTACTCCCTGCGGGCCGAAATACGACAGACCCTCGACGCCGCCGATCGCGTCGATGAACGTTCCGCACAGTTCGGTCCCATGCCGAGCGATTGTTTCGATGCCCTGGTCCAATATCCAGTTTACGCCTTCGGATAGTCCGATAATCCCGATGGCGTTGTGGCTGCCCGGTTCGTACTTGTCGGGAAGGAAATCCGGCTGGCGGTCGCTTTCGCTGACTGAGCCTGTGCCGCCTTCCTTGATCGGCCGGAGAACCTTTTCCATGCCGGGGCGCACGTAGAGAAACCCGGTGCCGAGCGGGCCGAGCAAACCCTTGTGTCCCGGCGCGGCCAAGAGGTCGATGCAATCGGCCTGAACGTCGATCGGCCAGTGCCCCGCCGACTGGGCCGCATCGACCAACAGCGGAATGCCGTGCCGACGGGCGATCTTTCCGATTTCCCGGATGGGCTGAATGGCGCCGGTCACGTTGCTGGCGTGGGTCACGGCGATCAGGCGGGTATCCGGCCGAATCGCCTTTGCGATCGTCTGGGGATCGAGCAGCCCGCTCGACGGATCGATCGCCACGCGGGTCTGCTCGACCCATCCGAGGTCCGCCAGCGCGTTCAGCGGGCGAAGGATCGAATTGTGATCGATCTGCGAGCAGATGACGTGCCCCACGCGACCGGGACCGAACAGGCCCTTGATGGCCAGGTTCAGCGCATCGGAGCAATTCAGCGTGAAGATGAAATGGTTGCTGTTTTCGCCGTGGAAGAGCCGGTTGAGACGGCGGCGGCATTCGGAGAGCATCGCGCCGGTTTCGACGGCCTCGCGATAGGCTCCGCGGCCGGCGCTGGCGCCGATGCCCGTGGCGTATCGCACCATCGCTTCCATTACCTGCTTCGGCTTGGGAAAGCTGGTGGCGGCGTTATCCAAATACAGACGGCGAGGAGATGCGGAAGATTTTGCTTCGTCGGACATAAAAAATAGCTCGTGAACCCCAAATGATAGCGGATTTGCGGTGGGAATGTCATCACCAGAAGGCCCAATCATGCGTGTAAAGCACGTAAACGCCCAGCAGCAAATTGGTAACGGCATGCGCGATGATGCACGCCCCCAGGCTTCGCGTCCGCACCAGCAGCAGCGCGATCATGCTCCCCCACACGATCGCGGTCATCCACTGAATGTGAACGGCGGCAAATGCAAGCGTCACGATTGCAAACGATTTCCAATCCCATTCGCCGACTTCGGCGAGCTTGAAATCGTTGGGAGCGGCAATCGTGCGCCAGAGAAAATCACGCCAGAAATATTCCTCCATGAACGGCACGACCAACACCGGGCCGAGCAGGCGAATCGCGATGAACGTCCAAAGCATCGCCGGGGAGGAAATCTGATGGAACGGATCGAACGGCTCCGCGCCCGGCCGGGGATAATTCGGCCAGAGATGCAGAATCAGCTTCTCCATTCCGACCCATTGCACGAGGCCGAGGATGCCGACGATGGCTCCAAGCCACCCGTAGTTCCAATTGATTTTGGTGTAATGTTTGCGGAACAGAATCAAAAGCCATCCGGTCGCCAGGGTCTTGAGAATGTACGACCAGGGAAAAAAAGGCGGCCAATGTCCCCCGGCGAACGTGAAGTGCAGAAACACGAGCATCGGCAACACGTAGGCCGCGTCGTCGCCCACCCAGCGATCGAGGCCCGTCTTGCCGGGTTGAGCGGTTGAGGAATCTTCCACGGTCATCGGCCAGCATTGTGGCGTCCAGACCGGCACGGTGGCAAGGGCGGACGCCGGGTGTAACGCTTCGGTGAAAGGAATCGTGCTTTCACTGTATGGGCCTGAAAAGATACCGGTGGTTGTGTGAAATCTCGTCAGGCGGAATGAAGAGGTCGGGATTCGGCGCCCCGGTGGCCTTAGAGAAATAAGGGTCTAGTGCCTCGGCTTGTTTCAAGAGTTGATCCGCCTGTTCTTTGTGGCCCGAATGGAGCTTGTACTTGTATTGCACTCCCAGCGCGTACGCCCGCATCGGCAGCACCGGATTGGAATCCAGATATCTGGTCACCGCCGCATCACCGGAGGCAACTGCCTTGCCGAACAATTCAGACCCTTCGCCGGCCCGCATCGCCGACCAAGTATGATAAATGCTGAGATCTAGGAATAGGTACGCCCTACCCGGATCGATTTTGATCGCCTTTTCAAAACAGGCGACCGCGTCATCGACCTTGTCCGCTCTTAAATAGGCCTTTCCCAATTCTTCGAGCACATCGGCATCCCCTTCATGTTGACTCAGGACGGTTTGCCAGTAATCAACGTTGTTCGCATCATCCGGCATCAGGATGGACCTGGCTTTTGCGCCAAAAACCGCGTCCATTCCTTCCAACTGCGCGGCATACTTCTCCGCCTTTGATTTGTCACCACCCTGGTTCTCGGGAAGCGTTCCATAAATTTCGACCAGATAGAGCATGGCCTGGCGATAATCCGGCTTGAGTTTCAACGCCGATTCAAAAACGCCGGACAACCTGGCGACCTTTTTCCCGGTGTCGGGCCGGTTTTGCATTAAAGACGGATAGGCTTGGAGCAGGGCAATGTGTCCGTCAAAAAACGGGTATATTACATTGTTGGGATCATCTTCTTCGGCCCTGGCCATACACTGCTGGGCTTCTCCCAATCTTTCCGTCATTCTTCTTGGATTCCCCAACGCGATATGCACCAAGGTTCTGGCCAGCTCATAATTTGCCGCCGCATCGCGTGGATCTTCCCGGATAGTTTTTTCCAGAAGCATTCTGGCGTCATCCACCTTCCCCTGCATCCTCAACTTGTAGGCGTCTCCCGCAATATTGGTGGATTCCGTCTGTCCATGCGCGGCCTGGACGCACAAACCCGGCGCCAAAGCCGCCGACAGCACCAACGCCGCGGCGATTCGCCTGATGACATGGATATTCATATTCGGTTCCTTTCAGCTACGGGCAACATGATGGTATGTTACCATCCACTAACCTGAACGTCAAGTTGAAATCCGCGGGACAAGTATTTTCACGCAAACCCATCGATCAAATGCCGGATGAGTTTTTCCTTTACGGCCTGAAATGGCGGCGAATTTTCGCCGAGGATTTTGGCGATGCTGGTGACGCCGCGGTTTTCCATGCCGCAGGGGACGATATGCGCAAAGCCGCTGAGATCGATATCAACGTTCAGGGCCAGCCCGTGCAGGGTAACGCCGCGGCGAATGCGCACGCCGATGGCGCAGATTTTCGCGGGCTGGCCGGCGCCGCCAGTCCAGACGCCGACAGCCTTGGGATCGGCTTTGGCTTCGATGCCGAGTTCCGCCAAGGTCGCGATCACGATCGCTTCCAAACTATGGACATAGCCGCCGACGGAAAGACGATGATCGGCCAGGCGGATGATGGGATAGGCAACGATCTGCCCGGGACCGTGGAACGTGATGTCGCCCCCGCGGTCGCTGTGCACCAGGTCGATGTTTCGCCTGGCCAGCTCTTCGGCGCTGGTGATGAGGTTTATAATGGATTCCGCGCGTCGGCCCAGGGTGATCACCGGGGAATGTTCGACGATGAGTATGGTTTCCGGTCCTCCCGCAACGACGCTTTGGTGCGTTCGCTCCTGCACGTCCCACGCGCCGCGGTACGGCATTCGGCCAAGATCATTCACCACGATCGACGTCGGCATCTCCCGGAAAGACTAGGATACCGGCATGGAAATGTCATCCTCCGGCGTCGACGGCCAAATCAGAAAACGCCACGCGGCGGGCTGAGAACGCCGCGGACCTTGTGAGCCGAAGCTCCATTTACTTGCCGGACATGATAGAATCCCCGCGTTTCGGTTCCCAAATCAAATGGTGATGAGCGGCAGGTCCCGGCAATGACCGCCTTTGCTTCGATCAACTTCCCCTGTCCGGATTGCGGGGCGCGCTTCGCGCTGACGCCGCAGGTCGCCGCTCGCAAAATCCAATGCCCCTGCGGCCGGGTTTTCATGGCGCCGCCCATGCCTCAGTTGTCGCCCGACCCCGAGCCTTACGATATTGATACCGGGCACATTCAAAGCCTGCCGCCATCCGCTTCCTCCGGGGCCACGAAGGGACCGGGATCGACGCTCCACGATCTTTATCCGCATCGCAGGATCGCTTCTGTCGCCACTGACGACCTGGAGACCGACTTCTCGCTGACACGCGATCGCGTGATTCCCATCGTCCTTCTTCTGGCCGGCCTGGCGCTGAGGGTGGGTGAAATGCCGTTTGATCGAACCCTGGAGCAGGCAAATCTGGCGGAGGGCTTGGCGGTGATGGCGTTTCAGATCGTGCTTGCGGTGGCGCTGATGCTCGCGGGGGTGCTGGCCGCATCGAAAATCCTGGCGACGAATTTTGGGCCCGCGGGCACGGTCGTGCTCAAACTCACCGGCATGTCGATCTTCGCCTGGGCCGCGGGAGCAGCCGTCGTCATCATGCTGCAATACAACATTCGCGCATTCGTAATGGCCATCCACTTGATCTTCATCATTTATGCCGTCACGTTCTGGATGCTTTTTTCCCTGGATGTGCAGGAGACGGTCTTGACGGTGGCGATCTGCGCGCTGCTTCAGAACGCCGCCACGCTGGTGATCTTCTCCAGCGGCAAATAATGGCGCGTGAGGAGAAATTCATGTCATCCACCGATCCGGGTCGCATCGTGTGTCCGGGCTGCGGGCGCTCCGGGCCGTACCGTCCGGAGTTGGCCGGCAAGCGATTGAAATGCAAATGCGGCGGAATCATTCAAGTCCCTGCCCGCAGTCTTCCGGTTGAGGCATCAGATGAACCGCTTCGTCCCCAGCCCGTCGCGCCCGCGCCCTCCGTACCGCCCGACGACCCCGACGCCGGTTACGACATTCGCGAAACCGCCGAAACCGACAATCGCCCGGTCCAGCGGCCTGCGAACGTGCTGGCCTATGGAACCGGCGCCGCGCCGGCGCCGCCGCCCGAGACGGGTCCCGGAGCCTTTCCGATCTATCCCAGGCCCAAGACCTATTCCAGCAATTCGGCCGCGGAACAGTCGCATCTGATCCGCATGGTGATCGTCATCGCGGCCATCACGGTCGTCATCGGCGGGTCGATCTTCGGCATCAGAATGTTGAAAGGGCCTGGCTCGAGCGCCCCTCAACTCGGCGAGGATGCGGACATCGAGGCCAAAATCTCAGACGAATATCACAAGGACGTTCACGCCTGGTTCCAGGAAGATCCCAGCCGAATCATGGGGCCATGGACTCAAACCCAGGCTCTTTCCCAGGCCGACCGCTGGCAGCAGCAAGGCGCAAAGCAAGTGCTGGCGTTCGGATCGCGCATTTCGATGGTCGCCGTGATCGAACTGCCCGACGATCCGGCGAAGCGCAAGGCGCTTTTCGATTGGCAGGCACAATGGCACAGGGAGCATCTCACCAAAGTCTGGACCGATGTCGGTCAGAAATACTTGATGATTCGCCTGGGAATATAGAGCGGTTCGCCCTTTCCAGTCCTTTGGCATTGGCGATGTCAACTACATCCACCAATTCAAATCGATGTGCTCAAACACGCTGTCATGCTGGTCCATCTCGGCCAATTCAACCTTGTGTAATTCCGACAGTTCGCGTCCGGCGGCTAATTCCTCGGCCATGAGCGTGGCACGGTCGAAATTCGTGGCATGGCCGGAGAAGCGCTGAATCCCGTAATCCACCGCCCCGTGGGAGTGAACGACAAACGGCCAGTCGCTGGCCTGCAACAGGAGCAATTGCCGGCCGGCGCGCTGCATGAGGTCCCGCACTCCGTCGTTGGTTTTCCACGGCAACTCGTGCAAAAGCTTAAGCATTCGGCTTTCCGCGCGGTATTCGATCTCCCACATCCAGCGATTGCGGTCGTTGATCCACACGCTGTGATTGCCCTTTTCGCCCCAGGAGCCTTCGGGCAACCGCATCACCTTGTCCGGTGGAAGATGGTACAGGGCTTCCTCCGACGTCCGCAGGTTGACCTCGCGGCTGTTGGCCAGCGTGAGAATGACGTCGCGGAGGAATTTTGGGCCCTCGAACCACCAATGTCCGAACAACTCGGCATCGAAGGGAGCGATGCAAACGCCCTGGCGGCCGGTGCGATCGCGATGTTCGCCCAGCACGTCGCGCACGACGTTGCAGAAATGCTGGGCGTGCTCAAAAATCTTCGCCGGGACGTCGTCGGGATAATACGGGTCTTTGTCGCCCAGGCCGGCTTTGTTGTGGGTGACCTTCCAGTATCGCAGGCCGCGCTCGTTGTGCTTTTTGTGGAATTCCAGGTAGACCCCGTCGCCGGGGTATCCCGTGGTGCCGCTCCAGACCTGTTCGCTGACGCGTGGATGCCGGCCGAAGGCGAAGCATCGGGGCGGCTGCGGCCGGCTGACAACGCCGACCGGCTCCAGCACGTCCCGCCACCCCCGCCGGGTGTCCCAATGCAATTGCGCATCGTTCACGGGATGGAATTGTCCCTGATCGAAAGTCCCCAGCGGATGGGCGCCGGTGATCAGATGCGTATCGACGAAAAAATGGGTGATTCCGGCATTGGCGATAAAGTCTTCCAAGCCGGTGCGATGGCGGGGGTTGTCGTATAAAACGGATGGAAGCCAATGCTCCCATTCCGGCCGGTAGGCGCATTCCGGCAGCCACATTCCGCGCGGTTTGATCCCCAGGCGCTGTTGGCTGACATAGACTCCGGCGGACATCTGGGCCGAAATCGCCTGGTCATTGAGCATCAGGGGCGTGTACGCATGGGTGGCGTTGCTGGTGAGGATCTGGATGTGACCTTCCCTGAACCGCTGGGCGAATTCGGCGGGAACGTCGCGCTTGATGCGCTCGAAATGGGCGAGGCGATCCTGATACCACTTCTCCCATTGGCCGGCGAGATAGGCGAAATGGAGTTGGCCGGCGCTTTCAAATTCTTTGCGGTCGGCGGCGGCGCGGGCGGAACGCTCGTTAAGATATTCCGGAAATCCGGCCTTGAATCGGTCGTGGGCTAGCTGCTCAAGCAACACGGGGGTCAGACCGATAGTGACCGCGGGTCGTGCTTTGAGGAGGGCACATTCGCCGATCATGTCCAGGATCGGCAGATAAGTTTCCGCGGCCGCCTCGTACAGCCACGCCTCCCCGTGCGGATATGAACCGTGATGCAGAACGTAGGGCAGATGCCCATGCAGCACGATGCACAAAGTGCCCAGCGCGTCGCTCATGAGCGTCATGCTAACCGCGGGAATGAGGCGTGACCATATTGCCTGGGATGCGGTGACAAATTGCGCCAAGATGGCGAATAAGTCTTGTCAAGAAGATGTTCAGAACGGTAGACTTATCGCATTGCAGGGCGGCACACCTGCGTCCTCCGGTATGGGAACCTGGTCGAATCGGACTGAGGGCGCCCCGATGCTGCATCAACCGCACATCTTTCCACCGATGCCCCAGATCGGTTTGTCGGAGTCGCAGTACGCGGCCTTGGCACGCCAAGCCGACGCGGACGGCAGCATCTACGCCCACGAAGCCGCCAAGGTAGGCCAATACATCACGTTGGCGCTCGATCCGCATCTGGATTGGCCCGCCAAGCTGCGTTATTTCCAGCACGCGCTGAGGCGTCATTGCGTTCCTCCGCCGGTTCCCGACGAACCGGTTTGGGTGTTCTACCGCGACCTGGCCGATCTCGTGCGGCGATATGCCGGCTATGAAGCCCTTCGACTGGCCAGCGCGGAAGACGACCTTTACGCCACCCGCCTGGCCCTGGGCGCCGATCAAACCACCGTCGAATCCGACGCGGAAGTCTTCTTCTCCCAACTCCTGGGCACCGGCGACAGGCGGCCCGATTGGATGAGCGAGGACGATTGGCTACAGCTAAAACTCATCCGCGATCAGTGGATGTGAACCCGCGACATAAGGCGACTAAAGGGTGCCGGATAAAGACTGATTGGCAAGACGCCGAATCCGGTATACTTCGGACGTGCCGAAAACCCTGCACGATAGACCGCGGCCATGACCCAAACCACGATCGACCAAAGCATCCAAGATGCAATCCAACACCAACAGGCCGGGCGCCTGGCAGAGGCGGAGGCGATCTTTCGTCAAATCCTGTCGCACAATCCGAATCATGTCGAGGCACTGTACCTGTTGGGGGTGCTGGCGAGGCGTGCGGGCCGGTTGGATTCGGCTGTGGAATTGCTCCGCCAGGCTGTTCGGATTTGTCCAACCAACGCGTCTTATCAGAACGACCTCTGTATGGCTTTGCGTCGCAAGGGACAGTTGGATGAGGCCATCGCCGCCGGTCGGCAGGCCATTCGGCTCAAGCCGGATTTCACCGAAGCGCACTGCAACCTCGGCAACGCCCTAACGGACAAGGGACTGCTTGATGAGGCCATCGCGTCCCATCGTCAGGCCATTCGGCTCAAGCCTGAGCTTGCCGTAGCGCATAGCAATCTTGGAGATGCCTTGATGGGCAAGGGGCAACTTGACGAAGCCATCACTTGTTATCGGCAGGCCTTGCGGCTCGAGCCCGGATACGCCGAAGCGCACAACAATCTGGGAAATGCCTTGAAGGACAAGGGGCAACTGGACGAGGCGGTTGCTGCCTATCAGCAGGCCATTCGATTGAAGCCCGATTTTGCGGCGGCGTACTGCAATCTTGGCGTCGCCTTGCACGGCAAGGGACAACTGGACGAGGCAATCGCTGCCTGTCGGCAGGCTGTACGGCTCAACCCTGATTTTGCCGAAGCGCACAGCAATCTTGGCAACGCCCTGCAATCCAAGGGACAACTTGATGAGGCCATCGTGTCCCATCGTCAGGCCATTCGGCTCAAGCCCGATTTTGCCGGGGCGCACAGCAACCTCGGAAACGCATTGAAGAACCAGGGACAACTGGACGAGGCGATCGCTTCCTTCCGCCAGGCCATTCGGCTCCAGCCCGATCATGCCTTGGCGCACAACAACCTCGGCGGCGCACTAATAGACAAGCGGCAACTTGACGAGGCGATTGCGGCCTGTCGGCAGGCAATTCGGCTCAAGCCGGACCTTGCCGAAGCACACTACAACGTGGGCATCACCCTGCAACGCAAAAGGCAAATTGACGAGGCGATCGCGGCCTATCGCCAAGCCATTCGGCTAAAGCCTGATTACGCTGATGCACACAATAATCTCGGCAACACATTTTGGGACAAGGGGCAACTTGACGAGGCCATCGTTTCCTTTCGACGCGCCATGCGGCTCAAGCCTGATGACGCCGGGACGCACAGCAATCTGGTCTTGACCCTCCATTATCATCCTGGCTACGACGGCAGAATGATCCATGAGGAGCTGTGCCGCTGGAACCTACAGCACGCCGAGCCGCTTAAGAAATTCATTCGGGCTCATACCAACAGCCGCGACCCCGATCGCCGCCTGCGCATCGGCTACATATCGCCGGATTTCCGCGATTGCGTTGTTGCCCCGAGCCTGTTGCCGCTGTTGCGCGAGCACGACCATCGGCAAATGGAGATTTTCTGCTACGCCAACGTTCTCTGGCCTGACACGCGAACGGATCAACTCCGGAGTTACACGGATATCTGGCGCAGCGTCGTGGGGCTGTCCAATTCCCAGGCTGTTGATCTGATTCGTCAAGATGGGATCGACATTCTTGTCGATTTGGCGCTGCATACGGGGGAAAACCGTCTTTTGATATTCGCTCACAAGCCGGCCCCGGTGCAGGCGACGTGGCTGGGCTATTGCGGCAGCACCGGGCTGGACGCGATGGACTACCGAATGTCCGATCCCTATTTGGATCCTTCAGATTCGGATTTGTCGCTTTACAGCGAGAGAACGATCCGGTTGCCGGAAACCTACTGGTGTTACGGAGTCTCCGGCCCGACTCCCGATCCGTCGCCGCCGCCCGCCGCGGCGGCGGGATACGTGACCTTCGGCTCTCTGAACAATTTCGTCAAAGCTTCGCCGCCCGCTCTTGACCTGTGGGCGGAGATTCTGCAAGGCATGCCTCGCTCGCGGCTGATCATGCATTGCCATCCGGGATCGCACGTGGACGCAGTGCGAGAGCGATTTGCCGGCAAGGGCATTTCGCCAGATCGCCTAGAGTTCCCGAGCCGGCAACCGTGGCCGCAATATGTGCAAACCTACGGCCGGATCGACATCGCTCTGGATCCGTTCCCCTGGGGCGGAGGAATCACGACCTGTGATGCATTGTGGATGGGCGTGCCAGTGGTGAGCCTGGTCGGCCGGACGGCCGTGGGGCGCGGCGGCGCGAGCATCCTGACCAACGTCGGCCTGCCGGAACTCATCGCCCAGACGCCGCAGCAGTACGTCCAGATCGCGACGGACCTTGCGATGGACCTGCCGCGGCTGGCTGAGCTGCGCCGAACGCTGCGAGCGCGGATGCAGGCCTCGCCGCTGATGGATGCGCCGCGATTCGCTCGCAATATCGAAGCGGCCTACCGGCAGATGTGGCGGAATTGGTGCGCGGCGGGAGAAGGCGCGTAGACGGACGCTGGCCTAATCGAGGCTCGCTCAAAGACGTTCAAGTGCATTTATTTCGGACCGGGAATCACCGGCACTCGGGAGGTCGCGTCCTGAATCTGTAATCCGTCGGAGGTCTTCCTCACCTTCAGGAACCTGCTTCTTCGCACCCGCAACTCGGTGGCCTCGAAACCGGACAACATGGGCTTCCCGATATCGCGAGGGGCCTCTTGTCCCCACCAGTTGCAGCGATAATTGTCTCCATACACCCGAACGCACCGCAGGGTTTGGCCAACCGGCGCCTCCAAGGTCGCGATGATCTCCGCGGAGAGATCGGTCTCGGCCGGCGCCGGTGGTTTTGCGCCCGGCATTTTGGTCTTTGTGGCGTTCTCATCGGCCATAACGGTCTCCTCCGAAGACATCTTCTCTAAAGATCTCGGCAATTGCCCATGGCATAGCCGATTCCGACCGAACCAGGGACAATCCATCGGTTAGATCGGCTCATTGATCGAACTACCTGAGAGAGCACAGAGTTTCCTGGGCGTAGCGATACCATCCCGGCTGGGCAATAACGGAATAGTTGCGGTCCTGCGGCATCTCAAGGCGAGGCCCCAGTTTCACGGGCCGACCGCTGCGAACGTCGAACCCCTGGACGAGCACCTCGGCATTGTCGTGGAGCGGCGCCTCGCCGGGCAGTTTTCCGATTCGTTGCCCGCCGATGCTTTCCACGTGCGCGCACGTGTTGCTCCAACTGCGGTGCTGCACCCAGAAACCAGCGCGGTTGCCGTTGCTGGCATAAATGCTGTAGATCGTCATTGCGATGACTCCTGCATTTTCCGGCCGCGGTTTCAAGTCAATCGGGGGCGGCCGGGACGATCGCCCAAGCCGCGGTACGCTCCTGCTCGTTCTCTTCGCTCAGTTCGCTGAGTTCCCAGTCGATCAGCCCCGTGGGGTCCAGCGCCATGTCAATGCTGTCGACCAGCTTGAACCACTGCCCGAACGGCATGGGCCGTTCGCCGGTGTAGGTCACCTGGAGGCGCTGACGCCCCGCCGGCTTATCGCCGCCGTCAAGTCGCTCCTCGATCGCGACGGATGCGCCGGCAAGTCCGCAGATGTCGCCGATGACCTTCCGCACCTTGTCGGCATTTCCCTTGTCCGGCAGGGCTTCGCGCCGCCCGGTTTCGCCGTTGACGTTAACCATAGGTGCCTCCCGCTTTCATTTCACCGCCACGTTGTTCTCTGGCTGCGGAAAACGTTGGAAATCAGGTTCCGGGACCGCAACTCCCGGAGCAGCGGCTGAGTTTCCACCGTGAGACTCTCAATCGCCGCATTCCATGCGATGCATTGCAGGTCGGCATCGACCAATTCCCTGCCCAGGGCGCGCTCTAGTCGAATGACAAGGTTCTGTTGCCACTGGGCTAGGGCGGATTTCCACAAACTGCACTCTTTCCCGGTCGGCGGGAGGCGTTACTCCCGGCTGCGTCCACCGCCGCTGGCAGCGCCTTGGCCGCTGCGGCCGCCGCTGTATCCGCCGCTCGGTGGGCGGTTTTCGCGCGGCTTGGCTTCGTTCACGGTCAGGGCGCGGCCGCCGTGGTCCTTGCCGTTGAGCCCGGCGATGGCGGCCTTCGCCTCGTCGTCGCTGCTCATCTCGACAAACCCGAATCCCTTGCTCCTGCCGGTGTCCCGGTCGCTGATGATCTGCGCGCTGCTCACGGTTCCGTGCGCGGTGAACAACTGTTCAAGGGCCGAGCTATCCACTTCGTAGCTCAGATTTCCCACGTACAACTTCTTGCCCATAAAATGCTCCTCTGGGTTAGGGCGTCTTCAGACCCTCATTTTACTTTCCAGGTCAAACGGAAAGAGGCCAACACTCTAGCCCAGGAGGTGGGAGGCAGGCGGGAACAAGACTGCGGGCAGAATTAAAAACTCTCTCGTAAGTACGATTATTTCCGGATACCAACCAATATGATCTTAACCTCCCAACCGCTGCCCGTCTATGGCAACAATCAATTTGGTTGCTATTTACCGGCCGCCTTTCCTCGCCGACGCGATTCGCGGATAATCGACTTACACTATGGCCAAGCGTACCGGCACGCGATCGGCAATATTCGACGCCCTCGACGCGCTTGACCCAACGACCGGCAAGGGAACGTGAGCTTGTTCCTCGGGGGACGTCCTTGCGATATTCCCTGCAACCGCTACATTTGGCTTCAAGCTTCAATCACTTTCACCCCCTGCTCAGGAGACCAGATATGCAAAAACTTACACGGATCGTTTTGACGGTATTGGCGCTCGGACTTGGCCTGAGCCTCACGGCTCGCGGGGACGACAGCGACACCGGTTCGCTGGTCGGCAAGACCGCCCCTGATTTTGCCCTCAAATCCGTCACCGGGCAGGACTGCAAGTTGTCAGATCAGAAGGGAAAGGTCGTGATCCTCGACTTTTGGGCCACATGGTGCCCGCCGTGCCGCCAAAGCCTGCCCCATGTGCAATCGGTCAGTCAGGATAAGGCGCTGGCCGCCAAGAACGTCGTCGTGTGGGCCGTCAACGAGCGGGAATCGGCCGACACCGTAAACAAGTTCCTCCAAGACAACCACTACACGTTCGAAGTCGCGCTGGATGCCTCCGGATCGGCTGGAAGCAGCTACAAGGTTACCGGCATCCCCACGACCGTCATCATCGGCACAGATGGTGTCATCAAGAACGTCTTCATCGGTTTCGGTGATGGTTCAGCTAAACAGATCGACGACGCGATCCAGCAGGTCGTCGGCAATTGAGCGGACGCGGGCTGTTTGAAAATTGAGGCACCTGAAGGGAGTCGACCCATTACTTGAGAATGGAGTTGAAACGGTGCAACGCTTCACTCGATCTCCACTTCCACGTTGTGTTCCTGGCGGTCGTCGGTCAATCGTAATATCCCCAGCGGCTGATCGACTCCGTCGGCCGTCAGACGTTTGACGATTTTGCCGCCGCCGAAGTTGCGGAAGTTCAGGTGATAAAACGTCTCGCGGTAGCGGTAATGGATCTTGAACGTTTGCCAATCGGCCGGGAGACACGGGGCGATGCGAAGCTGGTCGACTTCCAAATGGAGGCCGAGGAACGACTCGGTGATCAGGCGGTACATCCAGCCGGCCGAGCCGGTGTACCAGGTCCAACCGCCGCGGCCGGCGTGAGCGGGATTCGCATATACGTCCGCGGCGACGACGTAGGGTTCGACCTTGTATTTACGGATGGCGGCTTCGCTGTCGCCGTGACGAACGGGGTCGATGAGCTTGAACAACTCCCAAGCCCGCGCGCCGTCGCCGGCGGCGGCGAAGGCCATGACGACCCAGATCGCGGCGTGCGTGTATTGGCCGCCGTTCTCGCGAACCCCCGGCGCGTACCCCTTGACGTAGCCGGGATTCAGGGCGGATTTGTCGAACGGGGGATCAAACAATTGGATAAGTTGAATGTCCCTTTTTACCAGGAATTGGTCGACGGCGGCCAGGGCGCGGCGGGAGCGGTCGGCGTCGGCAGCGCCCGAAAGGACCGACCAGCTTTGCGGCAGCGAATCGATCCGGCACTCGGGGTTGGATGCCGAGCCGAGCGGCTCGCCGTTGTCGAAGTACGCTCGCCGATACCATTGGCCATCCCACCCATGCTTCTCGACGTTGGCTCGCAGTTTCTCGGCCTCGGATGCGCATAGGGCGGCGAACGTTTCATCGTTGCGGCGTTTGGCAAGCGCCGCAAACTGTACTAGCACATCGTAGAGGAAAAAGGCGAGCCAGACGCTTTCGCCTTTGCCACGTTCGCCGACGAGGTTCATTCCGTCGTTCCAGTCGCCGCATCCCATCAGCGGCAGCCCGTGTTCGCCGAAGCGCAATCCATGCCTGATCGCCCGAACGCAATGCTCGTACAAGGAGGCGGACTCGTCGGAGCGGGTGGGCAGATCGTAGTAGCTGTCCTCCTCGGGTTGCACGGGCCGGCCTTCGAGGAACTGGACTTTCTCGTCCAGGATGCCGGTGTCGCCGAGAGCCGCGACGTACCGGCAAGTTGCGTAGGCAAGCCACAGGAAGTCGTCGGAAATGCGGGTGCGAACGCCGCGGCCCAGGATGGGATGCCACCAGTGCTGCACGTCGCCCTCTCGGAACTGGCGGGAAGCGCAGCGAAGAATATGCTCGCGGAGGATCGCGGGTTGGGCATGCACGAGCGACATCACATCCTGGAGTTGATCGCGGAAGCCGAAGGCCCCGCCGGATTGATAGAACCCGCTGCGCCCCCAGACGCGCGAGGCGAGCACCTGGTACAGCAACCAGCCGTTGGCCAGGAAATTGACGGATGCATCCGGAGTCTCGACGTGCACGACGCCCAGCGTCCGGTTCCAGAACGTCCAGACGGCTTCCAATGCCGCGCGGGCCGCGCCTAAGCCGCGGAAGCGCGTGACCAGGCCGCGGGTGTCGGCCAAATCGCGGCCGGACCCAAACGTGAAGGCGATCTCGCGTTCCTGGCCGTCGGCGAGATCGATCTGCACCTGCATCGCGGCGCACGGGTCGAACCCCGCGCCCACGCGGCCGGACAGGCGCGCGCGGAGCAGACAGGCGGGATCGGCGGGATTCCCGTTGCGGCCGAGGAACTCGCCGCGATCCCCGGTCACGGTTCGCCACGACTCGCTGGAATCCAGAAACACGACGCGCTCGGCGAACTCGCTGTTGTAGGCGTTGCGCGCCAGCAGCGCCCCGGTCTTGGGATCGACCTCCGTCACGACGTGGGGGGCATGCATTTCACGGCGATCGCCCAGGAGCAATTCAAAGAAACCGGTGACCGACAGACGCCGCGATCGCCCTGAAGCATTGCGCAACTTGACGACAACGAACTTCACGGGCGCGTCGGTGGCGACGTAGACGCGCATTTCCGCGGTAATGCCGCCCTCGGTGTACTCGAAGACGCTGTAGCCAAACCCGTGCCGGGTGGTGTATGGCATCGGTCCTCGCGCCGGCAGAGGCGAAGGGGACCAGAATCGCCCGCTCTCTTCATCGCGAACGTAGAATGCCTCGCCGCCGGCGTCGGTGACGGCGTCGTTGGTCCAGGGAGTCAGGCGAAAGGAGTGCGCGTTTTCGCACCAGGTATACGCGCCGCCGCTCTCGTTCACGACGGTGCCGAACCATGGATTGGCCAAAACGTTCACCCAAGGCGCCAGGGTGGGCGATTCGGGGGTGGTGGTGACGACGTACTCGCGGCCGTCGCGGGTGAAGCCCCCGGTCCCATTGAACGCCGCCAGGTCGTGCGTCGGCATCTCGACGGCCAAGGGGATTTCCGCCCGGCGGCTGCGGATCGGTCTAAACTTGGGCACCGGCACTTCCAGGCCGGCGTGACGGTCCATCTGCTCGGCGAGAGTGCCGGCGGCGTCGCTCACAATCACGCGAGCCACGGTCTGCATCAGAACTTTGTCCTCGTCGGAAATTTGTTCCAGGCGACGAATGAATATCCCGCCGGGCTTATCGAGCAGGTTTGCCTCCGAGCGGGACGTGATCACTCCGACGATCTGGTCGTGCAGCACTTGCCGGTATCCGGTTTGATCCTCGTTCCAGATCACCAGATCGACCGCCAGACCGTGCACGCGCCAGTAGGCATGAGCCTGTACGAGTTGACGGACCAGGTTGATCTGAGTCTGGTCCCCGATGCGCAGCAACACAATGGGCAAATCCCCGGAAATGCCGTAAGCCCATAACCCCGACTGGCCGCGCCGGTTGCGCGAAATCACGCTGGCGGATGCCCGCAGGAATGGGTTGGCATAAAGGATGCTGCTGGCAAGCCGGCCATAGAGTTGCGTGTCGGCTTCCGCGGCGTCAAGTTGCCGCAACACGACCTGGCTGTGAGTCCAGGCGAGATCGAAAACCCGGTCGGCGAGGTAGCGGTCACGGTATTTCTCGACCAGCCCGACGGCGCCGTCGTAGTTCTCGGCGGCGCCGGTCACCAGATGCGCCCGCACGGTCTCATCCGGGGCGATGACCACGGTATTGCGTATGGCCACGATCGGGTCAAGCACGGACCCTTCGCTGTCGGTGAGCAGGCCGCGGTGCATGGCGGCCGGGTCGGCGAGCGAGCGGCCCCGGCCGACGAATTCGGCGCGGGCAGTCTCGTAGGAAGTGGAGGCGGCGGTGGCGCCGTGGATGGCCATCAGGTGCATCATCCAGGGCGGCCGCTCCGCGGCGGAGCGAGGCCGGCGGGTGCAGAGAATCGCCTGACGCTGGCGATCCAGTTGCGTTTGAACGAACAGGTTGCTGAACGCGGGGTGCGCCGCATCCGCCGCCTGCGGCGCCAGCACCACCTCGGCGTAGCTCGTCAGTTCAATCGTGCGCGGATTCCGTCCGCGATTGGTGATCGCGATGCGGCGCAGCTCGATGTCGTTCTCCGGAGAAACCCCGATCTCCAGATGGGTGTGAATGTCGCCGTCGCGACGGCGGAACTCGGCGCGGCCCTGCGAAAAGATCGCCTCGAAATTCATCGGCTGCCTGGCGGTCGGCTGCCGGGCGGCGGACCAGAACTCTCCGGTCTGGACGTCGCGGAGATAGCAGAACGTGCCCCAGCAATCGCGGGTGGAATCCTCGCGCCATCGGGTGACGGCCAGGTCGCGCCATCGGCTGTAGCCGCCGCCCGCCGCCGTGACCGCGACGTGATAGTTGCCGTTGGAGAGCAGTTGCACCTCGGGCACCGGGGTCCGGGGCGTGGTGAAGACGCGGAAGTTCGGCCCCGCTTCGGAGACGGCGCCGGGAGCCTGAGAAAGCTCGGCCGGATGCGGGAAAACGGAGGGCGCCTTGGGAACGCGCTCCTGAAGCAACAAATCCGTCGCCCGAAAAGAGGGATCCGACTCGAACCGGCGCTGCATCGGGCGGTCGAGCAGCAAATACGCCAACGAGAGAAGCACCATTCCCTGGTGATGGGCCATGTAAGACCGCACCGTGACGCTTTCCTGCCCGCGTGGCAGGCGCGCCGGGACGTAATCGACGGCCTCATAAAACCCATATCCGTCGAGACGGCCTTCGCGAACCAGGCGTCGAAGGTTGGCGCAAGCCGACTCGGGATCCACCATCAGCGCCATGGCACTGGCGTACGGCGCGACCACCAGTTCGTCGGCCAACCCTCTCTTGAACCCCAGCCCCGGAACGCCGAAGGCCCGATACTGATAGTTGAGCTGCGCGTCGGTCTTGCTGTAACCGGATTCCGATATCCCCCAGGGGACGCCCCGTTCGCGGCCGTAATCGATTTGCCGCCGGACCACCGCGTGATACGTCTCGTCCAACAGCGTGTGCGCGTAGGTGGGCATGACCAGCAGCGGCATGAGGTACTCGAACATCGAGCCGCTCCACGAGAGCAGCGCCATTCCTCCGCCGGCGTTCGTCAGCGAACGTCCCAGGCTGAACCAGTGTTCCTGAGGCAGTTTCCCCTGCGCCACGGCGACAAAGCTTGCCAGGCGCGCTTCGGAGGCGAGCAAGTCGTAGAAGCCGACGTCGAGGCGGCGGTCGGCGACGTTGTACCCGATGCTCAGCAGGTGGCGGTCCTTGTCGTAGAGGAATCCGTAGTCGACGTCGGCAAACTCGCGGCAACGAACGGCGAGTTGACGCAGTTCCGAGACGCGTTTGGCGGCGAATTCCGAGCCGGCAATGACGGCGGCCCGCAGATTTGCCAGCCCGGCGTCGGCTCCGGCAGCCGCAATCGCCGCGTCGATCGCGGGCAGCAGCGTGAGTTCCATGCGCGCCACCTGGGAGATGGTCGGCACTTCGTCGAGTTGCCGCAGCACGTCGCGCAGCTCACGGAATTCTGCCGGCCGGACGTTCCGGGCGATCTCGACCCATGGGGCGATTTGATTCAGGTCGTCGGCGAACAGACGGCACTGCCGTTCCAGGGCCTGCGCCCACCACTTCAGTTCCCCGCTTCCATCGGGCCCGATCACCGAGACGAGATCCCCGATTGCCGAAGCCAGTTGCTGTAGAAGCGCACGGGAATCGGACAATGAGCGCGGCGGCGTCCGCAGGGAATCGCGCAACAACTCCAGGCGGGCGATGGGTTGGGGCTGGGCCGCGGCAGCAGACTCTTGAGCGGCTTCGAATAAGAGGTCGAGGGTGACGCCGAATCCCGCGAAGACGCGGGGGCGGAAAATTTCCCGGCCGGCCAGTTCATCCAGGCCTGCCGCCAGAATGAGCAGATGCCCGGCGAGGTTTCCGCTGTCGACGGTCGAAATATAGCGGGGCCGCAGGGGTTCCAGCGTGCGAGTGTCGTACCAGTTGCAGAAATGTCCGCGGTAGCGCTGGAGCTTGTCCATGGTCGCCAGCGTCCGAGTGGTTCGCTCGATCACGTCGGCGACGGGAATAAACCCGAAGTCGTACGCGGCCAGATTCGCCAAGAGCGACATGCCGACGTTGGTGGGCGAGGTTCGGTGCGCCAAGCCTTGCGGTAAATCCTCCTGAAAGTTGTCCGGCGGAAGGTAATTATCGACGGGACCGACAAAGGTCTCAAAGAATCGCCAGGTGCGCCGGGCGATGGATGTCAGGAAACCCAAATCCTCCGCGGACAGCCGGGGCCGAGGGAGCTTCGCCGGCTTGCTCAACCAAAACGCAAGGGCCGGCGATACGAACCAAAGCCCGATCACGGGCGCCGCAACCGGCAGCGCGCCGGGGCGGAGCAGGCGAAGAGCCAGGAAGGCAATAATCGCCGTGAGCGGCAGCACCCCCATTGAAGAGTAGAATCCGGAAAGGTTGGCCATTGCGGTGCGCTGTGCCTCGCGGGCAGTGCGCCACTCCAACAGTCTGCGGCCGGTGAATAGCATTCGCACCGCCGTGCGGCCGACCGCTTCGAGACTCACGAACGCTTCGTACG
>Ga0187867_10001261_pt1 | contig 21823 bp, 16 predicted proteins | sample June2016WEW_13_1_FD_132976 | JGI IMG/M metagenome (GOLD analysis project Ga0187867, IMG submission 132976) | Peatland microbial communities from SPRUCE experiment site at the Marcell Experimental Forest, Minnesota, USA - June2016WEW_13_10 | ecosystem: Environmental > Terrestrial > Soil >...
ATCCACCCCCGCGTGGACCTGGAGGGCATCGAACAGGGGGGCTACAAGTTGGTTTATACGGACAAGCCCAGCGACTACCAGAAAGCCTCTTCAGCGTTGCGCAACCCTGCGAATGACGTCTGGTTCTCCATCGGAGTGGCTCTGGAGACGGACGGCACCATTTCGGATGTGCGTGTGGGCGGCCCGGCGGACAGAGCCAAGTTTATTCCGGGAGAGAAGATCATGGCCGTTAACGGAAAGGTCTATTCGAAGGAAGCCTTGCATGCGGCCATCCGGGAGGGCAAGACTGCATCCGCACCCATACACTTGATCCTTCAGAATGACACGCTGGTTACGCTGGCGGACCTGGACTACCACGATGGAGAGCGCTATCCGGCATTGGTGCGGAACGAGGGAAGCCCGGCCTACCTCGACGACATTGCCAAGCCCTTAGTGGAGCCTGCCTTGCAAAGTCATTAACGCGCCAAGCTTTTGAGGGCGTCACCTGTGAGCCGGTATTTGGTCCAGTCATCCAGCGGCACGGCGCCCAGCTTCTGGTAGAACTGGATGGATGGCTGGTTCCAGTTAAGCACTTCCCACTCGAACCTGCCGCAGCCCCGTTCGGCCGCGATTTCTGCCAGGTGCTTCAGCAGCGCCAACCCGATTCCCTTGCCGCGCAGGTGCGGCTTCACGTACAGGTCTTCCAAATAGAGTCCTGGCTGAGCCAGAAACGTGGAGTAGGTCGCGAAGAAGACGGCAAAGCCCGCGCATTCCCCATCCCAGTGTGCCAACAGCACCTCGGCCGCGGGCCGGGGGCCGAACAATGTATTGCGCAGCCGTTCTGGGGTCGCGGTGACGGCATGCGTCAGCTTCTCGTACTCGGCGAGCGCGCGAATCAGATCCAGGATCACGGGGAGGTCTGGTTCGGTCGCCGGGACGATCCGTATATGCGGCATGTTCATACAAGTTTATAGTGCAATATCGATAGAATTGGGATTATCAGATGGACCCGTTTCGCATTGCGCTGGCCAACATCCGGTTTCCGGCGACTCCCGAGGAGTCTGTGACGCTGGCCGAACAAGCCATCGCGCAGGCGTCCATCGAGCGCGCCGGCATCATCTGTTTTCCGGAATGCTTCGTTCCAGGCTATAGGGGACTGGGGATGACGGTGCCGCCCCCCGACCCCGCCTTCCTCGAACGCGCCTGGTCCGCGATTGCCGCGGCAGCGGCGAAGACAAACATCGCGGTGATTCTCGGAACGGAACGCATCGTCGATGACGCCTTGTTAATCACCGCACTGGTCGTGAATCGGGACGGAACCATGGCCGGTTTCCAAGACAAAGTCCAGATCGATCCCTCCGAGGAGGGCACCTATTCGCCCGGTTCCGGGAGGCGTGTTTTCCAAACCGGTCCGCTGACATTCGGTGTCGCGATCTGCCATGAGGGTTGGCGCTATCCGGAAACGGTCCGTTGGGCTGTGCGGCACGGCGCGCACATCGTGTTCCACCCGCATTTCCACAAAGCCGAGCCCGGTGGTTACGTGCCCTCGAGCTTCGCCGATCCGGCGAACACTTTCCATGAGAAAGCAGCCTTGTGCCGCGCCGCCGAGAACACCTGCTATTTCGCAAGCGTGAACTTTGCCAGCGCCGGGTCGCCGACCACTTCGGCGGTGGTGCGGCCCGATGGTACGGTGCTCTGCTACCAGCCATACGGTGAGGAAGGGTTGCTCATCGCGGACATCGATATTTCCGAGGCCACGGGCTTTTTGGCGAAGCGCTGCAAATAAAAGCCAGACTGTGCCGGCAGGAGTGCCGGCACGGCACGCAGAGTGCGTGCGCCACGCGGGTGATACAGTGTCTTAAAAGAGCAACCTTCATGCCAAGTCCACATCGTTGGCTTTTCTTTCTCGTGTGCGCGATCTGCCCCGCGGATCAATATCCCGGCAGCTTGCTGTCCGGGTTGCGCTGGCGCGATGTGGGCCCCATGCGCGGCGGACGCACGTACGCCGTCGCAGGCCACGCCAGCCAGCCCGATACCTTCTATTCCGGATCGGTGGGCGGCGGCGTGTGGAAGACCGAGAACTCCGGCCGCACATGGTTTCCCATCTCCGATGAAGGCATTCCGATCGGGTCGATCGGCGCCATTGCGGTGGCTCCTTCAAACCCCAACATCGTCTACGTCGGAACCGGCGAGCCCGACATCCGCAGCCAAAACTCATACGGCATCGGCGTGTTCAAATCCATCGACGCCGGTAAGACCTGGACCCATATCGGGCTCGAAGGCACGCGCCAGATCGGACGCATTGCGATCGACCCGGCGGACCCGAATCGCGTTTACGTCGCGGCGCTCGGCCATATTTACGACGCCAACCCCGAGCGCGGAGTTTATCGTTCGGTGGATGGCGGGGCGCACTGGAAGAAGGTGCTCTTCAAGGCCAGCGACCCCGATAATGTCGGAGCGATCGAGGTGACTATCGATCCCAACAATCCACGCGTGCTGTATGCTTCCCTGTGGGCGACGCGCCGTCCACCGTGGGCTGTTTACGCTCCCACCAACCTGCCCGGCGGCGGGCTATACAAATCTACCGATGGCGGCGACACCTGGAAGCAGTTGACTGGTGGGTTGCCTACCGACGACTTCGTGGGCAAGATCGGCATCGCGGTCGCGGCCAGCAACTCCAACCGGCTTTGGGCTGTGGTCGACGACGTAGGCAGGGCTGTGGCCGGCTTTCGAGCCGCAGCCGGCCCACGCCGGACGGCCAACGCCAGCACCGGCGGCGGAGTCTATATCTCCGATGACGCGGGCGGCACGTGGAGACTGGTCAACGCCGAGAATCGCCTTTGGAGCCGCGGTTGGTATTTCGAATCCGTGACCGTCGATCCCACCAATCCCGACCGCGCCTACGTGATCAACACCGCCACTTACATGACCACCGACGCCGGCAAGACTTTTGTCCCAGTCAAGGGAGCGCCTGGCGGCGACGACTACCACCAGCTTTGGGTGAATCCCAAAGACGGAAACCGCATGGTGCTCAGCAGCGACCAGGGAACGGTGGTCAGCGTGGATGGATCCAAGACCTGGAGCACCTGGTACAACCAGCCCACCGCGCAGATTTATCACGTCGCCGCCGACAATCGCTTTCCGTATTGGCTGTATGGCGCGCAACAGGATAGCGGCGCGGTCGGCGTCAGTACCTGGTCGCGCGAAGGCGTGCTCTCATTTCGCAACTGGGAGCCCACCTGCCTGGCGGGCGAAAGCGATACCGTCGTTCCCGACCCCAAGGATGGCAACATCCTCTACGGCGGCGGCGCCGGGCGTTGCGATCAGTCCTTTAATACAGCCGCGCCGCTGGGGGGACAGTTGCCTCCGCCCGATCCCAGCGATCCGAACCGCAAAACGTGGACGCTTCCCGAAGTCTTTTCCCAGGCCGATGAAGCGCTTTACTATTCCAATCAATTCGTCTTTCGCTCGCGCGACCGCGGGCGCACGTGGGAGAAGATCAGCCCCGACTTGGCGCGGCTGAACCCGGCCGTGCCCGACACTCTGGACCCGGTCACCGCCAAAGATATCGACCAGCAGATGACCGACCGATTCGGCGTGGTCTACACCATTGGCCCATCGCCGCTGGAAACTGCCACGGTCTGGGTAGGCACCGACGATGGCTTGATTTACATCACGCGCGACGATGGCAAGCAATGGACCCCTGTCACGCCGCCGGAAATGACGGCGTGGAGCAAGGTCTCACAGATTGAAGCCGGCCATTTCGATGCCGAAACTGCCTACGCGTCGGTCGACCGGCATCGCTTGGGTGACAACAAGCCTTATATCTATCGCACCCACGACGGCGGCAAGACCTGGCAGAACGTCGTGGCGGGCATCCCCGAAGGCGCTTACGTCAACTCGGTGAAGGAAGATCCGCAAGCCAAGGGGCTACTTTATGCCGCCACCGAACTGCGCGTCTACGTTTCCTTCAACGACGGGGCGCAGTGGCAGCCGTTGCAGAACAATATGCCGGTCACCTCGGTGCGTGACATCTTGGTACACGGCGACGATTTGGCGGTAGCCACGCACGGCCGCGGTTTTTGGGTGATGGATCAGATGAGCGCGCTCCGGCAAATCACCGCACAGGGCGATCGGATCGTTTCCGCCAACGCGTATCTTTTCAAACCCGGTGAGACCTACGCCATTCGCGTGGGCGGCATGAACGGCACGCCGTTGCCTCACGAGGAACCCCAGATGGAGAATCCGCCGTCGGGGGTGGTGGCCTACTATTGGCTGGGGACGGCGGCGAGTCAGCCGCTGAAGCTGGAGTTGTTGGATAGCGCCGGAGCGGTACGTGCCAGCGCGGCGAGCGACACTGCGCTACGCGTTGTGGATACGGAAACGCTCAACATTCAGCCAATTTGGGTGCAACCCGCGCAGCCGCCTTCAGCCGCTGCAGGAATGCATCGGTATGCGCTCGGCGGTGGTACCGGGCGCGGCTTCGACGGCCGTGGCGCACCGACGCTGCCGCCAGGAGAGTATACCGTACACCTGACCGTGGACGGCCAGACTTATAGCCAGCCGGTTACGATTAAGCCGGATCCTCGCGGCGCACCGTAATCCTGCCGGCGAAGGCGATGAGGTCAGCGGTGCATGTACAGAGGATTGCCGTCGGGATCGCACACCGGCACCGGATCGGTGGGGAAGTGCGACTCCCGCAAAACGCTGGGAACGTCCAGCCTGTGCCGGCGGACGGTTCCAGCCACGCGCGTGCCCGAGCCGACCGCGCACATGACGAGTCCTTCGGCGGATAGCGCTTCGTAGGCGCTCACGACGGTGCGGCGCGAGGTGGTCGAGATTCAAGTGGTACCTTCCAACTGCGAAATGGCTCTTTCCATCCTGGCACGGTTGTTGGATGATTAGGAGGGTGATGTGAGGAGGAAATCATGTTTGCGAGCGGGAACGTTACGGTTTACATTTCGAACATGGATCGCGCGGTGCGCTTCTACACGGAGGTGCTGGGTTTGAAGCTGGCGTATCGCTTTGGCGACCATTGGGCTTCCGTGGAAGTGGGCAAAGGGTTGACGATCGGTCTGCATCCGGCGTCCGGGGAGATGCCTGCGGGACGAAAGGGATCGATGGCGATCGGGCTGGAACTGGCGGGCGCCATCGAGGACGCGGTGAAAGCCCTGGGCTCCAAAGGGGTGCAATTCCAAGGGGCGGTCAATGAGGGCAAAGCCGGCAAGTTCGTGGCGTTCGAAGATCCGGACGGCAACCTGCTCTATCTGACGGAGCTGAATTGGACGCATGTGAACCAGGGCGAGGGCAAATACCAGGAAGTCGCCCGCTGAGTGCGCGCGCCACCAGGTGTCGGCTCTCTGGCGCCAGAAACCGGCGCCAGGCGTCCGCAGGAGTGCGGTCGCGGCAGGCAATAGTGCCTGCGCCACGGGCTACGGAACAATCTCGAACACGATTCCGCAGCCGATGCCGCCCGATTCAAACTGGGTGCAGCCCTGATTGCCGCCAATCTGGGTGGTGCCGTAAAGCTGGCCCTGGGGGCCAAGCGTCAGAGGCCCTTCGGGATTCCAACCGTCCGTGCCGCCGGCGAAACTGTGCAGAATGGTTTGGGGCCACGGGGCGCTGCCGTTCGAAGGCGGCGTCAGCTTGTAAACCGTACCATCGCCAAACTGGCCGCCGGCGCCGGTGGCGCCATAGACGTCGCCGGCCGCATCGAGAATCACGCCGCCGGTGGGGGCGTATCCATTGGGGGGAGTATCGGAGAAGTTGCCGATAACCGTCAGCGCGCCGCCGGAGAACTTGTAGGTTTCGACATAAGTGATCCCATATAACGCGCCGGTTTTGTCCATGACCACGCCCGAAGTCGGGTTTTGATCGCGGTTGCTGAACCGGTGCGCTACGCCTTCGGTCCAAGTGCCGTTCGGTGCTGAGGGCGGTGTGAGATAGAAGATCGTGCCGAAGCAGCTTCCGCCTTCGAAACGCTGGCAGAATCCACCATAGAGGGTGGCGCCCCAAAGGTTTCCGTGGGAGTCGAGGACTACGTTGAGGGGACCGGAGCCATCCCCGAGGCTTTCGCCGGCAGCGACGCCCTTAAAGACGTAAAGAGTGCGTACGGTCCAAGCGCCGCCCTGCATCGACGGCGGGGTCATCTCGCAGATGCTGCCGTTCCCGTTGGCGGAACCGCCTAAGCCATAGTAATGGCCCGCGGAATCGAAGATGGTAAGGCCGCATTCCGAGTCGAGGGTGGGGAACTCGTAGAGCGGCGTCTTGGTCCACGCGCCGCCCGGCACGGCGGGAGGCGTCAGTTCAAAGAGATAGCCGCAACCGGTTGCGCAGTTGCCGCTGCCACCGATGCCCGCCTGGCCGTACAACTTGCCGTTCCGCAGCAACAGACCTGCGGGGATGCCGCCGTCGGCGCCGCCCTGAAACTGCCAGACGATGTGTTCGGTCCAGGCGCCACCGGATTGGGCAGGCGGCCTCAACTGGTAGATCATGCCGCAGCCGGTATAGAGGTCGAACGTGCAGTTGCCGCCGCCACCGTAGGTTGTGGCGCCATACACGTTGCCTGCGCTGTCCACGACCACCGGGTAACTCTCCGGAAAGTATCCGTCGCTTCCGGCGTGGAAAGCGTGGAGGATGGTTTCGGTTTGGCCAGCGGCCAAAGAGGCGCTGACGAACATCAGAGCGGGTAACGCTATGTACTTGCCCATAACAGATAGCACACCCCCTTGACCAATGATACAATCATCCGCCATGCATAGCACGTTGAGCCGCCGCAGTCTGGTCACCGCCCTAACCGCCGCCCCGTTTCTGAGCCGCCTTCCGCGCGCCCACGGAGCCGCGGACTTCGACCCGGATTTCGGCAGCGCCACCGACGCGGCCCGCGCCATCCGCACAGGGGTAATTTCCTCGCGTGAGCTGACGGCGCACGTCTTCGAGCGCATCCGCAAGTACAATGGCCGCATCAACGCCTTTGTCACGCTGGTGGAGGACCAGGCGGCCGGGCGCGCGCGGGCCGCAGACGAGGCCCTGGCGCAAGGCAAGCCGTGGGGACGGCTGCACGGCGTTCCCATTCTGATGAAGGACGACAAGAAGACGGCGGGCATCCGATCGACCTGCGGCGCGAAGATCTATGCCAACAACGTACCCAAGGAGAACGCGCCCGCGGTGCAGAACCTGCTGGATGCCGGCGCCATCATCGTGGGTAAGACCAACCTGCCGGAATGGGCCGACGATTTCCAGAGCTACAACGATGTCGCGGGCACCACAAACAATCCGTGGAACCCGGAGCGCACGCCGGGAGGGTCCACGGGAGGCGGCGCGGCGGCCCTGGCCTGCGGCATGGGGTTTCTGGAACTGGGCAGCGACATCGGCGGGTCCATCCGGACGCCTTCGCATTTCTGCGGCGTTTTCGGTCACAAGCCGACCATTGACGTAATCTCCGACGAGGGCTTCGTAGATCCGCCGAACGCCAGTCCCGCGCCGGACCTTCTTTCGGTGAACGGCCCGCTGGCGCGCAGCCCGCAGGATCTGCTGCTGGGCTTGCAGATCGCCGGCGGACCGGCCGGAGTGGAGCGCATCGCCTACTCTTGGAAGCTGCCGCCGACGCGCGGGGCGCGGCTGCGGGACTACCGCATCGGCTACGTGCTGGACGATCCGTTCTGCCCGGTGGCGCCGGACGTGCGCCAGCAGTTAGAGAGAGCCATAGAAGGGCTCGGAAAGGCCGGGGCGCGCCTGGAGCCGGGCTGGCCCGCGGGTATGCAGATCGCCGAATGGTATGGCGCGTACTTCACCATGCTCGGCGCGGCCGTGCTGCCGAACGATCCGACGCTGCACCGCGCATGGGGCGCGGCGGTGGGCGGGCAGTATGCCGCGCGCCATTGCTGGGCCGATTACTTCCGGGGCCACGATGCTTTTCTGATGCCCGTGGATTTCGTCACGGCATTCCCGCACGATCACAGCCCGGAGATGATGGCGCGGAAGATCGCTACGCCCGCCGGGCCGCGTCCGTACCTGGACATGCTGAAATGGATCTTCCACGCCACGCTGACCGGCAATCCCGCGACGGTTTGTCCGGTGGGCCGAACGCCGGAAGGCATGCCTTGCGGGATACAGATTCTGGGGCCGTATCTGGAAGACGCCACCCCGATCGATATCGCGGGGCGGATCGCCGAGGTGACGGGCGGCTTCGCGGCGCCGCCGCTGAAGGCTTGACGGCCGAGCTATGGCGTAAAGGAGAAGACCGTGCCATAGCCGTTTGCGATGTACCCAGGCCCTGGCGTTCCGGTGGCGCCATATAGCACTCCACCCATTTCGACTAGAGAGTTGGGATTCTCCCCATCGGTGGAGCCGCCAGCAAATTGGTGGATCAATCCAGGCGTCCACTCGCCCCCAGGGGAGGCCGGCGGAGTGAGTGAGAACACCATGCGTGGTTGTTGTGCCCATGTCCACACGTCGGGGCTACGCCGAAGAGTTGTCCATGTTTTCTCTCAAAGCGCCGCTCTACCGTGCCGCTATTATTCGTCCCGCCCGCACTGGTGGTTCCATACTGCACGCCCCCGCTGCCTAGGAGCACATTTGCGGTAGGCTCCGCACCGTCATTGGGTTGGCCCTGGAAATTCGTCTCAGTCCAGTGGCCGCCGGTCAGCGAAAAGACGGTGCCGCAGCCGTGGTCGTATTGGCACGGGCTGCTTCCGCCATATTAGGGTAGTCCCATAGAGCACGCCCCCGTTGGTGACAATCACCGAATTGGGATTTTGCCCGTCGTTGGGGTAGCCGGATTGCCAAGCTTCCGCTGGAGGGGCTTCCCTCGTCGCCACCGGGAAAACTGTAAGAGCTACCCGTCCATGGGCCTCCGGAGGATACCGGCGGCATCAACGAGAACGCGGTCCCGTCGCCCGCGGTGCCGGCAGACCCAGTAGTGCCGTATAGGACGCCTCCGGCGCCAAGTGTTACGGTGTTGGGGCCAGAGCCGTCGGCCCCTCCAGTAAACGTGTAAAGGTGAGCGTCAGGAGCGCCAGGAGAAGCGTTCCGCCAGCCGCAAGGGCGCGAAGCCGAAGGGTCATACATACCTCCACTATCTTTCATTCTGCGGCGGAGTTTCGCCGCCAGAAAACCGGCGGAAGCCGGCCTGCGAGGCCGGCGCAGGCAAGGTGCCTGCCCCACTTGCGACAATGGTTCCAGTGATGACGGAGATCGAGGTTTCCGAGGATCTTTCCGGCCTTGACGAAGCCATTGCGCAGGTTCCCAATAGTCCGGCTGTCTTCATGCTTTGGCCGCGCGAAGGCGATCCCTACCTGGCCAAGACCGCGCTGCTGCGGCGGCGACTGCTGCGAATGCTCAAGGAGCGCGAGAAGCCGTCGCGCCTGCTGAACCTGCGCCACACCGTGCGGCGCATCGAGTACACGCTCACCGGTTCGGCCTTTGAATCGGCCATCCTGATGTACGAGCTGGCGCGCCTCCATTTTCCCAAGACCTACCTGGACCTGTTGAAGCTGCGCATGCCCACCTACGTGAAGCTGGTGCTCAGCAACGAGTTTCCGCGCAGCCAGCTCACCACCCACATCAGCCGCGCGCCGGCGCTGTATTGCGGTCCGTTCCGCAGCCGCGCTTCGGCGGAGAAGTTCGAATCGCAATTCCTGGACCTGTTTCAACTGCGCCGCTGCCAGGAGGATCTGGCGCCCTCGCCCGCGCACCCCGGGTGCATCTACGGCGAGATGGGCATGTGCCTGCGCCCGTGCCAGCAAGTGGTCGGACGCGACGAATATCTGCACGAAGCCGGCCGCGTGGCGGAGTTTCTGAAGACCAGCGGACATTCGCTGCTGGATACCATACAGCGGGCACGCGACCGCTACAGCGAAGAGATGATGTTCGAAGAAGCCGCCCGGCAGCACAAACGCCTGGAAAAGGTGCAGGAGGTGTTGAAGCTGCGCGACGAGCTGGCGCGCGAAATTGCCAGCCTGCACGGCGTCGCCATCACACCCTCCTTCGCACCGGACGCCGTGGAGCTTTGGATCGTGCGGGAGGGGCACTGGCAATCGCCGCGGCGTCTGAGCTTCGAGGTCCAGGAAGGCAAGCCGGTTTCGCTCGACGGCAAGCTGCGGGAAACCTTTGGTGCGCTGCCCATGCGTCAACTCGCCATGCGCGAACGCCAGGAGTATCTGGCATTGCTCGGGCGCTGGTATTATTCGAGCTGGCGCGACGGCGAATGGCTCCCCATCGAGTCCTTCGAGAGCCTGCCTTACCGGAAGCTGGTGCATGCGATTTCGCGGGTGGCGCGGCGCGATCTGCCGTAAAATTCCACAACTCCCCTTCCTCTGTGGTGCAATTTGACATATCATATACCCATGAAATCCCTAATCGCATCTGTAAGTCTCATTTTGGGCCTGTTGCTGATCGGCCTCGGCGTCAGCGCGGCCTTGGCGCAGCAGCCGCCCACCGTCGTGAAGAAGGTGCCCGTACACGCTACCCAAGCGATGGCAGGCAAGGATCTATTCCGGGAGTATTGCGCCGTCTGCCACGGAACGTCAGGTAAAGGCGATGGTCCCGCCGCCGCGGGGCTCAAAGTACCCCCGTCGGATCTGACGCAGATCTCCAAGAAAAACGGCGGCAAATACCCCGAACTGCTGGTGCAGCACACCATCAAGGGTGAAACCGAGGGGCCGATCGCGCATGGTTCGCCGGAGATGCCGGTGTGGGGCTACATTTTCCGGCACATGGCTGCGAACGAGGATGTCGGCACGATGCGCGTGTACAATCTGGTGAAGTATATCGAAGAGATTCAGGCGAAATGAAGGAGACAGAAGTCAGAAGACAGAAGTCAGAAGACAGAAGACAGAAGACAGAATAAGCGCCGCGCTGCCGCAGGGTCGCATTCTGACTCCTGACTTCTGTCTCCTGACTTCTGTTTCTCACCAGACGCGGCAGGGATCGGGTGACACCATCGGGTCGCCCACCTTGCACGAGAACGCTTCCTGGAACTCGGGCATATTCTGGAGGACGCCGTTCGCGCGGAACTCGCCGGGCGAATGTGGGTTGGTGGCCGCTTGCACGCGCGCCGACTGCTCCGTGGTGTTCTCGCACCAGATCTGCGCGTAGCCCAGGAAGAATTGTTGTTGCGGCGTGAAGCCGTCCTGCTTCCCGGCCATGTGCTGCGCGAGGCTGTCCATCAACGCCAGATATGCCAGGTGGATGCCGCCGTTATCCGCGGCATTTTCGCCCAGCGTCAGCTTCCCGTTCAGGTGCGCATCCGGCGCCGGACTGAAGCCGTTGTACTCCTTGACGATGCACTCGGCGCGCGCCTCGAAGGCCTTGCCGTCCTCGGCCGTCCACCAATCGCGCACGTTGCCCGCGCCGTCGTACTTGCGGCCCTCATCGTCGAAGCCGTGCGTCAGCTCGTGGCCGATCACCGCGCCGATGCCGCCATAATTCACGGCGTCGCCGGCCTGCGGATTATAGAAAGGCGGCTGCAGAATACCGGCGGGGAAATTGATGTTGTTCATGTTCGGCGAGTAGTAGGCGTTTACGGTGGGCGGAGTCATACCCCATTCCGACTTGTCCACGGGCTTGCCGATTTTGTTGAAGTTACGGTGCTGCTCGAATTCGTAGGCCCGCAGCACATTGCCGAAATAGTCGCCGCTGACGATCTTGACGCTGGAGTAATCCCGCCATTTCTCCGGGTAGCCGATCTTGTTGGCCACCGCCCGCAGCTTGGCAAAAGCCTGTTCTTTGGTGGCGGGCGTCATCCAGGCGGCGTTGTCGATGTCCTTGCGCATCTCCATCTCGATCTCGCCCACCAGTTGCAGGGCTTTCTCCTTGCTGGCGCCTTTGAAGGCCGCCTTCACGAACTCCTGGCCGAGCGCGTCTCCCAAGCCGTGATCGGTGGCGCGCACGCAGGTCTTCCAGCGCGGCGGCATTTCCTGGGTGCCGCGCAGGATGTGCTCCTTGAAGCGGAAGTCCTCCTGATCGAAGGCGCGTGACAACATGTCGGCGTGGGTATTCAGAAGGTGCCACCGCAGATAAGTTTTCAGATCCGCCAGGCTGGTGTTGGCGATGACCGCGTCCAGGGCCTTCACAAAATCGGGCGCCACCACGTTCACCGATTCCACGGGCGGAATGCCGATGGTGGATAGATACTGCTTCCATTCGAAATCGGGCGTCAACTTCGCCAGTTCGCCCACGGTCATCTTGTGATAGGTGTTGGCGGGATCGCGGCGCGCCACGCGACTCATGGACGCCTGGGCCAGCGCGGTTTAGAGTTGCATAACGGCGCGGGTTTCAGCTTCCGGATCCGGATCGGCGTTGGTGGCGCCCTGGGCCTTCGCCAGCAGCGCGAACAGGGCGTGAATGTGCTCTTCGTATTGTTTACGCATCTCGACGGACCGCGCGTCGGTCTTCAGATAATAGTCGCGGTCCGGAAGACCCAGGCCGCCTTGATCCACGTGCGCGATCTCCTGGTCCGACTGCTTGTCGTCGGGGCGCACGGAGAAAGTGAAGAGGGCGCGCACGCCGGCCATGTGCAGGCGGACCATCTCGCCCGCCAACTCGCGTTTGGAAGTGAGCGCGTCGATCTGCTTCAGCAGCGGCTCGATGGGCTGAATGCCTTTGCGCTCGATGGCCGGTTCGTCCATGCAGGCGGCGTAGAATTCGCCGATCTGCGAGCCGGCCGCTTTTTCCAGGATGCCGCGCTCGATGGCCAGATTGCGCTCGGCCAATTCGTTGAAGCGCGCCCAACGCGACTGGTCGGGCGGAATCGGATTGTTCTTCCGCCATGCGCCGCAGGCGTATTGATAGAAGTTCTGGCACGGATTGACGGCGGTATCCATGGCCTTGAGATCGACGCCGGAGCCGGAGGGCGCGTCGGCGGCGGGTAAAGCGGCCGCAGCGAGCGCCGCGGCGAGCAAGCAGCGAAGCGTGTACATGATTCCGATTGTACGCCGATGGCGCCGCGCCGCTTGGCTGCCCCCATGCGGCTGAGAACAAATATCCCGGTCGCGCGGGGAAAGGCGATTGCCGGCGACCACTTTTCCGAGCGAGTAGCATATTTTTCATTGCTTGAGACCTCCTTGAAGTCTCCGGAGAACTAGTGTAGTGCGTCATGCAGATTAACGATTAGACCGAAACCGTGGGGCGGGCAATACAGCCCGCGGACCCGCTTTCCAGCGGGTCCCGTGCCGTGTCGGCACTCCTGCCGACACAGGCGAGCGTAGCTCGTCCCCAGCCGGCTTTAAGCCGGCTTCGCACGAGTGCGTGCGCCACGAGAGTTGCTTCACGGCAAATGTCCAAACTCCGCGGACCCGCTTTCCAGCGGGTCCAGCCGCCTCAAAAGGTGTCCCCAGAGGGGACCCCAGGCCAGGATTGGCCGCCCCACACGGCCGCCCGAATACTCCTCCGGATTTCGGTGCGCCCGTGCTTTCGTGCGATAATCGAGTTGGACATCTAAAACTCGTACCCCTTTTCCAGAACTGTCCGCCCGGCAATTCCGCCGGGTAGCGCTCCTGAAAAGTCGTGACACGACTTTCGATGGTTGCGTGGGCGCTGTGCCCCACGATGTACCAGCAGGAGCAATCAATGACCAAGCAGACTCGCCAACCGGAGAGCTTCGACCCTAGGACCAACCGTATCCTGGCCTTGCTGGAACAGCCCGATTATGAGGCATTGATGCAGGTGGGTGAGGTCGTTTCCCTTAAATTCGGCAAGCGGCTATATTCCCAGGACGAGCGTACCGATGCCGTCTATTTCCCAATAACATGCATGGTTTCACTGGTAGTCACTAACGACGGCAAGCCCCGTATGGAAATGGCTACGATCGGCAACGAAGGCGTTACCGGAGCCTCCGAGGTGATGGACGCGCAGTTGGCCATGGGCCTGAATCTCATTCAGATACCGGGCGCGGCGGTGCGCATCAAAGCCGACGCGTTCCTTGAAGTTGCCGGCAGCCGGCCATTGCTGCGGAAGATGATCCATCAGCACCTTTATGCGCTAATGCGGCAGATACTTTATGGCGCGGCATGCAACCGGATGCACAGCATGGAAGAGCGCTGCGCCCGCTGGCTGTTGATGACCCACGACCGCGCCGCGTCGGACACCTTTCCACTTACTCAGGAATTTCTGTCGCATATGCTGGGCGTGCGGAGGGCGACGGTGAATATCGCCACCACCACGTTAAAGAAAGCTGGACTTATCCGATACGTGCGGGGAAAGATCACGGTGGTCGACAGGGCCGGGCTGGAATCGGCCGCCTGCGACTGTTATAGAGCCGTTATTTCGGTATACGATGCCGTGCTTCCGGTTGGCTAACGGAACTGCCCGCTTGTCATTTTGGCGGCGATTCTGGCGGTTCTACCATGGCGCGAAGAGTTGAGTCAAACAGCGGGCGAATCAAATGCAACGCTGGGCGCGTGTTGTATTGCGCGCGATATTGGCGGTGCGCAGAGTCGTCCGGGAAGTGTTCTCCGGGCGGGTAGGGATACTGCGACATGGCGTGGAACGGTAGCGGCTCCACGGTCTGTCCATAAGCCGTGTTGGCGTCGGCATCTTTGGCCCAGCCATCCACAAAGAGCAGGAAGTCGCGCTTCCATCCCGGGGGCAGCGGTCCGGCGGCGGGCGCGGGAAACAGCAGACGCAGCTCATCGCCGGAACCCATGATTACGAGGCGGTCGTCGATCGCGCCGATCAGCGGGAGCACGTCGCCGTAGCGCGTGTAGATTCCCTGGGTGGGGTTCCACATCGAAACCGGCATCCACTGCGCGTAGTCGAAGCCTTCGGGCTGCTTGCGCTGGGGATGAATGACTGGCGTGGAGAAGCCGCGGAAGTGCAGATCGGCCGATTCCGCCTGAATATCGCTGAGGCGGACGGGCGGCTGGGCGGCGTCTTCGCTGAGGAAAATTTCGTCCCAATAGACGCAGAGGTTGGTGACGATGCGCACTTCGCGGGAACCCGAAAGGAATTTGCCGGTGAGATCCACGGCTATGGTCTTGGGCTTTCCGGCCGGGATGCCCATATCTTCGATTACCGTTTGCCAGTGGCCCGCGGCGTCTTTGACTTGCAGATAGGGAAGGACCAGGTCTTTTTTCGCTTGGGCGGCGGCCATGAAGGTGCTGCCGTCGGCCCAATCCACCCAGCCGTTCAGGATTAGCACGGCGCGGTTGTCCGGGGCGGCTTTGCCGAAATCCAGATCGAGGGTGTGGAGTTCGGCGACGTCCAGATAGTCGCGGCGGAAGCCATCGGGATAGGTGCGATCGCGGTGGAGCAGGCGGGATAGCACATTGGCGGGCTGGGAGCCCGCCGCAGGCTGCGAGCCTGCCCCACTTTCCGCGCGGATGGGGTAGATGCGCTGCCGCGCACCGAAGAGGCGGAACTCAGGGAAGGGCGGCGATTTGAATTTGTCGTTGGTGAAGATTTCGACTGCGGCCGGGTGATCGACGGCAATCAACTTCACCTGGTCGAGATAGGACACCTCGCGCAACTCCTCGGTGATTCGGATTTCGTACCGTCCGTTCACGGCATGCAACGCCTCGCCCGGAATTTGCACGTATTCGTCGTGATCGACGGGGAAGTATTTTCCATCGCCGGAGGCCGCGCCCAGCGGAGCTACACCGAGCACGTCGGTGATGAAGCGGAAACCGGCGCCATCCCAGGTGAAGATCATGGGGCAGGAACCGGAGAGTCGCTGAGCTTCCTGGTATTCGATGGCCTTGTCGACGGGTTGGTCGGCTTCGTTCTGGATCATGCCGTTGGGCCAGGTGATGCGCACGGAATCGGCGATCTTGTAGGAATCCACGCCGAATAACAACGGGACGCCGCGATAGGTGCGCTTCTGATAACTGGAGCCGGTCTTGATCTCGACCTTGGCGTAGGGCGCCAGCTTGATGTTCTTGATGCCGTTGAGCCCGGCCTGCAGCCAGTGGTTGTGGGTTTCGGTGGTGTTGCGCAGCAGGTGCAGGGAACCATCGCCCGCGACGAGGGCCACGTCGGTGCGGCCATCCGCTTCGAAATCGGACGCGACGGCAGCGGCGGCGGCGGGGATTTCGGCGGGCATCTTCTCGAAACGGTCCAGGCCCAGATTGCGGAAGACACCGTTGGCGGCCACTAGGTCGGCGACGCCGCGATTGGCCAGATCGACGAAAGTCAGCGGACCCTTGGCTTCCAAGCCCGCGAGCGGCTCCAGCTTGCCTTGGTGGTTCAGCAGCAGCAGGCCGTCGGCAGCCAGATCGGTCCAGCTATCGTTATTCACATCGAAGACAGTCAGCCCCTTTGCGCCTGCCGGCAACGTGTCGAGCGGCACAGCTTCGTACCGGCCGAGTAAGCGGTCGCGATAGAGGACTCCCGTACGGTCGCGGTAGGAGACGGCCAGATCTACGCCGTTGGTATCGGCGATCAGATCGATGGGCGCAGCGTCGATGGCCTGGCCCTTCACGAACGGGAAGGCGGCGGTATCGTCGCTGAAGCCGGCTTCGCCGTTGTTGCGGACCAGCGCAGCGTCTTCGCCCAGCAGGATGAGATCGAGATCGTAGTCGTGGTCGAAATCGAGCCAGACGGCCTTGGAGAAGCGCCCGGCGGGCAGCTTGATGGCGGACTTTTCAAACTTACCTTTATTGTTGTGGTAGAGGGCCGCGCCGGCGGTGGTGACGATGCAGAGATCCGGCAAGCCGTCATTATCGTAATCGCCGGCGGCGATGGAGACGATATTCCTGATCCCTTCGAGGCCGGAATCGGCGACCAGGGTGGTTCCGTTACGGTAAAGCTGCGCGCCGTTAGACGACCAGGCGAGCAGGCTGGGACGGCGGTCGCCGAAAGCATCCAAGACCAGCAGGCCGGAGGTGGCGGGATCGAGCGCTGCGTCTGCGCCGGTGGACAGCCTACGGTCTTCGAACTTCGGCGGCGGCACGGGCTCGCTCTCAGGGCGCGTCGCGATGGGATCGTAGATTTCGGCGTAGTAGCTCCAATCCATATCTTCCGGAATGACGGCGCCTTCGGTAAGGGCTTTCAGTTTTTGAAAGATGGCCAGTTCGCGGGCGGCGTCGGCGGTGCGGCCCGCCTGGCGATAAAGGTTATAAAGCTGGAAGCGCGGGCCCACAAGATTGGGGTTCAGGCGCTCGGCGGTTTCAAATTCACGCATGGCGTCGTCGCGTTTATCGGCGAGCTTATGCAGGACACCCAGGTTGTAATGCGACACAGGCTCGTTGGGGACCAGCCGGAGCAGGCCTTCGAACTGGGCGACGGCGGGCGCGTAGTCGCCCTCCTTTTTGAAGGCGATGCCCAGGTTGAACCACGTGTGCGGGATCTTGGGGTCCAGCTTTTGGGCGAGCTTCAGTTCCGCGACGCCCTCTTTGGTCTTGCCGGCGCGCAGCAGGGCCAAGCCGTAATTCACATGTTCGCGGGCCGAACTGGGGGACAGGTCCAGCGCTTTTTTGAACTCGTCGACGGCTTGCGTTTGGGTGGTGGGGTTTTCGTAGAAGGCTTTGCCGAGGTTGCGAAATCGTCCGATGCGGTCCTCGACCACGCGCGATGCGTCCGCGCCGAAGAGCAATACCAGCGCGGCAACTGCGAGGATGACGACGCCGATGCCGGCGCGTATTCGGTTCATGGGTGACCCTCTTGAAGTGTGTTCACTCTATTGTAGCGGGCGATGGGACAGTTGGGGCTTCGGGTGCGGCCGGGGGTAGGCACGCGGAGGGTGGGGACGGTCGATTTCATAGCGGGTGGACGTCATTTTCGGGCAATGGGGGGGAGGCGGCGGTAGGTTGGGAGGCGGAAAAGGCCAGGTCCGGGAGTTCGGAATCGGCGGACCGTGTTGGGGCGGATGGATTTACCTTCGATTTCGGGTTCGTTTCGCCAATTTCTTTTTTGCGGATGGCTTGGAGTTTTTGCAGGGCGGCGAGACAGCGGGCATAGTCGCGCTGGATGCGGCTCTCATAGCGGCCGAGCCGGTCCAACGTGCCGGTCTGATCGTTGAGGAAGGCCCAGGACAGGGGATTGGCGAGGCCATCCTGGTTCAATCTGTGGGGCACGGGTTCCTGGCGCAGGTGCAAGTCGAATAAGCCGGTTTCGATGGACACGAGGCGGCGGAGGCGATAGGTAGCGATGGCCATGCGTTCGACCAGGTCTGACTCGGCCTGTCCGATGGGGTGCAGATCGTCGCGGTATTGGGCGATTAGAGATTGGAGGCCGGCGGGATCTTCGCCTGGGAGGACAGGGGAGTTACCAGTGAGTCCGTGGATGGTGCTGTTACGGCTGGCGCGGTCTTTGCCTTGGGCGGTACGCGGTCCGCTGGATTTTTCGGAGTTCTTCCGATTGGACTCGATTTGCGCTTCGGTGGACATGTTCTACCTCGATTCCATAGTGAGGGTTGAGGGGATGGGAAGGGCGTGGCGAATTGGCTAGAGTGTTGAGGGGAAAGGGTAAAATTGATTGGGGAAAGTTGGGAACGGCTCACGGGCTAAGGCTACGACCGGGTAGAAGAAAGCGCGCGCTGGCGCGCGTTTGGCGGCCTACGAGGCCGCCGCAGGCTGCGAGCCTGCCCCACTTGTCTCGAGATTGCCGGGAATGCCACACAGTGGAAGGCGTTTCAGGCCGCCTTGGATGCTCCTCCGCGGCCACTGCCCCGGCTGGAGCGGCTGCTGAAAGAGCCTGGATTTTTCGGTGCCGCGCCGGACCGGTGACACCCGTCCGCAGCATTGAAAAGCTTCGCCGCGAGCACGCAGTGGAGGGCTTCGATTGCGGCCGCGCGCCGGCATCGTGGGCGATACCATCGCCGGCTTCTACACTCTCACGGTGGGCCAGGTAAGCTACGCGGATGCGCCGGCGCGACCGACCAAGGGCCTGGCAAGGCATCCGGTACCGATCATGCTGCTGGCGCGCTTGGCGGTGGACCGGCGGTGGCACGGCCAGGGAGTGGGCAAGGCTCTTTTGAGGGACGCTATGCGCCGCACACTCCAGGCGGCGGACATCGCGGGTATTCGCGCGTTTGCGGTGCATGCGAAGGGCGAGGAAGCCAGGCGCTTCTACGAGCATTTCGATTTCGTCCCGTCGCCGACAGATCCCAGGTACCTGCCCAAACTTAAATCTCAAGCCTCACGGAGAAACGTCTCGCAACTTGGCGGAGTCAGCCACGCATGAGGCCAGCAGCATCATGATGGCCGCTGGCAGATAAAACAAGCCGATCGTGAAGCCGCCGATCAGCGCAAATGCGCCGATCAGAATCGTCGCGACGATCCGCACTCCTGGTCTACGGAGCAGCAAGGCTACCAGCGTCGTTAAGACTGGAAACATGACCGGAATAAGGGCGTACGGCCCGTTGACTTGCAGCAAAGTGGCATGCGTGGGCTGGTCGCCGTTGAACCCGGAGTAGCTCGGCCATACGAGTAAGAAGATGGCAGCCGCAAGTGCCAACCCAAACGATACGCCGGTTAGCCGCGTTTTCATCTCCGGGCAGTTATCAGTATAACTCGTCCAACGTTGACGTGTCCGGTCCAACCGCAAACCTAAATACCGGCTACCGAATCCCGCGACGACAATGCAGCCAGCCGGTCCATGAGCGCGGCTCATCGAAGATTACCCGGAGCACGTCGATAGGTTCTTAAGCTGTGAGCTGCACCTCCTAAAAGACGCGCCCTGTGCGGCGGGCTAGAGTTTTGAGAATTCCCATTTTCCGGCCATTCTCGAGTGACGTTCCTGCCTGGCCGAAGACGGAGCATTTCAGGGCGGCCTACGAGGCCGCCGGGCACCCCTGCGAGCCTGCCCCACTACATACCTTCCAGGTTCCAGGGGGCGCGATAGGGGCGCACCAGCATGCGATTGGCGGCGTCGTTGCCGATGAAACGTTCGGCATGGCCATCCCAATGAAGCTTCTGCTCCATGCGCAAGGCGATGTTGCCCAGATGGCAGGCGGTGGTGGTGCGATGGCCGATCTCGATGTCGGCCACAGGCAGTTCGCGCGACTTCACGCACTTCAGAAAATTCTGTACGTGCGGCACATGCTGCACGGAAGTGGTGCCGCGGCCGGCCACGCCTTCCAGGTCGTAATACATGCTGATGCCGGTGAGATCGTCGTAGGCCGCGCGGGACGAGATGCCGCCCGGCTCGGTGTGACTTTTCATCTGGGGCGTGATCTGGTAGCCGGCGCGGTCCACGAAGAGAGTGCCGCGCGTGCCATGAAATTGGATGCCGTAACTGCCGAAGGGCTTGTGACCGGCGTCGCCATTGTGGCCGTAGGAATTGTGCAGCAGGCAGGTGTAGTGCAGCAGGAAACCCGGATACTCCCAAGTGACTTCCTGGGTATCGGGGGTGTCGCGCCGGTCGTGCACATAGAGCTTGCCGCCCGATGCGGCGACGGCGCGGGGCGTATCCACGCCCATGGACATGTGGACGATGTCCACCAGGTGCACGCCCCAATCGGTGATGCGGCCGCCGCCGTAGGCGAAAAACGAGCGCCAATTGCCGAGGAAATGGGCCGTGTTGAACGGAACTTTGGGCGCCGGGCCGAGCCAGAAGTCGTAATCGAGACCTTCGGGCGGCTGGGCATCGGGCGGCGTGCCGAGACCCTCGGGCGAGCTGGTTTCGTGGATCCAGGCCTGCGCGTAGTGGATTTCGCCGAGCTCGCCGGAGCGCACGATTTGCGCGACGCGCTGGAAGTGCGAGCCGGAGCGCTGTTGCAAACCCACCTGCACGATGCGCCGGTTGGCGCGGGCGGCCTCCACCATGAGGCGGCCTTCGCGCACGACGTTGGAGACTGGCTTTTCCACGTAGACGTCTTTGCCGGCGTGGCAGGCGGCCACGGTGATGAGCGGGTGCCAATGATCGGGCGTGGCGACGACCACGGCGTCCACCGCACGGTCGTCCATGAGTTTGCGGAAATCGGAATAGGTGCGCGCCTTACCGCCGGTGAGCTGATGGGCCTGGCGGAGGTTGGTCTGGTAGACATCGCAGACGGCCACGATTTCGGCGTCGGGCTGTTTCTGGAAATCCGCCAGGTCCATGCAGCCCATGCCACCGCAGCCGATCACGCCGATGCCGATGCGATCGTTGGCCGCGGCGGCGGGGCGGGCGGGCTGGGCGAGTGCGCCGGTGGCCAGGGCCGCGGATTTGAAGAGGTCGCGTCGATTCATGGATGGTCCTCGCCTGGGGAGGCGATACCCATTCTATCGCCGGGCTTGGCGGAGTTGCGCGGAGTTGCATCAAGGATCCTGCAAACACCTCATTGCAAAGGGAATCGATAGTAGCTCCATAGCGGCCCCACCCGGCCCCTTCCTTCAAGTCGCCCCTATCGAAAGTGCCGCGGCCCGAATGTTTTTTCCGTTGTGCAAGGATCTCGGACCGCGGCACTCCCGATAGGGCGCTAACGACTTCACAGGCGTTTGCTGGTTGCGAAGGGGATATTCGCAACAGGAGTGCAGGGTTCCGCCGTCAGCGGGGTTGGGCGAGGGTCATGGCTGAGGCAGCAGAGCGATCTGAACGGCGTCGCGCTGGATGCCAACCAGCATCCCGCGGAACACCAGGTGATGGAACGGGAGCACCGCGTACCAGTAGGTCAAACCGAGCAGCCCGCGGGGCCGGAACAAAGCTGTCTGGTGGAGGATGCATTGGCCTTTGTTACGTGGTTCTATTCGGAAGTCGAGCAACGCTTCGCCCGGTAATCGCATTTCGGCTCGTAACGAGACGCAACGGTCTGGCTCCAAGCCGACGACGCGCCAGAAATCGAGCGCCTCGCCGTAGCTGAGGGCCTCGGGATCACGGCGGCCGCGGCGCAATCCAGGGCCTCCAGCCAGCCGATCCAGCCAGCCACGGATGATCCAGAGCCAATTGGCGCCATGCCAGCCACGCTGCCCGCCTAAGCGACATATGG
>Ga0187867_10001262_pt1 | contig 21819 bp, 23 predicted proteins | sample June2016WEW_13_1_FD_132976 | JGI IMG/M metagenome (GOLD analysis project Ga0187867, IMG submission 132976) | Peatland microbial communities from SPRUCE experiment site at the Marcell Experimental Forest, Minnesota, USA - June2016WEW_13_10 | ecosystem: Environmental > Terrestrial > Soil >...
CACCTACCAGGCCGCGGGGTATCTTGATAAGGCGATCGACGCGTTGCAGCGCATTCAGTTGGAATATCCCAAGAGCCTGGCGGCGAGCAAGGCGTCGATTCCCCTGGCCGAGGCGTATATCGCCAAGGGTCCGGCGCGATACGCCAGGGCGGAGGCGACGCTGCTGAGCGTGGTGGAGGACAACCCGCTGATCGATCCCAAGGCCGAGGAGTTCCGCCAGTCCCTGCGTGAGTTGGCCCAGTTGTATTACCGCACCTGCCGGTACGAGGAATCGATCGCCCGGCTCCAGGAGTTGATCCAGAGGTATCCCGACGACGGGCAGAAGGCGCAGATGATCTTTCTGATGGCGGACAGCTATCGGAAGAGCGCCGCCTTGCTGGATGCGAAGCTGGCGTCGGCGCAGACGGCGCCGAGCGCGGTGGCGACGGAGGTGGCGTCGGCCGCCGCCACCCGGCGCGACCGCCTGCTCAAGGCTCGAAACCTGTACGACCAGGTCATCGATCTGTATCGCGCCTCGAACCCCACGGACGACATGGACAAGCTTTATCAAAAGCTGTCGCATTTTTACCGGGCGGATTGCATGTACGACCTGGGCAATTACGAGGATGCCATCAAGCTCTACGACAATGCCGCGTTCAACTATCAGAACGATCCATCGAGCGTGTCGGCCTACGTGCAGATCGTCAACGCGTATTTCGCGCTGGGAAAACCGGAGGAAGCGAAGGCGGCCAACAACCGCGCCAAGTGGATGTTGCAGCACATGCCCGCCGAGGCCTTCCAGGACGGCTCCTTTTCCATGCCGAAAAAATATTGGGACCAATGGCTCCAGTGGACCAACGACTCGGGAATGTGGTGAAAGGGGCCCCGGCCCCCCGGAAGTTTTTATGGCAAACGACGAGATTCTGGCGGCGATGCGGCGGCAATTGGATTGCTACCAGCGCCTGGGCAAGCTGACCAAAACGCAGCACGAGTACGTTCAAAATTCCCGCAACGAGGATCTGCTTGCGTTGCTGGGGCAGAGGCAGCGGCTTCTGGAAGAGATGGCCCAGTTGGAGCAGACCATCACGCCGGCCAAACGGAACTGGAATCAGTTCACGGCGGGTCTGCCGGATGAGCGGCGGAAGGAAGCGGAATCGCTGGTTCGGGAAACGCGCCGGCTGCTGGAAGAGATCGCCGCCGCCGACCGGGACGACACGCTGGTGCTGCATCAGCGCAAGCTGAACGCGGGTCGCGGGATCAACCAGGCCGCCTCCGCCAGAAAATTCAACCGTGCCTATGCCGCCGCCGCCTACGGCCAGGCGCGTGCGGGTCTGGATTTGCACCGCTGACGACCATGGACGCGATCGCCGACATCCACGCCTCCAACGCCGCCCGCATCGAGCAGCTCGGCGGAATCATCCGCCACTACACCGACCTGACGGAAAAGCTCCAGCATTCCCACGCCCAACTCCAGCAAACCGTGCAGTCGCTGCGGAGCGAGTTGTCGGAAAAAAATCGGCAGCTCGAGCGCCGCAAACGCCTGGCCGCCCTGGGCGAGATGGCGGCGGGAATGGCGCACGAAATCCGCAATCCGCTCGGCGGGATCGAGTTGTATGCCTCGATGCTGGCGCGCGACGTCGCCCAGCAGCCGGGGCCGCTCCAACTGGTCAATAAAATTTCCGCCGGTGTGAAGCGGTTGGAATCGCTGGTCAGCCACGTCCTCCAGTTTTCCCGCGAGATCGAGCCGCAGTTCGTTCCGTGCGACCTGGCGGACCTGGTGGTCCAGGCCGGGGAATTGGCGGGCGAGCGGTTGCACTGCGGCATCGAATGCCGGCTCCGCGGACCGCGGCCCATGCCCGTGCGCGTCGATCCGCTATTGATCGGCCAGGCGATTTTGAATCTGCTGATCAACGCGGTCGAAGCGGTTGGCGAGGCCGGCGCCATCGAGATGGCCTGGGCGCCCCAGTCGGGCGGCGGGGGATTCCGTTTCTCGATCCGGGACAGCGGACCGGGAATTCCCCCCGACGTGCTCGACCGGATATTCAATCCGTTTTTCACCACCAAGGAATCGGGGACCGGGCTGGGGCTGGCGATCGTTCACCGCATCGTCGAAGCGCACGATGGCACGATCACGGCCGGCAACGCGCCCCAGGGCGGTGCGATTTTTGAATTCAGGATTTAGCGGCACCAGGGAGAACGCATGGCTCGAATACTAATCGTTGACGATCAGGACATGATGCGGGATTCGCTGGCCCAGACCCTGGTGCGGGAGGGCCACGAAGTGGTCGCGGCGCCGGACGGGGCGGCGGCCGCGGCGCGGCTCGGAGCGGCGCGCTTCGATCTGCTCATCACCGATTTGCGCATGCCCAAGATGACCGGGCTGGAACTGCTCGCCGAGGCCAAACGCCTCCGCCCCGAGATGCCGGTCGTCCTGATGACCGCCTTCGCCACGGTCTCCAACGCCGTCGAGGCCATGAAGCTGGGCGCGTATGATTACATCCAGAAACCTTTCAACGCCGACGAGATCAAGCTGCTGGTGGATCGCACCCTGGAGCACAGCCGGCTGCGGCTGGAAAACCAGGCGTATCGGAGCATGACGGACATCGGCTCCCCGCGCCCGCTGATCGGGCAGAGCGCGGCGATGGACCAGGTCCGGCAGAAGATCGAGCAGGTTTCCCGCAGCAACGCGACCGTCCTGATTCGCGGAGAAAGCGGGACCGGCAAGGAAGTGGTGGCGCGGGCCATTCACCTGGCTTCGGGCCGCCGCGAGCGCCCGATGCTGGCCGTGAATTGCGCGGCGTTATCGGAGAACCTGCTGGAATCGGAACTTTTCGGGCATGAAAAAGGCGCGTTCACCGGCGCCGACAAGCTCCGCCGCGGGAGGTTCGAGCTGGCCGACGGCGGGACGCTTTTGCTCGACGAGATCAGCGAAATCGCCGCGTCGCTCCAGGCCAAGCTCTTGCGGGTTTTGCAGGAAAGCTGTTTCGAGCGCGTCGGCAGCAGCCTGACGCAGCAGGTGGACGTGCGCGTGATCGCCACCACCAACCGGAACCTGGACCATTGCGTGGAAGAAGGCGAATTTCGCCGGGACTTGTTCTATCGCCTGAACGTCGTGCCGATCGAGATTCCTCCACTGCGGAACCGCCTGGAGGACATCCCTGAACTGTGCCGGACTTTTATCCACCAGGCGAGCAAGCGCGAGAAGACCGCGTTCCGGCACATCGAGCCGGAGGCGATGTCGCTGCTACAGCATTACGACTGGCCGGGCAACGTGCGGGAATTGCAGAACATCATCGAGCGCGCGGTGGTCTTGGAAAGCGAGCCGGGGCTGATCCGGGCGCAGACGATCGAGCCGTGGCTGAAGCATCAGCACGCCGCCCCGGTGGCCGAGGGGCTGGCCGGGCGGCCTTTGGCGGAGATCGAAAAGCAGGTGATTCTCAGCACGCTCCAGCAGTTCAAAGGCCATCGGGTTCGCACGGCCGGCGCGCTGGGCATCGGCGTGCGAACGTTGGGCATGAAGCTGAAGCGATGGCGCGAGGAAGGCGAGCTTGCCGAGGAGATGGCGGCGCATACATAAGCGGGCGCAGCCATAGGCGCAGGAGTTGCGCCTCAGGGCGCAGGTTCGGCGCTATTCCGCCGCGGCGAAGCGTGGATTTGCCGGATGGTTTTTTCTGGCACAGGGTTTGTGGTCAGGAGGCCTGAATGTTTCTGGACCGTCTGCTCAACCAGGGAAGCATGCCGGTGTTGGAGCAAATGCTTCAATTCACCGATGCCCGGCAGAGTCTGTTGGCCGAGAACGTCGCGAACGTTTCGACGCCCGGTTACGTCCAGAAGGATCTCTCCCTGGATCAGTTCCAGGAAATCCTTCAGAAAAAGGTCGAGGAACAAGAATCGGCCGCCCCCGGCGGCGTGAGTTTCGACGATGTTTCGATGGACATACAGCAACCCCAGCGCAGCATCCTGTTTCACGATGGGAACAACCGTTCGATGGAGCAACTGATGAGCGACCAGGCCAAAAACGCCCTGATGCACAATATGGCCGTGGAACTGCTCCGCGATCAATACTCGATGATCGAAACCGCCTTGAGGGAAGGGAAATAAGCCATGTTTGACGTTCTCGACATGGGCGCCAGCGCCCTGACGGCCCAGCGAATCCGCATGGACACGATCGCCGGCAACATCGCCAACGCCAACACGCTGCGCGACTCGGACGGCAAGCCGAATCCCTACCGCCGGCGGTTCGTGGTGTTCGCCCCCGGCGAGGCCGAGGGATCGACCAAGCCGGGCGTGCACGTGAAATCGGTCCAACTCGATCAGTCGCCGCTTCCCAAGCGATTCGATCCGGGAAATCCCGACGCCGACAAGAGCGGTTACGTCAGTTATCCGAACGTCGATCTGGCGGTCGAGTTCGTCAACGCGCTGGAGGCTTCACGGGCCTACGAGGCGAACGTCACCATGATGGATACGGCCAAGTCGATGTTCAATTCGAGCCTGCGGCTGCTGGCATGATATGGGACTGAGCAATGATTGAAGGCGCTGCAAATAATCTAGGCAAGATCGCCGGCGTTACGCCGGGGGCGGGTGCGTCGCAATCCGGCGGGGCAACGCCCGCCACGAATTTTGCCGACGTTCTCAAAAATAGCATGGGCGAAGTTTCAAAGCTTCAACAGGAGGCGTCGCAGGCCGTCGAAGCCGTGGCGACCGGCAAAACCGATAACCTAACCGGCGTGATGGCGGCGGTGGAAAAGTCCGACCTCGCCTTCAAAACCCTCTTGGCCATCCGCTCCAAGCTCATGGACGCCTACGAGGAGATCAAGCAGATCTCGATATGAGGTGGAGATATGAATCGTAAAAAGGAAAAGTTGCCAGTTGCGGGTTGCGAGTTGCGAGCGAAACCATTCCCAATGCTCGCAACCCGCAACTCGCAACTCGTAACTTCCTAAGCAGGACGCGACCTTCTCGGCCATGGAGGGCTGAGCGATGGATTTCCTCAAAGCACAATTCACGCGCATTCAGGAACAACTCGGCGGGCTGTCGGCCACGCAGAAAATGCTGGTCGTATCCCTGCTGACGATCATGGTGATGACGCTGCTCTGGTGGTCGCATTGGGCGGCCGAGCCGGAGATGTCGGCGCTGCTGGATCAATCGCTTTCCACGGAAGACGTGGGGCTGATCACCGCGAACCTGGATGCCCGGGACATTCCGCATCAGGTGGTCGGCGACAAGGTGATGGTGCCGGCGGATCGGAAAATGGAAGTGCTGGCCGTGCTGGGGTACTCCAACGCGTTGCCGAAGGAGTTTGACAAGGGGTTTAACGAGATCATCAAGCAGATGAACTGGCTCGATCCGCCGGATAAGACCGACCAGATGTTCCTTCGAGCCAAGGAGCAGACGCTGGCGACGATGATTCGGTGCTGGCCGGGCATCGCCGAAGCGGACGTGGTGATCGATCCGAGCGAGGACCGTCACATCGGCGACAACGACGTTCAGCCCGTCGCGACGGTGACGATCACGACGGGGCGCAATAACAAGCTCGCCAACCGCCAACTCGCCGAATCCGCCGCCGACGTGATTTGCGGCGCCCAGGCCGGCCTACAGCGCGGCCACGTCAACGCGATCATCGACGGCGTGTCGTTCCCCATCAAGGACCGTTCCGCGGACGGCATGGACAGCGGCGGCGACGGCGTCGAGATGCAACAACAATATGAGGACTATTACCGCAAAAAGATCGAGGACGCCCTGGAGGACATCCGCGGCGTCATGGTCTCCGTCACGGTGAAAGTGGACACTTCACAGACGACCACGACCATCCACAAGGTCGATCCCAAGCAAACCGTTTCCGTCCCGATGCAGACCGAAGAAACCACCGAGGAGCAGAACGCCCAGATGGCGTCCCAGGAGGAACCGGGCGCGATGGCGAACACCAGCCTGTCGCTGCCGTCGTCCGGCGGCGGGGGCGGCGGCGGGTCCACCAACTCCACGGAAAAGAACGAATTCAAGTCCGACTACGGCAACCAGGATGAGGTCATCAAGCAAGGCGCCGGCACCGCGACGGTGCAGTCGGCCTCCGTGCGCGTCCCCCGCAGCTATTTCATCCAGGCGTACAAAAACGAGAACGGGGGAAAGGACACGGAAGATCCCGCCGTTCTGAAGACCTACATCGACGCGCAACTCCTGAAGATTCACAACGAGGTCAAGGGATGCGCGGCTTTCCCCACCGACGATGCCCTGTTCGTTGAAACGTACAGCGACGTGGTCCAGCCGGAATTGCCCCTCGGGCAGGCCACCGCCGCGTCGCCGATGTCCACCGCGCTGGGGAAACACGGCAAAGAGATCGGCGTCGGCGTGCTGGCGGTGATCAGCCTGTTCATGATTTTGATGATGGCACGCAGCAAGGGCGGGATCCCCGCGGCGGCGGTGCCCCAATCGCTGGCGGCGGCCGAGGCCCCAACGCTGAGCGGCAACGAAACCGTGGTGGGCAGCGCGGCCGAGAACAACGAAGCCCTGGACGGCATGGAACTGGATGAGGAGACGGTCAAGGAGCAGCAGGTACTCGACCAGGTTCAGAAGATGGTGACCTCCAATCCCGACGCGGCGGCCAGTCTCGTCAAGCGATGGCTTAACCATTGACCGTGAAAGGGGGGCCGGCCGCAAGACGCCGGCCCCGAGGCGATATGGCGGAAGAAGAAATTACCGGTGTGCGCAAAGCCGCGGTGCTGATGCTTTCCCTGACCCAGGAGCAGGCCTCGGAAATCCTCAAGCGCCTGCCCCCCGCGGCGGTCGAGGAAGTCGTCCGCGAGATCGCCGTCATCAAGGACGTCGCCGTCGAGCAGCGCTCGGAAGTCTTCGGCGAGTTCTACAATTTGGCATTGGCCAACTCGTCCATGAACGAAGGGGGCCTGGAATATGCCAAGGCGTTGGTGCGCAAATCGCTCGGCGACAACGATGCCGACCGGGTCCTCAAGCAGGTCACCCAGCAGGTGCAGACGACTCCGTTTTCATTTCTTCAGAAGGCGGAGAGCGAAAACCTGTTGACGTTCATTCAGGACGAGCATCCGCAGACCATCGCCTTGATCCTGGCGCATCTTCCGCCGCAGAAGGCCAGCGAGATCCTGGTCGGGCTGCCGAGCCAGAAGCAGATCGAGGTCGTCAAGCGCGTCGCCAACATGGAGCAGACCAATCCCGAGGTGATCAAGGAAGTGGAGCGCGGGCTGGAACATCGGCTGTCGGACATCGTCAGCCAGACCTTTGAAAAAGCCGGCGGGGTGGACACGGTGGCGGAGATTCTCAACCTCGCCGATCGCTCGACGGAAAAAGGGATCATGGAAGGGCTGGAGGCGGAGGACCCGGACCTGGTGGAGCAGATTCGGCGGCTGATGTTCGTGTTCGAGGACATCCTGCTGGTCAACGACAAGGGCATCCAGTCCGTGCTGAAGGAAATCGACAACGACGAGCTAGCGCTGGCATTGAAGACCGCCAGCGACGAATTGAAGCAGAAGATTTTCAAGAACATGTCGGAACGCGCGGCCCAGTTGATCCAGGAGGACATGCAATACATGGGCCCCGTGCGGGTCAGCGACGTGGAGGCGGCGCAGCAGAAGATCGTCGACGTCGTCCGCCGCCTCGAGGACGCCGGCGAGATCATCATCTCCGGGCGCGGCGGCGAGAAGGAAATGGTCGTGTGATTCGGCTCAAATGGGCGGCCCGTCCCGAGCCGGTCGGGGGGCGCCGCGGGTTTTTGTGTGGAGCGGCATCATGGGTCTGATCAAATCCGCGGACGTTCCGATGAGCGTGTCGGTCTTCTCGATGCGGGACATCGAGGCGGCGGCCAAATCCGTGATCCTGAGCGCCCGCGCCCAGGCCGCCCGGATCGTCGCCGCCGCACAAACCGAAATCGAAAAGAACCGCCAGAAGGCAAAAACCGACGGCCTGGCCGAAGGCCGCAGCCAGGGATACGCCCGGGGATTCGAGGAAGGGCAAAAGGCCGGTCACGCCCAGGCGTTGGCCGAGCATGGCGCGGCGATGACGCAGCTCATCGGCGCGCTCACGCAGGCCGTGCGCCTGTTGGACGACGGACGCGATCAACTCCAAACCCACGGAATCAACGAGGTCGTGCGCCTTGCCTGCGCGATTGCCCGCAAGGTCACCAAGCGCCAGGGCATCATCGACGTGCAGACCCTGTCCCGGAATTTGTCCGAAGCGCTCTCCCTGGCGGTTCACGCCGCCGACGTGCGCGTCGCCGTCCATCCGTCTCAGCTTAAAACGCTTCAGGCCGAGCTGCCGAATCTTCTCCTCGCCTGGCCGCAGCTCAAACACGTCGATCTGACCGAGGATTCGTCGATCGCTCCGGGCGGGGCGCGCGTGTTCACGGCCCACGGAACAATCGACGGCGACCTGGATGCCCAACTCGACCAAATCATCGGCGAGCTTCTTCCGGAGCCAACCAGGGAGGCTCCGTCTTCCACGACGGAGGCTCCGCCTTCCGCCACGGAGGCTCCGCCTTCCACGACGGAGGCGCCGCCTTCCGCCACGGAGGCCAAGTGACCTATCTTGGCTCACAGGTTGATTTCGTGGAATCGGCGCTGCCGTATCGCGTGGCGGGCCAGGTGCAGGCGATCGGTGGATTGACGATCGAGGCCAGCGATCTGGCCTTGCCGGTCGGCTCGCTGTGCCGGATCGTCAGTTTTGGCGGACGGGAATCGGTTGCGGAGGTGATCGGGTTTCAGCAAGACCGGACGCTGCTGATGTCGCTGGAATCGTCGGCCGGGGTTGCCCGCGGCGACCGCGTGGAAAATCTCGCCGTCGCCCCCACGGTCAATTGCACGCACCGGCTGCTCGGCCGCGTGCTCAACGGCCTGGGCAAGCCGCTCGACGGCCGGCAGCCGTTGCCGTTGGGAACGCGCCGCCGGATCGACGCCCGGTCGGTCGCCCCGATGTCGCGGATCAACATTGACCAGCCGATCTCCACCAGCATCCGCTCCGTCGACGCCCTGCACACCTGCGGGCTTGGCCAGCGGATGGGAATTTTTTCGGGTCCCGGCGTGGGCAAGAGCACGCTGCTGGGCCAGATCGCCAAGCACACCAGCGCGGACGTTTCGGTGGTGTCGCTGGTGGGGGAGCGTGGCCGCGAGGTGCAGGAATTTCTCCAGAAAATCCTTGGCGAGGAAGGGCTTCGGCGCTGCGTCGTGGTGGTCAGCACGGGCGACGAGGCCCCGCTGCTGCGCGTGCGGTCGGTGAAGGTCGCCTGCACCATCGCCGAGTTTTTCCGCGACGAGGGGATGAACGTGCTGCTGCTGGTGGATTCTATCACGCGCATGTGCCATGCGCAGCGGCAGATCGGCCTGGCGGCGCGGGAACCGCCGGCGACCAAGGGGTATCCCCCCAGCGTCTTTGGGCTGCTGCCGCAAATCCTCGAGCGGGCCGGCCGCAGCCGCCGCGGATCCATCACCGGGTTCTACACCATCCTGGTCGAGGGGGACGATTTCAACGAGCCCATCGCCGACGCGGTCAAGGGGATCGTGGATGGCCACGTGTGGCTCAGCCGGTCGCTGGCCAATCGTTCGCATTTCCCCGCCATCGACGTGTTGCAGAGCATCAGCCGCGTTCGCGGCGACGTCGCGCCGAGCGAGCAACTGGCGCACGCCAAACGCGTCCTGGGCCTCACCGCTGTCTATCAGGACATCGAAGACCTGGTCAACATCGGCGCCTACGTTCCGGGCGTCAATCCGGAATTCGACCTGGCGGTGCAATCGCGCCAACGGATTTTGCAGTTCCTTCAGCAGGATTCGGCTTCGCCGCTGAACATGGAACAGTCGGTGCGCCAGTTGGCGGAGTTGTCGGCGTGGATCGATCAACTGGAAAAAGCCTTGCGGGCCCAGGCGCAGAAACCCCGGCCCGCGCCGACGGGCGCCGGAAAGTGATTTGAACTGACATGGCCCGATTCGTATTCCAACTCGACGGCGTGCTTCGGCATCGGGCGAACCTCGAACATCAGTGCCAGCGCGAACTGGCGTTGATTCAAGGGCAAATGTCGGCATTGGATGCCGAACTGCGGGCCCTGGACGCATCCGTGCGCGTTTCCGAAGCCGATCTGCGGACGAATCGGCTGGTGGGGCGGCTGGATTTGGCGTTCCTGGCCGCGCATCGGCGCTACGCGGTCGCCATGCAGCGCAAGGCCACGCAGGTTGTCCAGAAAATGGCCGCCGTTCAGGTGCAACTGGACCGCGCCAAGCGGAACCTCGCCGAGGCGGCCAAGAAACGAAAAATCATCGAGAAGCTGCGGGAGCGGCAGTATGCCCGCTGGCGCGAGCAATTGGAACGGCGCGACGTTGCGGAAATGGATGACATCGGAATGCAGCTTGGGCACGATCGATTTGCCCAGGCCGGCACGGGGGCGGCATGAAGAAAGTGCTCGGAATCCTGGTCCTGACGCTGGCGCTGAATTTCCTGGGCGCCGTCGGCGCGGTGGGCTATCTCTTCCAGTCGGGGCATTTGGACAAAGCGAAGATCTCGCAATTGAAAAACGTGTTGTTTGCACCTCCGTCAACCGCGTCGGCCCCGACCACCCAGCCCGGCGCCGCCCAGGGTACGGGCCCGGCGTCGCGGACCGACCTGTCAAGGCTGCTGGCGCGCGGCGGCGGCACGTCGGCGATCGAACAGGTCGAATTCCTCCGCAGAACCTTCGATGCCCAGATGCTGGAGATCGATCGACGGCAGCGCGAGTTGGGCGACTTGCAGAGGCAGGTCGATTTGGCCAACCAGAAGCTCGCGGCCGACCGGGCGGCGCTCGACAAGCGGGAAAAAATCCTGGCGGACCGCGAACAGGCGGCCCAGCGGCTTCAGGACGACGCCGGGTTCCAGGCCAGCCTGGCGCTCTACAACGCCATGCCGCCAAAACAGGTCAAATCCATCTTCATGACCCTCAGCGAGGCGACGGTCCAGCAGTATCTCCAGGCGATGGACGCAAGGACGGCGGGAAAAATAATCAAGGAATTCAAGACAACGGACGAAACAGCATTCATCCAGAGGATCATGGAACGCATTCGCCAGTCGCAGGTCTCGTCAACGGATGAAAAACCATCATGAGCACGTCGATACCCAACGTTCTGCCGAATCCCGCTACACCTCCGCCTCCGCCGCCGGCGAGCAAATCCACCGGCCAGGCCCAGGACAGCGGCTTTTCGCAGCAGTTGAGCAGGGCGAAATCAAAACCCTCGCGTTCCGCGCCGGCGCAGTCCCAGCCGACCAACGCCGCGGCCAGTTCCACCGCAAAAAAAACGCAGTCGAAATCCGCCCAATTGAAGGATAAGTCCAATCCGCAGCAGAAGCAGCAGAATGCCAAGGCGAATCCGTCGGACGCCCCCGAGATGGAGGTCCAGCCCCAAATCCAGACGCAGGCGCCGGAATCGACGGCGGAGGAGCCGGCGATCGTTGCTGATGCCGCGCAAAACGCGCCCGCCCCGGTCCACGCCATGCCGGCGAAGGTTCTTTCCCTTCAGGCGACGAATCCGGGCACGGGGAATCCCGATGCGAAAGCTAATCCCGATGCGAAAACCGTTGCCGGCAAGCCCGCCGCTCCAAAAACGGATCAGCCCGCGCCGGCAGCCCAAACATCGACGGACCCGACCACGTTGACGACCGCGGCATCCGCCCAGCAACCGCCCGTCGCCGCGGCCGCCGCCAGGACGGCGACGGCCGACGGTTCGGCCTCAAACGATGATTCCACGGATGCGCCCACGTTGAAACAGACGAGCGCTCGTCCAAACGTCTCGCCGCTCAAATCGGCGGATTCCACCGCGGTTGCCTCCGCCGCCGAAGGCGAAGCCTCCGCGGCCGAAGGCGAAGCCTCCGCGGCCGAAGGCGAAGCCTCGGCGGATGCGCAATTGACCGCTGCCGCGGATGCCGATGCGCAACTGCCCGGCAAGGACAAGGATGCCGGCGTCGATTCGACGGCGTCGACGTTCGCCCAGTTGCTGCCGGGTTTCTCGCCGGCCAATGCGGCTGCGACGCAAGCGCAGCCCGCGGCCGCGCCATCCGCCGCTGGGCAATCGCCGGTCGCTCAATTCGCCGAGGCAAACCAGCCCTCGATTGTTTCGACGATCCACGGCAGCCTGCTGCCCAATGGCGGGACCATGAACATCACGCTGAATCCACCCGACCTCGGCGCGATGCAGATCACCGTGCGGATGGATAACGGCGTGATGTCGGCCTCGTTTCTGACGAGCAACGACCAGGCGACCCGGCTGCTCACCCACACGCTGGGCCAATTGAAGGAGGCCCTGGAAACGCAGGGCGTGAGCGTCGATCGGCTGCACGTTCAACAGTCGTCCAGCTCCGGGAATTCTTCCGGCAAGGGAAACGAATCGGAAAGCGGCGGACAGCAATCCTCCGACGGACGCAGCGCCCAGCAGGAACAGCAGCGCCGCGAGACGCTGCGGCGAATGTGGCGGCGCATCCGCGGCGACAACGATCCGCTCGATCTCGTCGCCTGATCCGCCTTTCGCGCAGGTTTCGCCGAACACCCGCGCACTTTTCGCGCCGCCGTAAATTACCCCGTCGGTTTTTTGTATTCTCCATCACACTTCTGCCGAAGTGGATTTCATTATGAGCACCATCAACTCACTCGCGTCCACCCTTGGATCGGCCGCCTCGTCGGGTTCCTCGACGACGACCTCGTCGGCCAATTCGCTCACGGCCAACGACTTCATCCAGTTCATGATCACCGAGTTGCAGAACCAGGATCCGCTCAGTCCGACGGACCCCAACACGATGCTGCAACAGATCAGCGAGATCGGCCAGCTCCAGTCGTCCACGACGATGCAGTCCGACCTGGCGGGGATGGTGCAGCAGAACGAGGTTTCCGCGGCGGCGGCGATGATCGGCAAAGAGGTCCAGGGCACCGATGCGAACAACAACTCGATCGCCGGGATCGTGTCGGCGGTTCAGATCACCAGCAGCGGGGTGAGCCTGCAATTGAACACCGGTTCGACGATGGCGATGGGCAACGTGACGGCGATCACCAACGCGCCGGCGGCGACATCGACCACGACCGCCAGCGGCACGTCCTCATGACCGGCCGACAAAGGGTTAAAAAAGCCTGCGACGGAGTCGCGGCGGAAGTTCGAGCAAACGGAAGTCCTTGAATCCCAGGCGGGTTTGCCATGTCACTAGCCAGTTCGCTGTTCACAGGGTTATCCGGCCTCGACACCAACCAATCGTGGTTGGACGTCGTGGGCAACAACATCGCCAACGCGAACACCACCGCGTTCAAATCCAGCAACGTGGCGTTCTCGTCGCAGTTCTACGTCACTCAACAATCCAGCAGCGCGCCCAACGGAAACTTCGGCGGCACCAACCCCAGCCAGGAGGGCATGGGCGTGCAGGTGGCCTCCATCTCCACCAATTTCACGGCCGGGCAGATTCAAACCACCGGCGTGGACACCGACATGGCCATCAGCGGCGACGGCTTTTTCGTGGTGAACTCCAAAGACGGGCAGGAATTCACGCGGGACGGCTCATTCAACCTCAATGGCTCCGATCAACTTGTGACCGCGGCCGGGGCGTACTTGCAGGGATACGGCACGGATTCCCAGGGCAACATCGTTCCCGGAACGCTCCAGAACCTGACGATTCCCTTGGGCCAGGCCACGATCGCCGCCGCCACGCAGAACGTCAGCGTGGAGGGAAATCTGGATTCCGGAGGCGCCGTGGCCAGCGGGTCAACCATCCTCACCAGCCAAGCCTTCTCGACGGTCGCCGGCACCGCGCCGACGGGGGCCGACCTCCTGACCAATCTGGTCACCACCGCGACTCCGCCGGCTCTGCCGGTGGCGCTGATGAACGTCGGCGACGTGCTCACGCTCGCCGGGACGCAGGGCGGACACGATATGCCCTCGCAGTCGTTTACCGTCAAGGCCACGTCCACGGTTTCGGATTTGGAGAACTTCATCAATCAGGCATTGGGGATCAACACCACCGTCGTCGAGCCGGGAAATCCCACTCCGGGCACCACGCTGCAAACCACGGGCACCACGGCGCAATTGACGATCATCGGCAACACGGGAACCGACAACGCCCTGACGCTCGGATCGCAAGGGCTGGTCGATACCACCTCCAGCACCAGCCCGTTCAACATGACCAGCGGGACCGACGGCACGTTCACCGACGGAGCAGCCGGCGAAAGCACCAACACCACCATCACCGCCTACGATTCCCTCGGCACGCCGATCAGCATCAACCTCACCACCGTGCTGGAAAGCAAGACCGCCACCGGCGGGGACGTCTGGCGCTTCTATGCCACCAGCCCCGATAACCTGGGCGGCAACGGCCCGATCGTCGGCAGCGGAACGCTCACCTTCAGCAGTTCCGGCCAGTTGCTCTCGAGCACCGGAACTCAACTCTCCATCGTTCGGACGGGAAGCGGCGCGCAAAGCCCGCTCAACATCAATCTCAATTTCTCGGGCGCCACGGCCCTGTCCAGCACCAACTCCAACCTGGTCATGAACACGCAGGACGGCGAGCCCATCGGAACGCTTACCTCCTTTTCCGTCGGGGGCGACGGCACGATCACCGGACAGTTCACCAACGGCCTCACCAAGGCCCTGGGCCAAGTGGCTCTGGCCAATTTCAACAATACCAACGGCCTGATCAACCAGGGCGGCGACGTATTCATTCAAGGCCCCAACAGCGGCACGGCGCTTATCGGCGCCGCCACCGCCAACGGAACCGGAACGGTCGAATCCGGCGCCCTGGAGCAAAGCAACGTCGATCTGTCCCAGCAATTCATCAACCTCATTCTTGCTTCCACGGGCTTCAGCGCCTCCAGCAAGGTGATCACCACCAGCGACCAGCTTTTGACCGATCTACTGAATTCCCAGAGATGAGGATTCCCTCAAGATGAGGATTCGCCATGATTACGCTTACGCGACTTAACGGCCAGCCGTTCGTGATGAACGCGGAAAAAATTCGCTACCTGGAATCGACGCCCGATACGGTGGTTTGCTGCGACACCGGTGAAAAGATGATGGTCCGGGAAACGATCTCCGAAGTCACCCGTCGGGCAATCGAGTATGCCCGCGTGATCCGCAGGCCGATCACCGATTGATTCGTCCAGTCCGCTCCTTTTCGAGCCGATAGTGATCTGGGCACGGCCACGCGCCTTGCCCGTTATCGGACCAAAGAAAAGGACATAGACGATCATGGCAGAAAAAGTGGAGAAGAAGTCGGAAGCCCCTCCGGCGGCCGACAAGAAGGCCTCGTCCAAGCCCGATGCCGCGCCGGCCGCGGTCCCGGCCGCCGCCAGCAAGGTTGCGTTTCTCACCAAAACCCCCGTGTTGATCGGCGGCGTGATGCTGGTGGAAGCCATCGTGCTCTTCGCAGGGTTCAAATTCCTGGCCGGCGGCCCCAAGAACGCCAACGCCGCCGATCTCACCACCCCGGTCAAGGCGGCCGCGGGCGCGGAGGGGGAAAAACCCGCCACGCTCGATGCCACCGGCACGGTCGAACTGCCCTTGCTCGAATCCCGTTTCCCCAACAAACGCAGCGGCAAGACCTTCCTTTACGACGTGAAAATCTATCTTTCGGTGAAGAAGGAATCGGCGGACAAAGTAAAATCGGTAATTGGCGAGCACGACGCCTTGATCCAGGACCGCGTTCGGACCATAATTGCCGAGTCCGACCCCGACAAACTCGGGGGCGGAGCCGAGCCGGGGCTGGAAACGCTCCGGAGACAGGTGAAGTACCAGTTGGATGAAATCGTCGGCGATGGATTGATCGACGATGTTCTGATTCCGCAGTGCATTCCGTTCCCTGCGGATTACTAACGGCGCGCCGGCGAGCCGCGGCGCGATCGCCAAGGATGGTGACCCATGGCAGAGCAGCCTCCTCCCGGGGAATCTCCAGCGCAACAACCACCACAACCGTCGCCGCCGCCGGCACAACCCGCGCCCGCTGAGGCGGCCGCGCCGCCGGCCGAAGCCGCCGCCCAGCCCGCCTCCGCCGAAGCCCCGGCCCAAGCCGCGGCCCAGGACGCGCCGGTCAGCAAGGAATCGATCGACGCCCTCCTCAAGCAGGCCAATTTCGAAAGCCCCGACCCCGCCGAAGCCGCCGAAGGAAAAGCACTCTCCGTCGAGGAACTCCTCAAGCAGGCGAATTCCCCGGATGCCCCGGCCGCCGCTTCCGAAGTGCCCGGCAGCGATGCCGAGGCGTTCAAGCTGCCCAGCTTTCAGCAGGTCATGGCCGACGCCCAGGTCTCCAGCATCGACCTGCTCCGCGATGTCGAATTGAACGTCAAGATCGAGCTTGGTCGCAGCCGAATGCTCGTCGATGAGGTCCTCAAGCTCAGCGAGGGAAGCGTGGTGGAACTGGACAAACTCGCCGGCGATCCGGTGGACGTATTCGTGAACGATCGGCTCGTGGCCCGCGGCGAAGTGCTGGTTCTGAACGACAATTTCTGCGTCCGCGTGAACGAGATCGTTCCGGGAGCCAAAGAAGAGGCGGTTTGATGCCCAATCCCGGAGCCGGTAATTCTGCCTGCGCATCCCCGCGCGTACGTGCGGGGCTTGGGTGCTTGATCGCCGCCGCATTTCTCTCGCTTTTGGTTGTATCCGCCGCCAGGGGAGGGCCGTCGATCGCCGCTGCGCCTGCTCCAACGGATGATGCGCTCGAATCCAGCCCCATTATTCCCGAAGCCTCGGCGCCGGCCCCGGACAAATCGGCCCCCCAGCCCGCTCCCGCCGGCACGTTTGACGTGACCCGCGTGCTCCTGGCTTTGTCGGGGGTCGTCGCATTGATTTTTCTGCTGCGCGCGGCGGCCAAGCGGGTCTTCCCCGGCGCGGCGGTCCATGGCGCGACTTCCGCGGTCAAGATTCTCGCCCGAACTTCGATCTCGCCCAAGCAACATCTGCTGGTGATTCAATTCGGCAGACGACTGGTTCTGGTGGGGGACACGGGCGCCAACCTCAATCCGTTGTGTGAGATCACCGACGCCGACGAAATCGCCGGCATTCTGGCCCGCTCCCGCGATGAATCGATCTCCGTGGCCCGCCGGTTCGAATCCCTCTTCGGCCGCGCCCGCAAGGACTTCACCGACGACGTGCCGGAGCCGGCCGCCGGCGAGCCGTTCGACAACTCCAGCGAAATCGGCGCGGACAATCCATCCCTGCTCGAGACGCAAAAAGAACTTCTCGGGCTTCGCGATAAAGTCCGCGACGTGGCGCGTCAAATCGGCCGCGCATAATTTGCGCCGTCACGGCCCGGCGCGAAGACCAAAAAATCCTTCGGAAAAATCCCCGGATTCGCCGTTTCCCTCTACCGTTTGGGCCACGCGTGTGCTATAAACCGCGGCGCGTTACGACACGATGAGAAAGGATGCTCTCGTGAATCAGTTCGTATGGGGTGCGTGGGCCGCTCTGGTTCTTCTGATCTTGCCTGCCTTTGCTCGCGCCGATCAAACCCCGGCTCCGCTTCCGTCGGCGGTCGCCCAGGACAATCCCCTTTCCGCGGTCGAGCGCCAGATCCCCGATCTCTCCAAGCGCGAAAATTTCTCGGCGGCCATGCAGATCATCGTCCTGCTCACCGTCCTTTCGCTGGCGCCGGCAATTCTGCTGATGATGACCAGCTTCACGCGCATCATCATCGTCTTTGCGCTTCTGCGACAGGCCATGGGCACCCAGCAGCTTCCCCCCAATCAAATCCTGGTTGGGCTGGCGATGTTCATGACGTTCCTGATCATGTCGCCGACCTGGCAGCGCGTGAACGACCGCGCCCTTCAGCCGTACCTGAACGGGAAAATCTCGCAAACCGACGCGCTCGCCGAAGCCCAGACCCCCGTGCGCGATTTCATGATCAACCAGATCAGGCAAAGCCATAACGAATCGGACGTGGATCTGTTCATGCACTTCGCGCATCAGCCGCAAGCCAGGCACTTCGCCGACGTGGGCACGATGACGCTCATTCCCGCGTTCATGCTGAGCGAGCTGAAAACCGCGTTTCTTCTGGGTTTTCGCGTCTATCTTCCGTTCGTCATCATCGACATGGTGATCTCGTCGGTCCTGGTGAGCATGGGGATGATGATGCTGCCTCCGGTGTTGATTTCGTTGCCGTTTAAGTTGCTCCTGTTCGTGCTGGTCGATGGTTGGCACTTGATTACCGCCAGCCTGATGGGTAGTTTTGTCACGTAGTTGGCCCAAGGATGGGCGCATTGGTACTCAAGGAAGGGTGCGCATGTCTCCACAACAAGCCTCGGAACTGATCCGCAATACGCTTTTGCTTGCCATGGTGATTTCCGCGCCGATGCTGGTCATCGGACTGGTGGTCGGCATCATCGTCTCGCTTCTCCAGGCGCTGACGCAGATTCAGGAGCAAACGCTCACCTTCATTCCCAAGATCGTCTCCATGGTCGTCGCGGCGATCACGCTCATGCCCTGGATGAGCCATCGCCTTGTCCAGTACGCGTTCGACATGTTCACCAACGGTCACGTTCGGTAATTCCTTCTCGGCGGCGTCTTGTCATGGTGCAGGCGGCGATCAACTTCATTCCCGTGTACGTGCTGGTGCTGTTTCGCATCGCCGGCATGATGATCTGGGCGCCCCTGCTCGGCAGCCAGCAAATCCCCAAGCGGATCAAGGCGATGATGGCCTGCGTGCTGGCGGCGTCGATTGCCCCGACGCTTGTCCTCCGCGTCGCCATCCCCCAATCCGCATGGGAACTGGCCCTGGCCATCGCGGGCGAAATCATTTTCGGCGCCGCCATTGGACTCATCCTCAGCCTCATCTTCGTTGCCGGACAATGGGCCGGTGAAATGATCGGAACGCAGATGGGCCTCAACCTCGGCCAGACGCTCAACCCCCAGTACGGCGGCGGGGGAACGGTCGTCGGCGATCTCTACTTCTTCCTCACCCTGCTCATCTTCCTATCCATCGGCGGGCACATGGCCCTGGTCAAGGGCGTCTTCGACAGCTTCACCGCCTTGCCGCTGCTCACCGTCTCCATCAATCAGCCGCTTCTGGACACCATCATCGCCGTATTTCAGGGAGCAACGGTGCTGGCGATGCAACTGGCGGCCCCCATGCTGGTGACCATGCTGGTCGTCGACCTGGTGCTGGGATTCGTCGGGAAAACCGTTCCGCAATTGAACATCATGACCGCCGGCATTTCCGTGCGGGCGCTGGTTGGAATGTTGGTCCTGATCGTGGGATTGGGTCTGACCAGCTCCATTATCCGCCTCAACCTCTTGAGCGGGGTGAAACTCGCCTGGCAAGCGTATTCCGGGCGATGAGCCTCTGGTTCCACTATGGCAGAATCCGCCAGTGACAAGACCGAAGCCCCGACCCCGCGGCGGCGCACCGAAGCCCGCCAGCAGGGCAACATCGCGCGCAGCCACGACCTCACCAGCTCCATTTTGCTTCTCGGCGGCCTGCTGCTCATGAAGTGGTTCGGTACGCGCGTCATGGCCGCCCTCCGCGACCTCCTCGCCCAGATGCTTTCCCGATCCTCGCTGTCGGATTTCCGCACGCTCGGCATCGGCGAACAAATCATGCACAACCTCAACACGGTCGCCATCGCGCTGGCCCCCCTGCTCGGCGGGGCGATGTTCATCGTCATCGTCGCCAACCTCGCCCAGGTCGGACTCAATTTCAGCCCGCAACGGCTGGCGATCAATTTCGCGGCCCTCAATCCGGTGCGCGGACTCAACAAGATTTTCGGGTTCGGACAGGGCGGGTTGCAGTTGCTGCTGAACCTGCTCAAGGTCGTCCTCGTCACATTGGTCGCCTGGTCGGCCGTCGGGGGCAGGCTCGGACAGATCGTCGCCGTCCAGCGGCTTTCGCATCTTCAGCTCTTCGCCTTCGCCGCGGACATGATCTTTTCCATCGGCATCCGCGTCGGGGCGCTGCTGCTGATCCTGTCGATCATCGACTACGTCTACCAGCGTTTCCGCGTCGAGCGGACGCTGCGCATGACCAAGTCCGAGGTGAAGGACGAAATGCGCAGCATGGAAGGCGATCCGATGATGAAGCAGCGCCGCCGCCAGATCGCCGTCCAACGCGCCATGCAACGGCTCAAGAAGGACGTTCCCAAGGCGGACGTGGTGGTCACCAATCCCACCCACTACGCCATCGCCCTGAAATACGACCAGGCGGAGATGCGCGCCCCCAAGGTCGTCGCCAAGGGCGTCGATTTCATGGCCCAGCGCATCCGCCTGCTGGCGGCCGAGGCCGGCGTCCCCATCATCGAACGCCCGCCGCTGGCACGGGCCATCTATCGCATGGTCGACGTCGGCCAGGAAATCCCCGAGGAATTCTACGCCGCCGTCGCCGAAATCCTCGCCTACGTCTACGAACTGACCGGAAAACATTTAGCGGCGGTGCGCAACCCCGCCCCGGCGCCAAGCTCCGCCGCGGCGCCGAGCGCCGCGAATTAACCAGATGGCAGCGATCCCCGCTCATCCTCTGCTCGTCAAGCTCCGCGATAACCGCGGGATGCTCTTCCCCATCGCGTTCATCAGCCTGGTGCTGGTCATTCTCATCCCGCTGCCGCCCCACGTCCTGGATATTCTCCTCTGCTTCAACATCACCCTGTCGATCATCGTGCTTGTCACCACGATCTACGTCTCCAGCGCCTTGGAATTGTCGGTCTTTCCATCGCTGCTCCTGGCGCTGACGCTCTTCCGCCTCGTCCTCAACGTCGCCACCGTGCGCCTTATTCTCACCGCCGGCGACCGCGCGGCAGATACCACCACCGCCCTCACCAGCGCCGGCCAGGTCATCTATACCTTCGCCGATTTCGTCACCAAGGGCTCGCTGGCCGTCGGCGTCATTATCTTCATCATCATCGGCGTGATTCAGTTCGCGGTGATCACCAAGGGCGCCACCCGCATCTCCGAAGTCGCCGCTCGATTCACCTTGGATGCCATGCCCGGCAAACAGATGGCGATCGACGCCGACCTCAACGCCGGCATCATCAACGAGGCCGAGGCCCGAAAACGCCGCAGCGACATCTCCCAGGAGGCGGACTTCTACGGCGCCATGGATGGCGCCAGCAAATTCGTCCGCGGCGACGCCATCGCCGGCATCATCATCACCTTCGTCAACGTGCTCGGCGGACTCTACGTCGGAATGTTCGAGCACGGCTGGAACGTGCTGGATTGCCTCTCCCTTTACACGAAGCTGAGCATCGGCGACGGCCTGGCCAGCCAGGTCCCCGCGTTCATCGTTTCGCTCGCCGCCGGTTTGATCGTCACCCGCACCAGCAGCAAGACCAATCTGGGCGACGAGGTCCTCAACCAGGTTTTCGCCAAGCCCAAGGCCCTGATGGTTGCCTGCGTGTTCATCGTGTTGATGATGTTCACTGGGTTGCCGAAGTTTCCGCTGATGATTTTGGGATGCTGCTGCGGCGGGCTGGCGGCGACGATCTCGCGTGGCCGGAGCAAGGCCGCCCGCGTCGTTGCCGCCGGTGAAAGGGAAAAAGCCTCCAAAAAAGAGCCGGAAAAAGTCGAAAAATTCCTCGATCTCGACACGATGGAGTTGGAAGTCGGATACGGGCTGGTGAAGCTGGTGGATGCCTCCAAGGGCGGAGATCTGCTGGACCGCGTGAGCATGATCCGCCGCCAGGTCGCACTCGACCTGGGCATCATCGTGCCCCCCGTTCGCATCCGCGACAACATTCAACTCTCCGCCAACGATTACGTCGTCCGCATCAAGGGTCAGATCGTCGGCAAAGGCGTGGCGTATCCGGAACAGTTCCTGGCGATGGACAACGGCGCGACCACGGGGCCGCTCATCGGCGCCACGCAGACCATCGAGCCGGCGTTCGGGCTGCCGGCGTACTGGATCACCGATTCA
>Ga0187867_10001264_pt1 | contig 21798 bp, 20 predicted proteins | sample June2016WEW_13_1_FD_132976 | JGI IMG/M metagenome (GOLD analysis project Ga0187867, IMG submission 132976) | Peatland microbial communities from SPRUCE experiment site at the Marcell Experimental Forest, Minnesota, USA - June2016WEW_13_10 | ecosystem: Environmental > Terrestrial > Soil >...
CTTTCAGGGTGCTCACGCCTTTGCGCACCTTTTCCACGGCGGATTCGCGCAGGAACGTCATCCCTTCGTCGCGCGCCATACGCTTGATTTCGGAGGTCGGCCGCTTGTCCAGAATCTTTTCGCGAATTTTCTCGGTCAGATCCAGCAACTCGTGGATGGCCGTACGGCCGCGATAGCCGGTACCGCCGCATTCAAAGCATCCGGCGCCTTCCATCAGCTCGATGTGCTCCCACTCGGCGGGATCCAGGCCGGACTCGACCAGCGCCGCGCGCCGCGCGTCGACGCTTTCGAACTGTAGCGGCCGGCGGCAATAATCGCAGATCACGCGCACCAGGCGCTGCGCCAAAATGCAATTCAGCGCGGATACGAAATTGTAAGGCTCCACGCCCATATTCAAGAAGCGCCCCAGCACGTCGAGCACATTGTTGGCGTGTACGGTGGTAAACACCAGGTGGCCGGTGAGCGCGGAGTTGATGGCGATCTGGGCGGTTTCCTGGTCGCGGATTTCGCCCACCATGATCTTGTCGGGGTCGTGGCGCAAGATGGAACGCAAGCCGCGCGCGAAGGTCAGCCCTTTCTTTTCGTTTACCGGAATCTGGGTGATGCCTTTAACCTGATACTCGACGGGATCTTCGATGGTGATGATCTTGTCTTCGTCGTTCTTGATCTCGCTGAGCGCGGCATAGAGCGTGGTGGTTTTGCCCGAACCGGTGGGCCCGGTGACCAGCACCATGCCATACGGCTCCGAGATGTAACGCCGGAACTTGACCAGATCGTTATCGGAGAAGCCCACCACTTCGAGCGAGAGCTTGGCGAACTTCTCGCTCATGGACTCTTTGTCGAGCACGCGGAGCACGGCGTCTTCGCCGTGAATCGTGGGCATGATGGACACGCGGAAGTCGATCAGGCGGCCCTTGTAGCGCACCCGGAAACGGCCGTCCTGGGGCACGCGGCGCTCGGCGATATCCAACTCGCTCATGACCTTGATGCGCGAAAGAATAGTGGAGTGCCAGTCCTTGGCGATGGGCGGCATGGCGTAGTGCAGCACGCCGTCGATGCGGTACTTGATGGCCACTTCCTGGTCGCGCGATTCGATGTGAATGTCACTGGCGCGCCGCTCCAGCGCGTTGAAAATGGTGGTATCGACCAGCTTGATGACCGGCGCGATGTCGCTATCGACGGCGGTGAGCTTGTCGATCGAGAGGGTCTCGTCGGAGTTCTCTTCGTCGATCACTACGTCGAGGGTGAAACCTTCGGTAACCTCTTCGAGCACGCGCTGGGATTGTTCGGTCTTCTTGAGCAGATCGGAAATCTGGGAAAGCGTGGCGACCTTGACGCGCAGCTTCTTATTGAGCAGCAGCGCCAGCTCGTCGATCATGTTGAGGTTGCGCGGGTCGGCCAGGGCGATGTCGAGCGTTCCGTTCTGCGCGCGGAGGGGCACGAAGTTGTAGCGGAACATGAGGTCCACGGGAATGGACCGGAACAGATCGTGGTCGATGGAACCTTCGCGCAGGTCCACATAGTCGCAGCGATAGCGCGCGGCTACGGCCTGCGCCTGTGCGGCCTCGCCGGTGGGATCGGTCAGTCTGGGTTTGTCGGTTGCCATAACTTCACCTGATGGTGTCCGCCAGCGAGAAGATTGGCAGATACAACGAGATCAGCACAAATGCCACAAAACATCCCATGAAAATCATGATGGCGGGTTCGATCAGCGAGAGAGCCGCCGCCATGCGGGTATTCACATCCTCCTCGTAGAACTCGGCCACGCTATTGAGCATGGTGGGCAGCGCTCCGGTGGATTCGCCGACCTCGATCATGTCGATGGAGAGCGGCGGAAAGATACCGGTGGTTTTGAGCGAGGCGGATAGCGCCTGCCCCTCGCGCACCATTTTGCCGGCCTTATCCAAGGCGCGGCGCAGCAGCGGAGTGCCCAGCGAATCCGAGGCGGTTTCGAGACCCTGCACCAGCGGAATGCCGCCCGTGAGCAAGGTGCTGAGCACGCGCGAAAACTGGGCCACTTGGTATTTCACCCAAATATCGCCGAGCAGGGGCACGCGCAGTTTGACGCCATCGATTTTGGTGCGCGCCGAATCCTTGCGCGACCAGTAGCGATACAAGAATACCAGTCCCACCGTGCCGCCGAAGAACAGCAAAATGTAGCTGCGCGCCGTGGTTCCGATGGCGATCAGGATCACGGTCACCTTGGGAAGTTGCGCTTGCATGCTGGTATACAGCTCGGCGAAATTGGGCACCACGTAAGTGACCAGGAACACCATCAGCCCGAGGGTGAGCAGGATCAGGATGGAAGGGTACATCAACGAGACCATGACCTTCTTCTTCACCGCCAAGGAGAGCTTCTGATAAGTGATGAAGCGGTCCATGACCTCCGCCAGGCTGCCGCTTTTCTCGCCGGCCATCACGGTGGTGACGTAGATCTTCGGGAAGATGCCCTGCATGCGGAAGGCGTCGGAGAGGAGCGTGCCGTTGCGGACCTCGTCGCGCACGGACTTGATATAGGGACCGAGCTTGGGATCGGTGAGCCGGTCGGCGAGCAGGTCGAGCGATTTCAGGATGGGCAGGCCGGCGCGGATCAGGGTGACGAACTGCTGGTTGAAGATCAGGAACTTCTCGATGTTGAGCTTCTTGCGCTTGGAGAAGCCGACGGAGATACCCGAGAGTCCGCCCTTGGTTTTGATGGAGTAAATGAGGAAACCCTGCTGAGTGTAGCGGTCGCGCACTTCCCGTTCGGAGCCGGCGTGGGCCACCTGCTGGTGGATTTGGCCCCGGGTGTCGGCGTATTTGAGCAGGAATTCGGCCATATTATTGGGCAGTCTCGACCAGGTCTGCGCCGGGGGGCATGCGGAACTGGAAGAGCTTGGCCTCCAGCGGCGGATTGAGCTTCTCCTGGTCGAAATCGAACTGCAGTACGGATTGATCGTAGCCGGTCACTTGTACGCTGCGGATCCGGCTGTCGGCGCCGACCACGAACTCCACTTTGGTATACGGCAGGGAGTCGGTCTTCGGATCGGCGGTGATGCGGGTTCCACCCGCGGCGGGGACGCCGTGAACGTTGCGGAACTCCTTATCGAAGTGCAGTTTACCGAGCAGGAAGGCAAGCGGCGCGCGCATATCGTCGCTCTCCTTGATCTTCATCTTCTCGACTTGGCGGTTGCTGGGGGTATAGAGCCAGAGGAACTTGCCATCGGAGACGAACAACTTGCCTTCGGGCGAGGTGTAGTCCCAACGCATGCGTCCCGGTTTACGGAGCAGGAGGGTGCCGCTTTCGGTCCGGCGAGGCTGGCCTGGGCCTGTATATGCTTCATGGAAAACGACTTGGAGGGTTTGAGCGTGGTTGTAACGAATTTCCACGGCCTTCAGCATAGGGGCCAAGTCGGGCGTTTGGGCGGCCAGGGACACGGGCAGCAGGCACAACAGTAGCCGTATGGAGCTCACAAAAGGGATGACGCTGGGTGGGCGGGGAACGTGGAGGGTGTCGAGGCTGGCGACGATTGGGGGATGGGGCTAGAGGTGAATGCGGTCCGGGAGCACGTGCGAAGTTTTTGGCCGAACGAAGCCAACGATGTTAAGTATTTTACGATCATTACGATACAGCACAACTTGATGGACCTGTTGGGCACTATTTCGCGGTCAGAGCCAACTTCAAGTACTCTCTTACGGAGACGATCTGCGCCTTTGCGTTTTCCAAGCCGTGGCGCCGGTCACTGTCCTCTTCCCGTGTTTTCAGCTCGCCGGATAGCAACACTTGGTTGTGGAGATGGGGTCCTCCGTACTATTGTCGCACGGCGCCTTCCGAACTCGAATGCTCGCGCACCACTATTTGCACCGCCCCGCCAGACAAGCTGGACCGGTTGGCGATGGACTCTGGCCGCCCTGCGGACGAATTGCTGCAAGACGCCTTTGTCGGCTATTTCGACGAGGTGGCCCAACTCCGGAAAGCCCTCGACAGCCGCTATGACGATCTCAAGAGCGGCCGTGTGAAACCCATCAGCGGGGATGAGATGAAAGCGCGTTTGCGAGCACGAAGCGCAGCCTGGCAAACCGAGCGCCGATGACCGGGTACAATTTTCACCCGGAAGTGGAGAACGACTTTGCGGAAATTTGGGACTTCATCGCCGAGGATAGCCCGCCGCCGCGGACAACGTGATTGGCGACATTCCGGACACCATCGAGGCTCTTGTGCCTTTTCCGAATCAAGGCTACCACCGCCCCGACCTCACGGTTACGGCCCCTGAGGTTCATGAACAAACACGATTACCTGATCGCCTACGCGCCCGACGAAAAGCCATTGTGGGTTGGAGCCGTTATTCATGGCAGCCGCAGCCCGCGCGTGATGTCCGCGATCTTGAGAGGTAGGGAGTAAGCGGCCCAACGAAGCCCCTTCGCGCGGCCGCTGATCGCCCCACGCGCCGTCCGCTGCCTGCCGCGCACGCGTGTCGAGAAGAGTCTCGACACGGCACGCAGGAGTGCGGCGCCACGTCGTTGCTTTTGGAGATCCCCGGCGCTACACTCGGGTGTTTCAAATTGCCGAGGCCCAATTCGTGAAACTAGCCCCCGTCGACTACGTCATTCTCGCGCTGTATTTCGCCTTCGTCCTAGGGATCGGCTGGAGGCTCCGCAAAAGCATCACCTCCTCGGGCGACTTCCTCACGTCCGGCCGGTCCGTCCCCGTCTGGATCACCAGCCTGGCGTTCATCGCCGCCAATCTTGGCGCGGTGGAACTGGTCGGCATGGCAGGCTCGGGCGCCAAGTACGGAATCATGACCGCGCATTTCTATTGGCTCGGCGCTATTCCGGCCATGCTGTTCATGGGTATTTTCATGATGCCCTTCTATTACGGCAGCAAGGCCCGTTCGGTGCCGGAATACCTGAAGATGCGCTTCGACGAAAAGACTCGCGCTTTCAACGCGTTTTCCTTCGCCATCATGACCATCTTCTCCTCGGGCATCTCCATGTATGCGTTGGGACTGTTGCTGCACCTGGTGCTGGGGTGGAATTTCGATGTTTCGGTGCTGGCTTCGGCGGCCATCGTGCTGGCGTATACGTTCCTGGGCGGTCTCACCAGCGCAATATATAACGAGGTCCTGCAATTCTTGCTGATCGTGATGGGGTTCGCGCCGCTGGCTATTTTATCGGTTGGCAAGGCGGGAGGATGGCAGGGTATAATGTCCCGCCTCCCGCCAAACATGACGCACGCCTGGCAGTACATGGGCAGCCCCACGGATAATCCCATGCACGTCGAGATCTTCGGGATGGTCGCCGGTCTGGGATTCGTGCTGTCGTTCGGTTACTGGTGTACCAACTTTCTGGTCGTACAGCGCGCCATGGCCGCCGATTCCATGTCGGCCGCACGCCGCACCCCGCTGATCGGCACGCTGCCCAAGATGTTTCTGCCGTTCATCGTCATTCTGCCCGGCATCGCCGCGCTGGCGCTTTCGAAGATGGACCTGGGCTACGCCCTCCCTCTAAAACCCAACGGCGGGCCGGACTATGACCAGGTCCTCACCACGCTGATGGGCCAGTTCTATCCCGCGGGCTTGTTGGGCGTCGGCCTCACCGCCCTCATGGCCTCCTTCATGTCCGGCATGGCGGGCAACGTGACCGCGTTCAATACGGTGTTCACCTACGACATCTATCAGAGCTACATCCGCCCTGGCGCGCCGGATCGCCATTACCTGACGGTGGGCCGCGTGACCACCGTGGTGGGCGTGCTGTTGTCCATCGCCGCCGCCTACGTGGCCACCCGCTACAACAACATCATGGATTTGTTGCAGCTTGTCTTCGGCTGCGTGAATGCGCCGCTATTCGCCACGTTCCTGCTGGGCATGTTCTGGAAGCGCACCACGGCCCACGGCGCCTTCGCCGGATTGTCCCTCGGCACGCTGGCCGCGGTCCTGACTCTGGCGTCCACCACGGCCGAGGACAAGGGCGGCTGGATCGCAAATATCTACACCTTCCGGTCGCAGATGGCGCAAAATTTCTGGATCGCCATCATCGCGTTTGCCACCTGTTTCGTGATTTCCGTCGCGGTCAGCATGGTGACCACGCCGCGTCCCGATAAAGAAATGGAGGGGCTGGTCTACGGCCTGACGAAGGTTCCGCACGACGCGACCGCGAAGTGGTACCAACGCCCCGCGCCGCTGACTGTTATCGTAGTCATATTGCTCCTCCTTCTGAATATTTGGTTTAGATGATATGGATCTGAGAGTGCCTTCGGGCTGGTTCTTTACTCTGGTCGGCGTCATCCTGCTGGGGATGGGCGTCTTCGCGCCGCACGTCAACGCCGCGCCTTTGACTACGGAAAACGTCAACCTGTACTCCGGCGGTTGCATGCTGGCGTTCGGCATCTTTTTGCTGGCGATGGCTTGGCGGGCTACACAGCGGGAAAAACGGAGCAATACGTGATCGACGAATTCCGGCGGCTCTACGGATCGGCGGACGGGGTCCGCGTGTTCCGCGCCCCGGGCCGCGTCAATCTGATCGGCGAGCATACCGACTACAATCTGGGCTTCGTCCTGCCGGTGGCGCTGGAACTGGCTACTTACGTCGCCACGGCGCCGTCGGCCGATGGCAAGCTGCGCATCTATTCGGAGGACCGGCAGGAATCCGCCGAGTGGCCCGTACACGAAATCGCCGCGCTGACGCCGCGCCGCCACTGGACCGATTACCCCATCGGGGTGGCGCAGGAACTGATCCGCGCGGGCTCTCCGATTGCGCCGTCCAAGTTATTCGTGCGCAGCACGGTGCCCGAAGGATCGGGTCTCAGCTCGTCGGCCGCGCTGGAAGTTTCCACGGCGCTGGCCTTGCTCGCGAGCCGCCGCATGGCGCCGCTGGAGTTGGCGCGCCTCTGCCAGAGGGCCGAACGCAACTTTGTGGGCATGCCCTGCGGCATCATGGATCAGTACATCTCCGTGTTCGGCGAGGAGCGCGCGGCCATCTGTCTGGATTGCCGCAGCCTGAAGCATCAGGTGGTGCGGCTGCCCGAGGGCGTCGTGTTCGTGGCGGTGAACACCATGGTGAAGCATGAGCTGGCCGGCTCCGCCTACAAGGAGCGCACCGAGCAATGCGCCGCCGCGGTGGAAGTGGTGCGCCGCCGCCATCCGCGCATCGAGAGCCTGCGGGACGTGACGCCGGCCATGTTCGAAGAGACCGAGGCGTCCATGCCGCCGGTGGTCGCGCGGCGCGCGCGCCACGTGGTCACCGAGAATGGCCGCGTGCTGGAGTTCGTGGCGGCTTGCAGGGAAGGGGCCATTGAGCGCATGGGCGAGCTGTTCGAGGCATCCCACCGCAGCCTGCAGCACGACTATGAAGTCAGTTGCGACGAGTTGGACTTTCTGGTGGATGCGGCCCTGGGCATCGATGGAGTGGAAGGCGCACGCATGACCGGCGGCGGCTTCGGCGGTTGCACCGTCAACCTGATGCAGCCCGCGGCCGTGGCGCATTTCGAGCGGGAGATTGCCCATCTATACCACCAGCGCTTCGGTATCCAACCGCACATCTATCCCTGCCGGCCGGCTTGGGGCGCGGAAGAAGAAAAGAATTTGGAGAGGATTCCCGCCGCCGAGCAACTACTAGGCTAAAGGAACATCCTCTTGGACGGCAGACCCCGTCCGAAACGTCGTCTCGTGCGCTGAAGGGCCGGCTTCGCAACCGGCCCTTCTTCAAGTAGGACAGGCCTCCGGCCTGTCAACGGCGAGCTTCGCTCGCCGGTGGCGGCAGGAGTGCCGCCACGGCACGCAAAAGTGCGTGCGCCACGCTTATTTCGTCGCAGCGTCCATCTCCTGCAACAACTCTTCCCGCTTGCGCCGCAACTTTCGCACGGCATATACCTCGTTGGCCCACCACACGGCTGCGAACACCGAAGTGTAGATCGTAAACGCGATCAGTTGCGGCCAAGCCGGCTGGCCCGCAGCTTTGTTTGCCTCGAGGATCCCGGCGCTCGCCAGCAGCAGCCCCGCATAGGGCGGAAGCAAGTACCAATACTTCACGTTCTTCAGCAGCCGCATCTGGTGGTCGTACTTGCGCAGCAGCGCCTGCTGGAAATCCGCGACACTGCGATCTGGCGCGGGCGACGGCGCTTCACGGCCGTAGCGCAGCATGCAGAAGGCGACCCATAGGCCGCTGATCGCCACCACCAGGTTGCCGGTGCGCGCGAGCGCATTGGGCGAGTTCCACGCTATGAATGCAAAAAACGCCGCCATCAGAATTCCCGCACCGCATTCACGCCAGTTGCGCAGCTTGATCGTCCGATCGAACCGGTTCGCTCTTTCCATTGCAATCGTCAACATATCTTCTCCTTTTGTGGGCGGGCTTGTGGACTGGCCACACCAAAGCTGATTGAGTTCGTCTTTATCGGCCATCGCCCGTCTCCCGCGCCCGAATGGCCTGGCGCAATTTTTCCCGGATGCGCGTTAGACGCGTCGCCACGGCGCCCTCCGCGATGCCCGTCACTGCTTCAGCGCCGCTCAAGCCTTCCAGGTGCAGCACCGTGATGTGCCGGTCCGCCGCCGCCAGGCCGCGGATCGCAGCGAACAACATGCGCCGCTTCTCCTCCGCCAGCAGGTTTTGTTCGGCGGTGGCGCCGGCCGACGGAAGGTCTGGCGGTTGGTCCGGCGCGGCTTCCCGCCGATTGCGCTTGCGCTGCCTGACCGTGGCCGTGATCGCGACGTTGTGCGCGATGCGGTAGAGCCAGGTACGTTCGCTCGATTCCCCGCGATAGCCGGGCAGTGCGCGCCAGAGTGCCGCGGCGATCTCCTGGACCAGGTCCTCGCGGTCTTCACGCGCCACGGCGTACGCGCCGGCCAACCGTTGGAGCGCGGGCGCGTATTGTTCATAGATCCGCAGAAAGGCGGCCTTGCGGTCCTGCGCGGCGTTTTCGGCCACCATTTCCCTTTCTAAACAGGTAGTCTAGGCGACGCGCGATTCCTTACATGCATCCTCGATCGCGTCCAGCGTCGCGCGCGCGGTGGAGGTCCAGGAAAATGCGGCGGCGCGACGTGGGCCTTCGGTGGCGAGCCGCGCCCGCAAGGCTTCGTCCGCCACCAGGCGCAGCATGGCGCTGCAAATGGCTTCCACATTGCCCGGCTGGAAACGGAGCGCGGCCTCTCCCGCGATGGCGGAGAGCGGTTCGATATTCGAGCACGCCGTGGGAATCCCCGCGGCCAGAGCTTCCACTACGGGCATGCCGAATCCTTCGAACGTGGACGGATACAGGAACGCGCAGGCGCGGCGGTACAGATCGTAGAGCTGGTCCCGCGGAATCCAGCCGGTGAAGTCGACCGCGCCGGCTAGTCCAAGGTCTTCGCGCAGCCGTTCCAGTTCCGCGGTGTGGAAACCGCGCAGTCCGGCGACCACCATGCGGAAGTCCGGCTGCGCGCGGCGGAACTGCGCGAACGCCTCCAGCAATGCGGACAGACCCTTGTGCGGATGCAGCGTCGAGACGGTCAGCAGAAGCTTCTCCGGGGCGCGCGGCAATCCGAAGAACACGGGATCCACGCCCAGCCGGACCACACGCACCTTGGCGGACGGAAGGCGGTAGTAGCGCAGCACGTCGGCACGCGTGGCATCGGAATCCGCCAGCAGCAGCGTGGCACGATGCGCCGCTGCAAACAGCAGCATGCGCCAGGAGAGCAGATCGAGCGGGCTGAAATGCTCCGGATGGCGCTTGTGTTGCATGTCGTGGAACACGGTAACGGCCGCGCACCCGCAATAGACCGGCGCGGTGAAGCCCGGATTGAGCAGCGCATCCAGGCGCAGGCGCGCCACGGCCAGCGGCAATACGGTCTGCTCCCAGACAATACGGGCGGGCCGGAACCGGGCGCGCACCGCCTGCGGCATGGCGTGAAAATTCGGCTGTTGGGGCACCAGGTCCGGCCCGGTTTCGCGGTTGGTGAAAACGAAATACTCGTTGCGCGCGTCGCTTTGAGCCAGCGCGCGCAACAACGCGTGCAGGTAGATCTCGGTGCCGCCCACGCCGCCCGGAATCAGGTACAGGGCGTTGACCCCTATGCGCAGCGGCTGCATGTCACTGCCGGGAGCTCATTTGCCGCTCGACGATCTCCAGCATTTCACGGGCATGTTCGTTCGATGGATTGAGCGCCAGGGCGCGCCGGTAATCCGCGGCGGCGCCGGCCAGATCGTTGGTCTTGGCGCGTATGCCGCCGCGGTTATCGTAGATCATGTCGTAGCCGGCGTCGATTTTCGCGGCTTGGGCCAGCGCATCCAAAGCTTCCTGCCAGCGGGACCGCTCGGCGTAGACCATGGCGATTTGGGTGTAGACATGCGCTTTGGGCTCGAGCGCCGCGGCCTCGCGCAGTTTGGCCACCGCGGCATCGGGCTGGTTCACGCAATCGTAGGCCAGACCCCAATCCACCAGCAGGCCGTAGTCTGGCTTGGCGGCGCGCGCCGCTTCCGCATACTGCGCGATGGCGTCGCCGCAGCGGCCGTGCGCGTAGTAAGTGTGCGCCAATTGAAAGTGTACGCGCTGCTTGCCGGGCGATTTGGCGGCGGCGTCTTCCCAGATGGCTAGATCGCTGGCCCAAAGCTGGTTGCGTTGATACGTGAGGAAGGCCAGCACGGCCATGATCGCGCAAAGCGCGGCGGCCAGTTTGCGGCGATCCACGCGAATGCGCGCCAGCGCCGCGACCAACACCAGCAGCATGCCGATCATGGGCAGATACAAGCGGCGCTCGGCGACGGGATCTTTGATCGGCACGAAGGAGGAAGTGGGCGCCATCAGCAGCACGTAAACCAGGAATCCATAAGACGCCAGCGGATGGCGCCGCCGGAAGTAGATGGCGGCGGCCACCAGCGCCAGGATGGCAGCCAGTCCGAAGATGGCCCCATGATCGAGGATGGTGCGCGAGATCGGATAGTCCCAATCCAGATTCTGGCCGGCTGGAAACACCAGCAGCCGCAGGTAGACGAAAAACGCGCGGCACTCGGTGAAGAAGTATTGGTACCAGGTGAACTCTTTCAGGCCGAAGCCGGCGGTCTGCGCCCGGGTCAAGACCTTTGCCAGGAAAACCAGCCCCCCCGCCGCGCCCAGCGCGATGGGAACGTACAGCCGCCAATTGCGCCGGATGCCGCTGAACGAGAAGCCGGGATTCCAGTAGTAATCCGTCAGCAGCAGCAGGGCGGGCAGCACCAGCGTGTGTTCTTTGGCAGCCACCGCGGCGCCGAACAACAGCAGCACTGCGATGGCCCATGGCCACGAGATCGCGGGCGGGCGCCTGTACAGAAAGACCGCGAAGGCCGCCAGGAAAAACAGAACGCTGAAGGCTTCCGACCGGCCGGCGATATAGGAGACCGATTCGGTCTGGATGGGATGCAGCAGGAAAATCGCGGCGGCGAAGGCCGGGAGCAGCCCATCGGACGACTCCGGCTGTGCGAGTTTGCGGACGATGACGAAGATCAGGAAGCTATTGAGTAAGTGGATCAGGACATTTACGAGGTGAAAGCCGTAAGGCGTTTCGGAGATCCGATAGTTGACCCAATAACTGAACATGAGCAGCGGGCGGACGCCGTGGATCCATGCGCCCAGGGTGCTGTGGTAACCGGGCGTGTGATAAGGCTGGAAAGTGTCGTCGAAGACAAACGGTCCGCCCAGCGCGGGGGCGTACACCTGAAGCGCCAGGAAGAGCGCCACGGCTGCGGCGGCAGGGTAGATCCACCAACGCGAGCGGGGCCTGGGCGGCTGCACCGCCTTTTCGCGGGCGCGGGACTTCCCTTTGGCGGCGCCTTTGCGCGACGTAGCGCGCGCTTCAGCCACGCGGCTCTCCGTCCCGCAAGGTCTGTAAGTGATACTCCAGAATTGCCAGGCGCTGCGCCAGCGCGATGTTATCGTCACGCAGCTTGGAGAGAATTACGGAGAACCGGTAGAACATGATCAGAAACACGCAGCCGATGACCAGCAACAGGGTCAACGGCGGATCGGAAAGCCCCAACTTGTGGGCGGCCGCTTCCAGCATGCCGCGCGAGCGCGACAGAATCAACAGAGCGGCCGCGGCCAGTAACCAGCTTACCGAATACTCGACGCGGATGTGCGCGCGCCGCACCGATACCAGCACGAACAGCAGCAGCAGGCCGCTCAAAACCGTCAACAAATTCAAAAGGCGGTCCATGGATCTCCTCCGTTACGATTGTCCCCGCTTGCCGGGACGCCGCGTCCGCTGGTCGAACTTGAGCACATTCACAAATACTCCGAGCAGCACGTGCACGATGTAGTAGATGGATCGCAGGGCCGTGATCGAGGAGCGGCCGGTGGTGCGGGGGCGCATGCGGCAAGGGATCTCCAGGAAGCGGAATCGTTTGCGCTGCAGCACCACCAGCGCTTCGATCTCCGGATACTCCAGCGGGAAACTTTTGCTGAAAACCTGCAAAGCATTGCGGTTCACGCCCACGAAACCGGAGGTCGGATCGTACACGCGCTGCCCCAGGATGGGACGCAGCACCATGCGAAAGAAGCGGATGCCCAGATCGCGCGCTGCGCCGGAGCTGTAAGCGTTGCCATTCACGAAGCGCGATCCGATCACCATCTCGCAGCCCGACGTGCGCAGGGCGTCGAAGACCCGCGGGATATCGCGCGCGTCGTGCTGGCCGTCTCCGTCGACACGGATGACATAGGCATATCCCAACTCGAACGCCAGTTTGTATCCGGCTTGCACGCATCCGCCCAGTCCCAGGTGGTGCGGCAGCGCCAGCACCCGCGCGCCAGCCTCGCGGGCCACTGCCTGCGTGGCGTCCAGCGAGCAATCGTCGATCACCAGCACCGGCGTTCCCGGCACAGAGGATTGGACGGCGCGCACCACGCCGCCCACGGCGGCTTCCTCGTTGTATGCTGGCACGATGATGAGCAGGGGGTCCAATGACGTGGGCATAGTCAAAGCTCCGCCACCCGCCGCGCCGAAATGGAATGCGAACGCAGCAGCCTCCGGAAGATGTGCGGCGTCACGCGGGCGGCGCGGCGGATCTCGCGGCGCTTGCGCAACAGGTCCGGCGCATGCAGCAGCAGCGCGGCGTGCGCCCGCAGCACGTAAAACGGCATGCGCCAGGCGGAATCGCCTTCCAGGCGAAACCGGGCGGCCGCGCCGCGTCCGCGCAACATAAATCGCAAGTGCCACCAGTATCGCGCCAGCGAGACGAACGGCGCGGCGGCCAGCATGCGCGCCGGAAAATCCTTGGCCAGCACAAACAGGCGGTTGCGCTCCACGTAATAAGCCTTGAGGCGCGAGGCGCGGCCTGCCGAGTGCGAATAATGATGCTCCACTACTGCGTCCGGCGCATAGAGACAGCGCCAGCCGGCCCAGCGCGCGCGCAGCCCCAGGTCGGTATCTTCGCAGTAAAGGAAGAAGTCTTCGTCGAAGCCGCCGATCTGTTCCAGCATGGCGCGCCGGTAGAGGGCCGCCGAGCCGCTGGGAAACAGAACCTCCTCCGCCACGGGAAAGAATTTCGGCGGCCGCGCGTGGCCGCGCTGCTTGCTGCTGCCATCCCGGCAGACCAGCATGCCGGCGGAATCGAGGGCATCTTCGCCATACAGGCGGACCTGCGAGGCGCACATGCCGGCGTCGGGCCGCGCTTCCAGGGCGGATACCAGAGCCGCCAGCCAGCCTGGATGGGGCGCCGCATCGTCGTTGAGCGTGGCCAGATACCGGCTGCCCGTTTGGCGGTAAGCGTCGTTGATGGCTGCGCCGAATCCCACGTTGCGCGGCTCCTCGATCACCCGCACTTTCGGACGCGCCGCGACGTTGCGCCGCACCGCGCTGGAACCGCTATTGTCTACTACGATCACCTCGAAATCGCGCTGCGTCTGGTTCTCCAGGGCGACGATGCATTCCTGCAGCCTCGCATCCGCGGCCAGAGTGGGGACCACCACCGTTACGACGAGTTCGGGCAAACTAAGATTCTACGACAGCGGCGCACTCCCTGACGGTCGTGGCTCGGTAAGCCTTGACATCAAGCTGTGGCCGGCATTTGGAACGGCTCGTCGGCGCTGCCGCCGTAAATACTCGGAACATGCGCGTTCATGGCTCGCAGATAGGAGCTGAGCTGGCCGCGATGATGCACGGTGTGCTTGATCCAGAAATCCATGTACAGCACCGCCGGCAGATTAAACACGTTGAAGAAACTCACGGGCGTGGCGAGGTGCTCGCCGGACAGCGCGGCGATCTTCCCGGATAACGCGGGAACGTGTTGATCGTAATAGGCCAAGATTTCCGCGGCCGTCGCGGGCGGCGCTGGGTCGGCTCCGCCTCCCGCGAAGCTGCCGGCCACGATGCCATCGCCGAACCACCCTTCGCTGTGCGCGATGTGCCACATCAATTCGCGCGCGGTGCGACCTTTCTCGCCCAGCTTGAAATCGAGCTGCGCTTCCGGAACGGCGGCCAGCACGCGCCGCGTGGTGGGAACTTCATTGCCCAGGCTCTGCAGGAAAACCATGGACAGTCCTTTGGCTTGATCGGGTGTAAACATGAATGCCTCCTCGGGTATGGTACAACGAACGATGGCCGAACGGCACGGACTGACACGCGGGCTGGGCCTGGTGGAAGCCACCGCCCTGAACATGAGCAACATGGTCGGGGTGGGCCCGTTCGTGACCATCCCGCTGCTGATCGGCGCCATGGGCGGGCCGCAATGCCTGCTGGGCTGGGCCGTGGGTACCGTGCTGGCGCTCTGCGACGGGCTGGTATGGGCCGAACTTGCAGCAGCCATGCCGGGAGAAGGCGGCAGCTATCTGTATCTGCGCGAAGCCTTCCGCCGCACCCGGCTGGGCACGCTGCTGCCGTTTCTGTTCATCTGGCAATTCATCTTCAGCGGGCCGCTGGAGATCTCTTCCGGTTACATCGGTTTCGCGCAATACCTGGGCTATTTCCGCAGCGGTATGAGTGTCTGGGAGACGCGCCTGGCCGTCCTGGCAGTGGGTTTGCTGGTCATCGTGCTGCTCTATCGCGGCATCCGGTCGGTAGGCCGCCTGACGGTGGTGCTATGGGTCGGCATGCTGGCCACGGTGGCCTGGATTGTGGCGGCCGGCTTCGCGCATTTCGATGCCCGCCGCGCCTTCGATTTTCCAGCGCACGCCTTCGCCATCACGCCGGCTTTCATGGCGGGACTGGGCGGCGCTACGTTGATCGCCATGTACAACTTCCTGGGCTACTACGGCATCTGTTTCGTGGGCGGGGAGGTGCGCCGGCCGGAGCGCACCATGCCCCACTCCATCGTGCTCTCGGTGCTGCTGGTGGGCGCGATGTACGCCCTGATGACGATCGCCATCATGGCGGTGGTGCCGTGGCGGGAAGCCGCGCAATCCAAGTTCGTCGCGGCCCGCTTCATGGAGACGCTCTACGGACCGTGGGCTGGCCGCGCCGTGACCGTGCTGATCCTGTGGTCCGCGGTGGCTTCCGTGTTTGCGCTGCTGCTGGCCTATAGCCGGGTGCCCTACGCGGCTGCGCTCGATGGGTATTTCTGGAAGCCGTTCGCGCGCCTGCACCCCACCGGCGATTTCCCGCACGTATCGCTGCTGGTGATCGGCGGACTCGCCATCGCAGGCGGAATGTTGAGCCTCGATTGGGTGGTTTCGGCGATCCTGACGGCGCGCATCCTGATTCAGTTTATCGGGCAGATCGCGGCGGTGGAGGTGCTGCGGAAGTCCCGGCCCGACGTGCGGCGGCCATTCCGGATGTGGTTGTATCCGCTGCCTAGCGTGCTGGCGCTGATAGGCTGGGTGTACGTGTTCGCGACGTCCGGGTGGACGTTCGTGCTGGCCGGATTGGCGGTGCTGGCAAGCGGGGCGGGAGCTTTCTTAGTGTGGCGGCGCTGGGGTATACAGGCCGACTCTTGACCGGACAAGTGGTGCGGAAGCCGTAGTCGCAGCTATCCAGAGATCGTTCTCATCGAGCGGCCGGCCGTGGCTCTGCCTAGTGACTTTCGGGAATCGCGTAGTAATCGCCAGCGGCCTCCGGGATCGGCTCACACGGCAAAGTAGCGAACAGGTTCCGAGCCTTCGCTTCCAGTTCCGTCCGCCGCCGTCCCTGAGCCAGCCTTCCCAAGCCGAATAGGATTTCGCCTCGGCCGATCGTACAGACCACCACCCGATCATCGACCCCTACCGAATAAAAGCCACGATTCAACTCGCGCATCTGCCCGCATGAGCGCGCTGATTGCGTTCGTATCGAGAAGATAAAGCACGGTTGCGTCAGTCCGGGAAGAGGTCGTTAGGCCGGATTGGAAGCCGCCCACCCGCTATGGCCGCATCGAGCTCATCGACATCCGAAGCGCTCAGGTGAGGCCAAGTCCTGGACGGTCCTGTGTTGTGCCGCCGCGATCCCCTCCAGGCTGCTCGCGAGCTCGTCGGGAACTTCGATTATGAGACTCGCCATGGCGTTTTCCCTCTCGTATTGTGGCGCAGTCGGGAAGAACAAGCCAAGCCGGGTTCACTCAAGGGCCGAGCGACCAGCCGCGGCGCGCCGAGGGTACTTTAGATTTCTCAAACGCCCGCCTCGCACTCACTTGCGCACAATCACTTCCCGCAAGCTGTCGCGCGCCAAAAAAAACTTCACCGACTCGAATTTATGGAACAGCTTCTCCAGACTCCGGTTATTGAACAACTGCTGCGAGGCGGCGCGCTCCCCATGCCGGCTCACCTGCAGCGTGCGCGGATCCTGAATGCGAAAGCCGCAACAGGGCACCATGCGCTGCTTGCGCTCGGCCGAATGAAAAATCGCCAACAGATAGCCCTTGGGCTTTAGAATGCGCCACAGCCGGTCGGCCGTCGCGAACAACAGCGCGGGTTCCATGTATTCGAGTGCATCCCAAGCCAGCACGCCGTCGAATTGCTCGTCCGGATATTCCAGGCTCCGCCGCAGGAAATAATCGATCCGCCCCGGATTGGATTGGTCCGCGATATCCTCCCCGAACGTTTCCTGGAAAATGCGCAGGAAATCCTCGGAGTAGAACTTGTGCCCGAGGTTGGTAATGAAATTGACGTTCTCCTGGTGGGCGCCGCCCAGATCCAGGATCGAAAGGCCGGTCTGATCGCGGAAAGAGCCGAAGAACTGATCCAGACCACGGCTGGGGCGCGACTCCGGCGCTTCGTGCCCGCCTGGCATGGAGACAAGGCCCGGCGCACTTCCGCCATTGGCCGGCGGACCTGCCTCCGCGGGCGGGCGAGGGCCGCGCAGAAAGCTCTTCAGCCGGTCGCTGAACAACTCCACATCCCCGCCGGTTGGCTAACGCTTCGCGTCCGACGCGCTGGCCGCGACGGCCACCGGCGCCGCCGCCGGAGCTGACGCCGCGGGCTGCGGGCGCGGCTGGCTGGGAGCCGCCTTCGGCTCCGACTTGACGATATCGATGCTCCCCTTGAAATACGCGCCGTCTTCAATGATGATACGGGCCGTCTTGATATCGCCCACCAGCTTGGCGTCCTTGCGAATTTCGATCCGCTCGCTGGCTTCCACGTTGCCTTGAATGACCCCCAACGCCACTACCTCGCGCGCTTTCACGCCCGCGTGCACCTTGCCGTTGGGGCCGATGGTGAGCTTGTGGTCCATCAGCTCGATAGTGCCCTCCACATCGCCATCCACGTACAGATCTTCGCGGCTGTAAATCTGGCCGTTGATCTTCACGGCCTTTCCGATGGTGGCCGATCCGCCGCGCGATGTCTCCGGTTCCATCCTTCCTGTGGGCATACTGGACATACTGGACAAAGTTGTTCCCTCCTTCTTGGGTTCCACGGGCGGCGCGGACGGCGTCGGCCTGATGGTATTCGTATTCAAGGGCACGGCAGGTTCTTCCTCCCGGCGCTGCTTATTCCAAACGCTCACGACGGCGGCCCTCCTTTCTGGAGTATGAGTGCGATCATGATGTTGTTTCCCTACTTAGGTTGCTCTAAAATGGGTCCGGCGCGCATACCCGCCAAACCCTCACACGATTATAAACTGGTTTACAACCGAATGACGAGCAGCACGCGGACCATTACCGATTTTTCGGAGGTAATGATGAAGGAAACGGGAGCCGGACTGGTCTGCTTAGTACGTTCGTGAGTTGCCAACTCCCTCACTGGTACCGGAGCGCCACCACTGGATCCACTCGCAACGCCCGCCGCGCCGGCAGATAGCTGGCCAGGAACGCCACCGCCGTGAACAGCAGGGTCACCGATCCGAACACCACCGGATCGGTGGGCTTCACGCTAAACAGCAGGCTGGCCAGAAAGCGGGTCAGCCCGTAAGCCGCCGTCAACCCGGCCACGATTCCCACGCCGGCCAGGGTCATCGCCTGCTTCACGATCATGTTCCGCAGCGCCGGAAAATCCGCGCCCAGCGCGAGCCGGATGCCGAACTCCAGGGTCCGTTGTTCCACCGCATAAGACATCAAACCATACAGACCGATCGACGCCAGCAGGATGGCCACCGCCGCGAAAATCCCCAGCACCCATGTGTTGAACTGGTCGCGCGCGGTGGATCCTATCACGATCTGGTCCATACTGCGGATATGCGCCGCCGGCAAATCGGCCGCATCCTGAAACGCGCGTTGTATGGGCGCCGACACCGAGAAAGGCGCGACCTTCGTGCGCACTACCCAGCTCAGCGGCATGAAGCGGTTGTTCAGCGCCATATAAGTGTCGCCCACCTGCGCCAGCGGGACAAACGTCGCCGGGAATGGGTCGTTGTTCAGCCCGCCATCCCGCGCATCGCCCGCAATGCCGATAATCTCGCGCGGCGGCTGCGTGAAATCGGGACCCATCCCGGAGCCGATAATCAGCCGGTGCCCAATCGGGTTCTCGTCTTTTTTCCAGTATTTCCGGGCCATCGCCTGGTTGATCACTACCACCGGCGGCGCGGCGGCGTCGTCCCGTTCGGTGAACCCGCGTCCGCGTACGATGGGAATCCTGAAGACGTCGAAGAACCGCGCGCTCACGTAGTTCCAGTTGGTTCCACCGTGCTCCGGCCCGTTGGTCAGCGGGCGCCCTTCGACGATGAATCCCAGCCCCAGCCCGCCTTCGAGGGGCAAATAGGAAGTAGCCGCCGCGGCCTCCACGCCGGGAATGGCGTGAATACGTTCCAGAGCCTGGCGGGCCATGGTCTGGACGCCGGCGGTGCGGTCGAAACGGCTTCCGGTGAGTGCGGTGTCCATCGTCAGGACATTGTGCGCGTCAAAGCCGGGCGCCACGCTGTGCAGCGCCGAGAAGGTCCGGATCAACAGTCCTGCGCCGGTCAGCAGGACTATCGCCAGCGCGATTTCCGCCATCACCAGCAATCCGCGCATTTTGTTCTGGCGCAGGCCCGAGCCGCCCCTTGCGCCCGTTTCCTTGAGCGTGATGTTCAGGTCCGCCCGCGAAGCCTGCAAGGCGGGCACGAGTCCGAATAGGATACCGGTAACCAGCGATAGCAGCAGTGTGAATGCCATTACGGTCCAGTCGAGAGTCACGGCGGAGCCATCCGGACCGATCCGCGGAATATTGCCTGGGTTCACCGCCAGCAGCGCGCGCACTCCCAGCGCGCCGATCACAAGGCCCAGCGCCCCGCCGGCCATCGAAAGCAGCACGCTTTCCGTCAGCAGTTGCCGGACGATGCGGCCGCGGCCCGCGCCGATCGCCGAGCGGATGGCGATCTCGCGCGCCCGGCCGGTGGCGCGCGCCAGCAACAGGCTGGCCACGTTCGCGCAGGCGATCAGCAGTACGCAGCCCACCGCACCCAGCAGAATGAAAAGCGCGGTCTTCACGTTACGGACCAGAAGCTGCTGCATAGGCTCCGCCGAGAAGCTCACCTTGGGATCCATGCTGCCTGGGTACCTGCGTTTGAACTCCTCACCGGCCAGCTTCAGGGCAGCCTGCGCCGCGCTCAACGAAACGCCCGGCTTCAACCGCGCGGCGGCCTGGAAATAGTGGCCCTGGTTGGTGCTCTCCGGATCGGCCTGGAAAGGAAGGTATACGTCCGGGAGCGGATCGAACGTGAAGCCGCGGGCCAGCACACCGATCACCGTATAGGACTCGCCGCCAAGGGTCAGCGCTTTGCCAACGATGGCGGGATCGGAACCGTAACGGCGCTGCCAGAGTCCGTTGGATAGCACGATGACGTTGCCGCCACGCGGGCGGTCTTCGTCCGCCGTGAAGGTGCGTCCGACAGCGGCCTGCGCACCAAAGAGATGGAAGAATTCATAAGAAACGTGGATGCCCTTAAGCTGCTCGGGGTGGTCGCCGCCTCCGAGGTTCAACCCCGGACCGCCCGTGTCGAAGGCGCTGACGTCTTCCAGCACCTGCGTCTGCCGCCGCCAGGCGTTGTACTTGGGCACGGAGGCGCCTGGAAACGCGCCTTGGGGAGTGCTGGTGAGCAGGGTGACGATGCGCTCCGGTTGGGGGAAGGCCAGAGGCTTGAGCAGCACCGTATCGACGACGGAAAAAATGGCGGTGTTGGCGCCAATCCCGAGCGCCAGGGCGGATATGGCGGTGGTTGTGAATCCGGGGCTCTGGCGCAGCAGGCGGAATGCGTGCTTCACGTCCATCCAAAAGGTTTCCATGAGGGGATTAGACGCAGCACACGGTTTTATGTGCCACTTGCAATCAGACGTACGCGCGCCAGGTCACCCCAGCACTTCGCGGGCGGCGGCCACCACGGTGGCGGGCAGGAATCCGAACTTCTTCTGCACGTCTTTCAGGGGCGCCGACGAGCCGAACGTATGCATCCCGATCATGCGCCCGCGCGGCCCCACGTAACGGTCCCATCCCAGGACGGAGGCCTGCTCCACGGAAACGCGCGCGGTGACGGCCGGCGGCAGGACACTGTCGCGATACTCCAGCGGCTGGCGCTCGAACAGATCCCAACTCGGCATGCTCACGACGCGCGCCTTCACGCCTTCGGCCGTGAGTTGCTCATAGGCCGCCACGCACAGATAGACTTCGCTGCCGGTGGCCAGCAGGAGCACGTCCGGCTTGCCGTCCGCGGCGTCGGCCAGGACATAAGCGCCCTTCTCCACCCCCGATGCCGCGGCGTATTTGGAGCGGTCGAGGGTGGGCAGCGCCTGCCGCGTGAGAATCAGGGCCACCGGTTGATGACGCTGCTGTATCGTGAACCGCCAGCACTCCACCACTTCGTTGGCGTCCGCCGGCCGCAGGGTCACCAAGCCCGGCACCGCGCGCAGCGCGGCAAGCTGTTCGATGGGCTGGTGTGTGGGGCCGTCTTCGCCGACGCCGATCGAGTCGTGCGTGAAGATGTGGATCACCGGCAGGTCCATGATGGCGGCGAGCCGGATGGGCGGCTTCATGTAGTCGCTGAAAATCAGGAAGGTGGAGCCGTAAGCCCGGATCTTCGAAAGCGACAGGCCGTTCACAATGGCGCCCATGGCGTGCTCGCGAATGCCGAAGTGCATGTTGCGCCCGCCGCGGTCGTCATATTCGAAATCGCCGGCGCCCTCAAAAGTCAGGCGCGTCTTGGTGGAGGGGAACAGATCCGCCGCGCCGCCCATCAGCCACGGGATGTTCCAGGCGAGTTTGTTCAACACCCTGCCGGACGAGTCGCGCGTGGCCAGACCTTTCGCATCGGCAGGAAACGTGGGCAGGTCCTTATCCCAGCCTTCCGGAAGCTGCCGGTGCAGCATGCGGTAGAGTTGATCGGCCAGGTCCGCATATTCGGTCTTGTATTCCTCGAAGCGGTCCATCCAGGCGTCGCGCAATTGCCGGCCGCGGTCGCCCATGCCCGCCTGGAAGTGTTCGCGCACGCCTTCGGGGATCAGGAATTTGGCATCCTCGGGCCAGCCGTAAGCGCGCTTGGCGAGGCGCACTTCTTCTTCGCC
>Ga0187867_10001265_pt1 | contig 21795 bp, 22 predicted proteins | sample June2016WEW_13_1_FD_132976 | JGI IMG/M metagenome (GOLD analysis project Ga0187867, IMG submission 132976) | Peatland microbial communities from SPRUCE experiment site at the Marcell Experimental Forest, Minnesota, USA - June2016WEW_13_10 | ecosystem: Environmental > Terrestrial > Soil >...
ATGCCGGACGTACGACCGGCTCTGCTTGATGTCGTAGCACTTGTCCAGGGCCGACATGGTCATCGACATACCGCCGCTGGCGACCCAGATGCTGACCACCAAACCGATCCCGAGCCATCCCGTGCGCTGGTGGTCCATCACCTGGCCGATGTTGTCGTTGATGGTGCGGGCCTCCTTGCCGAGCATCGACGTGATGAAGCTGGCGATGGCGGTGCGCGCCGGGTCCTTGGCGCTGGCCGGGAGGTAGGGCACGAGGCTCAGGAGAAGAATTAGGAACGGGAAAACGGAAAAGAGCCATGAATACGCCAGCGCCGACGCCCAGACGAAAATCCCATCCTCGCAGATTTGTTGCCAGACCCGCATGATGAAGGCCCAAGTCCCGAAGGATTTCAGGACTGGCCGGACGTCGCTCAGGCTGGCCATGACGCGAATTGTTGGATTTCCCGGGCACAAAAGCAACGGACCCGCCTCAGGCCGGGCTGGGGCCGGCAGGAAAGCGCGGCTTTCGCATCGCGGCCAACCGGGCGGCGGCGGCGCGATAGCCCAGCAGGATCGCCACCGCCGCCCCGAACGCTTTTGGCTTGGGACCCACGAGCTTGCCGATCATGAGGTAATGCACTACGGCCGCGACGGCGGAAAGATAGACCAACTGGTGCAGCCGCTTCCATTTCGCCGCTCCCAGCCGCTTGATCATGCCGTTGGTCGACGTCGCCGCCAGCGGCGCCATCAGAAGCAGCGCCGCCATGCCGAAGAAAATATACCGATGCTGAAGCGTGTCACGAACCACGGCCGCCGCGCTGAAAGACTGGTCGAAAGCGAAATAGATCGACAGATGCACCACGCCGTAGAAAAACGCGTACAGCCCCAGCATTCGCCGGAAATGGCTCAGCCAGTTCCAGCCCATGAGCTTTCTGGCCGGGGTGACCATCAGCGTGAGCACGAGGAAAACCAGTGCGGTCGTTCCCGTGATATGAAGCGAACTGTTGACGGGATTGGCGCCCAGCTCTTTCCAATAGGCGTCCCAGCCCAACATGGCAAGCGGAACCGCTCCATTGACCAGCAGGACGAATTTGGCGAATCCGGGATCCTTCATCGGGTGTCTAAAAATTCGCCCGTAAATCCATCCCCGCGTACATCCACCCGACCTCGTCGGCATACCCGTTGAACATCAGCGTGGGACGGATCCCCACGCCGATGCGGCGTTCGGCCGCCTGGCTCCAGCGCGGATGATCCACCTGCGGATTGACGTTGGCATAAAACCCGTATTCGTTTGGAGCGACCGCGTTCCACGTCGTCGGCGGCTGCTGCGAGCGAAGCTCGATTTTCACGATCGACTTGATGCCCTTGAACCCGTATTTCCACGGCGTCACCAAGCGAACCGGCGCTCCATCCTGCGCCGGAAGCTGCTTGCCGTAGATGCCGCTGGCCAGGATCGTCAGCGGATGCATGGCCTCGTCCATCCGCAAGCCCTCGACGTACGGCCAAGGCAAATCCCCACCGTTCTGGTTGGGCATCCGCTTGGGATCGAGCAGCGTTTGAAACGCGACGTACCGGGCATCGCTCAGCGGCTCAACGCGGTCCAGCAGCTTCGACAGCGAAAATCCGTCCCACGGAATGACCATCGACCAAGCCTCGACGCAGCGCATCCGATAAACCCGCTCCTCGGCGGGGGCGATCTTCAGCAGATCGTCCAGATCAAACGTTGCCGGCTTGCGGCACAGGCCGCCGACGCTCACCTGCCATGGCCGCGCGACAAACCCCGCCGCCAGGTCCGCCACCGCCTCTTTTTCCAGGGAGAATTCGTAAAAGTTGTTGTAATGCGTGATGTCCTGAAAATCGGTCCGAGGCTCGTCGGTGACAAACCCGGCGGCGCTTTGGGTGGTCGGCCGCGTCGTGGCGACCGCGATGTCCATCAGCGGCCGCTGGGGTTCTCCTTGCATCGGCGATGGATTCAGTTTTCGATACAGCCACCCCGTTGCCGTCGCCGATGCCGCCAGAATCCCCGCGCGAAGCAACGTCCGTCGATTGAAATACGTTCCCTCATCGGTGATTTCATTGCCGGAAACACCCGACGGCTTCTTAATCAGCATGGTGACGTGATTATAGACGTGTTGAGCGTTGGATCGCTCTATTTCGAATTGGTCCCCTTGGAGACGTTGACGATCGGATCGCGCATCACCGCCGCCGGGTTCTCATCCGCCGCATCCTCGCCGTCGGGACGGGTGGTTGGAACGGGCACGTGGTTCAACCTATCCAGCCGGCTCATGATGGCGTTGGTTCGCTGATCGATCAGCTTGTCCTGCGACGCCTGATCGCTGGCGAGCCTGGCCTTTTCCGCTTCGAGCATGTTCTGGAGCTTGTCGATGCGGGTTTGCCGCTCGGAGAAGTCCAGTTGCACCATTTCCGCGATCTTGGCTCGGATCTTGTCGTGAATCTGCGCTCCGTCGGCTCCTCCCTCGGCCTGGGCCGTCAGCGTCAAGGCAAACAGGTCGTCTTCAAGCTTGAAGCGGCGAAGCAATTGGTCGGCGACGGCGGGGAAATGCTCCTTGGTGAAATTGTAATTCCGCCATTTGCGGATCGCGTCCAAGCGAATCGGCGAGTTGTTGGGAACCTGAAGATTGGCCAGCACGTGCCACCGCGCCGGGGAATTGTCCTGCATGAACGCCATCATGTCGTCCCATTCCTGCTGGGTGTACGGGCGGACGTTGTCAGTTCTCCCCGCGATCATGGCGCGCAGCGCCCGGAAGAGTTGCCCCCGGTTTCCCGCCGGCCGTGTGGTGGAAAGCCGAGGGCTTGCCCTCTGCTCGGGCCGGGTGGACGGCTCGTCGGCCGACACCGCCACGCTCACCAACGTCGTCACCGCCAGGATCAAAATCGCCGCCAGTTTTACCGGTTTCATGGTTCACCTGTCGCATTCAAATCGGAACTGTGAGGGCCCCCCGCGGCGGAGGGCAAGCCCTGGGCATTGGCATCGCTGGAATTCTCGGCGTCGCTGGGGATCACCGCCGCCACCTCCGCCACGTGCAGATTCGATTCATCCGACGTCGAATCTTCCAGCGGAATCGAAAGCAGCGCGATCTTTTCTTCGTTGCTGAGGTCGCGATGCTGCGGCGCGTTGGGAATGGCGTCGCTTTCATAGGGATCGGGGGGGGTTAGCAAGCCCACCGGCGCATCCGGGTTAATGCTGCGAGGATCGAGCAGATGATGATAAACCGCCCAGATGTAAGACCCGACCAGCAGCGACGCCGCCGCCGCGATGCTGATCCGCCGCCACCGCAATTGCTGCTGCGCCCGGAAAACGTTCGCCCCCGGCCGGCGGCGCCGATCCGCCCATTCACGAACAAGCTGCCAAACGCGTCTCTGCGCCACCATCGGCGAAACCGGGGGGCGCGTCACCGCATCAAGCGATTGAAGGGCATCGAAGGCAAGCTGTTGGGTCTGGCGCAGAATCTCCATCTCGCCGCGCAGCGACGCGTCCGACGCCAGCACCTGCTCGAACTCCGCCCGGTCCTGCGCCCCAAGCTCGTTCCCCAGGTACATCAGCAGGATCGCCTCGTTGTTTTCCAAATGTTGCAAATAGCTTTTCATGGCAATCTCGATTCCGCCGGCGCCGGCTCGGCCAGCAGTTGGCGAAGGCGAATCATGGCCTTGTGCATTCTTCCCAACGCGGTGTTCAGCGGACAACCCAGCATTTCAGCGATCTCCACGAACTTCAGGTTGCCGTAATACCTCAGCAGCAATATTTCCTTCTGGCTCTCGGGCAGCGACTGGATGGCGACCCGGAGCTTTGCCTCCGCCTCGGCGCCCTCCATGCGATGCCCCGCATCCGGGGCCAGTTCCTCCGTCACCAGCCGAAGTCCTTCCTTGACTTTCCGTTCGCGACCCCGCGACCGCCAATGGTCGTGCGCCTTGTTCGTGGCGATGCGATAAAGCCATGCCTTAAACCCACCGCCGCCCGAGGCCAGGTCGAATCTGTCCAGATTCTCCAAAACGCTCGCCCAGGTTTGCTGGTGCAATTCCTCCGCCAACTGGTCGCTGTGAACCAGACGCTGAAGATATCGCAGCAGCGCCGAACAATGCCGCTTGGCCAGGTCATCGCCGGCCCACTCGTCGCCGGCCAGCAGCCGCCGAACCAGCATTTCATCGCTGACACTGACCGGGGTTATTTCTTCAGAGGACACGCCAGCATCCATCCACAACTCCGGTCGTCACTTACATAACGTCCGGGTTAACCAATTATTCCGCCGGTCCCCCCAATCTCAACCGGGCCAAAAATTGAACCAATTGCTGTCCCGACAACGGGTTGGCGACAAAACGGCCGGAAAAATATAGTCGGCAAACCGCGAATTCCAGAATATACCGCCCCCGCTATAATTCACCACATGGGCAAGAAAAACCAGGCCGTCCCCAAGTCCTTCGAAGAGGCCATCGCTGAATTGGAGCGCATTCTGTCCGACCTGGAAGGGGGCCAAGTCGGCCTTGAGGAGAGTCTGGCCAGGTATGAGCGGGGAACCTTTCTCATCCAACATTGCCGCGGCGTATTGGGCGCGGCCGAGAAACAAATCGAATTGCTCTCCAAGTCCGAGGACGGCGCCATCCAGTCCGAGCCGATGACCCCGGAGGGATAGCGCTCGCGTCGGGGCGTGGGGCGCGTTATAATTCCTTTGTAGCAGTTTGGTCACATCTGATCTCTTACAGCGGAGGTCCGCATGCAACGCGTCCAATTCAGCAGTGGCGGGCGTTATCCGGTGTTGCGCGCCATCGCGATCATTTATCTTTTCCTTGGAGGCATTGCCGTCATCTGCGGGGTCGTGGCCATGCTTTGGCTGCTTCTCCGGGCGCCGTTTTCGGCGATGGATCGGGTGATCCTGGCGGCCGCGGCTTTGGCGGCTTCGGTCTTCTGCTGCGCCCTGATACTGGGGGCGGCCGAAGTCATCAAGCTGTTTGTCGACCTGGAACACAATACGCGCATGGCGGCGATGGATCATCCGACCACTCCGCCCAGCGCCCAGACGCCCGCCGGCGGCCTTACGAACCGAATCTCGGTCCTCGAGGAAGAGACCGCCGAGGCGGCCCTTATCCGCGGACATTGAGAGCCGGGCGCTGGCGAACAAAGGGGACATTCAAGATTTAAGTTGCCGCGATTGTCGCGACGAAAATCTTGGATGTCCCCTTTACGACGCAAACTTCACCCCCACGCGATCCAGCAGCTTCACCGCGTTATCGTGATAAAGCTTCTGGATCACGTCATCCGGCAGGGCCAGGCCGTGCAGGATCGGTTGCTGATCTTCCTTCAAATCCGGATCGAAAATCGGGCTGGGGCCGTTGTAGGCCGTCTCCCAAAGCTTGCGATGACACCAAAACCGGCTGGCGAGAAAATCGAAGCCGCGGTCGTCGCCGCTCACCTGGTCGGTGCCGAACAAAATTCGGTCGGCGTTGCGGATAAGAAACTCGCGGGCCGCATCGCGCCGAGCGCTCAACTCGCGCACCATCCAGCGGGTGGCGCTGTTGTCCAGATACAGATTGGGAAAGCGGTCGAGCAGTCCCTGAAGCCGGGGCAGATTCTCGGGGTTTCCGCCCATGTGCGCCCCGAGCCAGGGATGATCGCGGTACTCTTCCAGCACGCCCTCCCACATCGCGTAATGGTCCTGGCGGGTGCCGTATTTCGCGACATCGGTGTACTTGGCCGAATACCAGGTATCCGGATCGCCGACGTGGCTCATCAGGATCATCCCCCGCGCCGCGGCCTCCTTCAGCACCGGCCGCAGCGCCGGCGAATCCAGCCGGATATTCCGCGTCGCCATCGTGCTGGGCGCCATGTGGAATTTAATGATCCGGCTTCCGATGTTGTAAAACATTTCCAGCCGGCGAAGCCAATCATCCACCGACGAATTCTGCCATTGGGGTATGGTGATAAACTGGATTCTCCCAGGCCAGTCGCGTTGGAGGCCAAGCGCCTCCTCCAGGGGCGACATGGTGACGAACGCGTCGATGCCGTAATGCGCCGCGGCTTCGAACCATGGTTTGGCATGCCGGGCGGCGATCAAATGCGTGTGAAAATCAATGACCAGGCCGTTGACCTTGGGGCGGGGGATCGGCTTGCGGAAATCGAGATTCAGCCGGTTGTATTCGTTCGATTTCGCCGGCGCCAGGGCCGCGGCGGCGGCCGCGGTGAGATTCGCCGGCGGATTCACCCCTGGCGGCGGATTCACCGCCTTTTCAACAACAGTGCTCATTGAAGGAAGCCTATGCGGCCCGCGGGGCGGATTCAAACCTGGCGATTCAACCTTTTTTCAACCGCTCGATGGCCGCTTCCACTTGCGGCGCCATCGCCGCCAGGTCCGACGCGGCGCGGCTTTGGTCCTCGCGGAAATCCTTGGCCCGGTCGGCCAGGGACTTGAGCAGCCTGATGTCCGGCTCCTCGGCGCGCTTGGCCAGGCGATCGCTCACCTGTTGGATCAAATCCTGGTTCTCCCCCGCGTCGAGGGTCAACGGGGAGCGGCAAAGCCGCTCAAAATCCGCCACGCGGCCCGCCAGGTCTTTCCCCTTCTGCTCGATCTTGGCGGCATTGGCTTGCATCATCCCGATCTGATGGTTGGAGACCGATTTGGAGTATTCCCCGAAAACGGTGAGCAGCACTCGGGCCGGCGGGGCCAGCGTCCGGAGACTGGCCGAAATCCTCGCGTTCATCTGGCCGACCAGGCGATCCACTTCCGGATTGCCGGTCTCCAAGTCGGGCGAGGGTTTGGGCGTCCAGGAGCCCGTGAGCGAGCCGTCCACCGTATCGTCACTGGAACCCTCCGCCGGCGCCTCGAACAGGTCGGCCATGGACGCCTGGGCCGCCTGCACGGAGGTGAAGCTGTAGAGCGGCCCCAGTTTGAGATAGTGCGGCTTCAATCGCTCCCAGTCGTCGCCGAGGAAGGTTTCGATCCGATTCAGCACGGTCAATCCGTCGCCGATCAGCCCCGGATCGTCCGTGCGCCGGAGCAAATGCCTGCGCAGTTTCTTGAAGATCACGACGTCCACGACGACGACCAAGACCAGCAGCCCGCCGCAAATCGCGACGCTGCGCGGGTTCGGATATTTGACGAAGGCGATCGCCAGCGCGACCAGCAGCGGGAAAACCGCCGCCTGATAAAACGCGAAATCCGTGCGCGCCATCCGCGCCTTCAAAACCGCATTGGACCAGAGCGTCGCGATCCATGCCGCCACTCCCGCGGCAAAGAGCGGCGATTGGACGGTCTGGATGAGCAGGGGTTTCATTTGCGGCGGCGACACCATTTGATACGCCCACATAAACGCCAGACCCACGAGCACAATGGCGATGAACGTCCCCGGCAGAAGCTGAAGCTGTCCCATGCGCTTGCGGACCAATGACGCGTGTGCCAGGGCATCCTCCTGGCCGGGGACAAGCTGCCCAGCCTTGGCCGAATATTGCAGGCTTTCCAGCCAACCGTAGCTGTTAAAATGCTGCCTGGCCTCCTCCACGTAGGCCGCCGCCAGTTTCCCGCGCCAGGCGTTCAGAATCTCGTTGGCCTTGGTTTCCCATTGCGGATCGTCCAAAGCCCGGCGCAGTTCCCTGATGCCCTGTTGAAGCTGTTCCCCGTTGAGAAGCGTTGCCGCCCGCTTGGTCGGCTCCTGGCGGATCTTGGTGAACGGCTCGCCGGCCGACACCACGCTCAGGGCGTTGCCCACCATGAACGCGCGATATTTGCGGCGATCGAACCGGTACGCGGCGGTGATGATGTTGGCGCGGAAGATCAGCAGGTCCTGGCGTTGCATCCGGCCGAAGAATTCGCGCCGGGCCTCGCGGGTCAAATTCATCACCGCGGTCCGTAGCGGCGTGTTGGAGATCGATTCCAGCAGCTTTTCGTTCAACGCCGTCGCCGAAAAATGCACGATCAATCGGTAATCCCCCGACCTCAGCGCCGACCCCGCCTGGTCGCCGATCAGGTGCTCCAGCGTCTGCGATCGCATCGGTTCGTCGCCGCGCGTCGAACGCAGCAGGAGCTTCACGACGTACAACGGCCTGGCCGCGGCGTTGATCAGCGTGATGTGCTCCTCGAGTTCCGCGTTGCCGCCGGCCAGGGCGTTGGCCCACTTCATCAGTCGGAGCCGGATATTGGCCGATTCCCCCTGATCCATGTCGCGGATTTCAAAATATCCCTTGAGCGCCGCTCGCACCTCGTCGGCAGTGCGCACCTGCTTTTTATTCAGCTCGTCGAAAAGCGCATCCAGGTCCGCCGGAGAAGAGACGCGCGGAATCGCCGGGAGGACGGGCTCGCCGCCGGTCTGGTCCTGGGCCGTTGCCGCGGTGTCGGCGCCGGCCTCCTGTTGTTCTTCGAGTTGCTCCTCATCGGCCGGCGGCGCCGGGGCCGATGGCGCCAGCTCGCCCTCTTGCAGCAGCGAGATTGGCTGCGAATCGTCGGCGCCTTGATCGATCCGCGCACTTGGCGCCGGCGCGTTTGGCGCCGGCGCGTTTCGCGCGGGCGCGCCATCCTCCGGGGCGACGGCAATTTCACCGCCGTTTTCCGGCTCCTCCAAGACCACCGGAGGCGGGATCTGGCCCTCCTGGCGTAACCGAATTCCAGCCTCGGGCGCGGGAGGCGGAGCCGCCGGGGAGACAGAAACACTCTGCCTGGACAGCGCGTCGAGAAACGCTCTTGCCGATTCAAATTGCCGGTCGCGGCGGGCGTACGATTTCTTAAAAGCGTCGTCCAGCCAGCTCGGGACTTGGGAGTTCAATTCGCTGGGCAATTCCGCGCCGCTTGGCCGCTCGCCGGTGAGCATCTCAAACAGCACGACGCCAACGGCATAGATGTCGGATTTGACGTCGGGCACGGCGCCCTCGCGCTGCTCGGGTGCGACGTAGGCCAGCGAGCCGCTCCGCGGCTGGGCCTTGGCGGCGGCATCCTGGGTCACCGTCGCCGCCGCCGCGATCCCCACTCCGAAATCCGTCACCTTGACCGATCCGGTCGACGCAAAATCACTCGACGCCGCCGACGTGTCGAGCAGAATGTTTTCCGGCTTGACGTCGCCGTGCACGACCTGGCGCTCGTGTCCAAACTGCAAGGCTTCCAGAATGCGCCGCAGCACGTTCACCGATTGCGCGACGGTCAACCGCCTGGCGTCGATCCACGCCCGGAGCGTTTGGCCCTGGAAGTATTCCGTGATGAGATAGGGCGGCTGGGCGGTGGGATCGAACCCCAACGGACAAAGGATGTTCGGATGAACCAGCCGATGGAGGCGAATCCCCTCCTGCCGAAGATTGTTGACGTATTGGGGGTCGGTGGGGATTTTCACCACCGCCTGCTGGTCCGACCACATGTGATGGTGCGCGCGCCATTCCTCGGCGTAGGCGGTCTGGCCCACAAGCTCATCAAGCACGTATTCTCCGACGCGCTGTTTCGCCTGGTACATCAAGCCCTGCCCGGCAACCGAGAATCTTGTTAACGACCGTCCACCCGCCCGCACTCCAGAGATGCCAGAGTCGCCGCCACACCACTATTGCCCCATGGCGGACGCCGCACAATTCTAGGAAATGCGCAACTGCTTATACTGACTCTCACTCTGAAAAAATAATCTCTCGCCGCAATTCGCACAAGCTTATTCAAATTGCACAAAACGCTCCAAAATTTGGCCTGGCCATTTTTGCGACATTGTCGCCATCTTTTGCGCAATTATCTCTGTTTATTCATTGAAAATAGTTCGCCGGCAAGTAGAATGACCGTTTCAATCCTGGTTGTCTCAAGTCTGGAGGGAAGAATTATGCGGACTATATGGTTGCTGGCTGGCGTGCTGGCGGTTTCGGCTCGGGCCATGGCGTCGCCAAACGTTCCGTTCAGCACGGTCTTCGATTCAACCACTTCCTTCGGCGGCGACCAGATGCTTGGCCCTATTCAGGTCGTCGTCGGCACCGGGGGCGACGTCTTTGCCAACGCCCTGCTCGATAGCGGCAATCCTATCATCGTTTACTCGACGCCGATCGCTAACACTCAACAATTTAACAACCAGGCCGTCGCCGAAACCGATACGCCCACCGCTAATCTGTCATCGGGCCCGGGATTCTCCAATTTTGATAACCTTACACTGGCTCAGAATTCCTCGAGCAGCGCGCGAGTTTTCTTCGCCGCCGCCGACGCGGCCGGCGAGGGCATCGTTCAACTGGACATAACGGGCGGCAGTCCCACATTATCCAACGTGGCCTTCGATGGGACGGGAAGCTATTCGTTCTCTGGAATCAGCAATCCTGACGGATCGCTCACGCTCCAGGCCGACGCCAGCGGCCAGGCATTGTTCCCGGCCAATACGTCCTCTTCCTCCTCACCCGTGATGGTCCGCGGAAATGCCGCATCCTTCCCCTCGCCAGCGCAGGTGTTTACGCCCACCAGTTCGGCCACTCTTGCCGATGTGACATACCGGGAAGGTCTGGGCAATGAGTCCCCACCCCCCACGGCCGTGGCGCAATTGAACGTCTCCGGCTCCCAAGGCGTGTATTTGCTATCCGGCGCGACCGAAACCAAGATTTCCGGATCGCTCGCTCCCCCCTTCCCGGGCATACCTACGCCAGGTGGTTCGATGGTGATGGGATACACGAGCACCGGCACTCTCAACGCGGCGCTGTTGCTTGGGGAGGGAACCGCTGGCTATCCCACCCAGAACGTCGTACTGGTCAAGAACGGCGGCACGATTAGCTCGAGTACCACCATCCTGGAGCAATCCGCAACCGGCTCCGAGGGGGTACTGGGGGAATTGTCGCCTCAAGGTAAAATCGCCCTGTACGTGCCCAATGGATCATCCGACGCGAACGACACCATTCAGTACGCCGACGCCACCGCGACCAATCCCACCCCAACCGTGATCGCCTCGGTCGACACTGACTTGTCAACTCCCGCGTACACCAGGGAGGCGAACTCGAACGGCACACTGCTGCCGATCATAAAGCTGCAAGACACCAATTTCGGTTCTTGGGTTCCCGAGGTCAACGATGCCGGCACGATTGTTTTTACGGCCGACGTATATGACGCCTCCCTTTCCTCCGAAGAACAGGCCTTGCTCGAATGGACGCCAGCGGACGCCGGTTCCAGCCCCACCGTTCTGCTGGAAACCGGACAACCCGCAGACCTCGACGGCACCCCCAGCGCGTCCGTCGTTGACAGCTTCACACTGAACAGCCTGGTTCAGGAAAGCGACTTTTACAAGAATGCCCTGAGCGACGACAACTACGTCGGCGTCGGCGTTTTTTACGACGACGGCTCCTCCGCCGTGCTGGTCACGGCGGCCGTTCCCGAACCGGCGTCGATGGCGTTGATCTCCATTGCCGGCCTGGGTCTTCTTGCTCGACGCCGGCGAATCTGACCCGTTGCCGAAACGGCAGGACTCGCTCGCCGACTGTCGATTTGGCATCCGGATTGGCATCACCGGCGGACGAACAAACCCGCCCGCCATCCTAACATTTCTGTCTGTAACCACTTATATCATGGCGATCCCCGATCCCGCTTGGCACGAGCTTTGCCATCTACCAATGGTTTGCGACCGATTTAAGGAGCATATTCCATGGCAAAAATTATCGGCATCGATTTGGGCACCACCAACAGCGTCGTCGCCATTATGGAGGGCGATCAGCCTAAAGTGCTGATCAACGCCCAAGGCAGCCGGCTGACTCCGTCGGTCGTCGCCTTCACCGACAAGGGCGAGCGCATCGTTGGCCAGAATGCCAAACATCAGCAAGTCACCAATCCCAAGAACACGGTCTTCAGCATCAAGCGATTCATGGGCCGGCGGCACAGCGAGGTGGGCACCGAGGAAAAGATGGTGCCGTACACCATCGTCGGGGCCCCGGAGGAGTTGGTGCAGGTCGAAATCCGCGGCAAGAAATACACCCCCGAAGCGATCAGCGCCATGATCCTCGGTGATCTCAAGAAAACCGCGGAGGATTATCTGGGCGAAAAGGTGACCGAAGCGGTCATCACCGTTCCGGCGTATTTCAACGACGCCCAGCGCAAGGCCACCAAAGACGCCGGCGAAATCGCCGGACTCAAGGTCCTTCGCGTTCTCCCCGAACCCACCGCCGCGGCGCTGGCCTACGGGCTGGACAAAAAGAAGAACGAAAAAATCTGCGTGTTCGACCTCGGTGGCGGAACGTTCGACGTTTCGGTTCTGGACGTCGGCGAGGGCGTCTTCGAGGTGCTCAGCATCAACGGCGACACCCACCTCGGCGGTGACGATTTCGATCAGGTCCTCATCAACTTCCTCGCCGACGAGTTCAAACGCACCGAAGGAATCGATCTGCGCAAAGACCCGATGGCCTTGCAGCGGCTCAAGGAAGCGGCGGAGAAGGCCAAGATCGAGCTTTCCGGCGCGATGGAAACGACCGTGAATCTGCCCTTCATCACCGCCGACCAGAACGGGCCCAAGCACCTGCAAATCTCCCTCACTCGCTCCAAGCTCGAGCAGTTGATCGGGCCCCTGGTTGAAAGGTGCCGCAAGCCCGTGCTGGACGCGCTCAGCGACGCCAAGTTGTCGCCAGCGCAGATCGACGAGGTCGTGCTGGTCGGCGGTTCGACGCGCGTGCCCATGGTGCAGCGGCTGGTCAAGGAGTTGTTCAACGGCAAGGAACCCAACAAGAGCGTGAACCCCGACGAGGTCGTCGCCGTGGGCGCGGCCATCCGGGGCGCAATCGCCACCGGCGAGGTCAAGGACATCCTCGTCCTCGACGCCACGCCGCTTTCACTCGGCGTGGAAACCCTCGGCGGCGTGATGACGGTCCTCATCCCCCGAAACACCACGATCCCCACCAGCAAGGCGGAGGTCTTCTCCACCGCGGCCGACAACCAGAACGCCGTCACCATCAACGTTCTCCAGGGCGAACGCGAATTCGCCCGCGACAACCGCCTGCTGGGAACCTTCAACCTGGAAGGAATCCCCCCGGCGCCGCGCGGCGTCCCGCAGGTCGAAGTCACCTTCAACATCGACGTCAACGGAATCCTGTCCGTCTCGGCCAAGGACAAGGCCACGGGCAAGGAAAGCAAGATCACCGTTCAAAACGCCGGAGGACTGAGCAAGGAGGAGATCGAGAAGATGAAGCGCGACGCCGAGCAGCACGCCGCCGAAGACAAGAAACGCCGCGAGACCATCGACGTCAAGAACCGGGCCGAGGCGTTCGCCTACGAGACCGAGAAATCGCTTCGCGAGTACGGCGACAAAGTCTCCGCCGACGTTCGCGGGAACATTGAGAGCGCCCTGAACAACCTGAAGGACGCGATCAAGAGCGACGACGGCGATCGCATCAAGAAGACGATGGAGGCGCTCCAGCAGGCGAGCCTGAAGCTCGGGGAGGAAGTGTACAAGGCAGCCGCCGCCAAGGGCCCCGCCGGTCCAGGCGCGGCGCCCGAAGCCGGCACCGACCGCGGAACCACCGCCGGCGCCAAGAAAGACGAAGACGTCATCGACGCCGAGTATGAGGTGAAGGAATAGCGGGATCAGAATGATCTCGAACGCCGCACAGGCACGACCCCTTTTAGCGGCCGCACTTGTGCGGCGTTTTTGCTGCAAGTAAGCCATTGGATTAGTAGTGTTTCGTTTTCGTGGGGGCGTTGGTGTAATGGTAGCATTGGGGCCTATCCATCAACACGTGCGCGTGCTTATGGAAAGCCCTCAGATGCGGGTTCAACTCCCGCACGCTCCATGAATGTCGCTCCGGAGTTGTCCATGGGCGGAAACGACGGCGATCGCGAAGGTGATGGTGCCGCACACAATTCAGCCATGCGATACACTCTTCGGAAAATTCCCCGCGACGTGGACGCCGCGCTGCGCCAAAGGGCCAGACAGGAGGGAAAAAGTTTGAACCAAGTCGCGCTGGAAGCGCTGTCGCGAGGCTTGGGAATCGCGCAAGCGCCAACCAAGTTTCACGACCTTGATTTTGTCATCGGCACCTGGGTTGAAGACCCGGAATTTGACAAAGCCATCGAAGCCCAGCGGCAAATCGATCCGGAAATGTGGAAATGAGGCTCGCCAACCGGCTGGCATCGGCCGGCCCGGTGTTCTATCCTGTAATCATGCTCGACAAGACGTTCGCCAAATGGTGGCTCGGGCGGGTCACGCCGTACCGGGACGTTCCCCCGGACAAACTCACGGCCGAGCGGGAGGCCGTCGAACGTCTCGGCGATTACAACCAGAACTACGCCGAATTCCTCAACCGCGCCGTTTTCCCCGCCGTCGATGACCTGGTCAAATTTCTCGCCAAGAGCGGGATCGTCCATCGCGTCAGCACCTGGGGAAACCAGCTTTCCTTGCGCATCCACCTGGCCTGGCGGTGGGGCGAACTGGTCATCATGCAAAGTCACGAGGACTGCGTCACCTTCGAGCACCACATCATCACCGAAGGCGAAAAACGCGGCGAGGACAGCGCCGAGGACCACAGCCATCAATATGACCTGCGGGATCCGATTCCCTCGCCGGTGGCGGAGAACGAATTGCAGTTTTTCCTGAGCCGGGTGGCCCAGGACCTCGTGGAGCCGCCGCCCGAACCCGAAATCCCGCCGGGCGACGAACCGCCGACCCAGGTATAATTGAGCCATGGACGCCGCCGCCCAGCCAAAACGAATTTTGCTTGTCGGCCACTGCGGCCCCGATTCAAACTATCTTCGCATGGCGGTGCGAGCCGCCCTCGCCCAGGCCGAAATCGTCTCGGCCGGCGACAACGCGGCGATGGATCGCGCCATTCAGCAGGGCGTCGATCTGATTCTGCTCAATCGTGAATTGGGCTACGGCTTCGAGCCGGACACGGGGGTGGAAATGATCCGCGCTTTAAAGCAAAGCCATCCGGATTCGCGGATGATGCTGGTAAGCAATTATCCCGATGTCCAGGCCGCCGCCGAGGGCGCCGGCGCCCTGCCGGGATTCGGAAAACGCGAAATCGGATCGCCTCGGGTGATAAATCTCCTCCGCGACGCGGCGGGGGCGGGAATCAAGCCGTGAATTTCACCTCAGACCGCCTTGCGTTTCAGCCCATCCATCACAAACCCGGCGATCAACTCCGACCGGTTTAATCCTTGTTTCTTGGCCAGCGCATCGGCTTTGTGCAGCAGATCGCCCTCCAGCGAGATGCTTATTTTCCTAGCCCCGTTGCCGATTTTCGGCCGGCCGCGGCCACGCCGGAGATCGTGCTCCTGCGCCTTCTCTGCTGGTGTCATCGGCCGCGCTTTCTCAAACACAAATGGCCGGTCGAATTCCTTCGTGGCTTGAGCCAATTCCCGCGCGCTCATGTCCTCAAGGTGTTTCGCTGTCTTTTTCATCGCATTCTCCTGCGAAATCTCCGCTTCTCGCGGTCGGTCAACGCACGGCTATGTACAACGTACGCCGCACCGGGTACTGATCTCGACGGTACATAAATCACCTGCAGGTAGCGACCATCGGCCAGCCTGCCAACGGCAAGCCTCTTGTCCTGGCCGATCATCTGCGGATACGGCGCCAGGCAATTTTCCACGACGGATTCCGCCTCATGCGGCCGTATTCCGTGCTTGGAAATATGCTCGATGTTCCTGCTGTTCCAAACAAATTCCACCGCCCATTATCTTACTACCAAATTCCGCTCGGCGTCAACAATAAGACCAGCCTCCAAAATTAGCGATCAGTTTCGAACGGTTCACGCCCCTTTTTCAATCCCCTTTTTTTTGGCGACTTTTCTGAGGAATGCGTCAACCTTGTTGAGCAGAACACGATCCAGGGGGATACTGATTTGGGGGGTTCCTTTGCCGATTTTCCGTCGCTTGCGACCCCGCCGGGCTTGTGCCCACAACTTGCGTTCCACGGGACTCAAGGGGCGGTCAAGTGAATCACCATCGCCTTGTACTGCTTCGTCGCCTCGGCAAGTTCCGCGGCGCTCATTTTCGTGAACGGCTTAGCCGACTTAATCGCGCCCTCCAACCCCAACTTTCACGGCTACTTCGCCAGTTCCGCTTCGATCGCGCTGACCACTTCCGGCGTATCGGGCTTGGTCTTCGGCTTGAATCTGGCCACCACGGTTCCGTCACGCCCGACCAGAAACTTTTCGAAATTCCAAGTGATGGTCCCGGCAAACGGCTTGTCCGTCTCGGTCCCGGTGAGAAACTGGTACAGATCGCAAATGTTCGAACCCTTCACGTCCACCTTGGAGAACATGTCGAACGTCACCCCATAGTTCTTGGTGCAGAATTCGGTGATCTGCGCGTCCGTTCCCGGCTCCTGGCGTCCAAAATCGTTGGACGGAAATCCCAGGACCATGAATCCACGATTGGCATATTTCTTGTACAACGCTTCCAGCGGCGCGTACTGCGGAGTGTTGCCACATCTGCTGGCGGTGTTCACGATCAACAACACCTTCCCCCGATACTGCGCCAGGTTCACGTCCTGGCCTGCCAACGATTTCATGGTAAACCGCAGCACCGGCGGAACCGCGGCGGCGCTCGGCTGCGACGACGGCCCCGTGGTCGGTTCCCCAGCCGCCCACCTGGCCATTCCCAGCGGCAACGCCAATCCCAAACACCACAGCAGCGAATTCATGCTTTCTCCGGGTAAAACCACGGATAGTATATGCAACGACTGGAGGCATGTCAGCGATCAAATTCGGGCCGGCCGCCTCGCAGTTTTTCCGTGAGATAACGTGTCAAAATCGGCTCAATGGCCCGTCGCAACGCGGGGTTGGCGAACGCCGCCCAGGAGATTCCAGTGGTGACATCCAACGGTCCATCCAGCGGCTGTCCGAGGCCGTCGGTCAGGATGACGCCGGCTTCTTCCGCTACCAGCCACGTCGCGCAATCGTAGGGATGACAGGACATGCCTTGGGGCTGGTTTTGAATCCTGTAAAACAGGGGGCGAAGATCGGCATTGAAGCGGTCGTGACCGACGATCACTTCGTAAAACTGGCCGCCGGTGGAAATGTACTGATCTTCAAACACCGTGGCCCGGTTGACGTCCGCGGGGCCGATGAGTTGACTCACCAGGTATTCGCTCAGATCGCCGGCCAGCGCTTTGGTGCCGGGGAAGAAATTGGTGATCGAGGCGAAGCCGTGGTTGATGGTGTCGGCCTTGGACGGGTTGAGGGGCAACGGGTGCGAGTCGTAGTTGCGAAGATCGACGCGAACGGCCTTTGCGCCCTGGCTCTTGATCGCCCACAGCACGTCGCCGAAACCGGATTTGCTGGTGGGCAGTTCGGTCATGACGGCGATTTCGATGTCGCGAAGGCGAGTGTCCGGGCCTTTGTTGGGCGCGACGCCGGCCAGCGCCCAGGCCGGCCGCTTGTCGTACATGATCCCGCGGGTTCCGTCGATGGGATCGAAGATGACGCGGAGGGCGGCATCGGATTCGCGGGCGGAGGCGGGAAAAGTGCGGCGATCGACTTCGTTGCCGGCCTCGTCCACCAGCCCCTCGGCAATGACGACGATCGGGGTTTGCCGTCCCCATTCCTGGCAGAAGGATTCGAGGATGGGATCGACCTCGGCGTCGATTTTGTAGATGGTGTCGGCCGCGCTGGACCGGCCGATCTCGTTCAGGCCGGATTCGGTCCGGGAGCGGAGGATCATGTCGCGCACGGTGCGCTGGAAGGCGATGAGGCGGTCGAGAATGGATTGGGGGTTGGAGAGCAACGTCATTCCCGCAGCTTTTGAGAGGTCCGGCCGGATGGCCGATAAGGTCTTGTTGTCAAATGAATTAGAATGGTTTCCGGGACCAGAATACTATTATAGTTTACGGCCGAAGTCTTTAATAACATGTTCCGTTATTAAAGCCAACTATAGCCCATCGCTTGGGTTTAGAACGAAACCAAGTCCGTTCCCACCTCCCATGCCCCCGGACTGGAGCCGAGGAACGCTTCGGGCTTGCGGCCGGTTTGTTTTTCGTAATCGGACATGATTTCGGCCAGGGCGGCGTCGGATTGAGGGCCGATGTCGGCTAGAACGGCGACGGTTCCTCCGCGGCCGGCGCCGGTGATCTTGGCGCCGTAAAACCCGTCGGATTCGCGGTTGCGAACCAATTGCACCAGCGCGTCGCATTCGTCGGCGCCGAGCAGCGCGTCGTTGGTGTAGGACAAATGGGATGCGTACATAAGGTGGCCGGCCTTGTCGAGCGGGAGCTTGCGTTGGGGAGAATTCTGCGGCATGGCCGCCGCCGATTCCAGGTGATGCATGAAATTCCGGACCCTCATGGCTTCCAACACGTGATGGTCCACGGCTTGGAGGACATGATAAGTGTCATCCGGATCGACTCGCGCGACGGTAGTGGAGGCGAAGCCTTCCACGTCGTGGATTGGGCCGTATTGCGCGAGGAACGTTTTGCCGTCGAGGCGTTCGGGGAGGAAGGGGCGGAAGAATTTCTTGTAGTCTGTGGGTTCGAGATTGGCCAGATAGCCGCGCATGGGATCGGATTCGAGCGTCGCGCCGGCGCCGCGGCCAAGATCGCGCATCTTTTCCAGAATGATGCGATGCCCCATGAAGGCGGCGCAGCGCGTCTTGGCGTACATTCCACCGGCGCCGGGTTTGACGCCGCTGTTGATTCCCACGATGCGGATGCCGGGCGGAAGATTCAGCGGGGATTGAAGCTCGTGCGGTTGACATAGCAGGCGCAAGAGCGAGCCTTCGGGGCCGGCGCAACTGCTGATCGGTTCCACGATCCCGCACGGCGCGCCGACCACGCGGTTCTCCACTTCCTGACAGAGCACGGCCAGCGCGATGGGGTCGCCGCCCCGAATTTGAAAAAGGTCCATGAGGTTGATCATGGCGGCGACCTCGATGGCGGCCGAGCTGCTTACGCCGGCGTTCATGGGAATGGTGCTGAGCAGCGCCAGGTTGATGCCGCGAATCGAAGGGTTTTTGAGATCGACTTGGCGGCGGTGATGGAGAACAGCCAGGCAGCCGGCGAGGTATCCGGCCCATCGGCGGCCGGGCTGGTTGAACTCGGCCCGGAGCGAATTGATGGAGGAGTCAGCCAGGGCGTCCAATGGGATGCGGGCGGTGAAGGGCTGATGATCGTCGAAGAGATTGAAGGAAAAGACCTGCACGTTGCGGTCATCGCGGGACTGAACGGCGACGGCGGCGGCGCGGTCGAGCGGGGCCTCGCAAACGAGCGATCCGGTATAATCGGCGCTACCGCCCATGACGTCGAGCCGGCCTGGGGCGCGGCTGATGCGGATCGGCTTGCGCGGCAAAAAATCAACGGCCAGCTCGGCGCGCACGCATTTGAGCAGGGTGGGGACCGGGTCCAGAGAGCAAAGACGATTAACCGGCGATGGAGCTGGTGGTGGTTGGCTCACGGTTCTCCGGTTTTTGGGGACGCAGGACGATCCGCGAGAAGAGCCGCGTTCCGGCCGCAGATTGAAATGTGGCGGTCAGAACGTAACTGTGATTCCAGATCGCCTGATCGAAGGCCAGGCGGAACATGTAGGCTCCGCTGGCGGTTTCCCAATGGGCTTTTTGCTCGTCATAGGTGCAAAGAGAAGCCGTCCAGGGATTGGCCAGGCGGATTCCGCGCGGATCGGGCCAGTAGGGCCGGTAATCGTAAAGCTCGAAGACGATGACTCCGGCGGCCTTGGTGCGGTCGCCGAAGCGATCGTCGAATTCGACCAGCGCTTCGATTCCATTGGGGATGCCGTCGGCATCCCAATCCTTGACCTTGGAGAAGGTGTCCAGCTTCATGGAAACGGGGCCGAAGAGCTGGTTTTCCTCGGCGGTCCGTGGCGGGGGCACGGCGGGTGAGGAACAACCAAAAAATGCCGGCAGGATGAGCAGGGCGAGGCAAGCGATGAGTCGCATGTCCGAAATGTAGAAGGGGGCCCCGGTGGTGTCAAAGGCGATGGGATGAGTCGAGGACGCCGTTCTTATCGGACGCATTGCCGTTTTTGAACCGGCGATTTCACATTGCGGGCAAATGTATCGTACGGTAATGACCGAGGAGAAAACGGATGAGTGGGCAGACGCCAATCATGGAGACGCATGAGGACGGAGCGGTCTTGCCGCTGGACGCGCGCATGGTCTTGACCGCGCTGGAGACGGCCGGTTGGGAGAACGAGCGGCGGCAGCGGCGGCGAAGTGCTTATCAGGTGACGGCGACGTTGCGGATGTTTGCCGATGCTCCGGCGGCCAGGACGCGGGTCCTGTACACGCGGGACGCCAATCAACGCGGCATCGGGTTCATCACGCGCGAACGGCTGCCGTTGGGCTACGGCGGAATGCTCAGACTGGCCAGTCCAAAGACGTCTAAAACCTTGAATATTGCCTGCACGCTCTATCGGTGCCGGATGGCGGCGCCGGGATGGTACGAAGGCGCGGTGCATTTCAATCGCGATCAGGCGGAGTTTCTCATCGACGAAGCGGACGCAGCCGACGACGAATAAAAAACTTTTGGCGCGGGGTTGTTGGGCGTACACTGCCGGGGACTTTGTCCCGGGCGGTGCATGGTGCGATGGTTGGTGAGCTTGATGATAGTGCTGGCGGCCTGCGGGGCGGCGCGGGCGGATGACGCCGCCGCGCCGGCGACGCAGCCGGCGGAGGAAGGCGTCGGCCTATTGCGGCATGTCCAGATCGACCTGAAAACCAGGCAAATCCGGGTGGAATGCCAGGCCCTGAACGTCCACATGCCGCTGGAGTTCTTCTGCGTTGTGCGCGGCGGGCAGGAACACGAAACCGTGTTGCGCACCGATGCCAGGCCGTCAACGATTCACTTCGGGCTCTTGGCGCTGGGACTGAAGCCCGGCGAGCCGGCGCACCTGGACGCGGACCGCAAACTGTGGTTCCCCCCGACCGGTCCGACGTTGAAGATCACCTGTCAATATCAACTGGATGGCAAGACGATGGTGGTGCCGGCGTGTCGGATGATGCGTTCGGTGAAGACCAAGCGGGAGATGGGGCCGATGGATTGGGTTTTCGACGGCTCGCGCATGCTGCCGGATGGGCGGTATGCGGCCGATCTGACGGGGTACGTGGTGAGCATCGTGAATTTCGATCTGACGATGATCGACGTTCCGGAACTGGCGAGCAATGCCAACGAGACGCTGGAATGGGAGTACAACCCGGATTTGGTTCCCCCGCCGGGGACGCGGGTGACGATGATCATCGAGCCGGCCGGCGGCCAGGCGACGACGCAGCCGAGCCAGGGCAAGCCGGCCGGGCAATACAATCCGGGTCCCGGACTGAATGGCGGGAATTAAAGAATTTCTCCCTCCCCTTGTACTCAGGGAGGGCTGGGGTGGGGGTCGAACGCCGGTCGGCCCGCGAACTGACGAAACGCGGCGGCATTGTTTGTGTCCGGCGGCGGGATTGGGCACAATGAGGGCGATCTGGCCGCCCAAAGCGGAGGCTTGGTAAATGTTGCTGAGAACGGTGGTGATGCTGTCGATCGCGGCGATGGGGTTGGCGCTGGCGGCGTGCGCGGAAACCGGCGGAGCGCTGGCGACGGCGGCGACGGCCGATGCGGCCGCGGTTGCCGCCACGCAGGCGGCTATCGCCACCACCCAGGCCATCGCAGATCTCGAGTCCGCCTCGACGCAGATGTCGTCATCGGGTCATGCCGGTGCCACCACCGCCGCCAGCTTGCTGCCGACGCTTCCCTCCGTGAGGAAGGGCACATTGATCGTCAACACGCCCAACGCCGTGATCATCCAAAAGAATGGCAAGCGGTACATCTTCCTGAAGCCTGTGCCGGAGAATAATGGGGATACGGATCAGTAGCCGTTGCGCGGGCGCTCAGCCCTCATATTGCCCGTGGCCGCAAGCCGTTATCGATCCGCGAGAAATTTGGCGTCCTTATTGATGTTCTGCGAAGTCG